>ERZ773067.599-NODE-599-length-21208-cov-5.974803_pt1 | contig 21208 bp, 20 predicted proteins | sample MGYA00580622_ERZ773067 | MGnify/ENA primary metagenome ERZ773067 (study PRJEB29015, sample SAMEA2737998) | human oral metagenome | biome: human oral; feature: human-associated habitat; material: dental | place: China | collected 2113 ...
AAGTACCGAGCGCGAACCTATCATTATTCCGATGGTGCTTACACCAGACGAAGATGGTAAATAAAGAGCCGAGAATCTTCCTGAATACTAAATAGGGAGGATTCTGGCTCTTTTTCAACTATATATATTGGACCCACTTTTATCCAATGTAAGTTTCTCGCTAACTTCATATCTTTAGCCATTGTTAAGTAATTGATGAACAATTACGAAGTTCTGGTTCTAATCCTTTTTAATTAACATTCCTATCCCCCAGACCAGTCGCCCAGCAGTCCAAAACAACAGATAAACTACGCCACCCATAATCCACCAAAAGCCCGATTCTGGGCTTTTAATTTTCCCCCTTGACTCTTCACCCTAAACGAGGTATCATCAGAGCACAAAATTTAAAAGTAAAGGAGAATCAGATGGAAACATTCAAGAACAACCGTGAAGCTTGTGAGCTTGAGGCGCAGACTCCACACAACGCAAATCTCGAAGAACAGATTCGGGAAATATATATTGCAGACGATAATAATCCCGAAACGGAAGAAATTCTCACGCAAATTGCATGGCAAGTCGGCGGAATTTCTACCTTAGAACGCCAAAATCTAGACAGTCAAGATTTTCACGATATATCAGTTTGGCGGTTGCGTGAACTGTTGCGTGTGAGCTACGAACTGGGCAAAATCCACGGCGAACCGAAGTCCGTCACGCCAATCTTCGAAAAGGCGCAGGAAGTTTACCGCCAAACATACTTGGAGCTCGAAATTGGCGACACGGTAGAATTTGGCAAGTTCTCGAATTTCGACCTCGATTATGAAGATATTTTCAAAGAAGAAAAGTTCAAAATTCAGCATAAGCTAATTGATGGACAAACGCTCGAATACACCTGCCAGTTCAAAGATTTTGAAACCACCCAAGACCTTTACCGCCAACTAGATAATGCGGATGATTTTAACTTTAGGATTTTGTTAAGCCACCTTAATGAGCAAGAAGTCGAAATTATAAATAGAACCATCAACTAGCCAACACTTCTCAAATTTAGCAAACCAAAAACACGCCCCGAAAGCGTGTTTTTGCATGTCCTGTGTTTGTTTCGGCTAATTGTCCGTAGACCGAAGCCCCATATTCCAAATATACAACATTTCACGATGCAACAGATTCACCCAGAAATTAAAATCCTCTAGCTTTTCTGCACGGCAGGAATTTTTGAAATATAACTCCGCCTGTTTGGCGTCCGCAAAAGAACATTCATAAAATATGCTATCCTCTGGCGTGAGCGGCACCAAAATTTCGAAGCGGTCTTGGTTGAAAATCTCCGCTATATCCTGAACATAATCCGCCATCCCTCGAAACGGCGTAACAGTGCGCTGTTCGAGCTCGGGGAGTTTGGGCAGGTTTTCATTTTCGAAATTCTTGTTTTGGTTGAGCTTTTCCATAACATTATCTCCCTTAAAATTTTAGTTTTGAGGCAATTTTTACTCCAAAATCTCGCTAGTAATTTTCAACTTCTGAACCATCAACTCATCTGCCAACATTTCCATTTCGTCCTCAGTTTTGGCGTTTGCCATAGATTCAAACAGGTTTAACATATTAGGAAGCGGTGTTTCGAATTCGAAAAAGAACTCCTTTGTTTTCCAAACTTTGTATTGGTATTGTTTCCAGAAACCGATTTTGTTGTTTCCGATGAAAATGTGGTCTTTTAGCAGGCGAGGAAGTTTCATTAGGTTGACAACTTCACCCCATTCGACAGTTTCGCCTTTCGAAAGATTTTCGTTTTCATGTTGGTTAATGAGGCTGAGACCTTCCCAATATAGGTTATGACGGATGGCATCTGCCAGTTTTTCCAATTGTTTGTGGGTTTTGTAATTTTCCATAAAATCCTTTCTATTATTTTGACAGTCACATCATAACTCCGTTCGGGTAAAGAGTCCAGTCTTTTGGGAGAGATTTTTGAGTAAAATTTACATCAGTTTCAGAGGTGGTAGAACAGATTTTGTTCGCTCCAGCAAGTTCTACAACAGGAGGCTGTGGAGCTGTCAAGGGGAAGTAGAAAAATGGTGAGGACTCGGCGTGAAGAAAAAGCAGAAACCTTGATGTAGTTCCTGCTTGATTTTTTAGGGGTATATCGACTGGATTTGATTATTGAAGAGTCCAAGGCTGGCGAAAATAAGGGAAAATACGCAGTAAGTCGCCTGATGATTTGCTCGAAAAATGGCGTTGTGTCGGGCGTAGTCGCTCATTCTCAAACCACTCGGAGCGAATGGCGGTGCGAAGCTATTTTTATCAATAGTTATCTGTATATATTTTCATCATACTCTCAATAGAGGTGCGAATTTCACCAATTGTTGGTTTATTTCTGCTGCAGCCTTCTGGTAGCGACTCATCATTGCCAGGATGATCAATATAGTTTCTGATATACGAACTCATAGTCTTGTCGACTCGATCATCTCTAGGGTTTTTGTTTTGATGGTTACTATCGACTAAGTTGCTAGAATCTTGTTCAATAAGCCAGTCGTCAAAACTAGCTATGCTTCCACCAACTGTTCGATTACCTCCATCATAAGTTTTATTATCTTCCCTCACTTTATTATGTAATAAACCAAAAAGTTCGTTATGAAACTCCTCGCTGACTACACCAAAAGCCTTATAATTGATTTCTCCCCAAGACGGACTATAAGGGAATAAATTTAATTGAATATCTTCTTCGATATTAATCGCATGTTCATTTCTAGAAAAAATGCTTAATTTGTTTGTGCTACTATTGAAATTTTTCAATAGATATGGAGAATGTGTAGTAATAAATATTTGATGATTGTTCGATAATTGATTCAATGATTGAAGCAATTTATCCTGAGCGGATGGATGTAAAAATGTTTCAGGCTCATCTATAAAAAATAAAATAGGTTTGGTAATTTCTCTAGATTCATCTCCAATTTGTGAATAAACCTGAATCAATGTTAGTGCCAAAGCTCTCTGCATCCCCGTTCCTTTTTCAGAGATATCTGTTTGAATGCCATTATCTTCCAGTAAAATTTGTCCAGTTTTGAAGAAATTATCGATCGTTGGTATGCCGAAAGAAAAATTCACTTTCGTCTCCCCATACTGAGCTTTCATAACTTCCTCTATTCTAGACTGTAGACCATTTAAAACACTTACCAATCCTTCATCTCCAAAGGTTTCTTTATGGGCCTTTTCGAAGTCTAGCCACTTATCAGATTTTCTGAAATTTTCGGTAATATTATTAATTAATTTGCTTACTATCGTTGTCGTTTTTCCAAAGTTATTATATTCGTCACTATTTATGTCAGACCAAACAAACTGCGAATCAAACAAAGCTGAAACTGTATCTCCGACACCAAAAGGATTTTCAAAAATTCCAGTTTCTGGATTGAAAGCTGAGACATTCTTAATAGAAATCTCTTTGTCTTTTCCTCTACTATCTTTCCAGCTACTAAGCTCTGAACTTTTTCTGATTATTAGTTTTGAGCCGTTGATAAGGTAGGGTTGAAACTTTTTCAAATCATCTTGCTCTAGAAAGTCGGCTAAATTTTCACCTTCAAGTGTTATCTCTACCGAGACATCCTCATCTTCTTTTTCTTTTGTAATCCATCTGTCTTTTGTTTTCGCAGACTTAAGAAACTCGATAGCTCTAAAAATTGTCGTCTTGCCACAATTATTATTACCAACAAAATAGTTTACTCCTGAATTGAAGGTTAATTCTTTCACACCTTCAAAGCACCTGAAGTTTTCCAGTCTCATTTTCGAAATATACATTTTACCCTCCTTATAACCCTCTCAACTCTTCCCTCACCAATTCCTCGCTCACCGCATGATTATAAAACGGCAAGCCAATAATGCGATAGCGATCATCATCCACCAGCGTTCTAGCTTCATCTCGTTCAGATATTTGTAGAAGGAATTCCTGTTTCCAACCTTCCTTGCTATTTTCAAAAGTATTGTCGCTATCTAAGAACTGGTCACCCTTTGGTTCGATGAAAATCTGCCAAGAGACATTCCCCGTTTTCTTATCGTTCGCAAACATCAGAAAATCAGGTTCGAAAGCACGTCCGTCTTCGAAGCTATAAATCTTAACGGCTTTTTCATTGCGAAGCAAATAAATATCCGTCCACTTTTCTTCTAGGTCTGCCATCAATTCTTTAATTACTCGAACCAGCATTTTTTCTTCGTCAGTTCCAAAGTTGTCGTCATAAGCATACCAATCAAAAGCGTCCAAATCCTCGAAATACTGGGTTTCTGTGCGGTTTTTCTGAGATAATCCGAACTCTGCATCGCTTTGCTGATTAACTGTGAATTTCCGCTTGATATTGGCTTCAAACAAATCTTGAATCTTATAAGCCGTAAACTCATTTGAGCCATAAAATCGTTCTTCAAGTGCCACCAAGTCTTTTTCGATATAGTGTAAGAGTTTTTCAACGATAAAAAGTTTGTGTTCTTGGCTAAGTTTATCAACCGCCTTTTTGTCTCCCTCGATAATCAAGTCAATGTTTTGTAACATCGTGATAAAACCATCAAGGCTTGCCAAACTAGGAAATGCCTTTATGAGGTTTTCGAAGGTATAGGCTTTATTTCGATTGATGGCAGCTCGAACAATATGTGGTTCAATCTTCTTGCCAAACTTGTACGGCAAGCTAACGATATTTTCTGACACTAAAGCAAAATCATCTCCCTCAAAAGCACCAATATCACGGCTGGACTGCGTTGGTAGGCTTATCTCAAAACGAGTCGGAATAATGGAATCATCCAAGAGAGATAGCTGCTGCTTTTCAACCAGCTCTTTTCGACTTAAACGCTTATTCATCCAAACAAGTCCGTCCGTATAAGTGCGAGTTTTCTTAAAACTGTCTTTCAGTCGCAGTTCACGCTCTACCAAATTTTGGTCATCGTAAATACCAGACTCACGCAGGACTTGCTTGAGTTCGGAAATGTAGCGTGGATTGTTAGCAGAGTGATAATGAAGTTGCTCAATGACACGCAATTCATGGAGTTCATTTTCATCGAATTTTCGAGTGAATTTCTCGTCTGGATATCCATCAAAGACGAATGGATAATAACGAGCACCACGTCCTATCAACTGCTTTTCAGCATTGGTGGTAGAGCCTGCCACAAAGCCATTCTTGGTCACTTTTCCGTCACGAGTGTCGTAAAGACGAACAATATCAAAGAGATTCAGCACGTCCCAGCCCTCATTGAGCATATCCACGGCAAAGATGGCACGGATTTCATTGCTGGCTTCTTCCAGAGTGTTCAACTCCACCAAGCTATTGCTGGTTTTATTTTTACCATCAATCAAGAGCAGGCGTTCTCGGCGAAAGTCTTCTTGTAACTCCGCTATCAAGTCTCCATCTGATATTCCCGACTGAGCAAAAAAGTCAAAAGCTTGTTTCAAAATGCCGTCTTGAGCTAGCTCACGATGATTAGCTATCTCTTGCACAGTCAGATTCGTCAGCATTTCCAGAAAGCTACCCAGATTCCCCTTGCTCTCTGCAATCTTCTGAGATTTGAACATAACCAAAGGCTTTAAGTTTATACCGTTTTTGAGTGCTATTTTCTTGCGGAACTGGCTGATGAGAATGGCTTGAAGCATACGTGCCGACACGTCGCTATCCACCAGATGAAAGAGAACATCCTTGGAATATTTGTCCAAACGAAACTCTTTCAGGTCGTACTTGTAAATCAAGTGCTTTTCGTACTTCTGGGCAATATCCTTGTTGTTTAAGTCAATGGTCGCTGTAAATTCTAAGAGGCTAGACTTTTTAGCCGTCTTTTGAATATTTTCGATGGTTGACGTCCAGCTAGTGTTATCTTTCTTCTCGCCAGCATTCAGCCCTGCATTGAGATGGTGAGCTTCGTCGGCTAAAAGCACCACCGAAATATCTTCGAACTGTTCGTAAGAAAGTCGATTTTCTGTTGGTGTATTCAAATCTTGATGGAGCTTTTGAATCGTTGTAAAGACAATGTTAATCGCATTCGGATTACTGTCTGAAAAATCCGTGACTTCTCGCACAGGCACAACTTGATTGTTGAGCTCGATTTTTTCCGCAAAGAGATATTTGCCAGCTCCTACCGTCAAAAAGTTATCACGGGTTTTAGTCAAGATATTGTCATTATTGACAAAGAAGATGAAGTTGCGCTCCCCTTGTTGGTATTTTTCAAGGATAAGGCTTGCCATAAGTAGCGTTTTACCCGAGCCCGTCGCCATATTAAAGAGGACATGCTCTGGGGTTAAGCGATTTTTGACATCTTCCTTGTAATACAAATACCTTCCCAAGGCTTCCTTCTGATAGTCACGAAGTGGATATTTGAGGTTTTTCTCAAGTTCTGCTGGAACTTTTTCCTTGAAGTCGACAAAGCCATTAGCACTTGCCATGTTATAGATTTCGTAGAGAAATTCCATGATTAGTCCTCCCCGTAAAATGCTCGGTTAAGAGCTTTTTCTTGTGGAGAAATGGCAAAGCTGCTATCTTCTATATCACTATAATTGACATAGAGGTTATTATTGTCGATAAGTTCTGCCAAGACCTGCTTTTGTTCTGCCAAGCTCAGCTCTTTAAAGTCCGCTTCTTTCAATTTTTTAGGATCAATACGGTAAGAAAGGAAAGATGATGTTTTCGCTTTATTGAATAATTGGAGTAGCTCTTCAGTCGTGGTTGCTTTCAAAATCGACTCTTTGAAATCCTGAGCGTCATTTTTTAGTTCTGCATAAAGGAATGAACCGCCACCAGTCCAGTTGATGTCTTTCGAAATACCTGTCGAATCACCTTGAATAACATTGTTTAAGCGTGTAACAATTTTATCTTCAATATAATCCATTTGTTCAATACTGATATACTGTCTGTTCATTTTGTGTGCCGTAGCAGCAGTCGAACCTGAACCGCCAAAGAAATCTAAAACAATATCACCCTCGCTAGTTGTATAGTCTAATAGCATCCTCAATAACTTTTCAGGTTTCTTTCCACTATTTAGTGCTACGCCTCCCTCATGGCGAATATTACCGTAGTCTCCTGCGAAATCAGCAAAATTGATAATCGGCAACAATTTTACCGCCTCTCCATTCAAAATTTGCTCTTTTCGCTCTAATGGCATTCCCGAAAACATCTTTCCACGAGAAGCCCCTGCTTTTTGGGGATTGGTGTAGTATCTATACCCTAAGCCATCGTCTCCTCGACCATAAATCTTATAGAGCGCACCGTTGCCATCTATATCAACACGTGGCTCGACAATAGATTGATAAACTTGACCGTAGCTCATCTTTGAATAAATAGAACCAGAAATCCAGGTTTCTTTTAGGGCATTCATGTTCGGCTCTACTTCTTTGAGACTCCATTGCCCTTTTTCGAATATCTCAACCTTATTGCCAGCAATCTCCTCAATTCGCCCTGACTCCAATTCTTGAATTTGCCACATAAACTTATCATCAGTATAAGGAACGGTAGGCTGTATTGCTTTAAACTGAGTTGCATCTTTAGCATACATAAGAGTGTATTCAATCAATGGCGTAAAAACTTTAGCTTCTGCGATAGACTTTTCAGCATACCGAACTTGGAAGTTGAATTGGGTCAAGAAGTTTTCTTTTCCGAAAATTTCATCCATTAAAACCTTTAGGTAGGCTTGTTCTTTATCGTCAATTGAAACATATATCGCTCCCTCTTTTGACAATAACTCTCTCGCAACTTGAAGACGATTCTTTATAAAAGTCAGCCAAGTCGAATGGTTAAAGCTATCGTTATAGCCAAAACTATCACTTCCAGTATTATAAGGCGGGTCAATATAAATCAACTTGACTTTCCCTGCAAAGCGTTTTTTCAAACTATGGAGAGCAATCAGGTTATTTCCCTTAATAATCAGGTTGTCAGTATCCTTAATCTCTGTGACTTCTTGTTCGCCATCAGCGTCAAATCGTTTGAAATTAGTCAAGACCTTGTCGTCCAGTAGGCGGTTGATTTCCGTCGGTGCAAGGGTTTCGTTAAAGAAAATCTCTTGACGCTTGGCATCGTCCTTGGTTTGTCCACCTTCTAAAATACAGTCCTTATAGGAGAAATTTAGGACGACTTCGTTATTTTCTGACAAATAGCGATTATCACTGATCGCAAGCCCAATCTTGGTCTTATAAGCCGTAAAGCTATCAGGCAAAAACTCCTTGTTGTTTAAGAATTGCAGGAAAGTATCTTTTTTGAAAACCAAGACACCTTTTTCAAGTGCGCTAAAGAAATGGCTTGAAATAGTTGGCTCACTCATCAAAAGATTTAGGAGTGTCGGGTCATACCGTCTTGCCAGTTCTGCCAATTTATTTTTGTTTAGCATCCCCTCAACTAAAAATTCATCCTTCTGCGATAGCAATCGCTCCAGTTCTTGCTTCATAACCTTGGTCATCCTCTCAACTTTTTTCATCGAAGGAGCTGATAGGCTTCCTTAGTTATGAATATAACTAAGGAAGAGAGCTCTCTTCGGATTTATGTTTTAACTATATTATAGCATATTGAAGGCGATTTTTTGAGATAAGAAAAAAGCCCATGAGAATATCTCATGAGTCTGATATAACAGCAAGATTAAAGCCCTTAGGTCTTTAATCTTACCCTATCCTTCCTCCTCTTCTTCGGGAGCAAGAAATAATACTATTTCATCCAAAGTTAGTTCTCACCTCTTTTCATTGAAGTTAATTAAGCCAAGATAACACGAATCTACACCTAGAATTTTAGACATTCCATTTATCGGAGTATCTTCCGCAAATAAAGTGTAATATTCTTGCGGTTCGACTAGACTTGATTCAATTGTTCTTAGCTTGCTAATATACTCCATAACCTTATTTATGGTTACTTCATTCTCTAACTCCATCTTTTCAATAAAGCTAGATGTCACACTAAAAACTATTTCAATGGCATCTTCCGACATACCTAAAATAATAGCTCTACGAACAAGACTTTGAATCGAATATGGATCCGATTTCGTATCATTAAATACAATGAACTCTCTAAATTTATGAATTGGGTGGTTCATAAAGCACTCTACACCTCTTTCTGAATAAATTAATCTACCGCTCGCTCGGTAGATTTTATATTTTCTACCGAATGCGAGAGATTAACTATCAAAACAATGAAGTTACGAAAATACTTTACACCATTATAATAGCATATTATCCTATAAATGTAAAGAACCTACCTTATGCAATCTTCCCAAAAACCATCCTTAGGGCGAACACGCAAGTGGTAGCCAACCCCCGCAGGAAGCCATTCAAAACACTCGATAGAATAATGATTAGGAATTTCAACTATGTTCTTTACATCCCCTTTCTTAATTAATTCTTTTAGAAAAGGCGTGAAGAAGTTTCCCACCACTTTCCATTTATTAGAGAAATCATCTTTATCGTCGGAATGAATAGTGGCACTAACCTTTAAATGTTTTGATGGCGATACCAACGTAAATTTTAACTCATAAATAGGAAATTCTTCAATCGATTCTGAAACAATCATAGTATCGTATTTATAGGCCAGCGGTATGTCTTTCAGTGATATTTTTGCTTTATACTTTAATCTATCTTCAACTACTTCTTCAGGAGTTATCTCCACGTTCTCTATATAATCTACTCCATTTATAATAAAATGCAACACTCTAAACTTATCTCTCTCCTCTTGAGTTAAGAAAGATATAGTTCTATGAAAAGAGGTAGAGTATGGAGACCTTGGAATTAAAAAATACGATATAAACGACTCTGTTCTTTTGACTCTTATTCGTTTATTTTCTTTATCAAAATAAATATCGTGATGCCTGTGGTGAAATTCGTAAAATTCATCAGAGTCAATACATTCTTTCATTTTTAAAGTCATATAGTTTAGCTTTCCCGAAGCTGATTGGTCCACGAGCTTATTTGGGACAACTACTAACACGTAATAGAAGTAGGTTGCTAGATATAAATCAATTAAGTTATTTTCTTTATACTCATTAAGTCTTTTTAAGATAGATTTAAATTTATATTTTTTAGACTCAATCAGTATTGACTTATTAACTAGTATATGAATTTTATCTACAACCTTCTCTTTCGGAAATCCTTTTTCAACCCTAGATAAATTTTCTTTAAAAGAATTTATGACAGCCTCGCTATTAATTTTTTTCAAATTTCTTACAATACTGCCGTCAAAATTTCTCTTCCCTCTCACAATGTATGAAATCATAGGATAATCGTAGTTCTCTAGCTTGGGATTAGCATATAGGTTTAGTGTTAAGTCGTCAATTCCTTCTACTTCGGCGATATATGACAGTAGCATGTTTATTATTTTCTTCTTGGTAATCCATGTAAAATTATCTTTAGAGATTAGCGACTCTTCGTTAGCCTCTAAGACTGTTTCATGCACTATCCTAATAAATGAACCTAATCTGATATTTTTATCCAGCATAGTATTCTCCTAAATTTGTTTTTTACCATGTTAACTTAACAAGATGAAATGGTATATGATTTGAATATTGTTGTTGATAAACTATAACCAAGCAACGTAGCTAATACCATTTTACCACACCCAACTCGAGTATGGTGTGATTAGAAGGAGGAAAGTAACATGCTCAAGATTTTACTCTTTACGCCATACTTCTGGGTCTGTGCGTACGCATTTTATCGACTTCATTGTCTTCACAAAACTAATAAATCATTGTAAACTTGAAATAGGAACGTGCTTATGTTCTCGCAAATGAAAGGAAAGACATTATGACCCTAACACCTCAAACCAACAACACCCAGCCACTCCAAACTCTGGCAAGTCCGTATCAGCTCAAGCTGGCGCAGGACTTGTCCAAGGATATGGCGGTCGTTCAAGCTAACCAGCTCCTGACCGCAGATATTCTGAACAAAATCGGCGAGCTGGCAAAGCTAGAAGACCAAATATTGAGTCAAACGCCAGACGCCAAGCCATTCTGCGATGCTGTTCTTCAATCGTTCGCCTACAAGGCTGTTCAGAGATTGAGATAAGGAGGGGCTACTATGACACAACCATTGTCCTATTTTCTTCTCGGCGTTGGAACGAGTATTCTCGCTCTCTGCCTGTTGGGGGCTTATCTGGAATTTACGAATAAAGACCAAAAGACTGAAGAAGTTGAAGCAGAACCCGTTTATTCAGAAGAAGACATTGCTCTAGCAAACTTCCTCCAAGACAAGCAAGCCGTCAACGAAGCCTATTTGTCCGCCCAAGCCCAACTCTTGAAACAGCTTCGAAAGTCCTAAAATCCCATCGAAAGGAAGGAGGTGTTGCCTTTTCTACAACAGCCAACAAATGAGGCAAAAATCACCCACTTGACCTCTGTTTCACCCATTCGCATCGCTCCAAAAACAGATTGCGCTTATGGTCCGCTTTTTCGCCATTTTGCGTTATTCTGAGAGCGTCTTTCAAGACAGAAAGGAAATGCTTTATGGCAAACCAACAAGAAGAAAAGCTAAAAAATATTATTTCAACCTATCGGGCGAAACATCAGCCCAAAAAGTTCAAGACCGTGCTGGCAGACCCACCTTGGGAAGTTGCCCAAAAAGGTAAATATGGTGCGAGTTCTCATTATGACCTGATGAGCGTCGAAGACATCAAAAAGATGCCCATCAAGGACTTGGTTGAAGACAACGCCCATCTCTGGATTTGGACTTATCCAGCCGTTCTCGAACAAACTTATGACGTTATTCGAGCTTGGGGTTTTGAGCCAAAATCACTTTTCACATGGGTCAAACCACGCCTTGGATTAGGCAACTATCTTCGAAACTGCACCGAACAAGTCCTCTTTTTCACCAGAGGCAAAGCGCCAATAAAATTCAAAGGACAAATGAACTGGGGCTTTTTTCCGCTTCAAGACCACAGCCACAAACCAGAAGAACAATATGCCATTATCGAACGCTGTTCAGATGGCGACTACTTGGAATTGTTCGCCCGCCGTCCAGTTCCGTCAGATAAAAACTGGAGCGTTTGGGGAAATGAAATCAAGAGCGATGTGGTCATTCCAGGCTATCCCGTGCCAGAGTATTCGAACAAAGTGCGAGATTTTTGGCAGTCTTTCGAACAAAAACAATCAAATGATGAAACTAATTAAATACATTCTGATATTCTTTCTGTTAGCCTACCTTATCAATCGTTCTGTTCATCTCTTGCTTGAAGTATGGGAATATTTAGCCCTTATCTTTGGGGCAACAGTTGGCGGTTGGCTGATAGTCAGGATTATCAGATACAAAAAAGATTGGAGATAATATGAAACGACCCAAACAATTTCACTGGCAAGAAGTGGAATGGTTTCGCCCCTTTGAATTTGGTGTTGTCGAGAACTTTATGAGCCAGCTTTCGGGATTTACTAGCCGTCAGCCGTTTATCTGGGAAATTCATATCAAACCAAATAGTATCAAATATTATTTAGGAACAGAAGTCGGAGACAACAAATATCTAAAAAAGATGATGAGCCAGCACCACCAAGTTCGATTCGAAGACATCAAACGCTTCAAGCGCAAGAAACCAAGTTCTGCCTTTCATCTTGGCGTGAAGCATTCCTGTTTTTCGCTCAAACTCAGTGCGGCTGAAAACATGACTCGTTCAACCTTGGCACTTTGTAAAATTCTCAAGCCAGAAGAAAGCCTGACAATTCAAATCATTGTCAGCAAGTCTCGCTCGCCAAAACCAATTCCAAAAGAGCTCACCGTCAACCCAACTTGGTGGCAGTGTATATCGGGCAATATCCCAAAACTCTCTGCCGATTCTGAAAAATTGGTAAAAGAAAAACTGAGGCAAGCCCAGTTTCAAACCATTGTGCGTGTTGGAATTAGCGCAAAAGATAGCGTTCGAGAAAACCTTATTAGAAAAACTCTGTTAAGCAGTCTTCGGATATTAGATTCGAATGGCGCAAGTGTCGAACTACATCATTCTTCTGCCCACGATTTTCATAGCCGCAAAGTCCCTTGGCACTTTCCGACCATACTTTCCGCAAGTGAGCTCGCCAGCCTCTTTCTACTTCCAGCTGGCGAGAACGAACTTGCAGGTGTGCCGTCATTAGCACCTAAAACTATTTTACCACCAATCGGAATGAAACGCCAGAACGGCTTTTGCTTGGCGGAGAGTTTGGGTGTGCAGAAAATGCCATTAAATATCCGACCGCTGGACTTGCTTAGCCATCTCCATCTGTTAGGTGGAACGGGTGCTGGCAAGTCGACCGTGATGCTCAATCTGATTTTGCAGGTCATCAAGAATGGACACTCGGCGGTGGTTATCGACCCAAAAGGCGACTTAATTCGAGATGTTTTGGATAGGTTTCCAGAAGAACGAGATGAAGATTTAGTTCTGCTTGACCCAAGTATGAATGAGCGAGTTATTGGAACTAACCCGTTCGAGCTGACCAAATTCGGCGTCAGCGAAGAATTGGTGGCAGACATGCTTCTAACTATTTTCAAGGAATTGTTTCCAGACCATTTTGGGATTCGGACGCTCGATGTATTGAGCCACAGCTTTCTAACTCTGGCAAAATCTGAAGAAGGCAACCTCGTGATGTTAGTTCCGCTTTTAACCAACAAAGTCTTTCGACAGAAAACGGTTGGTCGAATTTCTGACCCATTCTTGCAGAATTTTTGGCAGGCTTTCGAAACAATGAGTCAAAGCGAACGAAACCTACTCATCTCGCCTGTCTTGAATAAAATGCGCCAAATTCTCCTTCGTCCAGAACTTCGAGCGATTTTTGGACAAAGCCAGACCAACTTTTCGTTGATGGAGCTATTCACTAGCCGAAAGATTCTGCTTATTCCCTTAAACCGTGGGCTGATTGGCGCAGAAAATGCCAAGTTCATTACAGCGATTGTAGTTGGCTGCCTCTGGCAACTGACGCTTCGAAGAGCCAGCATTCCGCCCGAAAAACGCCATTTCATTTACTTCTTTTTAGATGAGCTGGCAGAATTTATCAAGCTCCCGACTTATGTCGACGACGCTCTGTCGATGTCGAGAAGTCTTGGTGTGGGCTGGATTTTAGCTAACCAATTTTTGAAGCAATTGCCAGTCGAGCTCAGGCAAAGCATCAAAACCAACTGCAAAAACCGACTGATCTTCGGTTTGAGCATGAATGAAGCTAAAGACATCGCCAGCGAAACAATTGAATTAAAGCCAGAAGACTTCCACGCCTTGCCGACTTTTCAGGTTTATGTCAAGTTGCCACTTGTTGGTAAGGAATTTCGCTGGGTGTCTGGTTCGACGCTTCCGCCACCTGCAAAGTCTCGAGACTTGACCGCTCTTTATGCCAAAAGCCTAGCGAAATACGGAGCTAACATTAGCGATATTGAAGAAGGTTTTGCGCAACTTTTCAGCGAAAATACTGCCAAGCCCACACCGCCACCAGATAAAGTTGGCAGACAAAAACGCAAGAAGGAGGCAGAATGATGAGCTTAAGCGATGTTCAATTGTCCATTCTCAAATTGTTAAAAGATTGTCGCTATGCCTCCACTCGCCAGCTGGCGGACTTGTATTTTGCGGAAAGCTCCTCGCCTCGAACTGCCACACGGCGAGCCAATCTTGCAACCAAGGCTTTGTTCGAAGCTGGCTATATCACGCATCTCAAGCGTCGAATTGGTGGCAGGCGCGCTGGGAGCGGTTCCTATGTTTGGTCTATCACCAAAACTGGCTTGAAGCATTTGCGCTTGAACGATCCGCAAATTCAAGTGAGATTTCGCAATCGATATGAACCAACCTCCCACCACTTGGAACACACTTTGGGGATTACGCAAGTTTATGTCGAACTTCGAAAATTAGAGCGAGTTAGAAAAATCGAACTCGAAACATTCTCTTTCGAACCTGCCTCGCATCGAAGTTTTGCCAAATTTACGCAGAATGTGATGCTCAAGCCCGACGCCTATGCCAAACTGGTAGTCGGCAACAAAGAAGAATTTATCTTCTTTTTGGAGCTAGATAAAGACACGGAGAGCTTGAATCGAATTGTTAATCAGTGCAAGAAGTACATTCAATATTTCAACACGGGAATCGAACAGCGTGAAACTGGTATTTTTCCGCAAGTAGTGTGGGTCGTGCCAGACCGCAAGCGACAAGTCGCCATCGAAAACCGCATTCAAGAGGAGTTAAACAGTTATTGGACGCTCTTTGAAGTGATAACTTTAGAAGAGTTCCCAGATTTTGTGATAGGAGACAGCGATGAATAAAAATGAGCAACAACCGAAAAAACAACACAAGAAAATCGGGCGAACCACCTTTATTATCCAAAGGAAATTCAGCGGAAACAAGACTTTACGGCAGATTTTGGAGAGGTTGATTTTGTCTGAAAAATAACCGCCAAAGACTGGATTTCATTGCCACTTCGAGGTATCATGGACACGGGTTATGAGTGGCTCACCTAAAAGGAGGCTACTATGAACACTACAAATTTTAGTTCTTTACCAATCAAAGAATGGACGGAGGTGGATTTTTCAGAGACTCAAAGACTATCAATTCTATATTGTCGGTTGAGCCAAGACGATGGCAGAGCTGGAGAAAGTGACTCAATCGTTAACCAGAAGAAACTTCTCGGGGATTTTGCCGGAAAAGAAAAGCTAACTAATCCAGTCTTCTTTATCGATGATGGTTACACTGGCACTAATTTCAATCGCCCTGCTATCACAAAAGCGCTGGAGCTCGTTGAACAAGGAAAGATTGAGAACTTCGTCGTCAAGGATGCTAGCCGTTTAGGGCGAGATTATCTGAAGGTTGGGCAGCTGATGGAAATCACCTTCCCTACTTACGACATTCGGTTTATCGCCATCACAGATAATATCGATAGTAATGAACAGTCTACCATGGACAGCATGCTCGTGCCTATTAAGAACATGCTTAATGAGCTATATGCCAAAGACATTTCTATTAAGGTACGAACGGCTCAGAAGTCCATGGTGGAGGCTGGTAAACGACTGTCTGGCAATCCGCACTATGGATTCAAACTTCATCCTGAAGATTCTAAAATCTGGATTATTGATGACGAGGCGGCAGAAATTGTGCGAAGAATTTTTAGCGAAGCCAAAAGTGGCAAATCCGCCAAGCAGATTGCCGAAGGTTTATCAAAGGATAATATCGAAACACCTTCTCATCGCAGGGTTAGCTTGGGCGAAAATGTAGCCCAAACCAGCTATCTAAAATACGGCTGGGGTGCATCAATGATCGTTAAAATATTGGCTCGCCCTGAATACTTGGGACATACCGTCAACTATCGCTCAACTACAAAATCCTACAAAAATAAGAAGAAGATTTTCTTGCCTGAAGAGGAATGGGTTATCTCCAAAAATACTCACGAAGCCATCATCGACCAAGAAACCTTTGACATTGTTCAAAAAATGCGCAAACACCAACGGCGCATTCCTCGAAAAAATTGGAGGGATAAGCCTGGTCATGAGAACATTTTTGCAGGACTTGTTTATTGCGGAAGTTGCGGACATAAGCATACATACTGCGCCAGCGAGAAGAATGGCATCAACCTCGACCACTACAAATGTAGCCGATACGGCAAGGTTTGCAAGCCCTGTATTAACGCCCACTACATTCGAAAAAATCTACTTGAGCAAATCGTTCTGGAAGACGTTAACGAAATGCTGGCAACCGTAAATGTTGACAAGGAAAAGTTTATCCAAAAATTACAGGAAAAGCTGGATTTTGAATCTCATAAAACGCTAAATAAGAAACGCCAGAAGCTAGCAAGCAACGAAAATCGTATTCTTTCCATCGACCGAATCATTCAGCAACTCTATGAAGATAAGTTGGATGGTCAACTCACTAACGAACGCTTCGCTTCAATGTGCGAGTCTTACGAATTAGAACAAACACATCTTAGAACAGAAGTTAAGCGACTACGGGAGGAGTTAATGGAGAAAGAACAAACCAGTGCAGATATTTCGAAGTTTATGACAAGAATCGATAGCCTGACCCACCTCGATAAATTAAGCACTTCAATTGTAAACGAGATGATAAATAAAATTATCATCCACAAACCAGAAGGCACGACCAAAAATAGAATATACAGGATTGATGTCGAGTATAATTTTATCGGCAAATTATGAAAACGAGTAGCCAAATACTACTCGTTAAAGATATGAAACGGACTGCTGGACGAATGGAGACGCCCCCCAGTTTCATACTAATTATTACAATGTGGGCAACGACCCGAAGTATTAGACCGCTTACGTCCACAAAAAGGGCATTCAATTTTCTCAATAATATATTTTACCAATAAACTCATTTCTTTATCTCTCCTTACCTCTATTTTTAGTGTTTCAATAAAAACTGTTGTCTTTTCACTACTGCTGTAGCTATAACATCCCAAGCCTCACTGCCCTGAAAATCACTTGTTTTTTCAGCCTTTAACAGTTCATTATATTCATGTTTATTAAGCATCTCATTGTAATTGCATGCTTTTTTAATTGCTTCATTAATCATAATAATACCTCTCTAAATTTTAATTCCATATTTCTTAGGTAAACCCTTAATATCGCAACCAACAGTATCTAATAGACCCATTTCATATTCACAAAGTCTAGTCACTCCAATGTTACTTCCACCCGATGTAATTGTTAGCAATAAATTGACAATATAATCTAGTTTGTATTCTTCTGATTCTAACCTTTTCATCTGCTTTAAGTACGATACCTTCTCGTCACTATTAGCAACTGAAGAAATACTTCTATTTAAATCCTCTAGTGTCGCCTTAACTTCCAAATGTTTATCAATTAATGGTGGTAAAATCATATCACTTAACTTGATTTTATAAACTGCTTCTTCAAGCTCTTTCTTTTTCATTGAGTAATTACTGAATAAAATAATTCCACCAATAATTAACGGACTTAGTAAAATAAATTCTAACATACGTTTTCCCCTTTTCGTCATTTTATTATGAATTCATCAAAATATTTACTTTTATGGTGGTTTATAATAATAAAATAGAAATTCATTACTAAATAAGTAGTACATTTTTTTCATTGTAGCAACTCCACCTGCTTTTCCAAACTAAATTATATAAAAACTCATAAATAAGTTTCAGCAGATAGCACTTCCATAATCAGATTGAAGCTATCTGTGGGTAGCTCCTCATAATTTATCAGCTAGTTTATTAAACATTTTTCCATCTATTCTACCAATTATCCTCAGATTAAATTTTCCCATAAGCTCAAGCAATATCACTTTTCCCTTAAGTAAATTAATTTTTTGTCTCTTATAAAATGACATTTTTAAAGTGTATAATATCCATAAAAATTTATCTACTATGCAACTTCTTCAATATCAGCTTCAAAATAATCCTCAATAACTTTTATTAAATATCTGATGTTTCTCTCAAGTTTTTTACCAGCATAGTATCCCATCTTATTCGGACGCCAGCGATAAAGCGTCTCAAGATAAATACCCTTTTCTAGAATTTTATAAAGCAAACCATTGTGTCGATGATAATAAAGAAACTCACATTGTCCAGACAAAGAAATATAGATATTGAAGCCTGACCGATTTCCAGCATTAACAGCAAAAATTTGTACATTTCTTGGATATTTGTTTAATCTCTTCATAGTATAACTGTTCCTTTCACTATCCTTAAATTATTAGATAAAAATTATCCCATTCACGATTTCAGAAAGACTGAAAAATTTCGTATATCTTATTTATTCTATACTTACAATTTCCTCCATCAAAATGATATATATTATTTAATTTATGGCAAACTAGCTATAATATTTTAGTGAGGTCGATAGCTATAGTTTTCCTATATGAAACAATTTTATCAGCTAAGTAATGTAAAGAAAGTGGGACTTCAAAGCTTAAATTGATAACAAATAAAAATACTTGTAAATTTAATAGTAGTTGTTTCACAACAAATAAAGAAATAAAATCTGTTGGAAAACTATTCGTTATTAAAACTAACCTATCTCCTTTCTTATAATTCTGTATACAATACATTATGGCGCTTAATGTTCGACTCCCACTTCCAATCTTATAAAGGCTCTTTTGTAGTTCTTCTAATCGATCTAATTTCATGCATTTTTCACCATATATATAATAATCTATGTGGATTGTTACTTTCCCCTCCTTTTGAAACTCCATTATTTTAGAAGTAATCGTTTCAAGCTCGTTATACATAGATTTAGAGCAATCTATTAAAAATACAATATTTTTACCGTTTGTATTAATCATTACAATTCCTTTCTTTCAAATATAATAAAAGTGCTATTTAATATGTATTCAATCAACATAACTCCTTTCTCTGATGATTATTATATTACTCGAACAAAAATATTCCTACCCTTTTGAAAAGTAGTATAAAACATGATTTTAAAACGTATAAATCCTCTTGGATTTTTGTATTTTATTCTATGTTGAATTATTATATAATAAACGAAAGGAATAAATTCTTTAACTATTAAACAAAGGAGCTCATAATTATGATAGATTATGATTATATGCGAATCGGTAAGCTTGCTAAAATGATCCAAGAATCGATCAAAGCTACCAGTAACTCTCTTAACACTCCCATTAGTAAAGAACTTAAAAGTCAAGTCAATATTCTAGAAAAATTGAATATTATTCTTGGGTTTGAAGAAAATAGTTATCTATCTATATTTGATTTTGATAAAGCAAGTGATATTTTTAAAGGAAAGAAAGATTTAAGAGCCGATGCTGTTGAAGTATTACAGAAATTAGAGCTTGGTACGGCGGTAGCCAATTGTAAATCTAAACTCCAAGAAATTTTCCCTGAAGATGTTTTTTTTATTAAAGAACAATTGTGTAAACAAATTCTTGAGGCTTTCTCTATGCCTACTGAAGCACTTAGTCTCTATCGACAAAATGAATTTCAACAAGATTATCACTTAGAGATGAATCGCTTAGAAGAATATTACAAAGAAGAATCTTATGATGAATTTATTGCTTATATTATTTATTATCTTGCTACATATGTCAAAAATAGAATAGTCATGCCTGAAGAAATGAAACAATTATTGAATACAATCAATGATATTGGGCAAGATACTAAAGATTTTATTGTATCAAAACGGTATTATAAAGACCTTGATCGTAGAATAGCAATAATCCCACATCAAGATTTAGGTTTATATGAGATTGTTACAAAGACAACTTATACTTCGCCTTACATTAATCCTGTAACGAAGGAAAATAACAGTTGGTCATTTACAGGAACATTTTCATCTAAAGAATTTAGAGATAAGCACACCGTTGAATCTCTCTATATCAATGAAGTAGACTACACTAATCAAATTCATATAGAGGAATTTACAGATAACAATAAACAATATGCTTTTCGAAAAAAATATAGTGTTTCTGGTGTCCCATATAAAGAATTATATGAAGTAAGCATAACGTTCCATTCTTTCCGAAATATCAATTATTTTCAAATGACAAATCGATTTAAGGCACCTTGTTTAAATTATCATATGAGTATTAACATTAGAGGACAAGCTTCAAAAAAATTTAATCTTGGTTTTCAGATGTTTTCTCCTTATACGCATGATGAAAAACCCAATAATCTAGTAAGAGAACTTTATGGAGGAGTTGCTTCCCTTAACATTCCTCAATTGCTTCCTATAAATTCCGGATATATGTATAATATAAGACCTAAGCCAGAATATATAGCTGAGTTTTGTTCTATTGAAGAATTGGAGCAAGCTATACAAAAACTTCAAGATCAAAAACAGCCTACTCCACTATCTAGATCAGAAATCGAAAGTAATGTAGAAAACGAGAATTATTATAAACTAAAAGAAAATAAATAGAATTAATTTATATAAAAAATAAGGTTGAGGATACGATCATGTCCCCAACCTTATTTTAACTTTTAAATTCGCTTAAACAAATGATATTTGGTCACACCCATTTGGGGAACATCTTCCAGACTAGCATAGATTTCATAGCCTTGCTTGAGGTAAAAATCCTTGGCCTGATAAGATTTGGTAGACAAGGTGATGCTGCTGACTCCCGTTTTCTCAGCCTTTTCTTCTAATTCTGCCAGCAGACTAGCTCCCAAGCCCTTTTTCTGGTGTCCCTTATCTACCACCAAGGCCTTGATATGGATGTTTTCCAACACCTGCTGGGCATGAAGCAAGGCGATTAAGTTCCCTTCGTCCTCCCGTGTCAGATAATAATCTTGGGGCTCAAGTTTTTCAAGCATATCTGGACCAAAAGAAGCCTCATATTGCTCCTTGAAAACTTGCTCGATAAAGTCTTGAAATTCTGTCATTTCTTGC
>ERZ773067.602-NODE-602-length-21111-cov-13.162946_pt1 | contig 21111 bp, 23 predicted proteins | sample MGYA00580622_ERZ773067 | MGnify/ENA primary metagenome ERZ773067 (study PRJEB29015, sample SAMEA2737998) | human oral metagenome | biome: human oral; feature: human-associated habitat; material: dental | place: China | collected 2113 ...
TGAACGGCAGGGGTTCAACGGAAATCGTATCGCCGCGCTGCGGGTTGATGCCCGCCGCACTGCTCACCGTACGCAGGATGCTCTCCTGCTGCGGCTGCGTCACATCGTCATTGACGAGAACGGCGACCGTCAGGCGGCGGATCGACCCCGGAGAGGCGATGACGTGCTGACGTTCCTCGTTGATCTCGTAGTTCTTTGTGGATTCCTTTTTCTCATACTCGGCATTCGCGTTTGTTTCCTGCTCCACGTAGCCCGGCACGTTGCTCTGTACGCCTGCAGGGCCGCCCGGATTCGTAGAGCTGCCGACGTAGCTCTCCGAGATGTCCTGCTGGCTGCGAATGATGCCGGAATCATCGACAACCGGTGTAAATGTCTGACGGTCGGTCAGGCGGTCATCAAAGTCGAGCTCCACGCTGACGCGTGCAAATGCGCGTCCCTCACCGAGCGTCTGATCGAGCAGGGATTGTACCTTCTTCTCGATGTTGTCCTGCACCTTGCGCGTCATATCGAGCTGCGTAAGCGTCTTGACGCCGAGGGAGTTCTCATCCTGATCGTCGGGATCGTTGAGGATCTTTCCCGTATCGTCGACAATCGTGATGTTCTCGGGAGTCAACCCCTTGACGCTGTGCGCCGCAAGGTTGACAATGCCCTTGATCTCCTTCTTCGTCAGCTCCGCATGCGGATTCAGCCGCAGCATGATGGATGCTGTTGCCGGCTTCTCCTCTTTCTTATAGAGGCTGTCCTCAGGCAGCACAATGTGAACGCGTGCCTTCTCAACGGCCTCGAGCTGTTCGATCGTACGCGTCAGTTCGCCCTGCAGGGCCTGCAGGTAGTTGACGCGGTTCTGAAATTCGGTGACACCGAGCTTGCTGTCATCGAAGATCTCAAAGCCCTTGTTTCCGCGCGGCAACCCCTGTGTCGCGAGGTTGAGACGTGCCTCGTGGACATTCGCCGTCGGTACGAGGATTGTTGTACCCGTCTTGTTTTCCTGTACCTCATAGGCAATCTTCGACTCGCGCAGCTGGTTTGCGACCTCGCCTGCGTCCTTGGTCTCCATATCGGTAAACAGCGGCACCATATCAGGCTTGCTGCCATACCAAAAACTCAGACCAAAAATGAGGACGAGAATCGCGAGTGCTGAACCGAGCATGATGTAGCGCTGGCGCTTGTCAAAGCGTTTCCACAAGGCAAGGCCGCGCTCTTTCCACTCTCCCATAATCTCTTTCCCTTCAAGTCATCACGGTTATGCAACGCCGCTCATGCGGCGTGCGAAAACGGCAGGCAATCCTTATACCTGCATCCGCATGATTTCCTGATAGGCAGACATGGCTCGATTGCGCAGCTGCAGTGTCAGCTGCAGTGCGATCTCCGCCTTCTGCCCGGCTACGATGACTTGAGAGACGTCCGAGATTTCGCCTGCAGCAAGCAGTTTGTTCTGCTCATCCGATGCAAGCTGAAGCTTGTTCACCTCGGAGAGGGCATCCTTCAGGTAGGTGCCAAAGCTCTTCGGCGGCTCTTTCTCGATGGTCTCGCCCAGATGACTGGTGGCGCGCATCGTAACGGGGGTCATTTGCAGTGCTTGTACTTCCATATACATTGATCTCCCTTACTGCCGTGCACAGAAATTAGCTGCCGCTGCCAATGCGAAGCGCTGCGGTTACCATGGATTTTGCCGCACTGATCGTCGTCGTATTCGCTTCGTAGGCACGGGAAGCCGAGATCATGTCAACCATCTCTGCGACAATGTTGACATTCGGCCGCTCCACATAGCCTTCTGCATTTGCATCCGGATGTCCCGGCTCATAGACGAGAGGCCCCTGCGTGCGATCCTCCTGAATGGAGAGGGCGCGTACGCCATCGCCCGGACGCAGGCGGTTCGAGGCACGCGCAAGGAACGACTCAAAGCCGATGCCGGCGCCCTTTTCACGCGGCTGAAAAACCACATAGCGACGGTGGTATGCTCCTCCGCCCTGCGCGCGTGTGGTATTTGCGTTTGCGATATTATTGGAGATCACGTCCATGCGCAGGCGCTCTGCCGTGAGTCCGGAAGCCGCTGCGTCAATTCCCAAAAACATTCCCATATCGTGCCCCCCTATCAGCTCTGACCGCTATTGATGACACTCTTCAGCTTGCTGATGTGCCCTCCGAGCGCCGTGGCGACTGCGCTGTAATACAGTTGGTTCTTCGAGACCTCCGCCATCTCCACGTCAATGTCGACGTTGTTCCCATCCAGACGCATATTCGTCCGATCGTCCTGTTCAATCACAGCACGTGCCTTTCCGTGAAAGGGAATGGGGAAATGCCGGTCATGCGTACGCACAACCTTCATCAAAGGGTCGTTTCCCAGTCCCAATTCCTGTTTCAGCAAGTCCTCGAAGCGGACGTGGCTCCGCTTGAAGTACGGTGTGTTCACGTTGGCAATGTTGTTGCTGAGCACCTCATGCCGAAGGGCAGCCGCTGCCATTGCACGGCTGCCAATGTCAATTGTCGAGGTGTTTACCAGCTGCTCAAGCATGAAAAGTCACATTCCTTTCCCCGTATTTTATGCGCACAGGAAAAAACTGCACACAAAACAGATATATATTAGTTCTACATCCCCCAAAAAAATCCTTTTCATTCTAACATTTTTCATAAAAAAAATGAAGTATAGATTTTGGAATCGGTGCAAATTTTTAAAGGAAAGCTAATTAAGCGCGTGCCGATACGGCTTTGTCGACGTGCAGACTCTTGACGAGAATGTCAATTTCGTGCACAACCATGCCCGTGATTCGCTCAATCTCCTTTTGCAGTTCAAGCCGCAGCGCTGCCATCGCCTCCGCAATCGCATGACCATAGGCGAAGACAATCTCAATCGAGACCACGATGCCCAGATCGTCATCCCCGTTCACGATATGCTTCACATGGGTTGCACCGACGCGGTACACTTCCTGCAGTTTCTCCGCGACAATATGCACAATACTCTTGATGACCGAGTCGTCGATGATGAGTTTGCCGTAGTAGCTGAACACGGGGCGCACAATGGAACGCTCCCCAAGGCGCCGACGCTTGGACGAGGACGTTTTGAAGAAGCTTTTGATGGGATCGATCAGATAGCCGGAAAAATGCGGTTTAAGCTCAATGCTCGGCACAGGAATGATGTGTTCCCCTTTTTTGAGCCGATGGTACTGCGCCAGCGCCATATCCTTCTTCGAGGCAATGTCTTCGATGCGGATGATCTTGCTCACGGGGCCAATTTTGAGTGCCTTGGCGATCTTCTGAACCATATTCTCCGAGGTACCGAGGATGAGGATGCGGCGCGGGAGGGATTCGGCGATCGCCCTGCGTACATCGGAGGCATGTCCCGGCAAAACGAAGATTGCACGGCGCACCGCCATGATCCGATTCTTCTCTTTTTTTGCCGAATACCCTCCGATCACCTTTCCGTCCTTAATCAAAATCCCGTCGTCGATGATGGCATCTGCACCATTTTTTTGAGCAACCCATAGGGCGCGGTGGCTTTTGCCAGTACCGCTTGGACCGACAAGGGCGATAACGTCCATTGTGTTTCTCCTCTCATCTCACCGTTCTCCCGCGCTATGCCATAGCCTGTGACGGGCGGTAAAAATTCTCCGCATAGATGTCCTCGATGGTGAACTGTCCGATTGCATCCGGCTGCCGTCCCGCAAAGCCACGGTAATCCGAACCGCCCGAGACAAGAAGCCCGTGCTGCTGCGCAAGGCCCAGATAGTGCTGCGTATCCGCAAGGTCATAGGTCGGGTAAAACGCTTCGATTCCCCCGATTCCCTGCGCGATGAGGTGAGCCACCGTCGCCTCATCATCGAGTTCCTTTGGATTTGCGAGCACAGGAATTCCGCCTGCCCCTTTGATGAGCTCGATCACATCCTCGGGAACTAGTCGGAAATGCGGCACATACGCAGGTTTTCCGCGCGTGAGCAGCTGATCGAAGCAGGCACGTATGGAGTCGAAGTACCCCTTCTTAACGAGGACGCGCGCCACATGGGATCGCCCCACCGCCTTGCACATCCCCTCGTCCGTCAGCACCTCGGTTTCGCCGATCTCATAGCCGAGCTTCTGCAGGAGTTCGACGATCTCCGTAAAGCGAGCCCAGCGCGCTTCGCTGATCTCCTCGAGTTTTTCCTGAAGGCCGGCATCGTAGATATCAATATTGTAGCCCAGAATATGCACTTCGTGCTGCGCATCGCCCGCCGTGAAGCCGACACCAGGGATGATGCGCAGGCTGCCGGAGGCATACCCGCTCTCATAGAGTGCCGTAACCCCCTCTACGCTGTCGTGATCTGTGATGGCAATGTAGCGCAGCCCTGCAGCCTTTGCGGCTTCCACGATCTCCTCCGGGGTATCCTTCCCATCGGAAAAGGTCGAATGGATATGCAAATCGCTTGGCATAGAATTCTCCTTATTCAGGAAATCACGAATCCATCAATTTTGTCCGTGATTCCTTAATCTTCTTCGCGGAGCAGCACACGCTCAATCGCTGCGGTTCTGTCTCCGTCCCTCTCGATGTCTACAATGACGGCAGCGTATTCCGCAGCGCCCTCTGCCATTTCAAACCGCACGGGCATCCCCGTCCGAAACTTTTGAATGACGAGATCTTTGCGCACGCCCAGAATTGAGTCCGACGCGCCGACCATGCCGAGATCAGTGATGTATGCCGTGCCGCCCGGCAGAATCTGCTCGTCCGCCGTCTGCACATGCGTGTGTGTCCCGACCACAATCGCTGCACGTCCGTCCAGATAGTGCCCCATCGCGAGCTTCTCCGAGGTCGTCTCTGCGTGAAAGTCCAGTACGACGACATCGGCACTCGTGCCGATGTCTGCGAGAATTTCATCCGCCTTTTGAAAGGGGCAGTCCAACGCGGGCATGAAAGAGCGCCCTGAGAGGTTCAGCACAGCAATGTTTGCCGCCTTGAACGGGAAGATACAGTATCCCTGCCCAGGCGTCCCCTCCGGATAGTTCGCAGGACGTACGAGAAAGGGCTCATCGTCGATGAAGGAAAAGACATCCTTCTTGTCCCAGACGTGGTTGCCCGCCGTCACAATGTCGGCACCGCCGGCGTATAGTTCATCCAGTGCCTTGCGCGTGAAGCCCTTGCCGCCCGCAGCATTCTCTCCGTTGACAATGACGACATCGATCTTTTTCTCCGATCGAAGCCGCGGCGTGATCGTGCGAAAAGCTCGTCGGCCTGCGCGTCCGACAACGTCACCGACCATCATGATGCGCACGATACGCCCTCCCATCTTCCTCACCGATTGTAGACAATGACCTGATCGCGCTCGCGAATGCCGACCAAGCGGTCACGCAGCGGAATCTCACGTACCGCCATAAGCATGCGCTCGAGTGTCTCATGCTGCAGCATGCGGAACTCCGCATCCAAGGCCTCTGCGCCGTGCGGATCGACGAGCAGTGTCTCGCCAAAGCGCTCCGTCAGGAGCTGAACCGTAAGGCTCAGCTCACGCTCCGAGAGCTCATCCATCCGACGCGCGAGGTGAAGGATGGTAAGTTCATCGTGCTGTTCATAGGAAAAATCCATTGTGCTCGCCGCACTGCCCTCAATCACATGATAGGTCTCAATGCTCTCGGCAAGAAATGCTGCAAACGCCGTGATCTCTTCCGAGGCAAGCGGCGAACGAACGACGAAATCCATCGTCAGGAGCTCCTGATGGGGATCGTAGGAAACGGTCTCAATTTCAGGAAAGCATACAAGCACCGAGGCGAGCAGCTGCACGCCGGGACGCGTCTGCTCGCTCCTGGAACGGGACGGACGGTGTGACGCGAGTCTGCGCAGGAAATCAAACATAGCCGCATCTCCCATTCTTTCTACTCAACGCTGTCGACCCGTCCGAGACCGAGCGCATAAACAGCGTTGCGTCCCGCCTTCTTTGCCTGATAGAGTGCCTCATCCGCGTTCTTGAAGAGCTGAAGTTCGTTGTCCTTCTCCGGATCAAACGCTGCGACGCCGACACTCACCGTGATATTCTTCTCAAACGGCATCTCCGATGCCTCCACCGAGCGGCGGATGCGCTCACCGACCCTGCCCGCAACGGCGAGCGGTGCTCCCTGCAATATGATGAAGAACTCATCGCCGCCCCAACGGCAGCCCGCATCCGAGCCGCGGATCGTATGCGAGATCGCATCTGCAACCGTCAAGAGGACCTTGTCCCCCATATCGTGTCCGTAGGTATCATTGACTCCCTTGAAGTGGTCAATGTCCATCAGGATGACCGAAAGGGGTGTCTTATGTTCCTGTGACTGCGCCACGGCATCCTTCAGAAGGCGCTCCATCTCGCGGCGGTTCAGGAGGTTCGTCAGCGCGTCGCGGCTTGCGAGCTGCGTGAGGCGCTGATTTGCCGAGGACAGCTCTTCCTCCGAGACACGGATGAAGTGTGACATGAACGCAAGCATCTTCCGATTGTAGGAGAGATGCGCCACGCGCTTCGTCTGAAGCTGGATATTTTTGACGTAGCCTGGGTCTTCCTTCATGCCCACAAGCAGAACATTGAGGTTTGCCGTGATGATATGCCCGCTCATACGCCGAACCTCGCCAAACATAAAGGAGGTCGCGGAGGGATATCCTGCACAGGGTGACATCTCCGTCACAACGTCATCGCCAAGCAGCAGGTAATGTCCGATACACGCTGTCCCGAGAATTGCCTGCGGTGAGAACGCCGACATATCACGTGCATTCTCCGCCGCCTTCGAGAGGATGCCGTAAGGATCGCCGTAGGCAAGGCGGAACTTTGTTCCCTCCTGCATGGGCAGACCAAAGGTCAGTTCCCCCGTCCCTTCCTCAATTCTGAGCGGGACACGCGCCGATATGGAGCCATCCGCCTCCTCGAAACAGAGCGGAAAAAGAGCGGCATCTACGCCGAAGTTGCCGTCGTCCTTGATGCCGAAATAGCGCTCGTAGATTTTGAGCGGAACACCCCCATCGAGTTCTTTGACCGTGTGCCCTTCGACGCGGGTCGCAGTGATCTCACGGCCGAGTGTGTTCCAGCCGAAATTACGGGTAACGAGAACCTCAAGCGTCTTCCCGCAGAAGGCAACAACGAGCATGCCGCGCGTGAGCACCACATCATCCGCAACGAGATAGCCGCAGGTATTCATAGAGGGTGCATCGACAAACGAGCCGAATACTTGAATACGCTCATCCAAGGGTGAGAAACTCTCAAACAAGTCGTCGACCTGATCCATCAGGCCGACGACGAGGAACTCGACAGCCTTCGTATGCGGATGCGCAGCGACGAAGTTCTCGAACTGCTCCTTCGCCTCTGACATGTGTTCGCTCACAACAAAAAAATCTGCCCGCGATGCCTCAAACGCCGTAAAGGTCAGCATAATGCCGTCCGTATCAAGGCGCAGATCAGCCATCTTTAGGGCGCAGGTATGCACCAGAATTCGTGCATCGGGAAAGTATTCCCGCACGGCATCCCGCATTCGAAGTGCCTTGTCCAGAGGCATCTCACAGGGTGCAGTGATGGTGATGAGCAGAGACTCGATATGCGGAATCCGATCCAGTTTTTCCTTCGTCTGCTCCGCTTGGTGCTGGGCATCTGCGGTGCCGGAAACAATGTACGTCAGCTGCTGCATATGCCCTGGCCCTCCTTGCGAAATCCCTGCATCCTTCAGGGATTCCTAAAAATGAGGGAGCATGCCCCCTCTTCGATCCTTCAAAACAGCTTACTTTGCATAGTCGACGACGCGCGTCTCGCGAATGACCGTCGCCTTGATCTGCCCCGGATATTCGAGATCGCCCTCGATCTTCTTTACAATGTCGTGAACGAGAACGGCAGCACCTGCATCGTCCACCTTGTCCGGCTTCACCATAACGCGGATCTCGCGCCCTGCCTGAATGGCAAAGCATCGCTCCACGCCGTCGAATGACTCAGCAATCTCCTCGAGCGCCTTCAGCCGCTTGATGTAGGACTCGAGGCTCTCACGGCGCGCACCCGGACGTGCGGCTGAAACTGCATCCGCAGCAGCCACGAGCACCGCCTCGATCGTCGTCGCCTCCTCATCGCCGTGATGAGAGCCAATGATGTTGATAACTTCCTTGGACTCACGATATTTGCGTGCAAGATCGGCGCCGACCGTCACGTGAGGTCCCTCGACCTCATGGCTGACCGCCTTGCCGATGTCGTGCAGAAGGCCGCCGCGTTTGGCGAGCATGACATCACAGTCGAGCTCGGCCGCCATGAGCCCCGCCAGATGTGCAACCTCGATGGAGTGTGCGAGCACGTTCTGACCGTAGCTCGTCCGATAGCGCATGCGTCCGAGGAGGCGCACAAGCTCCGGATGAATACCGTGAACCCCCGTCTCAAACGTCGCCTGCTCCCCCGCCTCCTTGATGCGCTGATCGACCTCACGCCGCGCCTTCTCGATCATCTCCTCGATCCGTGCGGGATGAATGCGTCCGTCCTGGATCAGCTTTTCGAGTGCAATGCGCGCGACCTCGCGCCGCACAGGGTCAAATCCGGAGAGGATGACCGCCTCCGGCGTATCGTCGATGATGAGATCAATGCCCGTCAAGGTCTCCAGTGTGCGGATATTGCGCCCCTCGCGCCCAATGATGCGGCCCTTCATCTCGTCGTTCGGCAGGGCCACGACCGAGACTGTCGTCTCTGCTACGTGATCGGCCGCACAGCGCTGGATGGCAACGCTCAGAATCTCGCGTGCCGCCTTGTCCGCCTCGTCCTTCGTCTGCTGGATATACTCCTTGATCTTGCGCGCCTTCTCATGCTTCAGCTCCTCTTCTGCCTCCGCCATGAGAATCGTGCGCGCCTCCTCTGATGAAAGGCCGGACACGCGCTCGAGTTCCTGCTTCTGACTCTCGCAGAGCGCCGTGATCTCCGCCTGTGTCTTGTCGATCCGCGCCTCCTTGCGCTGGAGTCCCTCTTCCTTCTTTTCGATGGATTCGAGCTTGCGGTCGAGGTTCTCTTCCTTTTGTATCGCGCGTCGCTCGAGACGCTGAATCTCGCTGCGGCGTTCCTTCGTATCGCGTTCGAACTCCTGCCGCTGGCGCTGGATCTCCTCCTTCGCCTCGAGCAGGGCCTCCTTCTGCTTTGTCTCCGCCTTCTTTCCGGCCTCCTCGACAATGCGCTTTGCTTCTTCCTCGGCTGATCCTATCTGAGCCTCCGCCGTGCGCCTGCGCGCGACATAGCCCGCAGCAGCACCGACAGCAACGGCAATAATTACCATCAATATTTCAGTAAGAATAACGGCCACCTCCTATTGTTATAGTTCAAAATATCCTATAGAATGCTCTTATTCATTTTAATGTTTTTTGTCTATAGTGTCAAGAATTCTGTGCGCATCGTCACAGAGTGCGCACAAGCGTTCCTCCTGTTCGCGCACGTTTTATAACCTCTCTTCTATAGACAGAAGCACAGCCCCTCCGCTATAATGTATCCGGAGGGCATCGACGATCTGTATTTGCTCGGCGATTCCCTGTCTTTATGGGATGAGGAGGAAATATGAACAAGCAAAAATGGATGCATCGGGGCATTGCACTCGCACTTTCCGCAGCTGTGACGACTGGTATTATGGCACCGCCTGTCGCCGAGGCAAACACGGAGCGCATCATCGGTGCAGTCATCGGCGGTGCCGTCGCCGCAAACGAAATGAACAAACAAATTAAGTACTACAACACAACCGAGGAGGGGCGTCAGGCACTCTTTGCGGAGCTCCAAGAAAAATACGGCGTGTATTATCGCTGGGATTTGAACAGTCAGCTTGACCGCATCTTTACCAATCTCACGGCGGCAATCGGATCGATGGACGCGAGTATCTACGACCGCCCCTACAACTATTTCATCAACAGAGAGGACAGTTTTAACGCCTTCTGCACACTCGGACACAACATGAGCGTCAACGTAGGGCTTTACAGCTATCTGACAAACGAGGATGAAATTGCCGTCGTGCTCGCACACGAGATGGGGCATGGACAAAAGGATCACCCTGCCAAGGGCATGAAGCGCTCACTCGGGCCTGCGGTTCTCGCCAGTGCGACGGGTACGGTACTCGGTGCCATCGCCGCAAACATCTGGAACGGGCAGGGTCTCACGAAGCCGATGGAGTGGGAGGCGGACAACCTCGCGTTCGAGTATATTACGCGTTCTCCCTATAACCCCGGCGCAACCGCCGCCGTATGGCAGCGCGTCATCGACCTCTCGGGCAACAACGCCGCGAGCGCATTTGACATCATGTCCGGCGCTGCCGATCACCCGTCGAACGCCGCCCGTCGCGACAACTACGCAAAGAAGCTCACGGAGATGAGCGGCGGTAAGGTCACGGTTGAAGACGGCGTAGTCTACGTGAACAAGAAGAAACTCCTAACCCCCGCAGCAGCCGGCGGCATGAGCTCTGCCGAACGCTCCTACTTTGTCATGGGCAACCTTGCGGCAGCCTACAAGAACGGTCACGCCGCTTCTGCGGCGTATGCAGACGGACAGACTGTCATGCTCGGCGCACAGCCCATCATCAGCTGTACGAGCAACGATGCCGCTCCCTCCGAGATTGTCAGCCTGCTGAACCAAATAAAATAGTACTTCCATAATTGCATGAAAAATCCCGGGGTTCATTGCAGCGGGCAGTGAATCCCGGGGTTTTCTTATCTCCTCGGAAATCTGCGCAGCGCGCGCGGCTTCCCAAGGATCTCTGCGAGCACAATCGCCTGCTTCATCGTATTCGGTGTAAGCTGCGGAAGCACGACAGACGGCATTCGCGCGGTGTGCGGCAAAAGTGCAGGGACTGTTTGGACCTCCTCCGCAGCAAGACGCGCCGCACGCTCGTCACGCTCGCGCGCACGCTTTGCACGCTGCGCCTCCCTGCGGGCCTCCTCCCACTTGCTGCGCAGCTCCTGTTCACGCAGCACCTCCGCATCGACCGTAACCTGTACATCGGAGGGAATCCCGCGCATCGGCGGTATTTCAAATGTCGCATTCTGAGCCGTGCGCTTCTTCGGGCGTGGGATGTCCTGCGGCACGGTCGGCGGCGGCACCTTCTTCTTGCCGCGCACGCGATCGTCAAAGACAGCAATCGCTACCGCAACAGCAATGACAATGAGGTATTCCATATAACTTCCCTCACTTTACGGGTGGTGCCGGATGCTTTTCGTCCACCTTTCCCGCCGCACTGATCGCCTGACGCATATCGGTGTCGGACTGGATGTTGCTGAGCTGATAGTAGTCCATTACGCCGAGCTTGCCCTCGCGCAGTGCCTGCGCCATTGCGTGCGGCACCTCTGCCTGCGCCTCGACAACCTTTGCCTCCATCTCCTGCGTATACGCCTTCATCTCCTGCTCACGCGCCACTGCCATCGCACGGCGTTCCTCTGCCTTTGCCTGTGCAATGCGCTTGTCCGCCTCCGCCTGATCGGTCTGGAGTTCCGCACCGATGTTGCGTCCGACATCGACATCCGCAATGTCGATGGAGAGAATCTCAAACGCCGTCCCCGCATCAAGTCCCTTGCCGAGCACGGTCTTGGAGATATCATCCGGATTCGCAAGCACGTCATTGTGACTCTGCGAGGAGCCAACCGTTGTGACAATACCCTCGCCGACACGCGCAATGATCGTCGGCTCACCTGCACCGCCGACGAGGCGGTCGATGTTTGCACGCACGGTAACGCGCGCCTTGATCTTGAGCTCGATGCCGTTCGCTGCAACCGCTGATACAATCGGGGTCTCGATGACCTTTGGATTGACACTCATCTGCACTGCGTCAAGCACATCACGCCCGGCAAGATCAATTGCCGCCGCACGCTCAAACGGCAGTGCAATCTGCGCGCGATGTGACGCGATCAGCGCATCGACCACCTTGTCCACGTTGCCGCCGGCAAGATAATGTGCCTCGAGCTGATTGACACTCACGTCCAACCCTGCCTTGTTCGCCTTGATGAGCGGCAGTACGATGCGGCTCGGCGGAACACGGCGCAGACGCATGCCGATCAGCGAGACGATGCTGACCGAGACATTTGCAGAGATTGCGGACACCCAGAGTCCGAGCGGCACAAAATGTAAAAAAATAGATATTGCCAGAATGACGATAACAATGAGGAATGCTCCTCCAAACAGTGTTCCCATACGAACCTCCTTCAAATCTCCGTGAATCTCCGGCTATGCCTCACGTACAACGACGCGGCTGCCGTTCACGGACAGAACAACGATCTGCTTTCCCTTTTGAATAAAGGCACCCTCCGAGATCACATCCACGGGACGACCGTCGATGCGCGCCGTTCCCGAGGGACGCAGTTCCGTAAGCACCTCGCCCGATTTCCCTACGAGTTCGGCATGTTCCAGTGCACTGACATAGCCCTCCTCTGTACGCGAGCTCTTCTGCAGGACAATCTTGTTCCACAGCCTGCTGGACGGCAGCCGCGACACGATGAGGAGAAACAGAATGACGGAGATCACAAGGGCGATGCCGAGCGCCGCAAGTGCGCCAATATCGCCGCCAAGCGCGAGTACAATGCTGTAGAGCATCGCCGCAACGCCGAGCCCCGCGAGCAGCCCCACCGTCGGCAGCAGTATCTCCACGATGATCATCAGAACGCCGGCAAGAAAGACCGCGATGTGATAGAGCTCTACAAGTCCACGCGTGTATTGGCTTCCCCAGAACACCGCCGCTGCGACAATGCCGAGCAGGACACCCACGCCGAGTCCGCCCGTCTTAATCTCCACCATGACGGAGAGAAACATAACGGCAAGCAGCAGCACTTGCAGAACACCATTATCTACAATTAGGTTCACAAGATCCCTCCTTTATGTTTTTATTGTATCATATTGCCTGCCGTTTGTGTAGCAATGTAAATTCTAATAATCTGCTTACGCTTTTCATTTGTCACTTGTATAATCAGAATCCCCTTATCAGCAAAGGCGGCTTGCTTCTTCACCTCTCCGGCTCTATAAGCGGGAGGTGGTGCAATATGAGTTATTACGAGTTCATTCTAATTCTTGTTCTTGTCACTGGCTATGATTGTTGCCATAAAAAAGAAATAACCGCCCTGCTTCCAAACGTGAGCGGTTATTCCTGTCTTTCTGTGAAGAAGCCTCCCCCTTATAGGGGTTCTTCTCTTTATATCTTTATCATAGCAGATACAGTATGTTTTTGCGAGTTTTTACAAACGCCGATATCCGCAGGATAAATGTATACCCATAGATGCAAGAAACGAGTGCGTTAGTATGATATACTGAACGCACTCGTTGTGTTTCTAAGTAAATGGTCGGAACGACGAGATTTGAACTCACGACCTCTTCCACCCCAAGGAAGCGCTCTACCAAGCTGAGCTACGTCCCGAACAAAAGGTATTATAGCGATTTTTCCACATCTTGTCAATCCCTTTGCGTCATCTGCTTCATGAGACGGAGCGCTCCAATCTCGACGCCCGTCTCACGCGCCACCTGCTCAATCGTGCGTCCTGCACGCAGGAGTGCACGTGCCTTGATGATCGCCTCATCCTCCTGTGCGGGTTCCGTTTCTGCTTCCGTCATCATGGGCGGCTGCTGGGGCGACGGCACACGCGGCGGAGGTGCGGGCATTGCTGCTGCAGACTGACTGCGCACAGGCTGCAACACAGGTGCAGGTGTCTGCGGATGTTCCGACTGCACTGCTGCGCGCGCTGTCGGCGGGGGCGGTACAAAGGACTGCGCTGCAGGCTCTGCTGCGGCGCGTGCATGCTCCCGTAAAATGGACTGATGAAGAACAGCCGCAAACTCATCGCCGTCCGTACGACGTGCCTCCTGTACGGGTACCATAGGAGGCACAGGTTCCGGCGAACGCATGACAGGAGGAGCCGGCGGTGTTTGACCAAGGTCACGCAGGCGTCGTTCAAGTTCTTCGATACGCTGCCGCAGCGCCCACTCGAGACGCTGTCCATCCGCCACGCGCGTCTCGAGACGCACACACCGATCATCCGCCTCGCGCAGGAGCCCCTCGAGCTTGGTCACATGAGAGCCGAGCCGCTTAATGATGGTATCGGCGGATTGCTGCAATTCCTTTTTCAGCTTCTCGATGGATTCCGCAAGATCTTCGTCCGCCTCATCACTGCGCTGTCTCCGATGGAGAACGTACCGTACGATAAGCAGCAGGACAGCACCGAGGATGATGAGTGCACCCAGAATTTCGGTAACAGAAATAATAGCAGGACGCCTCCCTTATCCACATCTACTGCGTTGATCAAAAACTGATGTCGAGATGAACGCCGCGGTTGGGATCCGCAGCGAGACGCTGCAGAAGTTCTGCACCACGATCCTCCGCACCGTCCCGTCGGCGGCCCTCGCCGCCGCGACCGCCGCCCTGCCGCCGCTCGCGCTCCGGATCATCCTTCACGCGTGTATCCTCACTGGCCTGCTCCTTCGCACGCACCTGTTGGCGTGCGAGTTCTGCATCCTGCTTCTGTCGAACGGACTCAAAACTCTGCTGGATATTGACCTGATTCTGCATATTGCTTTGGACGTTCCCTGCCTCATTGGACTGCGGGAACATCATCTGCATGCTGATTGGCGTGACATTCATGACGGCACCTGCCTCTCCTCAAAAGATTCCTGTAACAATCTGCCCGTCGAGCATTTGGAGTCGTGCGTGTTTAAGTTCCTCTTCCACGGACTTTTTCACCCCGTTGATCGTGATGTTGACACCGGGAAAGATCGTATCCGAGGCAGCAATGGAACCACGCTTCATCTCTTCCAGTTCAGACTCCATCTCCTCGAGTTTTTCCTTCATCTTCTTGATTTCACCGGCGAGAGGGAACTGTGCATGCGTCAGCTCGGCAAGCTGCTCGCGCCGACGCTCGGAGAGGCTCATGAGCGGCTGCTTCTTCAGCGTTTCCAGAGAGAGGCGGATCTCCGTCAAGCGTTTGACATTTGCCTGATATTCTTTGCCCAGCGTATCGTACCGATATTTAAGGTTCGGGTCGACACCGACGCTGAGGTTGGTCTGTACATAGAAGTTGTTGCCCAGAACCTTGGCACGGATGGACTCGCCCGCACCGACCTTCCCGCCGGTGATAAAGCCCCGCCGTCCCTCAACGCGGATATGATGCCCCGCACGCATCTCAGAGTGCAGAACGACATCGTTGACATAGATATCGCGCCCCGCAACAATGTTTGCATTCTCTACGAAGGAAATGCTGATGTCCTCCTCCGCATTGATTTTGCCGACGTTCATGCCGCGAATGCCGCCGTGCACAATGACATTGCGCCCCGTCACCTCGGCACCGCCGATCATGCCCTTGATCTCGACATCACCCTCAGCCTTGACCGTAAAGCCGCTCTCCACATCGCCCCTGATCTCGACGCTGCCGGCAAAGTCAACATTCCCCGTCCCGACATCGACGCTCGAGTCAATCACGAGATGCGGATCCACACTGATCTTCTTTCCGTCGTCTACGATCTGACCGTCAATGAGTGACACGAGTTCATGCTCATTGACAACTCTTGTATTCTTCCCCTGCGGCAATGCAGCAGGTTTTCCCGGCTTTGCAGGCACCTCTTCACCGAATACATTTTTCCCCGGCACACCGGCGGTCTCGGGGATGCGTACAGCAAGCACGTCGCCGATGTTCGCGCGGATAAAGATGTTCATGTCCTTGTAGTCCACGCGGTCGTACGCGCGTTCAGCAGGCCGTCCCTTTGCCCCCATATCGAATTTCTTTTCGATACGTGCATCCGTTCCCGCCTCGGGAGCGGTTCCGCGTGCCGCCATAAACGGTGTCAGACGTGCGACACCGCGCCCGATGGCATCACGGTCAATGCCATAGACGACCTTCTTTGCGGCGAGTGCATCGAGCACATCGGAGACATCGGGCGGCACATTGCCGCGGTTGTCATCAAACCGCACGGCAGCTGTCATTGCGTCGTTTGCGATTTCAATGCTAAAGGGAATGATTGCATTCTCGCCGTCATCCTCCGGTGCCGCGTCGAGCTTTGCCTCAAATCCGTCCGCAGCACGAACAAGACGTGCCAGTTGGAGTTTGTCGTAATCCTTGACCCCCTCCTCTGCAAGACGACTCTTGAGTGTCGTCAAATCAATCGCAGGGGTATCCTTGCTTCCCGGGTAGACGGTCAGATAATTGCCGTCCGCCTTGATCACAAGCTGAAACCCTTCGTGTATGCCTCCAATAGTGCGCTCCACAACATCACTTCCGATCCTTCAAAATTGCGCCTTTATTATAACTCTTTCCCTCAGTTTACAACACATCAAGCTTCGTCGTTCATACGCGCGAGTGAGCCGCGCATACGAAAGATTGCCTTCGTATGAAGCTGCGAGATCCGCGCCTCCGAGAGGTGCAGGATCGCCGCAATTTCTTTGAGGGTCATCTCATCGTAGTAGTACAGCGCAACGACCGTACGCTCCTTCTCGGGAAGTTTCTCAATCGCTGCGGCGAGGGTTTCCTTGACCTCCGTCCACTCCGCGTGCTCCACGGGACCGTCCTCCATCGAGGCCGGAGTATCCGTGCGCAGATACTCCTCGAGAGGAATGATGGTCGCGGCGCTGACCTGTCCCTCGAGATGGTGCAAACCCTCGAGCGTGAGATCGAGCTCCTCGGCCAGTTCCTCGTCGCTTGCCGTGCGCCCAAGCTCTCCTTCAAGGCGTGCAACCGCCTTCTCATATTTTTTGATGTTCTGACGGACACTGACCGGAATCCAGTCCTTTGCACGCAGATGATCGAGCATTGCGCCGCGGACACGCACGCCGGCATAGGTCTCAAACTTGTTGCCGCGTGCGAGTTCATAACGCTCAATGGCATCCAAGAGTCCAAAGAAGCCGCTGCTCAGAAGATCCTCCCGATCGACATGCTGCGGAAGACTGATGGCAATCCGTCCGGCAACGAGACGAACGAGCGGCAGATAATGCTCGGCGATACGGTTGCGTATATCCACGGTCTTTTCCGTTTCATATGCCCGCCACAGCGCTTCAATATCCTCTGCCGTCTGCTCCGCCATCTGCATCATCTCCTCTCAGTTTTGTTGAAGCCCTCAGGCGGGTGCCGGAGCCCCCTCATCCCCCTCTGCCGGCGGTGTTTTCATATGAATAAAAGAGTCCTCAGAGAGCGGCTGGAAGTTCGTCGGCTCAGCAAATTCCTCTGCCGCCTTCGTCCCCCCATTCTCTACCGCATCGAAGTCGATATCATCTTCTTCATAATGCGGCGGCTGCATATCCTCAAAGAGCTCTGCCGGATACTTGTCAAAAAAAGCCCAGCCCTTTGCTTCGAGGATGTATGTCACGAGATAGGTGAATGCACCGGCGCAGAGGAATGCGATGAGGCTGCGAAGAAACGCCGTCGCCACGCGTGCATCGCCGAACATTCCCGTCAGAAAAACAACGAGCGCAGCGATCACCGCGAACATCAGAGCCATACCGAGTTTGAACATATTTTCACCTTACTCCCTATATCGTTTTATCTCCCTTGCTGACGGTTTTCACCGTATAGGTACCATCGTTCAGGTCAATCGAAACTGTACGCCCGTAGTTGAGCCCGGTATCCTCCGCAATGAGGCGGATCCCATGCTGCGCGAGAAGCTCCTTTGCCGCCTGTGCATTGCGTTCGCCGACGCGCATGACACTCGTCGTGTTGGAGAATGCAAACATCTGCGCACCGCCCGCAATCTTTGCCACGAGGCGCGATTTGACGGCACCGAGTTTCAGAACATCCGCGAGCATGAGCGGAAATCCCGTGTCGATGAATTTGGCGGGCGTGTCCGAGGGCCGCGCCTGTTTGCTGTCCGGCAGCATGTAGTGGAGCAGCCCACCCACTTTTGCCGTGGGATCGTAGAGGGAAAGTCCGATGCAGGAGCCCAATCCATAGCTGATGAGTGTGGATGGAGCTGCGCCGACTTTGTAGTCGGCCATACCGACTTTTATCAAATCCGGCATATCATTCAACTCCTACCGCATTCATAATGCTGCTGAGCGATCCGGGATCCGGTACCAGGAAGAAGTGCCCGCTGATGCTCTGATCCTCTGCAACAAAATTCGTCTCAATGAGGAGCGCATGATCCCCCATCTCGCCGAGCTGAACCAAAACGACATTGAGAATGGCACCTGCCATATCCACAGCAAGTGCAGGAATGGAGGGCAGCATGCTCATGCCCGTGAATGTATAGAACGCGTTGAGATACGAACCCGCGAGAATGTTGCCGATCTCCATGAGCGCCGATTCATCCATCGCATCGAGTTCGGTGGTCTTGCCCCGCTCGCGTCCGAGGAGTGTATCTACCAGTGCAAACGCACTGTCACGCGGAATGAGGAACAGAATGTTGCTCGGTGCCTTGCCGTAGACGCGCAAGAAAATACCGACGACAACCAATTCCGGCCCGCCGACAAATTCTGGTACATCTTCAATTGGAACGAGTGCCACGTGCGGCACATTCATCTCGATACGGCGCTGAATGAGACGGGAAAGTGCCGTCGCGGAGTTTCCCGCGCCGACATTTCCAATCTCTCTGAGCACATCCAGCTGCAGCTCTGACAGTTCGGTCAGGTTCTCATCTACACTCATGGATTTTACCTCTTATCACGGCTCCCTTATTTCGCTTCCTTCGGAAGTCCAACAATCTCCTCCAGATTGAGGAGAACGATGAGCCGGCCATTGATGTTGCCGATTCCGCTGAGAAAGCGGCTGCTCTCACGCGCGTTCGTCGCCTTCTTCGTATCGACAGGTGCATTCTCGAGGCTCAGGACCTCCGTCACAGCATCGACAAGCATGCCGACGTGAACGTCCTCAACGGAGACCGTGACGATGCGCGTGCGGTCCGTATAGGGCGTCTCAGCAAGTCCGAGCCGCTGCTTGAGATCGATGACGGGGAGCACCGAGCCGCGCAGATTGATGACGCCCTTGATAAAGTCTGCTGCAAACGGAACGCGCGTGATGTCCGTCAGATTGCGGATCTCCTGCACGTTCAGAATGCTGACACCATATTCTTCATCGCGAAGATTGAACGCCACATACTGCGAGTTCTGCGGCACATTCCCCTGATTCATATCCTCTGCCATCTTCTTTGCCCTCCCCTGCTTACTGCTGTATCATCGTCGCAACATCGAGAATCAGCGCAACCTTGCCGTCACCGAGCACGGTTGCCCCGCCGAAGAGCTTGAGTCCGGCGAACAGATTGCCCAATGTCTTGATAACGATTTCCTGCTGACCGATCAGGTTGTCCACAACGATGCCTGCCTTCGCCTCTCCGGCATGAACAACGACGACGAAGAGCTCGTCCGAATCCTTCGTGTGCGGAACCTGAAGTGCCTCTTCCATGCGGATGATCGGGATGATCTCTCCGCGCAGAACAATGACCTCCTTGTTCTGGACGGTCTGAATATCGCCCGGCTCGATGTTGATCGTGCTGTCAATGGAGCCGAGCGGGATCGCATACATCTCCTCCTGCACCTGCACGAGCATCGCCTGAATGATCGCGAGGGTCAGCGGCAGCTTGATCTTGAAAACAGAGCCCTCGTCGATATGAGTCTCCACATCGACATGACCTGAAAGGGCCTCGATCTTGCTGCGCACAACGTCCATACCGACGCCGCGTCCGGAGATATCCGTGATCTGCTCTGCCGTCGAGAAGCCGGGCAGGAAGATCAGGCGCACGGCATCCGCATCGTCGAGACGGTCTGCCTCCTCCTGCGTGACCATGCCCTTCTCCACCGCCTTGCGGCGAATCTTGTCCGCGTCAATGCCCGCGCCGTCATCGGTAATCATGATGACGACGTTATTGCCTTCGTGACGTGCGATGAGCCCGACCTCACCAGTACGTGACTTTCCCTTTGCTTCACGCGCGTCGGGGCTCTCGACACCGTGGTCGAGGGAGTTGCGCAGCAGGTGCATGATCGGGTCGCCGATCTCGTCGATAACGGTGCGGTCAAGCTCCGTCTCCTCACCCTCGATCGTGAGGTTGATGTCCTTGCCAAGTTCCTTGGACACGTCGCGTACCATGCGCGGAAAGCGGTTGAACACAGCACTGACCGGAACCATGCGGACCTTCATGACAATGTTCTGCAGGTCGCCCGTCACGCGGTCCATCTGCTCAAGCGTCTCCATAAGGTCGCTCATGCGGTGTGTCTGACCGATCTGCTCCAAACGAACTTTATTGATAACAAGCTCACCCATGAGGTTCATCAGGGTGTCGAGTTTTTCGATATCAACGCGGACACTCTGGCTCTGATGCTGCTTCTTCGCGGGAGCTGCAGCTGGCTTTGCCGCCTCCTTCTTGGCAGCGGGTGCTGCGGCCTTTGCCGCAGGCGCAGCGGCAGGAGCCGCTGCCGGCGCGGAAGCCTCCGGCTTTCCGACCTTGTCCGGATCGAGCGGCTCAACGAGAACATCTTCAATTTCCGAAACCGTATCCACGGCATTCTGTACTGCCTGCGCATCGGCCCCCGTGGCAATCACCACATCAAAGCTGCGCTCGAACTTCTCCTGCTCAAGATCCTCCGCCGGCGGAATGCTCTTGATGACATCGCCGACCTCGTCCAGCGCATGCATAACCATGACGGAGCGCGCTGCCTTGAGAACGCAGGTCTCCATCAGAACAACCTTGACATGGAACATGTTCATGCCGGCTTCTTTTGCCTTCTTCATGACATCGAGATCGATCTCATCGAGATCCAGATCCGTACTTGCTGCACCAGTCGCCTGTGCAGGTGCGGAAGCCGCTGCAGCGGGGGCTGCTGCAGCCGGCGCAGGAGTTCCCTTGGAAATCGAACTGAGTTTTGCAACGAGATCCGAGACATCGACAACGTCTTCCGCCTCGCCATTGCCCACGCTGTCGACCATTTGCTCGAGCGAGTCCAGACATTTGAACAACGTGTCCATAATGTCCTCATTGAGCTTGAGCTGCTCCTTGCGGACGAGATCAAGCACGTCTTCCATCTCGTGCGTCAGCTCTGCAATCTTGGCAAAGCCCATCGTTGCGGACATCCCTTTGAGTGTATGTGCATTGCGGAAGATGTCGTTGACGGCGCTGATCTCCTCCATGTCCTCTTCGAGACGCAGGAGTCCCTCATTGAGTGACTGCAGATGCTCATGCGACTCATCCAGGAACATATCCATATACTGGTTATCCATTGATATTCCCCCTATTTCCTATCTTCTCACAGCCG
>ERZ773067.605-NODE-605-length-21020-cov-3.829430_pt1 | contig 21020 bp, 19 predicted proteins | sample MGYA00580622_ERZ773067 | MGnify/ENA primary metagenome ERZ773067 (study PRJEB29015, sample SAMEA2737998) | human oral metagenome | biome: human oral; feature: human-associated habitat; material: dental | place: China | collected 2113 ...
TGGCGGGACCTTCGAGGTCCTCTCCCATGACTGGCTGGATGACGGCGTCGACGTCACAGTCCGCATCACCCTGAATGAGGGTTCAGCCTCCTTCGACGCCTATCTGCTGTCGAACACCACGATGAAGAACTACGACCCGGTGAACTCATCCCCCGTCATCGTCGACTCGAGCGAGCCCACAGAAGTCACCTTCCAGTTCAAGGCCCCCCGCGGTAAGAGTACTGTCATACTCGCCACGGGAGGTGGCAAGGCCATCACCGGCCTGGAGATCAGCCCTCCGTGACCGCTGCAGCCTCTGTTTTTTGCGCGGCCTTCTCGCGTTCGGCGACAGCGTCCGGGTGGTCCTTTGAAAGCAGGACGACCCCGTAGACGGCCAGCCCAGCCGAGATGATCATGCCTAAGGCCGGCCCAAGGCCCATCCCGGCACCCTCTCCGAGGACGAACAACCCGAACAGCACGGCGACGAAAGGGTCAACCGTGGTCATGGTGCCGACGGTGATTTCCGCTGGCCCGGAGGCGTAGCCTTGCTGAATCATCCAGACACCCAGGCCGTAGCAGGCGAGCATGTAGCCGATGACTGCAAGGGTGCTGGGGTGCAGCAGATGGAACTGCCCGGACTGCACCATGTTCATGGCCGCCTTCATCATCCCAGAGGCCAGGCCGTAGAAGATCGCACCGACGGAGGACCACATCATCGCCTTCGCCCAGGGGGCAGCCTTCTTAGCTGCCAGGAACGACAGCACCGCGCAGACGACGCAAACCACGATGAACGACCAGGTGATTGGCAGGAAATCGAACTGTTTCTCGCCGTTCGCAAAAAGTGACGAGAAGATGGTGAAACCAACCACGCCAAGCACAGTGACCAAGACCGCACGCCACACCCGGCTGGGAATCTGATGCCCGTGGATACGGGAGGCGAGAATCACCGACCACGGAACCGCCAGGATGCCGACCGGCTGCACCACCGCCACCGGGGCCATGGTCAGCGCCCAAAGATGCAGACCCGCGCCGGCAAACACACACAGCAGTCCGAGAAGCCACTTGGGAATCAGCATCAGCTTCAGCAGCCCCACCAGCGTGAGGCGGTTAGAAGAGGCCGTGGCCTTGGGATCAAACGTGGACTTCACTCCAAGATGCTGCAGGGTCGCCCCACTGGCAAAGAGGAACGAAGAAATCACCTGCAGCGTGATGGCAAGGGGAATACCCACGTGCGTCACCTTTCACTCACTAACAGAACCGCAAGGAAAACACTAGCGGGTGAGCAGCCCCAGGCCGTCAGACCCAGGGGTGGGTTCACCCCTGGAATCAATCGGTGTACACCACTACTTTGTCCCCGACACGCACTTGGTCGAACAGCGACGCGATGGCGCCCTTGTCCCGGACGTTCACACAGCCATGGGAGGCACCGTTGTAGCCGTTACTCGCGAAGTCGGCGGAGTAATGGATGGCCTGGCCGCCTGAGAAGAACATGGCATACGGCATGGGGGTGTGGTAGATCGTCGAGACATGGTCGCGGGACTTCCAGCCGACCGAGAAGACCCCGTTGCGAGTGGGGGTCAGTTCCGAGCCGAACCTGACGTCCACCGTCATCTGGACCTGTCCGTCGATCACCCAGACCAGCTTGCGCTGCGCCTTCGACACACACAGCACACGGCCCTGAAGACAACGAGCGTCGAGGCCTGTTTCATCGTCTGCGGGGTTCACCGAGGGTTTCACATTATTCAGCTCGTCCTGATTCAGCTCGTCCTGGGTGGGCTTGCGGGTCATGGCGCTGATCCGGTCAAGCGTGCGCTGATCTACCTCGCCCGTCACGGGAAGCTGCCGTTTACCCTGAAAACCTTTCACGGCCTCCATGGTGGTCTCGCCATACTCTCCATCGACATCCGGGTTAAACCACCCGATCTGCTTCAGCCGGGCCTGCAGATCTTTGACCTGATCTCCCGTGGCTCCCTTGGACATAAGCGCCGGACCAGGCTTCAGGACGTTGAACATCTCATCATGGGTGGGTTCGCGAGTCATTAAGGCCAGGCTGTCCATGGTCGCCTGATCGACAAAACCGAGCACGGGGAGACCACGCTTGGCCTGGAAACCCTCGACAGCGGCTTTTGTCTTGTCGTCGTATTCGCCTGATATCTGCCCCGTGAACCAGCCGACCTGGAGAAGACGGTGTTGAAGAGCCCTCACCTCATCGCTGCTGTCGCCTGGTGACAACAGCGCCGCAGGCGTAGTCTCCGACGGTGTCGGCTCGGGTGTGGGGGTGGGTGATGACGACTCACTCTCGTCACTCTCGCTGGGCTCCACAGCCTGGGTGGCAGCAGGTGTCGCGGGGGTCGTGGAAACCTCATTGGAAGAAAGACTCGGCTCGCTGTTCACAGGAACTTCTCGGCTACATCCGGAAATAGCCAGCAACGAAATCACAGACACAACGGCAAGACGTCGCACGATGAGGCTCCCGGTTTGATGTGGACTCGCGTCCGGCCCTTCGCTATCGAGAAAATATCGTAGCGCATCTAGGGCCAGCAGGTCATGAGGCGGCATGTCCGCTGAGTAGCTTTTTCCGCTCCGCATGATCGGGCAGCGCAGCTGCCACGAGAGCCCAGAAATCCTGGCCATGATGTGCGTGCCGGAGGTGCGCCAGCTCATGCACGATCACATACTCGAGAGCTGCGGCAGGAAACCGGGCCAGCGCCGTGTTGAGAGTGATGGATCTGGTCCGCTGATTGCAGGATCCCCATCTGCTCCGCATGGCGCGATAACGGATGACAGCGGGCTGTGGGACTCCCAATGCCGCTGCCCAGGAACTCAGCAGCGGGCGGGCCACACGTTCGACCTCCTGCCGCCGGAACCGTGCGATGGCTTTTTCCCTGGCCAGATCATTAGAACCAGTCAAGAGTAGGCGATCACCAGCCACCCAGGCCCGGGCCCGGGCGCCATGATGATGTTCTACCGCATGCCACCTGCCCCAGAGCCGGGCCGCTCCCCCATCCTCCAGACGGTCCTGTTCGAGACTGACGCTCTTGAGGCGAGCCCGTTGCCTGTCAATCCATGCCCGCTGTTCCCGCACAAACTGCGCTATCTGCCTCGCAGGCACACCCCGCGGAGCAGAGACGGCAACCTCCCCATGGGGCGGCAGCACCTTCAACCGGATATTGCGCATTTGCTTCCAGCTGATCATCACCTGGAGGTCATCCACCTCAACGGAGAGCCTGTCTGCCACAGGCGAATACTGCCACCACTCTTCAACAGCTGCTGCGCAGCGGCTCAGGCTTCCGGTGGTGCGGGTAGCACGGGATTGCGCCCACTCAGGGTTGAGAACAGCGTCCCGGTGACTGATGCGCTGACGAGGATGGCCGACAGCATGGTCAGCTGGAAAGTCGCTGCCTCAACCGGGCTGGCCCCGCCGAAAAGCGCTCCGATGAAAGCCCCTGGCAGGGTCACCAAACCGGTGTTACGGGTCTGGTCCAGATTGGGCAGCAGGGATTCTCGCACCGAGTCTCGCCGGAGCCAGGCCGTCGCCTGGGATGGTGTTGCTCCGAGAGCCAGCCACCCCTCAACCTCACCGCGATGCGCGTCGAGTTCTGTCCGGATCCTGCGTGATGTCAGGGTGACTATATTCATCGCGTTTCCGATAACGCTTCCAGCGATGGCCACGACATGCTGCGGAGTGCGTGATATCAGCCCCAGCAGGAGTGTCAGGAGCAGCGCGGACATGCCTCCGGCGATGACGGAGACCACAGCATAACGTCTCCCTCCGGGTAGCCCTTCCGCCCTGGATGCTCCCGTCCACGAGGCCGTGGCGAGCATCAGGGCAACAAACCCCAGCACGAGCCAGGGCCATTGATTGACCCCACTCAGCAGCACGGAGATCACCGCAAGCTGTAGGCCTGCCCGGAACACAGCGGTGGCCGGCAGCCAGCGCAATGAAACCCCGTGCAGGCGCAGCAAAAGCAAAGCGGCCGCGACCAATGCCAGGATCCCACCGATGAACCGAAGCCAGTCCCACACATTCACACTCGGACTGTATCGCCGTCAGTTTCGCGGCCAGCGTCAGCTCTCCGAATCAGAGACGCACCACCTGAGCTGTGCCGATCTGTTCGAAACGCTCCGGCTGGCAGGTGAGAATGATCGTCTGGACGGTTTCCCCAACCCGGTTCAACACAGCCCCAAGACGCCTCAAGCGTTCTGGGTCGGCAAAACCCAGGGCATCATCGATGATCAACGGCACACCTTCCCCAGGCTGCACCAGCTGCGCGCAGGCAAGTCTGCCGAGTAAGGAGAGCTGTTCGCGCGCGCCGCTCGAAAGTGACTCGAAGGCAATGGTCTCCCCCTCCACAGTGCGGGAGCTGATACTCAAATCCGGCGCCACATCCACCTCGAGGGTGGGCCCGAAGACAAGCCATCCCAGCGCCTCGATCCGTTCCCTGAACGGTGCCACGTAGCGCAGCTGCGCCTCGGAGCGATGGCGTCTGAGCGTCTGCCTGAGCAGGTTTACCGCCTCGGCGGCACGCCGGCGAGAGGCATGGCTGGTCTCGGCGTGACGCTGCCTCGCCGCCGCATCAGCAAGACGATCGTATGCTCCCCCGGCGAGCCGGTCCTCAAGCAACACAGAAAGCCTGGTCAGCTCATCATCCAAGGATTTACATTCTTTCTCCAGCCGGTCCACGACCGATGAGGCATTACTGAGCTGGAGCTCCAGCGCCGCAGCGTTGGCGGCCTCAAGAGCCTGAGCAACGGCTTTCTGCCCAGCCCTACGGCTTTCAAGCACGGTTTCGGCATCCGCAACAGCGACAGTAACCGCCTCGTCGGAGACCTCCTGGCGCGCTAGCTCAAGCCTGGCGCCGGCCTCGTCACGGCGGGCCTGAAGATTGTGCATCTCCGCTTCTGTCCGGATCCCCCTTTCCCTCGCCGACTGCTGAACACCCCGCTTGGTCTCCAGCCTCGCGCAGATCTCCTCAACCCTGGCCTCGGCCGCCTCCCATACTTCACCGATCCGGGCATGCTCTTCCTCCAGGGCAGTCAGGTCCCCAGGTTCAGCACCTTCAAGGACCGCCGACAGCAGATCAACCCGGCTCCGCAGCTCAGCACCGCCCTCATCCCCGGAGAATGCCTGGATCGTCTCATACGCAGCATCTCGTTCCCGGGTGGCGTTCGCGTGCTCCCTAGCCGCCACGCGGGCGGCCGCGACATCCGGGACCCCATGCTCTGCGAGCGCCTCCGCCAGGGCATCTGCGGCTCCTCGTGCTCTTTGCTCTACATCCTCAGTGCCCTCACCCGGGTAAATCCTGATGCATGCGCTACCCGGCACCTCAATCGTGATCAGGTCCTTGACAGGGACCGGGCCATATTCCCCAGTTTCAAGAACCTCCCCATCCAATACGATCGCATTGGATATTTCGAGGGAAATGCTCGCGGCGCTCGCTTCCCAGGCCTCATGACTGACTCGCGCAGCAACCTCCAGTTTTTCCAGGGAAAGACAGAGTTCATCATCAATCGTATTGACGCTCAGAGTGGCCATCGCCTCATAAAGCCGGCGCTCGGCTTCCTCCAGTTTTTCCAGCCGCGCCTTCAACACTTTGAGCTCCGCCGCGTCCCTGGCACGCTGAACTCGGAGGGCTATCTCGCGTAGGTGCCTTCTGAGCGTGCGCTCCTCTTCCTGCGCGCCCCGTGACTCCGTGAGGCATGCAGCCCAGGCCGCCTCGGCCTCAGCGAGGTCGTCTTGCTCTTGCCTGGCTCTGATCCGCATTTCGCTCAGCGCATCCTCAAGTTCAGTGACGATTCCCTTCAGCTCATCACGTTCGCGCGCACGCTTCGCAGCCACATCCAGGACCACAGCAGCATCAGCTACCTGCTGGTCTGCCTCCCCCACGCGTTGCCGGAGCTCATCCAGGGAGCGGCTGGCCTCAGCCAGCTCCGCGATCTGCTCTCTGGCCCGGCCCAGACTCTCTTCCTTGGAGAGGCGGGCGGCAGTGGTTTCAGCATGCCTCTCAGCCAGGGAGTCGATCTCCCTGCTGGCCTCCTCGAGGTTTCTCACCTCCTGCTCAAGATCTTCCAATTCCTTGTGGGCACGAACGTATTCCGCATTGGGTCTGCCCGTGGCGGTGAAGTACCGGAGGTATTCGTTCTCGACGATGTCGAGAAGGTCGTCGTGTTCCTCATGTGAGGCGCCCACGACGTCCAGGGCGCGGCGGAGCGCAGGAAGCTGAGCCAGCTGCGCCTGCCCGAGTGAATCTCCCTGCATCACCTCGAGGGCCTCGAAGAGCCCTTCGTCTGTGGTCTCGGCAATAATCTGGAGGAAGCGCTCATGTGCCTCGTCACCGCTGAGCGCCTCATGCCTGGGAGACGTGATGTGCAGCTCGGTTTTCTTTCCCTTGATCCACTGTTTGCAGTAGGTGAGGCGGTATCCACCGGTGCTAATCTCTATCTCCACCTCAGGACCGACCTCACGGCCCACCGGCTGAGTGGCCCGGATGTCAGCCCGGTTAGCACTGGCCTTGTGCATCCGCACGTGACGCAGGGCTTCCACCAAGGTGGACTTGCCGGCTTCGTTGCGTCCCTCAACGACTGTGACGCCATCAGCAAACTCCACGGAACGCTCGGTGGTGCCGCGGTAGTTCCGCAGGGTGATCCGGTGAATCCTCATGCTGTTGCCCTCACCAGTCGATAGAGCAAGGCCAGGGCATCCCTAGCGGTGGCATCGTCGCCTGCTGCCGCTATCAGCTCCTGAAGCGCCTCGGATGCGAAACCAGTAAGTCCGAGATCGGTGAAGTCATGATCGTCGGGGAGGATCACGAGATCATTGTGACGCTCCCACGTGGTCAGCTTTGCGAACAACGTCTCAAGCTCGGCAAGCTCTGCTGTATACCGCGCGAACTCCGCGACGGAGAGGGTGCCGCGCAGTTTCAGCCAGACGGCGCTACGTTCCTTGGCAGGCAACTCCCGCAGACGAGCGATCAAACGATCCACGTCCTCCGCAGCCGAGAGCTCCTCCTCCACGACGATGAAACTCCAGCGGCCCGTCCGGATCACCTCGACTTCTGGGATGCCATGGATGATCTCGACGAGCAGGATATTGCCGGGCGCGGTCTCGCGGCGGTCCGTCACCTCTGGGGCGCCCGGATACCAGATCCCGGGCGCCACCTCGGTGACGGAATGCCGATCACCGAGAACGGCGAAGTGGAGCAGGCCCTCACGAATCCTCGCGGCAAGGGCTGCATCATCGATGGCGGCCAACGACTCCCGGTCTGGGTTGAGACTGGATACCGCGCCATGGCCCACCACAATCCGGGTCACGCCGCCCGCAGGCGGTTCCAGGCCTGCACAAGCCGACGCTACAAGGTCGGTGTGCGGACGTTTCGAGAACCAGGGAGCGGCCACCACCTCGGCGCCAGGCACGATGCTGATGGGGTTGGAACCCTGGGCGACTGTCACGTGGGAAGGGCACCGGTCGCTGAAGGTCTGGGACCGGTAGATGGACGAGGCATCCAATGGGTCGTGATTGCCGGGGACCAGCACCACCGGGACCGGACAGGAACGCAACGCCTCGAACGCGCGTAGAAGTATCCCGCGGTCAAGCTGGTTCGATTCGAAGACATCCCCACCGACCACGACGAAGTCGGCCCTACGCTGAGCGGCGATCCGCCCGATCTCGACGACGGCATCAAGCCTGGCCTGGTGAAAACGCGCGCGAGCGGCATCGTCCAGGAAATGGGCCGTCATCCCCAGCTGCCAGTCAGCGGTTGCGATGAACCTCATCGTTCTCCCTTCGTCGCACATCAGGTATATCAGCCCTCACCGACAGAATCTCAGGGCTCGGCCTCGGCCCACCCCTTGACCCGCATATTCACGCATGTAATTATCTGCATATGAACGCAGATAAGAGCAGTGTTGGAGCACCCAACCTCGAGTACATCGATCTCGCCGTGGAGGTTTTCTCGATGCTGGCGGAGCCCACGAGGGTGCGCATTATCGTTGCATTACAGGGCTCCGAGCTCTCAGTGGGGCAGATCGCAGAGGCCGTTGGGAAGGCTCCCGCCGCCGTCTCGCAGCATCTCGCCAAACTGAGACTCGCCCGCATCGTCGCCAGCCGCCAGGAAGGACAGCGCATCTTCTACAGCCTCGCGAACGAACACGCGCCCCAGCTGGTGGCCGACGCCCTGTTCCAGGCTGAGCACGCCATTGACGAGAATCCGGCACATCACAGGAAGCCGTGATGCTGGCCGCACTGCACAACCGCACCTACGCGCGTCTCTTCACCGCCCAGGTGCTGGCACTCATCGGCACCGGCCTGCTGACGGTCGCCCTTGGGCTACTGGCCGTTGAGGTGGCGGGAGATGACGCAGGAATCGTCATGGGGACTGCCCTGACAATCCGGATCATCGCCTTCGTGACCATCTCACCGGTGATGTCCGCCCTGGTGAATCGGCTCCCCCGGACCACTGTCCTGGTCGGCGCCGACGCGGTACGCGCAGCCATGGCACTATGCCTGCCGTTCGTCACAGACCCCTGGCAGATTTATCTGCTGATCTTCGGCCTCCAGGCAGCCTCGGCCACTTTCACCCCCGCCTTCCAGGCCACCATCCCGCAGGTATTGCCAGATGAGGACGATTACACGGCGGCGCTGTCGTTGTCGCGGCTGGCCTATGACCTTGAATCGCTGCTATCTCCTGCCTTGGCCGCTGTCCTGCTCACGGTCATGAGCTACCACAACCTCTTCATGGGAACGGCGCTCGGTTTCGTCGCATCCATCGCACTGGTTATCTGCGCACGCCCTCCTGCGCCTGTCCCCGACCTTCAGGCCCCTTTCAAGGAACGACTGACGCGAGGTGCCCGCATCTTCGGCAGCACCCCGGAGCTGAGAGGCCTGATGGCGTTCAACATGTCTGTTGCATGCGGGATCGCAATGGTCCTGGTAAATACGGCCGTATTGGTAAAAACCCATCTGCACGGCGATGACTCTGGGGTGGTATGGCTGCTCGTTACCTATGGCGCTGGATCAATGCTGGTGGCTCTCGCCCTACCGTCAGTGCTCAAACGTCTCCGGGACTACTCCGTGATGCTGGCGGGAGCTGTCCTGCTCCCAGCAGGGCTGGCACTGAGCGCCGCCGCGATCGGCATGTCCCAGGATGTGGCGCAGTGGATTGTGCTGGGTCTCATCTGGTTCCTCCTGGGGGCGGCCACTTCCTTGATCTCAACGCCTTCCTCGCGCCTGCTGCGGCGCTCATGTGAGGCAAAGGAGCAGCCAGCGGTGTTCGCCGTACAGTTTTCCCTGAGTCATGCCTGCTATCTGATCGGTTACCCGACGGCGGGCTGGCTGGGAGCGTCGCTGGGGCTGCCCGCAGCTGCTCTTCTGCTGGCCTTCCTGGCCGCCGTCGCCGGAGCGATGGCATGGGCACTGGCCCGGGTACGCAACCCTAGAGGGTAATTTTTGACAATGATAGCCTTGCGAAAGTGAGCACCGGCCTTGATTCTATCCCCTTCGCACACCGGCCCACTGCAACTGCCCCCGGACACTGGGTGCTGGCCCGCGCCGGCAAACGGGTACTGCGTCCTGGAGGGCTTGGCCTGACACGCGCCATGCTCGGCCGCTGTTCTCTCGGCAACAAGGATGTGGTGGAGCTTGCACCGGGGCTAGGACGTACTGCCCGGGAGATCATCGCAGCGGCTCCACGCTCCTACGTAGGGGTTGATAGTGACGCCACCGCGGTGGCCCGGGTCAACGAGGTGGTCAAATCGGTGGGTGGTTCCTGCCGGCAGGCAGACGCCGCAGACACGGGGCTCGGTGATGCCAGCGCGGACGCTGTGGTAGGTGAGGCCATGCTCACCATGCAAAGTCCGCGTGGTAAAGCCGGGATCGTGACCGAGGCGGTCCGGATCCTACGTCCCGGTGGTCTCTATGCGATCCATGAGTTGGGGTTGGCGCCCGACGACATCGATCCGGAGATTGGTTCTGAAATCTCCAAGGCCTTGGCACGTTCCATTCACGTCAATGCCCGCCCATTGACCCTCGCGCAGTGGAGTGAATTGTTGATCAGCAACGGTCTCGTCATCGAATGGACCAGCACTGCCCCCATGGCCTTGTTGAAGATTGGCCGGAACCTCGCGGACGAAGGGGTTCTTGGCGTGCTGCGCATCGCCAAGAACCTGGTGACCCAACCGGATCTGCGTCGCAGGGTGCTTTCCATGCGACAGACCTTCACCACATACGAGTCATCAATGTGCGGAGTGGCACTGGTTGCCCGCAAACCCTCCCAATCCTGAAAGGAAGATCATGACCACAAACCCCGTATTGAGCTACGTCCATGGCATTGCCTCCATGATCGAGATCAACAAAGCAGCCACGGTGTCCCGAACGATCATGAACGCGGAAACCTGCCGTGCAGTGCTGTTCTCCTTTGACAAAGGTGAGGCCTTGAGCGAACACACTGCTGCAATGCCTGCGGTTGTCATGGTGCTCGAAGGGCGGTTGCGTATCGATGCTGACGGGCAGGGCGTCGAACTCGCGCCCGGGGATCTGCTGCATTTCGGCACCCGGCTCCCCCACGCTGTCGAGGCTCTGGAACCCAGCAAGATGCTGCTGCTGATGCTCGACCCCCATGAGAAGGGCGGTAAGCAGGAAGAGAAATGATCGCGCCGGACAAGAGGTCCTGAAACCCATTGGGACCATCCAGGCTGAAAAGCCCGCCGGGGATCAGTGAAGCTCAGCCGAGTGTTGCCGTGGTAAAGATTGTCATCGGCGCAGCATCCGTGTACCCGAATCGCTTATCGGCCACGATCGTCTTGAACACAAGGGAAGAGGCAGGCCCGGGTCTTCCTTGCGGAGACCCGGGCCTGCCTCACATTCTGGGGCCAATTCAGTGGGGGTAGCCTTGGGGCCCGTAGTAGGCCCCGGATGGCCCTTGAGCATGGTATCCCTGGGGCTGTCCGCCACCCTGGTACGGATTTCCCATCCCTCCGGAGCTGGGCGGGAATGGGTGAGCGTTTTTCGCGGCCTTGAGGGCTTGAAGTGCTTGGACTACCGCCAGAGCGATGACGGTAATCGAAGCGATCAGTAGGAGGATCAGTCCCCAGCCCATCCCAGCCTGCATCAGGCCAGCCACGTTGGCACTCTGAATATTTGAGGCGACCACGATCAAGATGATGAGGTTGACCAACCCCAGCCCAGCAACCACGAACATCGGCCAGGTCAGCTGCTTCACCGCAGGTACGAAGGCCACCGCCCCTGCGAAAGCGATGATGCCGATGCTGAGCACGAGAGCGGTCACCCCCCACCCGCCGCTTTGCAGGCCGGTGGCTGAATGTTCTGTTCCAAATGCTTTGACTACCGCCCACGGCCCACTGCTGCCTACCAGCGCCAGTACTCCTGTGCCCATGGTGGCGATGGCGAGCACGGGTGGCGTCTTGGACCCAGGCAGCTGAGCGCCGCCAACCGCTCCATAGGGCGTTGGCTGGGGCCCGTTATTCCACCCTCGTGGCGCATTCGGGCCATATCCCTGTGGCTGGTTCGGGCCGTAGCTCTGTGGAGGCGGCTGGGACATCTTGGGCCTTTCTCTGAAGAAGTTCTCGAAGACCTTACTTTGCCCGCCCATCAGAGGCGTCAGCAAGCCCTAGCCACGACCTGGCCCACCAGCATGGCTGGTTCGCCTCGAAGACGCAGGGGATGCCCTGGCGTTGACGACGCCAGAGCATCCCGCCGCTGAGACATCAGTGACTTAGCAGACCGGTTTCCCGCGATCTACCAGATTTTCTGGCCCTGAGCGTCGCTAAGTGCGAGAATTGCAGAATGCATGCGTTCCCGGCATCAGCGACGAGGTCGGCCTCGTCAAGTTCCCCGCGTCCGCTGTCAGTAGTGGACCTGTTCCGCGTTGGCATCGGCCCTTCGTCCTCCCACACGGTGGGCCCGATGCGCGCTGGAGTCGCTTTCGTAGCGGACCTGGCCACTTTGCCACAGGGCAGCGACGTCCAGCACATAACCGTCGACCTATTCGGCTCCCTGGGTGCGACAGGACGTGGCCACAGCACTGACCGGGCGGTGCTCCTCGGTCTTGGAGGCCACTCCCCCGAGTCGGTCTCGATCCAGACGGTCGAGTCCCTGCTGCCGGCTCTGGCTTCCTCGGGGCAGCTGCCGGTGGCAGGAGTCGGGCCGGTCCGGTTCGACATGGCCTCTGACATGCGCTTCGTGCCACGCACTGTGCTGCCCTACCACGTGAACGCCTTGACTATCACGGCCAGCGACGCCGCTGGTGAGCCGCTATTGCAACGCACCTACTACTCCATCGGCGGCGGGTTCGTCATGGAACAGACCAACGACGATACGCAGTCCCCCGAGGTGCGTCCGCTGGACCGGGCAGTCACCAACAGAACGGCCCCCGGTTCCACGCTCCCCCACCCATTCAGCGCCAGTTCAGAGCTGCTGGCTGCCTGCGATGCCTCGGGGCTGTCCATCGCCCAGCTGGTTCGTGAGAATGAACTGGCGATGCGTCCCGAGGAGGAGGTGGAGGCTTACCTGGATCTGATCGCCAACACGATGTTTGACTGCATCGATGCAGGTCTGCAGGAACAGGGGATATTGCCCGGTGGTCTCAACGTGCTGCGACGCGCTGGTTCACTGGCTGCGCGGTTACGTGAGCGTGAGGCCTGCCAGCCGCGCGATCTCCACGGCAGCATGGAATGGGCTGCCACTCACGCGGATCCCATGAGGGCGATGGACTGGGTCAATCTTTACGCACTGGCCGTCAACGAGGAGAATGCCGCAGGCCATCGTGTGGTGACCGCCCCCACGAACGGAGCAGCTGGCGTGATTCCCGCTGTCCTGGGATTCCTGACGGCATACTGCCCGGAGTCAGGTCTGCCCTTTGGACGCTTCATGCCCCTAGACCAGGAAGGTCATTTCCCCTTCCGTCTGGCTGCCTCGGACACGGAGGAGAACGCGGCAAAGAGACGCCGCGCAGTGCATGGCTTCCTCCTGACAGCCGCCGCCGTCGGCTCTCTCATCAAGACGAACGCTTCCATAGCCGGCGCGGAGGTCGGCTGCCAGGGTGAGGTCGGCTCGGCCTCTGCGATGGCAGCGGCTGGGCTGGCGCAGGCGCTCGGCGGGACGCCCCGTCAGGTGGAGAACGCAGCCGAGATAGCTATGGAGCATTCTCTGGGGCTCACCTGCGACCCGGTGGCTGGCCTGGTGCAGATTCCTTGCATCGAGCGAAACGCCATCGCCGCCAGCAAGGCAATCAACGCGGCGCGCATGGCCATGTGGGGGGATGGACGGCACACGGTAAGCCTTGACGTCGTGATAGAGACGATGCGCCAGACGGGGAAGGACATGCTCTCGAAGTACAAGGAGACTTCGGAAGGCGGATTGGCGGTCAATGTCGTCGAATGCTGACCGCCTCCTGCCCCGCTCGGAAGCTCATATCGCCGCAGCACTACAAAGCTGCCGTTGACACCCCTCGTTCAATCGTCTCTGACAAGGGGTGAATGATAGGACGCATGACGTATCAGCAACCTGCGCAGCCGTCCCCGGCCGACCAGGCCCCTGCGGGCATAAAACGGCTGGTTCCAGGGCTGGGCGTGTGCCTAGCCGCAGCTGGTGCTGCCTACGGCATCAACGCGCTGCTTCCCGGCATCAGTCCCCTGATCATCGCGATAGTGGCAGGGATGTTCGTAACCAATGTCCTCCGGCTCCCGGAGATCACTTCCCCCGGCGTCGATTTCTCGGCAAAGAAGCTGCTGCGTGCAGGCATCATATTTTTGGGGCTTCAGCTCTCCCTCACCAATATCGCCAGCCTGGGGGTACCGATGCTGCTGGTGGTTGTATGCATTGTCACCGGCGGGCTGTTCGGGACGCTCCTGCTGGGGCGGCTCCTGCGGGTCCCACCGAATCTTTCGCTGCTCGTCGCGTGCGGATTCTCGATCTGTGGGGCCGCTGCTGTGGCTGGTGCGGCCGGGGTCACGGATCCAGACGACAGGGCTGAGGAGGACACCATCACCGCGGTGGCCCTGGTGGTGATCTTTGGTACTTCGATGATCCTCCTCGTCCCTCTCTTGGTGAGCCTGTTCGGGCTGGATGTCGTGACGGCTGGGAAGTGGGCGGGCGGCTCGACCCATGAGATCGCCCAGGTGGTGGCGATCGGGGGTGTGATCGGCGGTGGGGCGCTGGCAGTCGCAGTCGTTGTGAAACTGGCTCGCGTTCTGTTGCTGGCTCCCGTGATCGCTGTCCTGAGCATCCGTCAACGCCGTCTTCAGCGTGCGACCGATGCGCCAGGACAGCAGACTTCTCGTTCTAAACTTCCCCCGATCGTGCCTCCGTTCATCCTCGGTTTCCTGGCGATGGTGCTGCTCCGCTCCTTTATTCCACTGCCGAAGACGGTGCTGGATGCAGGCAGCGCGCTGCAGACCGTGCTGTTGGCGGCCGCCATGTTCGCGCTGGGCTGCGGCGTCAGGATCAGGAGTCTCCTGAACGTCGGCATCCGTCCCTTCGGTCTGGCGGCGCTCTCGACCCTGCTTGTGGCAGCGATAGCGTTCCTCGGTATTCTGCTGGTCAACTGATTTCCCCGGCGACACACAAGCAGTTATTCCCCATTACCTGGCGCTTGGAGAACATGCATGACTGGTCCTCAACGTATCCTCATGGTCAATTTGCCATTTGCAGGCCACACTTTTCCGACGCTTGAACTCGCACGCTCATTCACAGAAGCTGGTCATCAGGTTGGCTATGTACACTCCCCAGATTGGCGGGAGCGCATTGAAGCAACAGGTGCCCATTTCATCGCCTACGACGATTATCCTGGCACTCTGCAGCCCCTCCAGCGAGACATTCAGTCCTGGCAAGCGGCTTTCAAGACACTGATGCGGATCGGCAGCGGCTATGGCTGCTTGATCTACGAAGCACTTTTCTTCCCAGGAAAGGCAGCAGCCGATCGCATCGGAATTCCATCCTTTCGCATCTTCTCCACATTTGCTCTCAATGAGGCTTATTCACAGCCGCAGCTAACCTCCTCTGACAAGGAGTTTTACTGTTTATCAGCCACCCCATGAATAAGCCTCAATGATCACATACTCAAAGAGCTCGGAAGAACGGGGGCTGGTATCTGACAAGCATCTTCCGCTTCCCCAGGCTATCCTCATTAGCCTTCAGGTCTCTCAGTAAAAAAATTTAAATTGGGATACCCCACAATCCCAGAAGAGATCACACGAAATACACCCGAGTTAAATTTCTCGTACACCACAAGAAAATTCCAGGTGAATGCAGAGGATTTTGATCCAAGGAAATACGTATTCGTCGGGCCCTCAATTGGTCGACGGACCGACTCTCCCTTAGGCTTACCCCTGCCAGGACAGCCCGTCATCTATATCTCGATGGGGACACTCCTGAACAAATCACCACACATATTTAGGCTATGCCTGAAGGCCTTCCAAGACACCCCTATAGCTCCCTTAAAACAAAACCTGCCGCCTTGGGTGCACCAAACCCCTGCTGCATGGGCCTGAAAATCAGGGTAACATTTAGATTTTGTTAAATGCGAGCTATATCAATGTAGTGATGGCCGCTGGGAACACAGTTTCCTCAAGCATACTCAAAGACCTTCCTGACAATTTCACTATCCGCTCCTTCGTCCCTCAGTTGGACGTACTTGCCAGAGCGGATCTCTTCATAACTCACGCTGGGATGAACAGCGTCAATGAAGCGATTTACTACGGCGTTCCCATGGTGGCGATACCTATAGGGAATGATCAACCCATGGTAGCCAGACGACTGGAAGACCTACATCTCGGCCGGCAACTCAAAAAGCGCGGGCTCACTACCGAGAAGCTGAGGGACACCGCCTACGAAGTCATGAAAGATCGACGAATCGCGGAAGGACTAGCTCTCGCACGCCAAGAAGCCCATGCCTCAGGCGGCAATACAGTGATCGTGGAGAAGATTATCAACAGGCTCTGCAAGCTGACTTCTGGTCAATGAGATTCATAGAGGCTCATTCACAGACGGTCGACGAGGTCACGAACCCCTTGCCGATGCCAGCTTGTCATGAGCTATGAATAAGCTTCATAGAACATAATCCTGCCGAGGCTGTTAGGGAAGCACTTGGATCAGCAGCTGGCCGCCGCTTCCAGGGCCAGGGAGAGCGCGGTGTGATGGGAGTCGACTCCAAAGCCACGCACATCGTAGTCATTCTCGGCGAGAGTATCGGCGGTAAATAAGAACTGGGCAAACCGCACGCTGTGAAACTTGGCGATGGCGGCCAGGGCGGCGCACTCCATCTCGACGGCGACGCAGCCGAGCTGCCTGCGCTGCTCGGCCAAGTCCCGGGTTTCGCGGAAGAACCCATCGGTGGTCCAGACAGGCGCGACCAGGGTGCCGAAGCCAGCTGATCGGGCCACCTGGGCGCAGGTTGTGGTCAGTTCCGGGTCGGTCTGAACCCAGTGGCCGGCTGGAAGGTAGTGGTAGGACGTTCCTTCGTCGCGTAGCGCCTTGTTCGGCAACACGAACTCCCCCTCGGCCAAGGGCTTGAGCGCACCACACGACCCGACAGCGATCAGCGAAGTGGCCCCGGCACGGATCATGCGTTCGGCGACCAGGGCGGCTGCGGGGGCACCGATCGGCATCGGGGTAATCCGTACCCTATTCGTCCCCCTGACCGCCTCAAAGATCGGATACTCAATGGTGACGAATGGCACTGTCCCCACCTTGTTGACCTGCCACCCTTCGACTGTCTCGATCACCTCTTCAGACAGGAAGGCCAGCACCGCGACATCGGGCCCGCCGGTTCCAGCGTCCGCGAGCATCTGTCCTGAGGTCAGGTCGCGAGGGTCGTCGTCGAAGTCGAGGATGGGGACTGCGCCTAGATTCAGCATGCCTTCATCATGCCAAGAGTGCCTGAAAATCGCCTACCAGAAGCCCAACCCAGAAACAGGGACTATTGAGCACACGAGGCCCCCGGTCAGGAATGTCCTGCGAGAAATGAGTTCATCCTTGCTGCATCTGGGTAGGACGCCTGTGCCCCGCGCCTCGTGGCGGCGAAGGCCCCGACGCTGGTCGCGTAGCGTGCCGCAGCAACCAGCGATGCGCCGGCAGCAAGCTGCTGAAGCACAGCTCCCATGAAGGCATCACCGCAGCCGGTGGTATCGACGGTCTCGACCGAGATGGCGGGGATGTCCACCGGTGGGCTGTCGCCGTCGATGACGGTGGCGCCGGCCTCGCTGCGTGTGATGATCGTACGTGCAGCACGATGTCCACCAAGCTGGGCGGCCTCGTGTTCGTTGACCAGCAGGATGTCGGTGTTGTCCAAGAGCTCCCCTGGGACCGCTTGGTAGGGAGAGAGATTGGTCAGGACCGTTGCTCCGGCCTGCTTGGCCATTACGGCCGCCCGCATGACTGTCTCCACCGGGATCTCGAGGCACAGGCCAACCGCGGATGCCCCAACAAACATGCCGGCCGTCACATCGGCCGGGAAGAGTGCGCCGTTGGCTCCCGGGGATACGACGATGATGTTCTCCCCCGTCCCATCCACGAGGATGACTGCCGTGCCAGTGGCAAGCCCCGTTTTGATCTCAACCTGGGATGTATCGACCCCTGCTCTGGTCAGGGACCGCAGCAGCAGGTCGCCGTTGCTGTCGTCCCCGACCGCTCCGATCATCCGGACCTTCCCTCCCAAACGGGCGGCGGCGACTGCCTGGTTCGCGCCCTTGCCACCGGGCAGGACCGTGAGATCACCGCCAGGCACGGTCTCGCCGGGCTGCGGGAACCTTGCGATCTGCACCGTCAAGTCGGCATTGAGCGATCCGACGATGATGATTGATCCCGGTTCACGCTCCCTCACCATCAGAACGCCCCGGAAGTGACCACTACGCCGAGAACCATCGCTCCAGTGTACTTGGCAGCACCCCGACTCCCCCCCCAGGAGGGATAAACCGCACCGGCGGGCTCCCGCCCCAGCCATCTCAGCAACGTCGGCTGAACCGCCGAAGGTGTCGCGCCGCTCGTTCGAGGCCGAGGTTTGCCGCCTCGACGTTACTCCATTTGTGCGCACTCAGAAGAACAAGAGCGAGAGCTGGGGAGGATGCGAGGAGTTGTGCGATGAGAGACGACAACAACACGGAACAGGTCGACGGGGATGCGACAGCGGCTGGCCATATCACTAGTTTCCAAGTAATATGGTGGCTAATGAGTAACGCGATTGGTATCAAGCAAGAGCTTCTGCTGTCCAGGCTCGGTGGTGGTGAGGCCGCCCGACTGGTGATGACGATTCTCACCACAGCGCGACGGATCGATGCGAGCTGCGCGGAACTGCTCACCCGGCATGACTTGTCGGAGGGACGGCTTGCGGCACTCTTGGCGGTGTCCGCCGAGCCAGGGGTCACCCCTCGCGCTTTGGGCGACCGGCTCGAAGTAACCTCCGCCACGGTGACTGGGCTGCTGGATCGGCTTGAACGCGATGGATTAATCGAACGTCAGCCTCACGTGAGCGACCGGCGCACCCACACACTCACGACAACGAGGGCCGGCGAACAGCTCATCAGCAAACTCGTGCCGGTCTACGCCGACTGGCTACGCAAGCTTGGCGCCGGAATCGGCTCCGCCGAGCGCAACTGTACGGCTCTGGTACTGGCAGCCGTGCAACAGAATCTCGCTGTCGGAGTCCCAGGATGAGCGAACGCGGAGCGCGCAGTCGCGCCGACATCGACACCACCCACTTGGATGCTCTCAACACAGGCACCACGTCTACGCGCACGCTCACCGAAGCTCTCGCCATTGACCATACGATTCTGCTCCTAACAGTATTCCCCGACGCAGACGACGAACTGCGCACCATAGCCGCCGAGACACAGAAACTCGGCATTCTGAAACGCATGACATGCATCGGCGCGGCCTTGGCTGATCGCCTCGACACAGCAGAGGTTCAACGCCTCGCAGCTCATACCTCCGATACCGTGCGCGGATGGGCATGCTTTCTCCTCGCAGCTCGCGCCACGGCTGGCCCCGCTGTGCTGCTCAGTCAGCTCCGCGACCTCGCAGACGACGAGCACTTCGCCGTCCGCGAATGGGTATGGATGGCCGCACGCCCGACACTCACCAATGACCTCAATACCAGCATCGACACACTCGCTGGCTGGACGGGTGACCCCTCTGAACGGATACGCAGGTTCGCCAGCGAAGCACTGCGTCCGCGCGGCGTCTGGGCGGCACACATTCCAGCCCTGAAACAGCAACCGGAACGTGGCGAGCAGATCCTGTACCCACTGCGCGCCGACCCGTCACGATACGTGCAGGACTCGGTAGCCAACTGGATCAACGACGCCGCGAAAACGCGCCCCGACTGGGCTATCGAACTATGCGACCGATGGACCACTGAAAGCGATAACGCCGCTACCACTCGCATTGTGAAACGCGCCCTGCGATCCGTCGATCATAACTCTGTTCATTAGACCCAGAAAGGCCTCCTTATGTCAGTTATCGAAATCATCCAGTTCACAACGCACCCCGGCACCACCTCCGAGGCCCTGCAGCAGGCATTGGAGCTGCTCGACCGTGAACTCGAAAACATCGGAGGGTTCCAGAACCGCACCCTCTACCAAGACGCTGCCGCGGAGAACGGCTGGCTACTTGATTACCGCTGGGAAACACTCACAAAGGCCCAGGAGTCAATGAGCAAGGTTGCAGCAACCGACGCGTTCGCCCAGGTCATGGCACTCATAGCTGATCCACAATCGATGAGCATGAGCTATGGAACACCTGTATAAAGACAAACCACCGGAAACCCTCCTCATAGCAAAAGGCAGAAATCGCCACCAATACCGTCAAACCTCAGATATAGCTCGCATTTAACAACATCTAAATGTTTCCCTGATATGGAGTGCTATGGGTTTTGTGGACACCGCTGAAAAATGGGATTTCTAGGCTGCTTTCTGGTGTTGACACCTATTCTTGGTGGACGTGACTAGGGATGCGGTATCCTAGTGCCGAGTAGAGCCTTTTGATTGTAAAGCGAACCACAGAATTCATAGCGAAAGCCCTGCTGCCCCACACAACCAAAGCCCCCCGGGATTCATCCCGAGGGTAAAACCAATAGCCACAACGCTGATGGTTCGTGTAGGAGCTTGATGGTGGAGCTAAGGGGATTCGAACCCCTGACCTCTTCCATGCCATGGAAGCGCGCTACCAACTGCGCCATAGCCCCGAGAGCTGCTTCAGCCTAGCGGATATCCTTCCCGTTTGGCAAAGCAGCCTTGGCTGCTGGTTTCAGGGCCGCCGCTATGGTCTCCATGGCGGCATCATCGTGGGCGGCAGAGAGGAACCAGGCCTCGAAGGCCGAGGGCGGCAGCGCCACTCCCCCGTCGAGCATCGCGTGGAAGAAACGCCTATAAACTGCGACGTCCTGGTCCTGCGCGTCGGCGTAGTTGACGACCGGCTCCTCGCGGAAGAACACGGAGAATAGGTTCCCGGCGGTCTGGATGACGTGCGGCACCCCCGCCTCGGTCAGTGCATCGGCGACCAGCTTCTGCAGTTCAGCGGAGCGGGCGTCCACCCTGTCGTAGACCTCCGGCTTTGCCAAGTCAAGAGTCGCGATCCCGGCCGCCGTGGCGAGCGGGTTCCCGGAGAGGGTACCCGCCTGGTAGACGGGCCCGATCGGCGCCAGCAGGTCCATGACCTCCTTGCGGCCAGCGACAGCGGCCAGAGGCATGCCGCCACCGACCACCTTGCCGAAGGTGATCAGGTCGGGCGTCCACCGTGGCGCCTCAGTGCCGGCCTCAAACCCCCACCAGCCCGATGGCCCGACGCGGAAGCCGGTGAGGACCTCGTCGAGGATCATCAACGCCCCGTGCTCGGCGGTTAGGCGGCAGATCTCGGCGTTGAAGCCCTCGGCAGGGGTGACCACTCCCATGTTCGCGGGCGCCGCCTCCGTGATGACCGCGGCGATCTGGCCGCCAGCCTGATCGAAAAGCTCCCGCAGGGCCTCGAAATCGTTGTAGGCCAAGACGACGGTGTCGACGGCAGCGGCGGCCGTCACCCCCGCGCTTCCCGGCAG
>ERZ773067.610-NODE-610-length-20950-cov-6.188323_pt1 | contig 20950 bp, 10 predicted proteins | sample MGYA00580622_ERZ773067 | MGnify/ENA primary metagenome ERZ773067 (study PRJEB29015, sample SAMEA2737998) | human oral metagenome | biome: human oral; feature: human-associated habitat; material: dental | place: China | collected 2113 ...
GTCCGGCGGGCAGGGCCGGGATCGTGGGCGCCGTGCGCGGCGCATGTGCCGCGGGGGTCGCGGGGGTTTCATCGGGTCGCGTGGCCTTATTGGGGGGCCGAGTTGACTCGCTCATGTCGGGTCTCCTGGGGGTTGGCGGGCTGCCGGTGTGAGGTCCACCCGGGGGATAGTGCCACGTTATCTGCCCGGGCGGGACTTTTCTAGGGGTGGGTTCAGTGAAATTGTGTTGCGGGGCGCATTGTCAAGGGGGGCGTCGCTGGTCGGACGTCTGGATGCTCAAAACATGTCCATCCGGTAACATTACGCGAGCCGTCAGTCGAGAGTTTCGAACAATTGGAGTGAATGATGAGCGACCTGTCATTCGTCGCGGGCGAGTTCCCAGGCCTTGCCTCGACTTCCCGGGAGGCGGCCGAGGCCGTCCGCTCGGCGCGACCAGAGGGGGGAGGTAGCGCATTCGCCTCCGCGATGCCCGGCACGCCGCTGTCCTCCGACATGCAGGGGGCCGAGGAGAAGATCGCCGACCGGAGCATGGACAATGCGAAAGATCTCGATCAGGCGGCCGACTCCCTGGAGTCTTCCGAGCGTGACTTCATCGCTGCCGAGGAGGAGAATGGGCAGCTCATCGGCTCCATCATGTCCGAGCAGGGCGGTGCCAGCACTGCGACGGGACACAGCTACGGCAGGGCGAGGGTCGGCTCCGGCGGCGATGAAGTGAGCTTTGGGAGCCCCGGAGTGGGACACAGCTACGGCAAGGGTGGCTCCGTGGGTGATGATGTGAGTTTTGGGAGTCCTGGAGTGGGACATAGCTATGGTAAGGGTGGCTCCGTGGGTGATGATGTGAGTTTTGGGAGTCCTGGAGTGGGACATAGCTATGGAAAGGGTGGCTCCGCGGGTGATGATGTGAGCTTTGGGAGTCCTGGAGTGGGACATAGCTACGGCAAGGGAGGCTCCGCCGATGGTGGCCGCCCCTACGACGGGGGCGGTGGCGTCCAAGCAAAGCCCTATACCGGGGGAGCAAAGGTTGAGGCGAAGCCCTTTAGCGAAGAACTCGGCGGGGTGGTCAACCTATGAACTGGTCAGATCTTCTCCAGTGGGAGGGTAACCCGCTGTCCCAGCAGGCCCAAGTGTATGAGCAGCAAGCACGGGCCGTGACAAACGCGAGCGAAGACCTGAGCGACCGGGCAAACGGCCTGTCAGGTTCCGGCCAGACGGTGACCGCCGCCCAGCAGGCGCTGCGCAAGAACGTCGAGGAGATGAGAAAGCAGGCAGAGAGCCTGCATTCGCTCGCCACCATCTCCGGTGACGCCGCTAAGGGAGCCCACGAGATCGGAGAGGCCGCCAGGACGCTCGACCGCGAAGCGGCGGACAAGTCGATCAAGATCGGAGCCGACGGTTCCCTCGAATACGTGGGGAAAAAGGGAAGCTCGATCACCGACGCTATCAAGATGGCATCGGACATGGGAGCGGTGAGCGACCGAGTCTCCGCGATCCAGGTCGTGGCTAACGAGCTTGTCGAGGACACGCAGAAGAACATCGCCGCAGTGGAATCGGGCGGGCAGCCCCAGGCGGGGGGTGACGCAGGTTCGAGGCTTAACCGTATGAAGCTGCCCCCCAAGGGGGCGAGCCCGGACGAGGTCGCCAAGTGGTGGTCCTCGCTCACCGACGCCGAGAAGGCGGAGATGGTCAAACGCCACCCGAGGGAGATCGGGAACCTGAACGGCGTCGAGGCAACATGGCGGGATAAGGCAAACCGCATCAACCTGGACAAGGATCTCAAGGCAGAGCGACAGAAGCTCAAAGATCAAGAAGAGGATGCCCGGCGTTTCCCAACTCCCCAGAAGCTTCTGGACATAAGACAGACGCGGAAACGCATTACCCAGATGGAGAACGTCGAAAAGGTTCTTGACAAGTCAAGTAAAGACGGTATCCAGCGGCAACTCGTTTGCTTCGATTCCTCCGACCGAGATGTTCTTGCAGCCGTCACGCAGGGCAACATTGACACGGCCGACCATGTCGCGGTAAACGTCCCGGGCATGCGTTCGAACCTCGCCGATAACCTGGACTACTACGACTCGGTGTCGGGACTCATGCGTGAGAACGCCGAGAAACACTCCAACGGGCAAAGCGTTGCGGTCGTTACCTATATGGACTATCGAGCCCCTCAGGGGGTCGAGGAGGTTGTGGATATCAACTATGCGAAGACCGGGTCAGACCGGCTGGCCGGATTCCTCACCGGCCTGGACGCCTCCCGTGAGCACGGCGCCGGCGACGCGCACATTACCCCCGTCGGACACTCCTTTGGCTCGACGACCTTGGGCATGGCGCTGACGAAGATCCCGCCGGGCGTCGTTGACGACAGCGTTCAAATCGGTTCTCCCGGATCGGGCGTCCAGGATGTCTCGGAGTTCAACATTCCGAAGGGACACGCCTACGTCGGCGCCGCGCCTTACGCGGGCGATATTGTCCAGGGGATTGGTGACGACGGTAGGTTCGGAAAGAACCCCGACACGATGCCGGGCTACAAGCACATCTCCGGAGATACCGGTCAGCGTGTTCCTTGGACCCCTATTACCATGCACTCGGGGTACTTCAACAAGGACAGCAAGGCCCTTGACGACATCTCGAGAGTCATCGCGGGCAAGGAACCGAAGTAGGCCACCCGACGGCCGCCATCCCTGCCGCCGTCGCCGCGATGATGGCAGCATTCTGTGCGTCCTCAGAAGGAGGAAAAGGTATGAACCCGGAAGAGAAGGAAAGGCTGGAGCTGGCTGCTTCGCTGGAGTCGATCGAGGTCTTCCAGCGGGATGTGGAGCCCGTGATCGTTCGCGCGCGCGACCAGCTGCTCACGCGCGACAACTACCGTGCGTACAGCATGAACGACACGATTAGTCGCATGACCCTGGGACAGGAGTGCCTGTACACCATGGTCTCGCGCACCTATCGCTTCGACGAGCACGACCCTGCCCGCGTGCGCGCTGTCTTCGACGCGGCCCTGGCACCCCTCGGCTTCGATTGCCGACAGGATGCCTACGAGGGTGAGGGCGGAACCACGGACACGGTCCTGGCGTGGACGAGCGAGCGCTACGGTGTCACCGTCCACTTCCTGGTGTCGCAGTCCTGGCTCACGTCCTTCAACTACTACACGGGTGAGCTGCGCAGCGACGGATCCGGCGCGGACCCAACGGTGCTGGCGGACCTGCCGGGCCGCGTGCCCGCCTGGTTTGCCGCGGCGCGCTCAAGTGCTCCCAGCAGCTAGGTGGAGGCTCGCGGGTCCGCGTGACAAGCGGGGTTGACACGCTCAGGGGGGTGCTCGATCGAGCACCCCCTCGCACAACCGGCTTGAGGAGGCGCTGACGCTGCCGCGGATGATCGCCGTGTCGAGGAAAGCGAGGCATCCGGTAGGTGTGGGGACGTCGTCGGGAGGGCCGTGGCGGTCATGGTAGAGGTGAGGCCAGTGTCGTGAGACCGCGATGACGGGGGGGGGGATGGTGTCGATGTAGCGGCCGCCCCGAACGTGTCCATCCGGTAACATTGTGCTCGTCCCGGCAAGTATTCACGTAAGCCAATGGAGTCGATGATGAGCGACCTGTCATTCGTTGCGGGCGAGTTCCCTCGCCTCGCAGCGACTTCCCGAGAGGCGGCCGAGGCCGTCCGCTCGGCGCGCCCGGAGGGGGGCGCCAACGCTTTTGCGTCCGCGATGCCTGGCACGCCGTTGTCGTCCGTCATGCAGGGCGCTGAGGAGAAGATCGCCGACGAGGCCATGCACAACGCGAGAGGCCTTGAGGAAGCAGCCGACTCCCTGGAGGCAGCCGAGCGTGACTTCGTTGCCGCCGAGGACGAGAACGGCCAGCTCATTGGGTCCATCGTGGTGGGTCACTATGGCCGCGCCAACCGGGTGGCTGTCGGCCACAGCCGCGGCGGGGTTGCCGACGGCGGCTGGGAGTACATCGGTCCCTTCCGCCTGAGAGAACGTGGAGACGGACGGGGGCTGAGGGAATCGAATCCCGTTCAGCGCCCGCCGCGCTCCGAGCCCGAGCCTGACAAGCCGTGGGTTGTTCGACCGATCACGCCAACCCCAACCTTTCCCCCGCTGGACGGCAAGGGAATCAAGGCGGTGCCCAAGCCATTTAGCTCCGAGTTGGGAGGAGTGGCGAAGCGATGAGGTGGTCTGACCTTCTTCAGTGGGAGGGTTCTGCGCTCTTTGAGCAGTCCCAGAACTACGAGCGCGACGCGAAGTCCCTGACGAGCGCGAGCGAGCAGCTTGAGGCGCAGGCCAACGGCCTGTCGGGTTCCGGCAAGACCGTGACCGCCGCCCAGCAGGCGCTGCGTCGAAACGTTGCTGCGATGAGGAAACAGGCAAGCAACCTGAAGGCGCTCGCATCGATCGTTGGCGAAGCAGCCGGGGGAACCAACCAGATCGGCGAGTCGGCCAGGAGCCTTGACGGCGCCGCCGCCAACCACTCGCTGCATATCGAAGCGGACGGGTCTGTTCACTATGTCGGTCCGCGGCGAGTTTCGCCAACGGAGGCGGCCACGATCAAGAAGAACATGAAGGCCGTGGCCGACAGGGTGTCGTCGATCATGAAGAGCGCAGACGAACTCGTCCAGGCGACACAGAGCAAGATCTCCGCCTTGAGTTCCGGCGGGCAGGCACATGCCAACGGCACGGCGAGTGCGGCGTGCGCTCCGCGTAAGAATCTGAAGCTGCCGCCCGCCAACGCCACCGAGAAGGAAGTTGCCGAGTGGTGGTCCTCGCTTAGCGACGCCGAAAAAGATCAGATGATCAAGGCCCACCCGAAGGAAATCGGGAACCTGAACGGCGTGGATGGCACGTCGCGCGACAAGGCGAACCGAATTTACCTGGATGATGCCACCAAGAGGGAACAGAAGAAGCTTGAGCGTCTCAAGCAGCGTTACGGCGCACACCCGTCGCGGCGCGAGCGTCAGGAGCTCGAGCTCGTTCAAGAGCGCGTGACGGCGCTCGAGAACATTAGTAAAACGCTCGAAATGGAGAGTCCCGAGCCGAAGGGAGACGGAACACAACGCCAGCTCTTGAGCCTGGACACCTCGGGCAAGCACGTCACCGCTGCCGTCGCCCGGGGCAACGTCGATACGGCTGACCACATCGGTGTTCTCGTTCCCGGTCTGTACACGAACGTCGCGACAAACCTGGACAAGTATGACCGCGATGCTGGGGTTATGGCTGAAGCTGCCGAGAGGTACGCCAGGGGCGAGAGTGTTGCGATGGTGTCATACCTCGGATACGAGGCACCGCAGGACCTTGCCGAGGTTACGAACATTAGCTACGCGGAGAAAGGAGCAAAGAATCTATCCGGCTTCCTCAACGGCCTCGGTGCGTCGCGCGAGCGTGGAGCGGGTGACGCGCACATCAGCGTCGCTGGGCACTCCTATGGGTCGACGACCGCTGGCATCGCGCTCAAGCAGGTCAATCCGGGCGTCGTTGATGAGCTCATCCAGTTCGGCTCGCCGGGCTCCGGCGCCCAGGATGTGTCTGAGTTCAGGGTTCCCGAGGGGCACGCTTGGGTGAGCGCCACGGACTACAAGCAGGACATGGTACAGGGCGTGGGCGACGACTGGCGCTTCGGAAAGAACCCTGCCACGATGAAGGGCTACAATCACCTCTCCGGCGACGTCGGCGAGAATGGGGTTGACAAATCGATGATCTACCCCTTCCAGAAGCACAATGGATACTTCGCCCAGTTCAGCGAAGCCAATGAAGATATCTCCCGAGTCATTGCGGGGCGGGGTAAGAAGTGAGGCGCTCATTGATCGGAGCCCTTGCAGTTGTTCTAGCAGCTGTGTGCGCCGCGTGCGTACCGTTTGGAGGAGGAAGCGGTTTGAATCCGGAACAGAGATCAGATCTGGCGCGAGCCAAATCCCTCGAGTCAATCGAGGTGTTCAAGCGCGACGTGGAGCCGGCAATCATTCGTGCTCGTAATGAGCTGTTGACGCGTGATAACTACAGGAATTACAGAGGCAATGATTTCATTTATGAGCATCCCGTCGGAGACCAAAAACTCTACTCATTGATGTCGCGGGCCTACGATTTCGACGAGCATGATTCTGTTCGCGTCCGTGCTGTATTTGCTGGCGAGCTTGAGCCTCTTGGTTTCGTATGCCGGGAACGTACGTACACAGACAATGATGGAACGACAGATCTTCTCTTTCTTTAGACCATGCCATTGAACTGGCCAAGCGTCATGCCAAGGAGCGGCGGCTGCCGTCAAAAGTGATGGTCGCTGAAAACTGGCTGACCTCGACTAGCTACTACACGGGTTACCTGCGCAGCGATGGCACGTCGTCTGATCCGCAGGCCCTGGCGGAGATCCCTGGACGCGCGCCCGAGTGGTTGGCTGACGTCGCGGCGGGGAAGCAGTCCTGACGGACGTTCTCTCACGCGGCTGCTAGACGAGGGGGGCGGCGCTCGTATGAGCGCCGCCCCCTTCGCGCAGCCCGCGTGAGCGGGCAGCGCCGAAGCGTCAGCCGTTCAGGGCGTCGGACACGACCTGCTTGGCGGCCTCCTGGACCTCGGCCAGGTGCTCGGCTCCCTTGAAGGACTCGGCGTAGATCTTGTACACGTCCTCCGTGCCCGACGGGCGCGCGGCGAACCACGCGGACTCCGTCGTCACCTTCAGGCCACCGATGGGCGCGTCGTTACCGGGAGCGCGCACCAGCTTCGCGACGATAGGATCCCCCGCCAGCTCGGTCGCGCTCACGTCGTTGGCGGACAGGGCAGCGAGCTTCGCCTTCTCCTCGCGCGAGGCAGCCGCGTCGATGCGGGCGTAGGCGGAGGCGCCGAAGCGCTCCACCTGCTCGGCGTGCAGCTGCGACGGCGTCTTGCCGGTCACCGCGAGGATCTCCGAGGCGAGCAGCGCCAGGATGATGCCGTCCTTGTCGGTCGACCACACGGTGCCGTCCTTGCGCAGGAACGAGGCTCCCGCGCTCTCCTCGCCGCCGAAGCCGACGGTGCCCGAGAGCAGGCCGGGGACGAAGTACTTGAAGCCCACCGGCACCTCGATCAGGCCGCGTCCCATGGCGGCCACGACGCGGTCGATGAGCGCGGAGGACACCAGGGTCTTACCGACGGCAGCCTCAGAGCCCCAGCCCGGGCGGTGCGTGAACAGATACTCGATGGCGACGGCCAGGAAGTGATTCGGGTTCATCAGCCCGTCGGGCGTGACGATCCCGTGCCGATCCGAGTCCGCGTCGTTGCCGGTCGCGATGTCGTAGGGAGTGTGGCCCTGCGCGTCCGGGGTCATCGCCTCGCGCAGGGAGGCCATCGCGTACGGGGAGGAACAGTCCATGCGGATCTTGCCGTCCCAGTCCAGCGTCATGAACGGCCACGCCGGATCGACCTCGGGGTTGACGACCGTCAGATCCAGGCCGTAGCGCTCACCGATGGCCGCCCAGTAGTCGATGGACGCTCCGCCCAGCGGATCGGCGCCGATGCGCACGCCGGCGGCCCGGATCGCGTCAATGTCGATGACCTGGTCCAGCTGCGACACGTAGTAATCCAGGTAGTCGAAGGGGGTGATGTTCGGATCGTGGAGCAGATCGGAGCCGGTGACGCGAGGAACGTCCTTCCACTGCCCGGAGTCGAGGAGCTCGTTGGCGCGCGTCGCGATCCAGCCGGTCGCGTCGGTGTCGGCCGGCCCACCGTGAGGCGGATTGTACTTGAAGCCACCGTCGCGCGGAGGGTTGTGGCTCGGGGTGACGACGATGCCGTCGGCGAGGCCATCGCCGGAGGTGCGCAGAGCGGAGGGCGCGCCGTTGGCACCCAGGATGGCAACCGAGACCGCGGGGGTCGGCGTGTAGGAGCCGCGCGAGTCGACGCGCGTGTCGATGCCCGCCGCTGCAAGGACCTCCAGGGCGGTGCGCCACGCGGGTTCGCTCAGGGCGTGCGTGTCGCGACCGATGAACAGGGGGCCGTTGAATCCCTGGGAGGCGCGGTACTCAACGATCGCGGCGGTGATGGCGATGATGTGGGCCTCGTTGAACTTGCCGTCCAGCGAGGATCCGCGGTGACCCGAGGTGCCGAAGGCGACGCGTTGACCGACGTCGGTCGGGTCGGGCGTGATGTCGTAGTAGGCGGAGATGACATCGTCGACGTTGATGAGGTCTTCAGGTAGGGCACGTGTGCCAGCTCGATCATGCATACGTCCAGTGTTGCACGTCTCGCCCTCGGCTGGGTAGGACCATCCCATGGCGTGAAACGGTCCGTATTTCCAAATGTTTGCGAAGCGACTATTCTATGAGACGTCGGTCACCGCAGACCGTGACATCGTCGTCAGGAGGAACACCGTGGGATGGTTTGATTCCATCGAACATAATCGCTGGCTCAGCGCGAACATGCAGGCGCTGCTCGCCGAGGCTGAGGGAGCGATCGTACCAACCGGCTTCGCTCACCTGGACGCCGAAGGAAAACCGGACCCGACAAGGTCCATTGATCTGGCTGTCACCGGGCGCATGGCCTACGTGTTCTCCCTGGGTGTCCTGATGGGCCTTCCGGGAATGCGCCGCTACGCGGACCACGCGATCAAGGCGCTGTCGACCTACTTCGTCGATCCCGTCAACGGCGGGATGTGGGTGTCCATCAAGCCCGAGCCCGGCGAGGATGGCCACGGCGTCCCCTGGGACGAGGCCGGGCGCGTGAAATCCCAGTACCACACCGTGTACGCGCTGCTGGGCGCCGCGGCCGCGGCCGTCGCCAACCGTCCCGGAGCGCACGAACTCCTCGAGGCGATGCTGGCCGAGCAACAGGAGTACTGGATCGACGACTTTGGTCTCGTGTGGGATCAGTACGACGAGGCTTTCACTGAGCCCGTCCCCGTCCACACGCTGGGCACGCTCATCCACACGATCGAGGCGTACATGGCGGCTGCCGAGGCGACCACCGAACCCGAATGGTTGGACCGCGCGGAGAAGATGACGGCGTTCGCCCACAAGATCGCGTCTCGCAACGACTGGCGCATCCACGAATACTACGACGACAGCTGGGAACCTAGCCCCGAGGCTGGCAAGCTCCTCAACGACGGCCGTCGCTACTACGAGGGGTACGTTACCGGCCACTCCATGCAGCTGGCTCGCTTCGCGCTCCAGGTCCGCTCCGGGCTGCGCTCGATGGGGTGGACGGTGCCCGACTACCTCCTGGAGATGGGTACGGAGCTCTTCGAGCGCGCCCGCGTCGACGGCTGGCGGCGCACGGGCGGCGCCCCGGGCTTCTCCACCGGCGTTGACGGCAACGGGGACCCGATCCCGGGCGAGGACGAGCACCAGCAGTGGGTCGTCTGCGAGGGCGTGTGTGCAACGGTCGCGATCCGGCGCGCCATGCTTGATGACGGCTCGCGGATCTCTGACGTCGAGCACTTCGAGCACTGCTACCGCTCGTTCCTCGACTACATCCACGACTACCTGATCGGTCAGCCTGGTCGCTGGGTGCGCCGCCTCGGACCCCATAACGAGAGCGTCCAGCCGGCGAAGTCCTCCCGCTGGGACGTGTACCACGCGATCCAGGCGATGCTGGCGATTCGCGTGCCGCTGTGGCCGCCCACGGCACCCGCTCTCTTCCGCGGACTCCTGGATCACCCGGAGGAGCCGGCGCCGGATAAGAAGTCCTGGAACTTCTTCGGGCTGCGAGGCTGAGCACCGACGAAACGATGACGGCGCCGCGGGCGGTGGGTGCGAGGGTCGCGCCCACCGCCCGCGGCCTGATAGGATGGCTCAGGTCTGGAGGGCTGTCTGAGTGGCCGAAAGAGACGGTCTTGAAAACCGTTGTGTCAGCAATGGCACCGGGGGTTCGAATCCCTCGCCCTCCGCCGAGCCGACGCTCGTGGGCGTCGCTGCGGGCGCTCGTTCGCGCTCGCGGCAAAAATGCCCTAAAGTAGTCGGCACTGGAGACGTCGCATAGTCCGGTCGAGTGCGCCTCCCTGCTAAGGAGGTAGGGGTGCATAGCCCCTCGCGGGTTCAAATCCCGCCGTCTCCGCGCACAACCCCCGGGATTCCATCGGAATCCCGGGGGATTTCGTTGCTTGTAGAGTGATTGCCACGGCCGTCATCAAGCGTCAGGGGTGGCACGAATAGCGGGACTGTTGGGCGACTCGTGACGCTGGTACTCGTCGCCTCCTGGGGGCGTGGAGCTGCGTCACTATGTGGTCTTCCCGTCGTGTGGAGCCCACCGAAGTTCCGTGACTCGATGATGGGGCGCTTGGGTGCGACAGGGCGCTCCGGTGGGACAGGGTAGGTGCTGTGCGCCGAGGAGTGGGTGTTGAGAAGGATCTGAAGAGGGTTTGGTCAACATTGAGGCACCCTCGTTGTGAACTGATGGACAGTGCACCGTTGTGTGTGGGGCGAGTGTTGCGTTGGTAGTTCATTGTTCCAGCAAGTAACAGATCGTTGTGTCGAGGCATGCGCCTGTCTTGACCCGATGGTCATTGTGCGCGCAGCTTCAGGTGATGGTGGAGTGACTACTGTTGGAATTTAGGGCAATTAAAATCAGAGCGCCGGCGATTATTCACAGGGGTGCTTCTAATTCTGACCGAGATGATAAGTGTCAAGCCTGAAAGTAGTTTATAAAAGTGCTCTCGCAGGCCGCATGGGTCAGATGGTAAAGCTCACATCAATCATTATCATTCAGAAATTACATGGATAACGTTATTCAGTATCCTAATGAGTGGTGCGCGTCGCTGACTGTCCATAGTTTTCGGCACAACGTCTCTGGTGTGATGCGCAAAGGGCTCAGACGAACAAAGAGGATAATATGCAACGCCTACGCCCCCTGCACTCGCGGCACTCCAACAGAGCTGCTCGCTATGCCATGCTCTACGCAGTGATCGTCCTGTCATTCTTGGCTGGCTTCCTGACTCCCCTGACGACACCGGCTTTTGCGGCGCAGCATGAAGCGACGCAGGAAGCCGACGCTGCTCAGGTCGCCTCCGATGGCGCCGATGCACCTGAAGGAACTGTCGTCGGAGACTCCGACGGGGCAGGCGCCCCGTCAGCGCAAGCAACAGCTGAGGAAGAAACGGCCGGGGACCCGGATGGAGATCAGAGCGGTGGTCAAACTGATGGGTCCGAGCAGCCGCGTGCCAGGTCACGTCGTGCAATAGAAGAGGCGCAGGACACGGCGAATCTGACGATGACAATCGCCAATGATGCCGATCGAGTCAAGGTTCGCGACACGCAGATCACCACTGTTAACTTCGCGTGCTCATCGGTCAACGTGCCGTGTCGCGGCGGCGTCATCACCGTGGATATCCCAGCTCCCACAACACCCGACGGGCAGGTCCTGACGACCCGGATGGCTGCGAGCGTGGTGTCGGGGAATAACGTGCAGCGTCTGGTCCCCTCCTACCCCTTCGCCGGATCCGGTCTGTACCGCCTCACCTTCTACATGAAAGAGCCCCTGGCTGCGGGCACTTCCGACCGGTTGCAGATCAACTGGTGGTACCCGAACAATGATGCCCCCGACGGGTCCACGGTCGATGTGACGGCCTCCTTCAGCGCGAATAACGCTGAATCTGTTGATGCGCGTGCAACCACCACATTGACGGCATCGTCGGATGTTGCCATCGAAAAGAAGAAGTTGGGTGCACCCCCTGCTTTCGGGTCGACGGCCTCCTACCAGCTGCGCTACGGATACCAACAGATTGATAACACCGATTCCAACTATGTCGGTATTCGCTGGAACGGCTCGGCATACAACGGCAACCAAAACGGCATTGGTTTCGTTGAGCTGCAAAACATCAAGGTCGTCGACCCGCTGCCCGACGGTGCCGAGTTCGTCTCCGCGACCGGCGGTGGCGTGTATGACTCGGCAACGCGTACGGTGACGTGGAGCTACGATTCCTGGAGTTGGCAAAACCCCATCCAAAACACGGTTGTCCTGAGATACCCGCAGGGAAGCTACGACATTAGTGATCAGGTGACCAACACGGCGACGATCACCGCTGAGCAAAAGAACAATCCCGCCGTCACCTACAGTAAGTCGTCTCAGGCAACCCACGGATTCGCTCCGTCGAATCCTCGTGGCAACATCTCTAAGCAGGGAGATGACTATAACGGGGCGTTCCGCAAGGGTACGTACCAGTGGCGTTTCGCGGTCAACAACTCAGGCAATACAACCCTGCACCAGGTGTGGGACGATACGTTGCCGTGCACCTGGAGCACGCAGGATGCGGCAGCAGGTAACTGTGACAAACCTTCCCTCGTCGGGCCCTACGACTTCTATATCTTCCGTCCTAACGGATCCGAAGACGGGTGGAACTGGGAGTACTGGACCAACACGGGCGAGCACGTGGTGCTCAACAACCAGACGGAAACGAAACGTGTGGAACTCCCGGAGGGGCAGTACATTACGCGCATCCGTATTGAATCGGATATCGCCCCGGGTAACGGTGCCACAGTGTGGTTCCGCGGACATGTTCCGGAAGACTTTCCACGCGAGGAACCGTCTGATTTTGACTCACGGTACAACCCCGCATCCAAGCCTGAATCCTACTTCAACTACGTGAAGTCCGACGAATACGTTCGCGTGCAGAACTGCGCCTCTGCGACGTTGACAGACGTAGCAAGCGGACGGGTTCTAGCCTCCAACGACAACCTGTGTTCGTGGAATCGTGTCAAAACGAACTTCCCGTCGCTGCACCCGTCGGTGGACGCCCCACGCGGTTTGGTAAAGTCGGGCGATCGCCTCCCCCTCACACTGAGCGTCTCCATCAGGAATCCTGAAGATAATGGCCTTGCTGCACCGTTTGTGGTGACGGATCTGCTGCCGCTCGGCGTGGATATGGACGAGATCCCTGATTCTGCGTTTAGAGAAACCGCTCTGAAGAACCCTGATGGCTCCCCCTACGACGTCTCCCAGATCAAGCGTGAGATCATCAAAGACTATGAGGGGACAGGGAGAACGCTGATTCGCCTGACTGTGCCCACCCCCTCCTACAACCTGCTGCGCGTGATTCTGGAGACGAAGACTGACTCGCGCCTCAGCGCGGGCAAGGTCGAGAATCGGGTGCAGGCGAAGTTCATCGACTCCGAGGTCGAGCCCTACACCAGAACCTCATCCTTCCGCCTGAGGGAGTATTGCCCCCGAGCAGTTGTCGCGCAAGATACTCTCGATCTTAACGGGAGCGGAGGCACCACCGACTACATGTGCGAGACCCCCTCGTCCTTTGTCGTCGCTGTTTCCCCGGGCATGACCATCGAAAAGGAGGTGCGTGGCAACCGCGACGCCGACTTCGTCTCCTCCCCCAAGATTGCTCAGATTGACCCCGGATCAGACGGTGCATATCGCTTTACGATTTCCAACACCGGTAATGTGGCTCTGAAGCATGCAGTGGCCTACGACCTGTTGCCTCACCTCGGCGACACCGGGGTCGGTCCAGCAGCCTCCCAGGAGCGAGGATCGAAGTGGAAGCCGCAGATCAACTCGACTCAGTGGACTTTTGAGTCCGTCACCGAAACGCCGGGTCAGGAGGCAACTGTCTCTGCAGTTCCGGCCTCCGACATCACTGTGCAGTACACGACTGCACTGAATCCGTGTCGCGGAGAGGTGCTCAGCGCTGGTGGCGCCATGAATCAGGCGCCCGCCGGATGTACCCCCAACGCATGGGGTGACGCTCCGGCAAACCTTGCCGACATTACCGGTTTCCGACTGGTCATGAACCGCGATATCGCGCCGGGAGAGAAGATTCGCTTTGTTGCGCCTATAACCTCACCGGCAGACGCGAACTACACGGCGTGGAACTCTGCTGCGCTTTCCGGTGGCTACGATCAAAATGGCAAGACCCTCTACCTCTTGCCCTCTGAAGCGCCGAAGGTTGGTATTGAAGTTGTCACCGACCTGGCGCTGAGCAAGGATGCCGTCAAGGCCGTCGTGGACAGCGGCCAGCCGGTGCTGGACGGGGACGGATTGCCGCAGGCCGCCACACCACGACAGCTGCTGAGCGCTGGCGACTACGTTCTCTACAGGATTAGCGTCGTGAACAACGGTCCGGCTGCGGCTTCGGGCATTACAGTGAGCGACGCACTGCCCGAAGGGGTTGAGTACGTGGCGTCCTACACGCGCCTGTGCCCCCCGGGTGGCGATCAGCAACCCGTCGTCCCCTGCGCCGGGACGGTGGAGAACGGAAACTATGACCCCGCCTCGAGCACGTGGCAGGTGATGCCCTCGGAGCAGGCGGGTACCAACTTGCCCGTGTGGGCCAGCTCAACCCTTTACATCCTCGCCAAGATCAGCGACACAACCAAGGGACGCACCATCACGAATCGTGCGGAAATAGGTCAATACGATCAGATCGATCGCGACCCGTCCAACAACGAGGCGTCCGCTGATATCTCCGTTGGCGGCACTATTTCGGGCCTCGTCTATAACGATGCCGACGCAGACTGGACGCGTGCGGATGATGGCGAGCCGCCGTTTGAGGGAGTGACGCTGACCCTGCTCGACAGCAATGGCCAGCCTGTCTTGGACGGCAGCGGAGCTGAAGTTACAACGACGACCGACGCTCACGGAGCATACAGCTTCCCGGGGCTGCCCATGGGAACCTACTCCGTCAGGATCACTCGAGGAACCGCTACAGTGGATGGCGCGCAGGTGTCTATGGATGACTACACCGCGACCTATGCGTGGGGCCGTTCGCCGGACCGCTCGTACGCTGGCGTTGATTCCTCGACCACGTCGCCGATCGCCTTGACGCAACAATCTCCCGATGCCTCGAACGTGGACTTTGGTTTCACGAAGCCGGCAAAAATCGGTAATCGCGTGTGGTTTGACGCGAATAAGAACGGACTCCAGGATGAGGGAGAACGAGGAGTCCCACACGTAGGCGTGTACGTCATGTATTCGGATGATCTGGGAGCGCTCGATGCGTCCGGAAATCCGGTGCAGCAGGTCTTTACCGATGAGAATGGCGAGTATCATTTCGACAACTTGCTCCCGACTCCGAAGAACTCGGACGTCCAGTATCGACTCCTGTTTTTCCTTCCCGAAGGGTATTCGGCAACAAGCAGCCAGGTGGGTGAGGATCGTGCTATCGACTCCAATGGGGACAATAGCTTGTTCTCGCTGAAGCAGGGCCAGGTGGATGACACCTTTGACCTGGGGCTGGTCGCTGACGGCCGCGTTGAGGGAACGCTGATCTGGGATATCAACAACCAGGGTGGAGCTGTTCCGACCTCCGTGGATCGTCCCCTCGCCGGCGTGACAGTGACACTGACACGCCGAGATGGCGGGACGGACACAACCATCGAAACACAGACGGACGCCGATGGACACTATTCCTTCAAGGACCTGGCTCCCGGAGACTACACGGTGACCGTTGATAGGGACTCGTTGGCGCGCATCTGCCCCGAGTGCACGGCTCAGACGCACGCGCCTTCGGGTGACATGGTTGCTTCTGTGGGGCAGCAGCTGTCCCTGACATCGAAAGTCAGCCTGGTGCCGACACACATGATGGTTGGATCGCAGGACTTTGCGTTCACCGGACCGGCGAATACATCGGTCGAAAAGGCAATCACCAGCCCTGCGGCAGAGCCTGACGGTGGCTTCGAACCCGGTGCCGAAGTGACCTACACGCTGACGATGACGAACCGCGGACCCAGCCCGGTCACCGGGTGGAGTGCCAACGATCCATTGCCCGCCGGCGTTGAGTTCGTCAGGTCGGCCGGAGACGGGACGTATTCTGCGGACACCGGGGTGTGGGACCTTTCCGATCAGGTGATTGACAAGGACGCGACCCGTTCGGTGACCATCACCGTACGAGTCACGCCCGAGGCGGCCGGACGCGTCGTCACCAACACCGTGACGGTGGCCCGGCAAGACCAGATTGGCGACGATGCATCGGATAACACCGCGTCCGCTGACCTGAGCGCCGGATACGTGCTCTCCGGCAAGGTGTACAACGATGCCGACGCCTCGTTCAGCGCTGGCAACAATGAGACTCCGTACGCGGGAGTGCGCCTGACACTGACGCATCCGGATGGGACGCCGGTCCTGGGCAGCGACTCTCAACCGGTGACGGCTGAGACGAAGGCGGATGGAACATACGCCTTCACGCGACTGCCCCTGGGCGACTACCGGGTGAGCATCGTGGATCCCGATGGTGGTCCGCTGCAGGGAACAAAGCCCACGGAGGCATACAACAGCCGCTACAACAACACCGCGGACGTGTCGATTGCCAAGGCCACGGGCTCGGTCGTTGACGTCAACTTCGGTCGAGTCAAGCCCGCTTCGATCGGCGACACCACCTGGATCGACGTGAACCGTGATGGCGTGCAAGGTGCCGACGAACCGAAACTTACCGGTGTCCGCGTGCGGCTCACAGACGTCAACGGCGGCCCCGTCACCGATGCTGACGGCCACGACGTGGCCGATGCCGTGACCGATGAGCAGGGGCATTACACCTTCGAGAACCTCTTGCCGGGCACCTACAAGGTGTCCTTCCAGGCACCGGCCGGATACACCCCAACTCAGGTGAGTGCGGGCAGTGACCCGAAGGCAGACTCGAATGGGGACAATGCTGACGTGACGCTCGAGCAGGGCAGCAGCGAGGACACCATCGACTTCGGCGCCGTCGGCACCGGAGTGGTCGGTGACCGCATCTTCGTCGACGTCAACCACAGCGGTGGAGCTGAGCCCGATCAGGGAGATCGCCCGTTGGCCGGTGTCACCGTGAAGCTCACCTGGCGCGGCCCAGAGGGTGCTACGGCAACCTATGAGGCTGTGACGGACGCACAGGGTTCCTACGGCTTCAGCGACCTGTTGCCCGGAGACTACACAATCGAGGTCGACCGCGATTCGTTGACGAAGGCCGAGGCCCTGCTGAACGTGCAGACACGCGCGCCAGGCGGCGACACCGATCGCACACCTGGGAATGAGTGGACCCTCACCAACGAGTTCACACTGACCGGCGACCACATGACCCGCACGGATCAGGATTGGGCATTCGCCATCTCGGCCGACACCTCCATCGCGAAGGCGATCACCAGCCCCAGCGCTGACGAACAGGAGGACTTCCAGTTCACGCCGGGCAAGCAGATCAGCTACACGCTGACCGTCACCAACAACGGTCCCGGACCCGCCACCGGCGTGACCGCCTCGGACCCGCTGCCCGCGGGGGTGTCCTTCGTGTCAGCAACCGGTGACGGCACGTTCGACCAGGCCTCGGGGGCGTGGGATCTGTCCGATCAGGTCATTGCCTCGGGAGAGTCGCGGACCCTGGTGATCACTGTTCGCATCGAGTCCGACAGCGCGGGAACCCTCGTGTCGAATATCGCTCAGATTACCCATCAGGATCAGTCGGGCGACGACACGACCAACAACCGGGCATCGGCCGACTTCAAGGGTGGATACAACCTGGGTGGGCTCATCTACCGAGACTCCGATGGCTCGTACACGAAGGGCGACCAGGAAACCCCCTTCGCGGGAGTCACGGTGGCCCTGCTAGGCGCGGATGGACAACCGGTGAACGGACAGGATGGCCAACCGCTGACTGCCACGACCGATCAGGATGGCCGCTACCAGTTCGTCGGAATCGCTCCGGGGACCTACCGCGTCAGTGTCGTTGGCACCGATTCGGGTGACCTGGCTGGCCTCGTGCCCACGCAGGCCTACAAGGGTCGCGGACAGATCAACGATAAGACCGTTGTCGCGCAGGTGAGTGTGTCTGCCGAGACTGGCTCCGTTGAAGGCGTTGACTTTGGTTTCGTGTCCCCGGCCTCCGTCGGAGACCGCGTCTGGATTGACGCCAATCGTAACGGGACGCAGGACCCCGGCGAGGATAGCCTGAGCGGAGTCGTCGTCATTCTGAGTGACGGATCCGGGACGGAGATTGCCCGTCAAACCAGCGATGCCAACGGTTCATACCGCTTTGACGGGCTGCTTCCCGGCACCTACACCGTCGCCATTGAGGTACCTACCGGGTACGAGGCAGTAGCTACGACGACCCTCGAAGTGACCTTGTCTGAGGGTGAGGTCAAGGACGATGTGGACTTCCCGTTGGCCCCCATCGTCATCCCCTCGAATCCGATTCTTCCCTCTGCGGCGGGAGCGTTGGCGCGCACCGGTGCAGACACGGTGGTTGGTTGGGCCGCGTTGCTCGCCATGGCGGGTGTCACCGCCGTGCACGCCAGACGGCGCAGGAAGTGAGTGATGTGTGAGGGCCCGAGGCGTGAGTCTCGGGCCCTCACACGTGCGGGGCACGCGGCCGGATGCGGGCAGTGTCAGCATCGACGCGGGTTGCCTCACGATTCATGCGAGAATCCCGGCACAGGCTTCCCGGTTGCGCGTCAACCCCTTCCGGGTCATCAGATAGGGGCGTGAGCTGCGTGCGCCTCCGGCTGGCAGACCCCGAGCGCCGGGGTGCTCAGTAGATCGTCACGTAAGTCCCCGAGGGGATCGTGTCGTGGAGCCACTTGGCATCCTCGTAGCGCAAGCGCACGCACCCGTGTGAGACGTGTCCACCCAGGGTTCCATCCATGATGGTGTAGGTGCCCTCGTAGTAGAGGACCGAGTGGAAAAGGTAGTCTCCCGAGAATTGCGTCCACCAGTAGGCGGTGTAGCCGTGCCCGAAGGAGCGACCTCGGTTCTTGATGGTGAACGTTCCCGTGATCGTCGGCGTTGAGGGTTTGCCCACGGAGCACGGCATGTCGGTAAGCGGCTGCCACGATCCGTCAGCCCAGTAGAAGGTCATGCAGTGGGGGGCGTTGGTGTCCACCACGACCAGGTAGTTCGTGGGGCTGTACAGGCTCTTGGCGTAGTTCCAGTCGGCCTCGAACCCCGCCCGATCGCTCACCCAGAAGCCCTTCCAACGGTCGAAGTAGTTCCACGTTCCGCCGACCTGGGACCACCCGGTGGCCATCGCGCCGCCTCGGGCTGAATCCAGGTAGTACCAGCTCCCGCCCCCGTCGCGCAGCCAGCCGGTGGAGAGCGCGCCAGAGGAATCCAGGTGGTACCAGGAGCCGTCGGAGAGAACCCACCCGGTGGTCATCGCTCCGTTCGATTCCGCGTAGTACCACCTGCCTCCGGCGATGAACCAACCGGTTGCCATCGCACCGCTGTTCCCCAGGTAGTACCACGAACCCGAACGCACCCATTTCGAGGCGTTCATCGCCCCGGATGCATCGAAGTGGTACCAGGAGCCGTCAATGTGGGACCAGCCGGTGACCATCTGTCCGCCTGCCGACAGGTAGTACCAGGAACCGCCCGAGGAAAGCCAGCCGGTCGTCATTGTGCCGCCGTCACCGAGGTGGTACCACGAACCTCCCTCGTGGTACCAGCCTGTGCGCACGCCGTTCTCGGTTGACGCATACCATGCGCCACTTGGGTCCTTGTACCATCCGACCGGGACGTAGCCCCGAGCGTCGAACGCGTAGCGGCGTCCCTCCACGTCGAAGACGCCGTCCTTCATCCACGTCCCGTCCACTAGCTCGTAGCGCCAGCCGGCCTCGTGGCGAACCCAATGGCCGGGGGTTGCCTCCGGACTCGTCGGTTCTCTCTCTGTGTCAGCCGAGGCGGAATCGTGATCGAAGGAGGGGGTTTCCACCGAATCGGTGGCCGCGTCGGCCTGGGAGGGCGCTTGGCGTTCCGAGGTCGGCCCGGAAGCATCGGCTGCGGGGGATGAATCCTCGTGGCCGCTTGGATTGGGTGCCTCGGAGCCGACGTCGGGACTGGCCGCCGCGGAAGGCGAGGAGGCATCGACCGACGGGATATCGTTCGCGCCCGAGGCTGTTGCGGCCAGCGGAAATAGGCCGATGCAAGCGATCGTGGCCGCCGATGCGCCGATGCATCGTAGGAGGCGGACACTGATGTTTCTCATGATTGCACCTCATTCACGTGTGATGACCAATTCTTCACTGTGATGAATCAATGGTAAGCGTCGGGGGTTTGCGAGGAGGGCGTTTGGGTGCCGTCGTTGGTGTCATCTTTTCTTGCCCGGCGTCACGCTGGTGACGTCGATGGCGACGGGTAAGGACGACTGAATCCGTGGACCGCATGTGAGCGTGAGGGGGCGGTGATACGCAAACGACGACGTCACCCACTACCCTGGAGGGGTGACCACAGCTCTGTATCGCCGGTATCGCCCCGACACCTTTGACCAGGTGATCGGCCAGGAACACGTGACGGAGCCGCTCAAGGCGGCGCTGCGCGCGAATCGCGTGACGCACGCGTACCTGTTCTCCGGGCCGCGCGGATGCGGCAAGACCACCTCGGCGCGCATCCTTGCGCGCTGCCTGAACTGCGTGCAGGGCCCCACGGACAACCCCTGCGGTCAGTGCGAATCCTGCCGTGAGCTGGCCACCGGCGGTCCCGGCTCGCTCGACGTCGTTGAGATCGACGCGGCCTCGCATGGCGGCGTCGACGATGCGCGTGACCTGCGTGAGCGCGCCACCTTCGCGCCGGTGCGCGACCGCTACAAGATCTTCATCATCGACGAGGCCCACATGGTCACGAACCAGGGCTTCAATGCGCTGCTTAAGCTCGTCGAGGAGCCGCCCGAGCACGTCAAGTTTGTTTTCGCGACGACGGAACCCGAGCGTGTTATCGGCACGATCCGCTCGCGTACCCACCACTACCCGTTCCGCCTGGTGCCGCCGGATGTCCTCGGCCCGTACCTGACGACCCTGTGCGTCGAGGAGCACATCGGCGTGGGCGAGGGCGTCCTGACCCTCGTCATGCGCGCGGGCGGCGGCTCGGTGCGTGACACCCTGTCGGTGCTCGACCAGCTGATGGCCGGCGCGATCGACGGCCAGGTCACCTATCAGACGGCCGTCGCGTTGCTCGGGTACACGGACTCCGCGCTGCTCGATCAGTCCGTCGATGCTCTCGCGGGCGGCGACGGTGCCGCGGCATTCCGCGTCGTCGAGCGCATGGTCGAGTCCGGCCACGACCCGCGCCGCTTCGTCGAGGACCTTCTCCAGCTCGCCCGGCTTG
>ERZ773067.614-NODE-614-length-20842-cov-3.498148_pt1 | contig 20842 bp, 16 predicted proteins | sample MGYA00580622_ERZ773067 | MGnify/ENA primary metagenome ERZ773067 (study PRJEB29015, sample SAMEA2737998) | human oral metagenome | biome: human oral; feature: human-associated habitat; material: dental | place: China | collected 2113 ...
ATCCTTCTGGATAATCAGGGAAATTTTCTATTAATTTTTGCGATATTCTTTTAAAATTGATGTTATCAGGATTTTTTACCGGTGAGTAAAGTATTAGAAGCATTTTATAATCATCAATTTTTGCTGTTTTATTTTTTATTTTTTCCTCTTTTTCACTAATTAAAAGTTTTCTATCCTTATCATCTCCTGGTGTTCTTGTAATTTCTCCTATTGTTTTATCCATTCCCTTTATTTTATAATTGTCAAGCGAAAGAATATTTATAAATTCCTTGTTGCCGTCTTCAGGAATTAGCCATCTTCTATTTCCATAGAAATATTGAAATTTTACAATCATTTCTTTTTCAATATATTCCCAGTTGCCGCTTTTCAGTTCCACTATGTTGACAACATAATCGACTTCTTTCGCACCTTTTTCAATAACATCATTCGTTTCAAATATTTTGGTTTCCAAAGTACACTGTCCCAAGGGGAAACTCACCGCAGCATCACATACGGTCCGGCTGTTTTGCAATAAACCGGCGCAATACTCAACAACCGCATTGTTGACTGCTACGGTTTTAAAACCATATTTATCGGCTGTTTCGCAATGTTTTTTCACATCATCCAATGTAACAAAGGGTTTTAAAAGGGTTTGATCAATCATTTCCGCCAGCTTTTTTTTGTCCAATCCTTCCATATCCGAATCCTCCTATTTAATCTCGGTTTTCCATTGACTTAAGTTTTTGTAGGTATCCAACAACGCATAATAGCTTTGATTAAATATTTCCTTTAACTTTTTATACTCTTCGTGATAATTATTTTGAGGAAGAATAACATCCTCCACTTCTATAAACTTCGCAATATCGTTAAACCCCTTTAATTCACCTACACCTATACCGGCCGCAACCGCTGCCCCCATCGATGTTGCCTCATCCACCCGGTTGAGTTTTCTGATTTCCAAACCGTAAACATTTGCTATAATCTGCCGAATTTCTTTACTCTTGGCCAGCCCGCCGATGACATTAAGAGCTTTGATATCAATTGTGTCCTTCTCAAAAACATTTAATATAATCGATAAGTTCATTATGATGCCTTCCACACAGGCGCGAATCAAATCTTTTCTTTGGTGCTCCATCTTCAGTCCGATAAAAGCTCCTCTTGCATTCGGATTCCATCTTGGACTTCTCTCACCTAAAATATACGGCAAATACAATAACCCGTTGGCACCCGGACTGCTTTGCCCCAATTCTTTATTCATCAGTTCATAAACGCTGACTCTTTCAGAATTTGCTTTATCTTCCAAATCTTTGCATAATATTCTTCGAATAAACTGATAGGAATTCCCGGCAGCCTGCATGGTTCCGTTAGGCGAAAACTTCCCCTTAACCATATGTGCCCAATTGTACGTTCTCATTTCTTTGTCAAAAATCGGTCTGCTTGAAGTCAAAGCAACCCATGAAGAAGAGCCTAAGTAATTAAAAGTGTCTCCGTCATTTACACTACCCGCACCTACAGCCGCACATAATCCATCTCCTGCCCCTAAAACAACCGGCGTTCCTTCCGGCAGCCCGCATTCCCAGCTGATGTTTTTGCCTATTTCTCCCGCAACATACGTAGAGTCTTGGATTTCCGTCAGTTTTTCCCGATCTATACCTGTAATATCCAGAATTTTTTCCGACCATCTTAAATTTTCCAAATCCATACAATTCGTCCCGGATGCATCGGTATAATCAGTTACCATTTTACCAGTCAGTCTAAAAACAATATAATCTTTAGGCTGAAGCATCTTATAAGTTTTTTTATAGATTTCAGGTTCATTATTTTTTATCCACATCAATTTCTCAATACTGTAAGCTGAACTTATTCTATGTCCCGTTATCTGATAAAATTCCCACTCTTCAATCTTTTCTCTGATATTCCGTTCTTCCCTGATGCTTCTTTGATCGGCCCAAATGATAGCCGGTCTTAGGGCAGTACCTTTGTTATCTACCACAACACACCCCATCATTTGACCGCTGAAGGCTATTCCCGCCACCTGTCTTTGGTCCGTACCTTTCAGCAGTTCCCGGTTGGCCAGGCAAAATGCATTCCACCAATCCTGTGGATTTTGCTCAGCCCAAGTACTGTTAAAAAAATGGGTATCATAAGCACACATTACATTCTTAATCAATTTCCCGCTAACAGAAAATAAAGTAGCTTTATCTCCCGAGGTTCCCAAATCATGGGCAATAAGATATTTTTCCATCTTTTATCCTCCGCATAAATCAAGACCATTTTGCAAAATAAAATAAAATCGAAGTCAACAAATTAATAGATAAAATTACCTTGTGTGGGAACGTTCCCATACAGCTTATAAAAAAACCGCTATCCTTAAATAACTAACGCATTTTCTTTTCCGCCCCCTTTAAAAACAATTCATAAGGAACAATTTTAACCGTACGGTATTTTTTCGGATTCCTGATTCGCTCAATCAGGAGTTCCATCGCTATTCTTCCCATTTCAACAGTATCTCTCGATACATAAGAATACTTATAATCTATAATATCCAAGACATCAATATGGTCAATTCCTACAAATGCTATTTCTCTTCCCAGTTTCATATTTCTTTCTCTGGTCGCTCTCAGAAAACCCAAAGTCGTCCGGTTGTTACAGGAAACGATACCATCCGGGATGTCCCCCCGATCATACATTTTTCCGGCTAAAGAATATGCTGTTTCCGTCATAAAATCACCGTGCATAATATATTCTTCAATAATCGGGATTTGATATCTGTTCATTGCCTGCAAATATCCCTCATACCTGTCTCTGGCATGTTTTAAGTTTAAGTCTCCCGTGATAATACCGATAGTTTTATTTCCTGCTTTTATCAATGCCTCTGTCGCAGCAAAGGCACTTCCAAAATTGTCATAGACTACTTTATCCAAATTAATACCGTCAATTTCCCTGTCCAGTAAAACTACAGGTGCATTGATTTTTTCCAGCAACTGTTTTAAATTCTCCGTAGCTTCAGGTTCGGAATAATCTACGGCCGCAGCAAGAATTACACCTCTCACTCTTTGTGCTTTTAGCATTTGCAATGCTTTTTCTTCTTTGACTATACTATTGTTGGTGTTAAAATAAATAATGTTATAGTTATTTTCATCCACTATCTGGCCTATGCCGTTCAGCACTTCACTGTAAAAACTGTTGTCAATTTCCGGAACTACGACACCGATTGTATTAGTGGTCTTTTTTGAAAGGCTTCTGGCTGACTCCGATGGCTGATAGCCATATTCTTTAATAATTTTCTCAATTTTTTCTCTTGTTTCATCATTTACATAGCCTGCTCCGGTAAGAACTCTGGATACGGTTGATTTTGATACCCCTGCCAAAGCCGCAATATCTGTTATCGTAATCATTTTTATAATCCTCTGCTCTTTTTGTTATAGGAACCGACGAGTATATTTATTCCATGAGGGAACGTTCCCTTAATCACAATAATAGTCTTTTATTTAATAAATGTCAACATGATTTGCCGTTATTTCTCTACGCTTATCTCCGTGAAATCACCCCCGCTTTATATGCTTTAGGAAACAGGTGATCCGGACAAGGCAGTTAACTACGGAGCAGCACACTGAGCACCGGCAGTGACAACTCCGGTGACACCTCTATGACAAAGAAAGCCAAAGTTGAAGCCCTAATGTCCGGCAAGTCCGCAAGAGTTAAAAGATAAAGTTTAAGAATCGGGAAGCAGTTCGAGTGAAGTGACACCCCCCCCCTCTACAGTCACCCAAGAGAGCCCTTTCTTCCTCCGGCAGAAAGTTTTCGGGCTTTGCCGCATCTGTTCCCTCTTTTGCAAACTTCAGATCTATTGATGTGCCTACCAATTCCTTCAGAATGCCTCCAAATACTAATGTATCCTTACCGATTGTTCCTACCGTATCCGTTTTATCGATAATAACCGTAGTATCATCATTTATCCACTTGCCTTCCGAAGATTCTCCGTTAACTTCCATTATTTCCTTTCTCCCGCTCTTTAATTCAAGCGTAAAGCCTGACATATCGTTGCCGGAGTGGGTCATCTCCATGGTCGTTCCCGTAATGGCAATATATTTACCTGCCAAAGTATCATCCGCTCTTCCCGAAGATCCGCCACAGGCTGTAACGGAAAGACAAAGTACCATTGCGATTAAGAACGAAATTATTTCTTCATCATTCATTACTCCTCATATAATAAATTTGCAGCCAATAAAATCAGGTTACAAACTTTTCTTTCGGGACTTTAACCCGTTAGAAACGTGCGCTGCTAGGCGCACTACAAAAAGTGCGATAGCATTCCCCCTCAATGCCACCGCACTTTTCTATTTTTATCTTTCCCCTATCTTACTTCTCTTCCCTCATTACGTCATTGTAATGTTTACTCTCTATTTAGCGGCTTCCATTGTAAATTTATAATAATTATCCCCACTATAAGTTATCATAAACTTACCATCCTTGTAATCACCGTACAGACTTGCACCGGCGGCAACATCACCCTCAAATGATACCATACCTGAAAAATAGCTCCACTTAGGTTTAGCAATTTCTTCACCTTTATAGGTGATAATGCAAGTATGGTCTGCGTTTAAGGTTGCCTTCATAGAATCAGGTGAAATCTCTCCCGATGCATCCTTGTCAAGTGCATCAGCTACCGAAGCACCTACCCAGTCTCCTAAAAGAGCTCTTTCCTCTTCAGGCAAAAAGTTCTCAGGTTTAGCTGCATCTGTTCCTTCTTTAGCAAATTTCACATCCATGGAGGTACCAATCATTTCCTTTAAGATACTTTCAAATGTAATTGTATCTTTATCAAGCTTTCCGACCATATCGGTATTTTCAATGGTAAGTGTAATTGTTTTATCATCATTTACCCATTTACCGTCTGCAGAGGTACCATCTATAGTCATTGTTACCTTGCCTCCGCTCTTTAATTCAAGTATGAAGCCTGCCATATCAGCACCCGAAAGAGTCATTCCCATAGATGTTCCGGTAACAGCTAAGTATTTTCCTACCAAAGCTTCATCTGCTCTTCCTGAACTTCCACAGGCTGAAAGTGATACCGTTAAGAACAATGCCAACACAAGACTAATTACTCTCTTCATTTTAAAACCATTCCTTTCTGTGAAAGATACCAATGATATTTTTCATCCCGGCATTTCCACTTCCATAGTATTTTTGCATGTCTTGTGACTGTTATATCAAAAAAACATATAAATTCATATGGTCTTTTGAAGTATTTTTGACTTTTTATATAAAAATACTCCAAAAGACCAGACAAGGTGCACAATTTAATCCTATGATGATTGTGCACCTTGCATAAGGTTTAAGATGTTAAATTTTAATAAGTTTTTTATTTATTCCTTTTTCTTTCCGGCAAATCTCTTTATCAATGCAATCAAAATTATTACTACGGCCACTACAACTAAAATATAACCCAGCACCTGTATAGCCCCAAGTATAAGTATACCTAATACAAACCATATTGATCCATCACTTTGTTTTTCAGGTTTTTCTCTCTCACTCAAGGAAAATTTAAGTTCACCCTCAGGTAATCCATCTGATTTAAAACTATATCCTGATTCAGTTTTTTCAAAGCCTTTCTGATTTGTTTCGGTCATATAAAACGGAGTATTTATATCTATATTCAGTTCTCCAAACTTTACCCAGGTGCTTGCAGGGGAAAGCAGATAGGTATAGCCGTATACCCCCGGCTCATAGTTCATGTCTATTGACGGATACATTGGTGCCTCTACGGTATTTACTATTTTTTCTCCCGGTTTAAGGGTAATCTCATATTCATACCACCGCATAAGATACCATAATATATCACGCGCAGTATAGATGTCTGTAAGTACAGCAGAATTATCTTCTCCGCCCTTATTAAATAAATATACAATTACATTATACCAGTCAGCTTCCATAATACCGGTTTTTTCATCATATTCATACAAAGCAAGTTCTTTAAACGATAATTCTTCTGTTTTTTGCAAAGTCATAACACCGGTTATCTTTTCATTCTGATCCCCTATAACATTATAAATTTTCCATTCCGGAGGGGCTGTAACCGGTTCTCCTATAACGTATAAAGCTATTGTTTGCCCATTTTTAGCATCTATACTCAATTGCCCTCTTCCATCTTCTTCTGAAGTATAGCCGTTCCCATCCGGTAGCCAAAATTTTCTTTTTCCATCAAATGCAGGGATGTCAAGCGTTGCTGAAGCATTCTTATACTTTTCCTCATCTACCCCACTTAATGTATAAGTATATTTTGTCACAGGCAAATCAGGTGTATAAAAGCTATCCTTTACATATCCATCCTGAATCAGGCTTATATCATTATCAATGTTAAATTCATCTCCTTGATTAGAAAAAGTATGCCTGAGTACTGTTTTAACCTCTTTACCGTTTATTTTGACACCATATTTGTATACATCATCTGCCCTGAAAATTATATTGTTGCTACTATAATAATTTTGGTAACCGTAAGAAGGATAAGTTCCAAAAGGGAACACAAGCTTTACTGTCACTGTGTAGTCTGCCGGATTGTAAAAGGTATATTCTGCCTTAACCCTTCCATTATAAGCCAGGAAATCAGACTCTTTCTCATAATATACGTCCGGAAAATCCGTAATATCAAAGGTAAGCTGCTCTTTTTCTACTTCTATCGGACAGTCTTTCTCCTTAGAAACCACCCCCATAGCATCCGTCCCATACCAGTTTCTCTGTGCTGAATTGGCAAATACAGATAACTTAAAAATATCACACAGTAAAAACATAATTATTAAAAATGCTGTAATTCTTTGTTTTTTCATATTGCCCCTCTCATTATAATATGATTATTATTTTTCTTCTTCTAAAGTTGATACTTCATATACTTCTCCCAATTCTATAGGGTTTGACATTTCAGGCTTATCACCCTTTATCTCGCCATCAAACCATACCTTTATTTTTATACCTTTTAATTCACTACTCTTTAACCCTTTAATTCCATTTAACATAACTGAATCTTTAATAATTATTTGTACCGGCTTTATTTCCTCTGTCTTTTTATCTCCGAAAATATAGCTAAATTTCTTAGGTAAATCTGTAATTTTAACTAATGTTCTTTCACTATCTCCTTCGATTATTTCTGCATCAAAATGTGCCACACCTTCAGGTATTATCCACGAACTTATTGCTATATCCTGAAAAACCTGCCATTTATTATCTATCTCCACATATAAATATTTATTATCTGCTTTCTGATATTTATATCCTGTACCAAAGTTTGATTCATCATTTTTTTCAGGAGCTTCATCATTGCTTGTAAGAATTTTCCCATCTTCTTTACCGGATTTTAAAGCACTCAGAACATAGCCCATATCCATATACAGCCTGCCATCTACCTTGACCATTCGAGTCTTTTTCACTTCACTTTTAGTACCTTCAGATGGCGTTTCGGCATTTGTACTGCCGGCATCCCCGGCAGCTGCATCTACTGTAGAATTTAAGTTATTATCCTCATTTCCTGTTTTTTCACCGGATACACTGCTTCTAACTAAATCTTTACTGCCTGAATTTTGTGATTTTTCTTTATCATTACTGTTTCCGCAAGCTGTAAATACTGTAATTACTGCGACAAGCGACAATACCGTCAAACAAATTTTTCTGATACTCTTCATAAGATTTACCTCCTTATTATAACAAATTTCACCTTACTTAGATGTAGTTATTTTCATATTTAACTATTCTAACGATAATTATATGTCATTTACTTTACTTTTTAGTTTATTTTTTCTTAACATTTCCATAAAACCCTATATTTTATCCGCAATAATGCTTTGGACAACAAAAATGGCTGTAAATTCGATTAAACAGTTTTTCTGTTATCTCATTTACAGCCGTTTCTTCAATTTTTTAATAAATTAAATCCAAATTATTAACAATCATAAGCAAAATATTGTAATTGCAAACCTGCGGTTTGATTATGATATTTCACAAGCGTTCCATGAATAATTTAGGTTACACTATTTTTTCTTCATCTATCTCTTCTTAGATGTATAACTCCAGAGGGTAGGTAGGATACTGGATCTCTTCAAGCTGATCCATGGTTACCAGTCCCGCAGGTGCTCTGAGTACAGCAGGAATTCTGTTTACAATAGTCGCACAGGTATGCTCTACTGTAGCAGGCTTTACAACATGGAATTCAGTGTCAGGCTCTCCTGTAATCTTCCAGTCACACATATCTCCGTCATCCGGCCCGTAAACCTTACCGATACATCTGGTCTCAATAACCGGTCCCTGGAAGGTTTCGGTAGTAACAACAGCAGCCATTCCTATACAATTACCCTTTACAATATTTGAACCCAGAGTTGACGAGTACATGTCGCTATCATGGAAATAAGGTACACATTTTTGTGTCTGGCTCTTAATTGTCCAGCCCATTTTCTGTGCAAGAGCTTCATTGGAATTCCATACATAAGAAGGCTCAATCTCCACAGGATGAGCGATTTTCTCTTCAAACTCTTCAGGTGTAAGACCTACTCCGTGCGCATTTGCAAGTGCAAGACCGTAGTCCTCTACATTGTAGCTTACAGCTCCTTCAATCTTTGTAATCTTATGGCAGCCTCCAGCTATAAGTCCAACCATATTTACCCAGAAACAGTCTTCCATACCGGAACCTAAAAATGTACAACCATTCTTTTTTGCGGTTACATCGAGAATGTTGGCATGTACGGCATCTGTAGTCCAGCAATAGGTAGCCTCTTCACAGGTAGTTATTACGTTTATTCCTCTTTCAAGGCATTTCATAAAATGTGGAAAACAGTCACTTACAAGGCTGAAAAGAGTTACAACAGCAATATCCGCATCACAATTATCAAGAACCTCATCTGCCTTATCACTTATTAAAATTCCTGTTTTAACTCCAAGGCCTACATAATCACCTACATCGAGGCCTACAATGGCAGGATTTGTATCAATCGCGCCGACAATCTGACAGCCTGTTTCATACAAATATCTTAGGATATACTTGCTCATTTTACCGCATCCGTACTGAACAACTTTAATCTTCTCCATATTTTCTCCTTTCTGGTGTTCCTGCCCCAAATTCCCATCCTGCAACATAGTATCTGTTTATTTGAAGGCAGACTGTTAATTATTTAACAACCGCGCGTATGCTAGCTCATTGCTTGTATTTTAATTGTACACTCTTAGGTAATAATAGAGTCAATAAGAAAATTTTAAAATTATTCACTCATAGATCACAGACCTCTTATTCCGCATAATACAGTAGAATAAAATATTTTCGGTCTGTGTCTATATGGAGATATTACCAGACATCTTGTGTAGTATCGTAATTTCCAGACTCCTGCTTGATTACGATATTCCACAAGATGTTTCGTGAATAATTTTGGTTAAATACTGTCGTTAAAATTTACCGGAACCTGTAAACGTAAAAACATAGAACGCTTTTCACAGTCAAAAACATTAAATTCAGTCAGCACTTCACAGAGATAATTACCTGCAACCTCATAACCCATCTCTTTGCAATGGCGCAAAAGCCTTCTCCCATATTCCTTTTCTTTATCAAAATCGTCAAGATAAATACAGGCATACATCCAGCTCGGTATCAGCTCAGTATCCCGAATAAGCGGAAAGTGGGAATCAACGAATACAAACATTTTATGTGAAACATAATTCTGATTTTTAAAATCTTCCTTTTCAAGCACAGTCCCTACATTACAGTAATATATCTGAGGAATATTTTCAAAAAACATCTTATCCCTAAACTCTTTTAATATATTTTCGTAGGTATCGATATCATAGTCATAGAAATTTATATCCGTTTCCATTGAATAAATCCTTCGTTCCGGTATATATTCAAGAGTCATCGTCCCCTTCCGCGGAGACCTTTGATAACGCTCTATACTACCTATTGTCCTGTCTATTCCGTCACATTTGATTTTTAACTCCTCAACCTCATTTAATATCTGTTCCCTCTTTCTGATTAAGATTTCTTCAATCTTTAGCAAATCCTCAGAATCCATTACAAGTTTTATTTCCCTAAGCTCCATGCCCAATTCTTTCATATACCTTATCATATCAAGCCTTGCATTCTGCCTTATATCATAGTAACGATACCCTGTTTCAGGGTTCGTATAGCATGGTGTAAGAAGTCCCATTGAATCATAGAGTCTTAAAGCATTTATCGTTGTCCTGTTTATTCTGGCCATCTCTCCAATACTGATAAGATTATTTTTCATAAGCCACCTCCGCTGACAAAAACACTCTTAAAACTCTAATGCAGGAATAGAGTTTTGCTTAGATACCACTCTACCTAAAGGTACCGGCACCTGCGGTGCGTCGTCGTTAAGTGTTCACATTATATCATATTTTAGTTTCTTTTTTCTTAAAAATATGATAATCTTTTTTATCAAGGAAAGTCTTAAGTAAGAGAGGAAGTTGGGTAAATGAATTACATCGGTTCAAAATATTCTTTGCTGGATTTTATTGATTATGGAATAACCAAAATAAGCGGTTATAAAGACGGGGCAGGCTGCATTTTCGCAGATTTATTTGCGGGAACGGGAGTTGTCGGAAGTGCTTATAAGGCTAAGGGCTGTGAAGTTCTGGCAAATGATATCCAGTACTACAGCTATGTAATGAATAAACATTATATAGAAAATATTCCGCCTCTTAACAGTGATTTACTTGACGTATTAAATTCACTTGAACCCCTCTCAGGCTTTATTTTTAATAACTACTGTGAAGGTTCCGGCTCAGGGCGTAATTATTTTACTGATGAAAACGGTAAAAAATGTGATGCCATCAGAACTTATCTGGAAGAAATACATACTTTGGGAAAAATAACTGACTACGAATATTTTTATTACCTTGCAAGCCTTATTAATTCGATTGATAAATATGCAAATACCGCCTCTGTGTATGCCGCCTTCTTAAAACATATCAAAAAAACTGCCGCCAGGGATTTTCAGCTTACTTTATTACCTGTTATTTCAGGAAAACCCGGCAAAGTTTATAATGAAGATGTAAATGTTTTGATAAAGAAAATTCAAGGAGATATACTCTACCTTGACCCTCCGTATAACACAAGGCAGTATTCCGCTAATTATCATATACTTGAAACAATAGCAAGGTATGATAGTCCAAAACTCAGAGGTATAACAGGAATGCGTGATTATAAAGATCAAAAAAGTACATTTTGCTCTAAGCGTACAGCCTGTGAAGCTTTTAATGACTTAATTAAAAATGCTGACTTTAAGTATATTTTCTTGAGTTATAACAATGAGGGGATTATACCTGTGGATAGAATCAGTGAGATTATGTCAGGCTACGGAACATACAGTGTCTTCACCAAAGAATATAAGAGGTTTAAGGCTGACAAAGATGAGAATAGGAAAATTGCAGGAGACGGAGTTACCGAATATCTGCATTGTTTGGTGAAGAAGTAAAAGGACTGTCGCTATAAGAAAAATATCTCAACATATACTTGGTATAAATAAATTTTGCCACCATATCTTGAGTATTTAATGCTTAATGCGACAGTCCCATACAGGTTATAGGCATTACTAAGGTTATCACAGTTTTGAATGCATATCTCTATATACCGATGGTGACATTCCCTGCTGTTTCTTAAAACTCGTACTAAAATAATATTGGTTTGTGTAACCACACTTAATACTTATTTCTTTCAAAGAAAGGGCAGTCTTCTCCAGATATCCCTTTGCCGCCTCAATACGGCATCCCATAATAGTATCACTTATGCTTTGTCCGACATTTTTTTTATATAAAGCACTTAAATAGGTCGGACTCATATTTGCGAACTTAGCTATATCATTCAGACTAAGCGTATTATCCTCAAAATTGCTTTTTATATAGTTATCTACCAGTTCACAAGTCTGGTCATGATAAGATTTAAGCGAAACATTCAGTTTATCACATACCAATGTGCACAATTCATTCATCCATAAAAAAAACTGTTCATAAGTATGAAAGGTTTCAAAATGGCTGTATACCGAAATTATCTTCTCTTCTAAATCACTTGTATCTATGTTTATTTCATATAAAAATTTTAATATTTTACCTAATAACGAATAAATTCGTATAAACATGAGATTCTTATTTTCATATCTCATAGATAAATTTTTAAAGAAATTCTCCAACCATTCTTTAATTGCTTCACTGTCTTTTTTGCATAAAAGGCTTATAAGTTCTTCTTCACTTGAATCAGAAAAGGACAATAAACTGAATTCCTTGCCTGTTGCTTCCAATGCATCAAATATATTCTTATGAGGGTAGAAAAAACGATATTTAAGGGCGTGACAGGCATTTTCGTATGAAACATGCAATTTCCATATACTGTCAACCACAGTTCCTATTCCAATACTGATATTTAAAACAGAATTCCCGCAACTATCCATAAAAGATGAAACTACCTTATGGATTACATACTGAAAATGTGCAGGATTTTTGCTGTTTTGTGCTATTATAAAAATCAGACTGTTCAGATCCTGAATACAATGTACACTATCAAAAACCCTACATTTTTTCAGAAATATGTCTGATAAATTTAATATTTCCATCTGATAGGTCAAAACTCCGTCATTCTCCCCCAGCAATGAATCACTCTCTACTTCCAACTTTATTATATTAAAATGTGAATATTCCGTCTTTAGTTCCAGATATGCTATATATTTTTCAAAATTCTCGGAAAGTTTGTCAGGAGAATAGTACAGCAAATCCTGAAAAAACTTTGTAATCATAAGTTGTCTGCTTTCCTTTAAGATGGATAAATTGCGCTGCTCCCTGTCAATCGTTTCAAATGCATTTTTAATTTTTTCACACAAAAAAGTATAATCTATCGGTTTCTCAATATAATCACAGACGCCCAATCTTACTGCCTGCTTGGCATACTCGAACTTGTCATAGGCACTTATTAAAATTATCTTAATATGCGGATTAATTTTCATTGCTTCACGACTCAATGTAATTCCATCGATATTCGGCATCTCTATATCTGTAATAATCAAATCCGCTTCATCAGCTTTCATATACTCCAATACTTCCTGCCCATTCTGCGCAGTAAAAACCACTTCTGCTTCTAAATTATCCCATTCAATATTCATCCTTATTCCTTCTGAGACAATGTAGTTATCGTCTGCTAATATAACTTTTTTCAAACATTTTCCTCCATTTGTGCATATTTAATTGTTATGCAAGTTCCCTTTTTTTCTTCACTTTCAATAAGAACAACACCGTTCCCAAAATCAGCTCCTGAAATTCTCTTATTTACATTACATATACCAAAATGCTTATTATAGTCCACTACATGATTTGCCAGTTTATATCTTATCTGTTCCAATTTTTCTTTTGGAATGCCGCATCCATTATCTTCTATAGTAATAATAACCTCATCATCTCCATAGGAAACTGTTATCACTATATGTATACTCTGATTCTCTGCTGAATATCCATGTAGAATAGAGTTTTCCAAAAATGGCTGTAAAGTAAACTTACAGATCAGATAATTTTCTATACCATCCTCAGCATTTATTTCCCAGCTAAGTTTATCTTTACGACAAAGTTGCTCCATCTCCAGGTAAAGTCTTGCAATCTCCAATTCATCCTTAATCTTTATTTTTTCTCCCGATTTTCTTAATGACATCCGATAAAACTGTGTTAAATTACTTATCATATGATTTGCTACATCTATTTTCCCGATTGATTGACAAGTTTTAATTGTTCCCAATATGTTATACAAAAAATGAGGATTTATCTGGGATTGTAATAACCGGTATTTTAACTTTTCTTCCGACAAAGTAAGTTCCAATATTGAATGCATATTTTTATTAATAGATGACTGCATATTTAAAAATGTAACTCCCAATTTATCTATCTCGTCAAAATAATCAGGATTCTTAGCCGTTGTTAATGAAATCTGCAAATCAGCACCTTTATTGCCAATCTTAAAATTCTCCATTGCAGATGATAGTTTACTGATTCTCTTTGTTAAATTTCCGGAAATCAGAAAAATTATCATCAGAATAATAGGAATTGATATAAACATTATTAATATAAATGTCTTAAGTAAAATATATATACGCTTATATATATAATCCTTAGGAATTTCTGTTACCTGAAACCAGCCGTTACTAAGCTTAACTGTATGATAATAAACATTTCCGTTTTCTTGTATATTTTTACTTTGTTTCAAAATAAAACTTAAATCTTCATCTTTTAATTTTAATCCTGTGAGCTCCTGATCTGTATGGGCTATAATTGTACCGTCCTTGTCAGAAATATATCCCTTTAACTTCAGACTTTCAAAGGTATCGGTAAGCATTTTTGAAAATTCGCTTCCTCTTAACAATACCATATATGCATACTCTGTATCTCCTGTAGCCTGATTATTCAATATCCTTACACAGGCTGCCACATCCTGAGAGATTCTTTTGATATTCAACACGTAAGGCAAGATATAATTCCTTTTATAAACCCATTCAGAATCTATTTTTGTAACATCATCTATACCTGATTTCCCTAGCTCTTTTAATGAATGAAAATAAAGCCCCTCCGAAGCCGCTATATTTTTATCATCTATAAAAATATCTATATGATATAGATTAAAAGTCGATTTAAGCAGCGAAATATTATCTCTGACATTGGCCAATACAGAAAAATCCTTTGTATTATTGCGCATTTTCCGTATTAATGAGTACATATCATATCTCATTGAGTCTGCTACATTTTTTACCTGATTTATGCGATTATTTATTCTTATGTTCAACTGGTCATCTGCAAGAATAACAGAATTCAGTATACTGTCTCCTGCAATTTTATGAGCAATCCCATAGAATGCCGAACCCATTATTATAAGAGGTAATACTGTACATATTAAAAAAGAAAATAATAGTTTGTAGTGATACTTGGATAAAATAAGCGCTAACAATTTTTTATTAACAGGCATATCAACCTCCTTGTGAGTATATCATAATTATAATCTGTGGTTTTTTTCAAAGCAATACAAACAAAAATAATATAAACAAATCATAATATATTGTATTTTTGAATAACATTTCTTTTGGTATTTTATAAGTATCATAAAGCAACCGTCCGAACCTTTTTGGATGTAAGATTACTGTTCTGTAATCATAATTTCAGAAATTTTATTTCGGACAGAATGGAGGAAAAATGAAAAAGAAAATCGTAAATTTTATGTTAAGCACGGTGTTGGTATCAAGTCTTCTAATCGGATGTGGGAACAATGCTAATCAATCCGGAACTACTTCCACAAATAAATCATCCGCAAATTCAAAGGCCGGAAACTATGATTTGACATTGTACAGTATTAATACCACTGATCCTGATTTTGAAAGCTGGCTTCAGAATGTAGAAACCGCTACCGGGTTAAAAATCAATGTTATTGCTGCGCCTACCGATTCTGATACCCGTCAGCAAAAAATAACCACAATACTTTCCACCGGTGATTCAAGTGTAGACATTTTGGAAATAAATGACGAAATGAGCGCATCATTTAAAAATTCAGGTTGGTTGGAAGGGCTTAACGACACTGTTATGACTGATGATATCCGCAGTGAATTCGCCAAAGGATATCTGGACCAGATGATTACGAATAAAGACGGAAATATCATAGGGGTTCCGGGATATGCAGGGTATCTCGCATTCTGGGTAAATCAAAAAATAATGGATGAAGTCGGAATTAAATCCCTGGATACAAAGGAAGATTTCAAAAAATACATGGCCGCTGCCTCAGGAAACGGAAGATATGGTTATGGCGGTTCTTGGGAAAAAACATATGTATTTAATGAAATTGCACAATTTGTAAACATGTTCGGCGGAGATTATTTTGATTGGACAAAGCCTGAAAATAAAGAAGCAATTCAATTTTTACATGATATGGTTAAAAATAACCAGACCCCAATTGATCAAATTGCAGACAAATATGAACAAATGAATCCTAAGGCAAATGACGGAAAGTATGGCTGTTGGTTTATGTGGGGATTGGGTACCGATTATGCTAAGGCTGATATGTTAGGTGCGGATAAAATTCATATGGCAATGGTTCCTTCAATGACTGCAGACGGAAAAAGAGCTATATTTACGGATTCTTGGAGCTATGTACTTAATACTGCTTCCAAAAATAAAGATGCAGCAATAAAATTCTTAAAATATATGGCTGCTGAAGGTGGAATGGAGGCTTCATATAAGGCTTTCGATCGTTATCCCGCAAGAAAAGATGTTGCAGCAAAAGTCGTACCTGATTCTGATCCTGCCAAGGAAATGTACAGCAGATATGCATCTGAATGCAATGTAAACGGCCGCCCTATGCTTCCTCAGACTATGGAATTTATAACAGATATGGGAACTATATATCAGTCCTGTATGAAAGACGAAATATCTGTTGATGATTTCTGTAAAAAAGCACAGGAGCTTGTAAACAAATATAAATAATCCATAATTAGTGATTAGAAATTATAAAATCCTACGGCGGTGGTGTCACATCATAATTTGCTCTTATACGCACCACCCTGTAGGAGATTTCATATTTTAGTCCGATTATTTATGCCAACTGAAAGGAGAAACATTTTGACTGTCGGTAAGAAATCAATGAAATGGATTCCCGTAATTATGATTCTTCCTATAGTTCTGATAAGGGGATTTACAACAATTTATCCAATCCTGGTCACTATGTTAAACAGCCTGTACAACATCAAAGTATTATCCGGCATCCATGAATTTACCGGATTATCGAATTATGTAAATGTTTTCAAGGACGATAAAATTATTTCTTCGATTAAATTTACGGTAATTTTTGTTATTGTATCCATGGTATTTCATGTTGTATTGGGGGTTATCTTAGCACTAATCCTTAATATGAAACTCAAAGGACGCCGTTTTTTAAGAACAATAGTCCTCATTCCTTGGGCTATGCCTGCTGTTGTTATAGGAATGGCTGCAAAATGGGGATTTAACAATGATTATGGTTTAATAAACGATTTTATACGAAGGTTCTTTTCGGACTTTCAATATAACTGGTTGATCAACAAAGGCTCAGCACGTGCCGCCGTTATAGCAATGGACTTATGGAAAGATTTGCCGTTCTTTGCAATACTTGTTCTTTCCGGACTTCAGTTTATTTCCGGTGATATTTATGAAGCCGCCAAAGTAGACGGGGCTAACAGTTTTCAGAGTTTTAAAAGGATTACCCTTCCGCTTATTATCCGAAATGTACTTACCTTATGTATACCTTTTACATTGTGGCGTTTAACCTCTTTCGATTTAGTATATGCCATGACATCGGGCGGTCCCGGAGAAGATACATCCCTGATTGCATACCGTATAGCAATGGAATCATTTACAAACTTAAAAATAGAATATGCCTCCACCTTGGCAATTATGCTTTTTATTGTAATGGTCTTCTTCAGCTGGTTTAATATCCGATTTATGCGCCGGTATACGGAATAACGGAGGATTTATATGACTAATACAACAAAATATGCTATCTACAGAAAATGTACTGTTATTGGCAAATGGCTGTTATTCCTAATAGTTTCATTTGCGATTCTTTTCCCCGTATACTGGATTTTTATATCTTCAATAACACCTGCGGGAGAATTATTTAAAAAACCGATTGATTATTTACCGGATAATCCCACTCTTGACAGTTATAAATTCCTTATTGAAAATGTAGGATTATTAAGTAAAATAGGAAATACAATACTAATTGTCGGAAGCACATTAGTGATTGGCACTGTATTGTGTGCAATGGCGGCTTATGGCTTCTCGAGATTTCGGTCAAAATGGATAAGTGTTGCCTTTGCATTTATTCTGGCTACATTACTCATACCGGAAGTAGTGACTGCAAGGCCTCTTTACGAGTTTATGAAAAAGGTGGGGTTATTTGATACTTACCCGGGATTGATATTACTGTATGTCAGTTCCGTAATTCCTTTTACAGTCTTAATACTGAATAATTTTGTAGGGAAAATACCTATTTCACTTGAAGAAGCGGCTGCTATTGATGGTGCGAATTTTATGCAACGGCTTTTTCATATTGTCCTGCCTTTAATGAAGCCTGCTATAGCAACTGTATGTATTATCAACTTCATAAATTGTTTAAATAATTTTTTTACACCCCTGTATTATTCCAATGGGATTCAGGTTTTATCGGTTGCAATAGTTCAGCTCCCTTTGAGAGATAATATGTATGGAGTTCCTTGGGATCTGGTAAGTGCTATGGGATGGATAATTCTATTACCAATAATTATTTTTGTAGCTGTATTTGAAAAACAGATTATGGACGGCATTATGGCCGGTGGTGTAAAATCATAATACAGATAAGGAGGAAATCTCATGTATGGATTATATGGTAGTTTAAGCACTCTGCCATTATTAAATAACAGAAAGAGCCGGGCAATCAATGCCGAAAATCCTACCGGTGAAAAGGGGAAAGGGGGTATGGCTGCGAGCCATTTAGGCCCTTCAAGAAAAGGCAGCCCTTGTCTTAAGGATATCCCAAGCGGTTCTACCGTGACTTTGGCCGATATAGACGGTCCGGGTATAATTAATCACATTTGGATTACCGTAACTAACAAAACTACGGAAGCAGACTGTTTTGTCCTTAGTGACTTAGTTATCAGAATGTACTGGGATGATGAAAAGGTTCCCTCTGTGGAAAGCCCCCTCGGAGACCTATTCTGCTGTGGTTTTGGAAGAGAATGTATAGTAAATTCTATACCTATCGCCGTAATTCCGAATCGCGGATTAAACAGCTATTTTCAGATGCCTTTTAGGAAAAGGGCAAGAATAACCTTGGAGAATCAGCATCCAAATCCTATTCCGGCATTTTTTTATCAGATTGATTACTGTCTGCTTGATGATATGCCTGAAAACATAGCCTACTTTCATGCCTTATGGAAAAGGGAAAAAATCACGACTCTTGGAAAAGACTATACGATATTGGATAATGTTAAAGGTAAAGGACACTATGTAGGAACATATATGGCATTAACAACTTTGGAGCGCTACTGGTGGGGTGAGGGTGAAATTAAATTTTATATTGACGGAGATATCGAATATCCTACAATCTGTGGAACCGGAACTGAGGATTATTTCGGTGGCTCCTGGAGTTTTGCTAAGCAGGTAAATGGCAAAACCGTTGAACAGAATTATAATACTGCTTTTTTAGGATATCCTTACTATTCCTCACATGATGAGCTCATTCATAATGACTACCACAACGATGACTGCCTGCCTATGAGGGGCTTTTACAGATGGCATATACAAGATCCGATATATTTTGACGAGGATTTAAGAGTCACTATTCAACAAATTGGTGTAGGACACGGAGGGCTTTTTGAGAGACAGGATGATGTGGCAAGCGTAGCTTACTGGTATCAGACAGAACCTCATTTCCCTTTTGCTCCACTTGCAGATAAAGAGGCCCGTCGTCCCAGATAGGAGTAAATTTGAAAAAAATATTTCTCTGTCTGCTGCTTTTTATAACAATAGGTTTAACCTCTTGCGGCAATCCGGATATTCGTACCGGCAAAGTATCATCAGAGCCTCCTTATAAGGATGAGATAACCGTCATGCATATTGAAGCAGAAAATGATGATTTTAGGAATTATATTGACGAAGCTTCTCATAAATTAAACATTAAGATTAACCTGATTCCCTGCCCTTCAGATGCAAATAACAGACAAGCCGAAGTTACTACAATTCTCGCCTCAGGAAATACAACTATAGATTTGATTTCCGTTAATGACGAAATGGTAAGTGAATTTAAGTATAAAGGTTATCTTGAACCTTTAAATGATGTCATGACAAAAGAAACTCTGCAAGCATATCCGACAGATTATATACAATCAATAGCCACATGCAAAGGAAATATTTTTTCCGTACCTTATCTGATGGATATTATGATGCTGTGGGTAAACGAAAAATACTTAAAGGTCTCGGGACTTACAAGCATTAAAAACTTAGATGATTTTTCTGTATTTTTAAGCCAGAAATATGCCTCTAATACCTATGGATACGGTAGTGCGTGGGAAGAAACCTATATCTACAATGACTTATCACAATTTATAAATATGTTTGATGGAGACTATTATAATTGGAATAATGATAATACAAAGGAAGCTGTTAAGTTTTTGCATGATATGCTGAAACATGGCTATACACCTCAAAATCAAATGATAGACAGATACGAACAAATGGAACAAAAATTTATTGACAGCAAGTATGGATGTGTATTTATGTATAGCGGTGCTATAAATATCTTTTTGAATTCAGGAAAGTATGGAGAAGATGGAATACATGTGGCAGAACTTCCTATGTTCAAAAAAAATGCAACTAATATAGCAACGTGGCAGTATGTACTTAATAAATCTTCAAAAAATAAAAATGCGGCAAAGAAATTTTTAAGTTATATTTCAAGTAGAGAAGGGAGCATTGATTATAGTAACGCAATGAAGCAGATACCTGCAAGAATTGATGTTATATTAGAGGAAGATATAGATGTTCCTGATATTGATATTATAAGAAAATATGTTGAGAATACAAACTTTAAAGTCAGGCCGTTGTCATCTAATCCGATGAATGATATTTCGGAAATGGGCAGAATATTTCAAAAGTATTTATTAGATGAGATTGAATTAGATAATTTTTGTGATTTAGCTCAAACCATAGCTGATAGAGAATAATTTTAGTATATAGAGAAAAAAAACTGACCGGCACTTACAGTGCCGGCTATTTTTAATATACATCGTTAGCAATATCTTTATTAACTGAATTCATATCTTCTGAAATATAATTTGAATTTCTG
>ERZ773067.615-NODE-615-length-20813-cov-2.749976_pt1 | contig 20813 bp, 19 predicted proteins | sample MGYA00580622_ERZ773067 | MGnify/ENA primary metagenome ERZ773067 (study PRJEB29015, sample SAMEA2737998) | human oral metagenome | biome: human oral; feature: human-associated habitat; material: dental | place: China | collected 2113 ...
CTGACCTCCTATCCTCCTGCCACTCCGGCTGCGGTGGTATATAAAGCCAGCTGGAAGGAGGAGAGGATTGTACAGGGAACCCTGGAGGATATTGCCCAAAAAACAAAGGAGGCTGGGATTCAAAAAACAGCCTTGATTTATGTGGGGGATTTTTTAGGGGAGGATTTTGCGGACAGCAGGCTGTATCATCCCTCCTTTTCCCATGGATTTCGAGGGGGAAGCTGATGCACGGCGGAAGGATTTATGAAATAGCAAAAATGCTTCAGGTGCCCCGAGAGGAAATTCTGGATTTTTCCGCCAGTGTAAATCCCTTTGGGATGGATCCTGGATTGCAGAAGGAATTGGAGCGGACCTTAAAGGATCTGGTATACTATCCGGATATTCATATGCTGGGACTGGAGGAAAAAATCGGACAAAAACATGGACTGCTGCCGGAGGAGGTTTTCCTGGGAAATGGAGCCAACAGTATTTTGTACCGGCTCTATGGTTTTTTTGCCCGAAAAAAAATGCTTCTGCCTGTGCCCAGTTTTGAAACCTATGAAAAAGCTGCCAAAGCCTGGGGAATAGAGGTTTCCCATTATTTTTTAAAGGATTGGAGGATACAGGAGGATTTTCTGGAGGGTCTTCAGGAGAATGTGGGACTTGTGACCCTGTGTAATCCCAATAATCCCACGGGGATGCTGGCAGAGTCGGGGATTTTAATGGAAATTGTAAGAAAATGCAGGGAGCATCATATTTTTTTGCTTATGGATGAGTGCTTTCTTTCTATGGTACCAGAGGGAGAAAAATATTCCTTGATTCCCCTGCTTTTTAAAAATCCCCATGTGGGGGTGCTGCGCTCCTTTACAAAAATATTTTCCATTCCCGGGCTTCGCCTGGGATATTTTCTTTGCAGCAGCCGGGAAATCATGGGATTTTTGCACAGCATGACCCCGGACTGGGATGTGAACACCCTGGCCCTGGCAGCAGGAGCCTACTGTATAAAGCAAAACCCCCAGGGAATGGTTCAAACCCTGGATCAAGAGCGGTGTTTGCTTTCTAAAAGGCTGGAGGCTATGGGGATTAGGGTATTTCCCTCCAGAGCCAATTTTTTATTATGTTATTTTAAAGAAAATTTGTATCAGCCTTTGCTGCAGAAAAAAATTATCATTCGGGACTGCAGTGATTTTTTGGGTCTGGGACCAGGATTTTTCAGAGTGGCGGTACGGCGCCGGGAGGAAAACCTCAGGCTGTGTCAAGCATTAGAAAGGATTATCAAAGGGGAGAATGGCTAAGGTAATTATGATACAGGGCACCATGTCCAATGCCGGAAAAAGTTTTATTACCGCTGGACTGTGCCGCTTGTTTAAGAATATGGGATATAAAACCACCCCCTTTAAATCCCAAAACATGGCTCTCAACTCCTATATTACCAAAGAGGGTCTGGAAATAGGCCGGGCCCAGGCGGTGCAGGCTGAGGCGGCGGGGGTTCTGCCCATGGTGGAGATGAATCCCATTCTTTTAAAACCCCAGGGGGACCGTACCAGTCAGGTAATTGTCATGGGCAGGGTTTGGAAAAAAGTTGAGGCGGGAGAGTATTTCTCCCTGCGAAAATCCCTCATCCCTGGTATATTAGAGGCCTATCATACATTGGAACAAAAATTTGATATTATTGTCATCGAAGGGGCCGGATCTCCGGCGGAAATTAATTTAAAAGAAAATGATATTGTCAATATGGGGCTGGCAAAGCTGGTGGATGCTCCCGTGGTTTTGGTGGGGGATATTGACCGGGGCGGGGTTTTTGCTTCCCTGTACGGCACCCTGGCCCTTTTGGAAAAGGAGGAGAGGGAGCGGGTAAAGGGATTGATTATCAATAAGTTCCGAGGGGATGAAAAACTGCTGAAACCGGGGTTTCAAATGTTTTCCCGGCATTTAAAAAAAATCGGCAGGGATATTCCTATTTTGGGCACGGTAAAAATGGCAGATATTGATTTGGAGGAGGAAGACAGCTTGGCAAAAAGACTGGAAAACGCGCAGCCTGCCCCACAGGGGGAGGATCTGCACATTTCTGTTATTAAACTTCCCCATTTGTCCAATTTTACGGATTTTGCCCCCTTGGAAGCGGCTCCCGGAATTTCCCTGTGCTATGTGGAGGATCCAGCCCTTTTACGGGGTTCTGACCTTGTAATCCTTCCCGGCACCAAAAATACTCTAAGGGATGCCCTGTGGATGCAAAAAATGGGCTTTACCTCCAGGCTTTTGTCCCTCTACCCGCTGCTTGGAATATGCGGCGGATTTCAGATTCTGGGGGAGGAAATAGCAGATCCCTTTGGGATAGAAGAGGGGGGAGTGGTATCCGGTCTGGGACTGCTGCCAATAAAAACAATTCTGGAAAGGAAAAAAATTACCCGTCAGGCCCGGGGAGAAATCCTCCATTGTCCTTCCTATCTTGTACCTGGCAGATATTCCTTAGAAGGGTATGAAATTCACATGGGGAGAAGTGAAAAAACCAGAGAATGTTTGGATTTTATGAAAACCTCTGGAGGCAGGGATGGAGTGCTTTCCCAAAATAAGCGGATTGCAGGAACCTATTTCCATGGTATTTTTGAAAATCAAAGCTTTCTTCAGGGACTGGTGAAGGCTCTTGGGGGAGGGGAAGAAGGGGGCGGTTATGCAGCATATAAGGAAATGCAATATGAGAAATTGTCTGATTTAATAAAGAATACATTGAATCTGGAACAACTATTTCGTATAATGAATTTGTAGTTGTTAAACAGCCACAACCAAAAGTCATTTTGTACCTATGGATTGGGTTGTTAATAAAGACAACCCAAAGGAGAAAAGATGATAGAATATATTGCTCCCGGGGAGATTGAAGCCAGAAGCTTTGAGATCATCGGTTCTGAAATGGATCCAGAGCGTATACAGTTTTATTCCCCCCAGGAGCTGTTGGTGGTAAAAAGAGCAATTCATGCCTCGGCAGATTTTGACTATCAGTACAATTTGATTTTTCAAAACCATGCCATGGAGGCTGCTTTTTTGGCCCTTCAAGAGCAGGCCATGATTTTTACAGATACCAAAATGGCTTTGGCCGGGATTAACAAGTCTTTGACCGATGTATTGGACATTGACCCGGAATGCCTTATTTCCCATACGAAAACATTGGAGATGGCTGCCAAAACCGGTGCCACCCGGTCCAGAGTCAGTGTGGATTTGGCCTTTGAATTTTTTGATACCTATAATCAGGAACGAAAGGAAGAGGGCCAAAAAGAAGTTCCTTTGATTTTTGTGGTAGGAAATGCCCCCACAGCTTTGCTGAGGATTCAGGAATTACTTGCCTCGGGGAGAAAACCGGCTTTTGTCATTGCAGCCCCTGTGGGCTTTGTGAATGTGGTGGAGGCCAAGGAACTGATCCTGAAAACAGAGATTCCAGCCATTGTGGCCAGAGGAAGAAAGGGAGGGAGCAATATTGCAGCAGCTCTGCTAAATGCCATATTGCTTCAGTGCAGGATACCCAAAGCATAACCGGGTATCTTGTTTTTTATCCTCTATAATTCTTCGTTAAACTTGAGTTTAACGAAGAATTTGATAGAGAAAGAAAGAAGGAAAACGCCGCTGGCTTATCACCTGCGACGCTTATTTCCCATTGGTGTTGGTATTTACTCATCCCAGCTGTGATATACGTTTTGCACATCATCCTCTGCGTCCAAAAGATCCAGAAGCCGGTTCATCTTTTTAATGTCCTCTTCATTGGTAAGGGTTACCCGGTTTTGAGGGATCATGGTAACCTCTGCATCTGCCATGGGAATACCGGCGGCCTCCAGCTTTTCTCTCACCTCAGAGAAGCTGTCGGGATCTGTAAGGATTTCATAGCTGTCCTCCTGGGGGGCAAAATCCTCTGCTCCGGCCTCTAAAGCCAGCATCATCAATTCGTCGGGATCCCCCTCCCATTCCTCTTTATCAATAATGATCTGACCCTTTTTATCAAACATAAAGGAAACACAGCCCTGGGCTCCCACATTTCCTCCTCCCTTGGTAAAGGCGGACCGCACATTGGCGGCGGTTCTGTTTTTATTATCTGTTAAAGTTTCCACAATGATGGCCACGCCGCTGGGACCATATCCCTCATAGGTGTTGTTTTCATAGTTTACAGAATTTACATCCCCTGCAGCCTTTTTGATTCCCCGTTCGATGGTATCATTGGGAACATTGTTGGACTTGGCCTTGGCAATTACATCCCGAAGCTTTGAATTGTTGCCGGGATCCGGCCCTCCCTCCTTTACTGCCACTGCAATTTCACGGCCGATAATGGTAAAAATTTTTCCCTTAGCCGCATCATTTTTTTCTTTTTTATGTTTAATGTTGGCAAATTTTGAATGTCCTGACATAATAAACTCCTTTTATAGATTATTTCATACCCTGCCGGGCAGTGCCGCACCCATTTTACTCTTGATGCTTCAGGCTGTCAATTCTATGGCTAGATTTTTCAGCCATTTCTTTTGTTTGTATCTAAAAAATCCCGCAATGGTTTTATAAATAGGTTTCTTCCTCAGAATCATCTTTTGTTATTTTTATAGTGTGGATAAAGCGGTTCTCCACATGAAGGGCCTGGAAGGTGCAGTGATGGAGATTCAGGGAAAAGGTTTCTCCGTCCTCTGGAATTCGGTCCAGACAGGCAATTAAAAGTCCATTGATGGTATCGAACTGGTCATGCTCCTCTTGTGTAAAGGCAATGCCCAAAACCTCTTCAATGTCGTCCAAAGGAGTCATGCCCTTTACCACATAGCTTCCGTCGCTTAAGGTGCTGATGAGTTCCTCCTCCACATCATATTCATCCATAATATTGCCCACAATTTCTTCTAAAATATCCTCCATGGAAACAATGCCAGCGGTTTGTCCGTATTCATCCACTACCACCACCATATGGTTCTTTTCTGACTGCATTTCTCGAAATAAAGTATCTAGACTCCTGGTTTCCGGTATAAACACCGCCTGACGAATCAAATGGGGGATTTCTTGAATGGCCTTTTGGGAAAATTCCGGGTTGCTGTGGCAAATCAGGGCATCCTTCATATTTAAAATGCCGATAATATGATCAATATCTTCGGTATATACGGGATAACGGGAATTGTTTCCCTCTGTCAGCAAAAAATCCACCACTCGGTCCAGGGTTTCTCCCCCTTCAATGAAAACAATGCTTTTCCGATGGGTCATCACATCCCTGGCTTGCTTATCGTTCAGAGTAAAAATATTGGTGATCATCTGGGCTTCAGAGGATTCTAATACGCCCTGTTCATGCCCTTCATTTACCATACTCATAATATCCTCTTCGCTTACTTTGTCCTCCTCTTTTTTTAAGTCAATGCCAAAGCATTTTAGAATCAAAAAAGAGCATCCATCAATGATTAGAATCAAGGGAGTGCATATAATCATCAGGAAATCTGTCAAAGGCAGATAAAAAAGAGCAGATTTCACAGCATCCTTTCCTGCCAGTTTTTTGGGTACGGAAATCCCAATAACAATAAGGAGCATACAAAAAAATACGGATAGTATGGCATTGGAAAGAAGGGAAACAATATGGCTGGAAATAAATTTTGGAAACAAAACCTCCATATAGCATGTATAACGTTTTAGAAAGAACTTTCCAATAACAATACCTGACAGGGTGGTAATAATATGGGTACAGTAAACGAACCGGCTGGAATTGTCAATATACCGGATCAGTCTTTTGACCCGGGAGGGCTGGGAAAGGGCCAGTTCCTGATTTTCCAGCTCTGTCCGGTTCATATCCTGTAGGGCTGCCCCAAACATATGCATAATGAAATTTACGGCAATAATCAGCAAAAAAACAAACAGCTGCAGCGGCGAGTGTGTGTCGTCCATTTCTTCTCCTGTCCTGCAAAAATACTTATAGGTTTATGATAGCTTGTCAACCGGTGAAACAGACCCGTTTAAGGTATAGATATCCCGGGTGTAATCTTTTGATCCCACAAAGCTCCCATTGGCATAGTATACCCTGGGCACCCGTTTATTTAATCCGCAAACAAACTCATAGGGAAAGGTGTGGGAAAGAGACATCAGCTCCTGGGCGGTAATCTTCTCTTCTCCCTGGATGCCTATTAACACCGCCTGATCCCCGATTTGCACCTGGGGATTTTGTGACACATCCACAATGGTTTGATCCATGCAGATTCTTCCCAAAATAGGGCATTTCTTCCCCCGGATCAGCACATACCCTTTGTTGCTGAGATCTCTGGGGTATCCGTCGGCATAGCCAAAGGCAATGGCAGTCCTCATATTTTCTCTTGCCTGGAAGGTGGCCCCGTAGCTGACGGTTTCTCCTGCCGGAAGATCCTTGATGCAGGTGACAGTAGAATAAAGACTTAGGGCAGGCCTTAGCTTTATGGAGGATAGATCCGTTTGGTCTGAAGGGGGAATGCCGTACATGGCAATACCGCAGCGCACCATATCCAGCCCCTCTCCCAAATGATGGGCGATGCCTGCAGAATTTGCAATATGGCAAAGGGGGGGGCGCAGTCCCAGATATTCCAGTTTTTCCAAAAAAGACAAAAAATCCTGCAACTGCTTTTGGGCGGAAGAAAGATCCCATTCATCTGCACTGTGAAAGTGGGTGAAAATTCCTTCTATTTCAATATGCTCCAGTCTGGAAATCTCCTGGATCAGAGCAATGCTTTCATCACAGGGTTTTAATCCGATACGGTTCATTCCCGTATCTATGGCAATATGCACTTTGGCTCTGCGTTCCAGTTCCTTTGCACTTTGGTTCATATCTTCTGCCTGTTTCAGGGTAAATACTGTTTCACGAAGATCAAAGAGCACCGATTCCCTATAATCCTCCCTTGGAACACAGGACAGAATCAATACAGGTTTTCCAATGCCGTGATAGCGCAGATTGATTCCTTCTTCCAAAGTGGCCACACAGAAAAAATCCACCAGTTCCTCCATAAAAAGAGAGACAGGAACGGCGCCATGGCCATAGCCGTCGGCTTTTACTACTGCAGCAAGTCTGCACCTTGAAGGCAAAGAGGCTCTGACAGCAGCAATATTTTCCTGAATGGTATCCAAATCAATACGTGCATAGGTTCTTTTATAGGATGTCACTGTTTTTGCCTCCTTCCTGCATCACAAAACCGATGGCCCCGATGATATCCCGGGCAATGATACTGTGCTCTCCTATTTTAGCGGCAGCCCGCTCTCCCGCCAAGCCATGGATATAAACGCCCAGGGCCACAGCCAGACTATCCTCCAGCCCCAAACAAAACATGCCGGCAATAATGCCGCAGAGCACATCCCCGCTCCCCGCCTTGGCCATGGCCGGGGAGCCGGATTGATTCAAGTATAGAATATCATCCTTGGTGGCAATCACTGTTTTATGAGATTTTAAAACACAGGTAATACCATGGGCTTCCTGATAGGCACAGGCTGCAGCCTGGGGATCCCTAACAATTTCTTCTATGGTTTTTCCTGTTAGCCTGGCCATTTCCCCCATATGGGGGGTGATGATAATATTTTCTGTGTAAAATCCGGTAAGAAAGGGATTTTGGGCAATAATATTTAAGGCATCTGCATCCACAATCACCGGCACATAGGCCTCCTGAAGCACCTGTTCCACTAAAATTTTGGCATGGGGCTCTGTGGAAAGTCCCGGCCCCAGGACAATGACACTGGCCCAGGACAAACAGGAGTTGATCAGATTGGTAAAAGCCCTTGGGCTCTCCAGGGCACTTCGCAAAGAATAGGCAGTGATAATGGCCTCCGGCAGTGCAGTTTGCAGTACACTCCTGTTTTCCCCCACTGTGAGAATACGAACCAGCCCTGCTCCGGAACGGTAGGCTGACAAGGCGCTTAAGTAAGCGGCCCCTGCCATCCCCAGGCTTCCGGCAATAATCAGTACATGTCCATAGGTTCCCTTATTGGCTTCAATTTTTCTTTTGGGTATGAAATTCAGGGAACCGGGACCCAGACTTTTGATAACCATAGTCACCTCTCATTCAATAACAGCAATGGCGGCAGCAAATTGCCGGGTATTGCTGATGCTTACAAAAACCCTTCCCCCCCCCAGACGCCTTAGGGCATCTTTTGCAGGGCCGAAAAAACGTACATAGGGCTTTCCCAAATCGTCTCGAAGCACCTCCAGATCCAATAGGGAAACTTGGCGAAAGCCTGTTCCCAGGGCTTTGCTTACTGCTTCCTTCACGGCAAAATTTCCCGCCAGAAACCGAGGGCTTTTTTGAGAAAGAAGAATTTCTTCCTGGGTAAAGGCCTTGTCTAAAAACCTTTGTCTCTTAATCGCCCTTTGAATCCGGTCTATTTCTATTAAATCATTGCCAATGCCCTTAATCATACTTTCCTTCAAAGGGCTGCTCTCCCACATTGGTGACCCGATAGGAAAGGCGCATCAGGGATTCCGACAGATGGACATTCTCCACAATGACCTCCTCTGGCAAAGCCAGATCAATATGGGCAAAGTTCCAAATGGCCCTTATACCGCATTTCACAAGACGGACTGCCACCTCCATCGCCCTGTTTTTGGGTATGGTAAGGGCTGCAATTTGAATGTCGTTTTCCTGGATATACCTTTCCAGGCTGTCCAAAGGATATATCCTGGCTCCCCGGACCAATCGTCCAAATAAATTGGGATCCACATCAAACATAGCCTTAATCAAAAACCCTCTTCTTTCGAAGTTTGCATAGTTGGCAATGGCCTGTCCCAAATGTCCTGCTCCGATAATGATAATATTATGCTGTTTATCAATACCCAGGATTTTACCGATTTCATTGTACAAAAACCGTACATTGTAGCCATAGCCCTGCTGTCCAAAACCGCCAAAATTATTCAGATCCTGCCGTATCTGAGATGCAGTTACCCGCATTCTTACGCTGAGATCCTTGGAGGATATTCTCTCCACCCCCTCCTCGGACAGTTCTCCCAAATATCTATAATACCTGGGAAGCCGGGATATGACGGCCTTTGAGATCTTTTTCTCATCCATAGTTAATCCTTCCTTGTTAAGAATTCTACAAGTTAGTATATTATTATTGATTCTCTTTGTCAATGCTGTAAAATTCTGTTATACTGGAAATGTGTGTCCGTTTTACATTGGCGGTGGTTCTCTCAGGCTGAATCATGCCTATTTTTTTGTTTTGGAGGAAAAATTGATTTTAAGTGCATCCAATATTCAAAAATCCTTTGGGGCCAAGGAAATCCTTCGCTCCGGTTCCTTTCTCATAAATGAACAGGAAAAAGCGGCTATTGTGGGAATCAATGGGGCAGGAAAAACCACCTTGCTTAAAATATTAACCGGGGAGGAAAGTGCCGATTCTGGAATCGTATCCCTGGCAAAAAATGCCTCTTTGGGATACTTGGCCCAGATCAACCATGTGGATTCCAATGCCAGCATTTTAGAAGAGATGCTGGAGGTGATCCGTCCTGTTTTGGAAATGGAGGAACAGCTCTCCCGGATGCGGGAAGAAATGACCCGTCTATCCGGCCCTGCCCTTGAAAAAATCTATGAGGAATATACCCGCCTGGAGCATCGCTATGAGTTGGCGGAGGGCTACCAGGCCAAAAGCCAGGTAACAGGAATTCTCAAGGGACTGGGCTTTGGAGAGGAGGAATTTGAAAAGAAAATCCACACCCTTTCCGGGGGACAAAAAACCAGAGTATTTTTAGGAAAGCTGCTGCTGCAGCAGCATGATATTATTTTACTGGACGAGCCCACCAACCACCTGGATTTATCCAGCATTGAATGGTTGGAAACCTATCTTTTAAATTACAGGGGGGCAGTGGTAATTGTATCCCATGACCGATACTTTTTGGACCGGATCGTTACTAAGGTAATTGATATTGACCACGGAAGCCTGGAAACCTATTCAGGAAATTATTCTGATTATGTTCAAAAAAAAGCCCAGCTTCAGGAAGCCAAACGCAGAGAATACCAAAATCAGCAGCAGGAAATCAAGCATCAGGAGGAAGTCATTGCCAAGCTTCGCTCTTTTAATCGGGAAAAATCCATTAAGCGGGCGGAAAGCAGACAAAAGCTTTTAGATCGAATCGAACGGGTGGACCGTCCCCTGGAGGAAGCAGACAACATGCAGCTAAACCTGGAGCAGGAAAGAGAAAGCGGCAAGGATGTGCTGCAGGCTGCCGGGCTTTCCAAAAGCTTTGGAGAGAGGCATTTGTTTCAGGATCTTAACTTTGAAATCAAAAGGGGGGAACATGTGGCCATTATGGGGGATAATGGCACAGGAAAAACCACTCTATTAAAAATTATCAACGGAATGCTGCCTCCGGATGCTGGCCAGGTGCTTCTTGGCTCTAATGTGCAGACAGCCTATTATGACCAGGAGCATCAGGTACTCCATGGGGAGAAAACCCTGTTTGAGGAGCTTTCCGATACCTATCCCCAGATGGACAACACCCGTATCCGCAATGTGCTGGCTGCTTTTTTATTTACAGGGGAGGATGTGTTTAAAAGGATTTCTGATTTGAGCGGCGGCGAGCGGGGAAGAGTTTCTTTGGCAAAACTCATGCTTTCCAAGGCCAATTTTCTGCTGTTAGATGAGCCCACCAACCACCTGGATCTTTTCAGCAAGGAGGTTTTGGAGGGAGCCATACGGGACTTTCCCGGGACTGTGCTGTATGTATCCCATGACCGGTATTTTATTAACCGGACTGCCACCAGAATTCTTGAACTGACACAGCACAAGCTTTTAAATTATATTGGAAATTACGACTATTATTTGGAAAAAAAGCAGGATGTGGAACGAGCCAATCTGCTGATTCCCAATTCTGAAAAGGCTGCTCCGCCCCCCTCTAGTGCCGGCAGGGATCACTGGAAAAGCAGCAAGGCAGAGTCTGCCAAGCTTAAAAAACAAAGGGAACAGCTGCAGAAATGTGAAACCTCCATTGAAGAAACAGAACAAAGAATCACGGAAATTGAGAAGAAATTTGAGGATCCTGCAATTCAAACCAATGTGGGGGAGCTGATGCAGCTGCAAAAGCAAAAGGATGTTTTGTCAGAAAAATTGGAAAGCCTGATGGAAACCTGGGAGGCCCTGTCCCTGGAGGTCGAATCATGAAAAAAAGAATTCTGGCGGCCTTGCTTGTTTTTATTATACTGGGTCTGGTTCTGGCAACTCTGGGGGTAGGGCTAGCCCGGGGTCCCTCCAATCTTCTCTTTTCCCTGATTTTTGCCGATGTTATGGTGCCGATTTTTATTTATGCCGCTTTACTCATTACCAGACAGATTAAAAACATCCGGGAGAAGGACAAACACTAGGTAAAAGCGCCCAAACCTTGAAGCCTGGGCGCTTTTTAGACCACTCTCAACCTGTCCATCTCCTAACGTACCACATAGGCATCCATGGCCCGTACCACACCATAGGGCATTTCTAAGTCTGAAGGACTAAAAGCGTTTCTTAAATCCATGCTCAGCCGTACCCCCTGTCCGTCGTATTTTGCCAGGGAAGCTCCATTGGGAAGGTAAAACCACTCTACATTTGTAAAGAAGCAGTTTTGTTCGTCTGCATTCATGATATTAAAGATTCTATTGTTGTTTAAAACAAAGAAAACCATGGTTCCCGTTCCCCCTGCCGGATCAGCCCCAAACCGTTCAGCCACCTTGGCATAGGGTCTGGCCCAGATTCTGCCTTCTAAAACTATACGTCCCGGATTGTTAATGGGATCGATCACATCTCCCACATACATCCTTTGCACCGCACCATTTTCCACCCACATGCCGTCTTGATTCACCCAATATCCATCATCCGTTTGCTGGTTCTCCAGCATATATCCATCAATCCCAAAAAAATAGCATTCCCCATAGCCGTCTCCGTTTCCGTCAATCCACTGCCAGGCGGTGGCCGGCCATCCTCCATCACCCCTTTGATACCACCAGCCCCGGCTGTCCCTTCGCCAGGATCCTGCAGCCAGCACATTCATGGAAAAAGTAAGCAGGAACAAAAGGGTACATAGTAAAAAGCACATCTTCTTCATAACAGCCTCCTTGAAAAAGTAAACAACAGCTCTCCTGCCATCTATTATAACTATGAACTTTTCGAAAAATCCAGTATTAAAATGATATTTTTAAAGAAAACAAGAATATTATCTAATTAATAAGGAAATATAACACAAAATTCAATTAATAACTCTCGGTATACATAAGGATATCCCCCCAAAAGAGAACCTTTTGGGGGGATGCTTCAGCGAATACAGATCTGTCCACAACACCTATTCCTCTACGCAGAGGGAAGCGCCATGGTATGACCGCATTCTGGATTAGAGCAAAGCAGCTTATTCCCCTTCTCCAAGGTATAGGAACCGCATTTTTCACATTTTATTTCCGTGGGCCTTTGCCAGGACATGAATTCACAGTCCGGATTATTGCTACATCCGTAATAAATACGGCCCTTTTTGGTCTTCTTAATTACCACATCCCCTCCGCATTTGGGACAAACCACCCCGATTTTTTCAAAATAGGGCTTGGTATTTTTGCAATCCGGAAATCCGGGACAGGCGAGAAATTTCCCATGGGGACCGTATTTAATCACCATATTTTTTCCACAGTTTTCGCAAATAACATCTGAGACCTCATCTGCAATGGTAACATGCTCCAGCTCCTTGGCAGCCAGCTCCACAGCCGACTCCAGATCCGGATAGAAATTGGATACCACTGTTTTCCAGTTGGTTTTTCCCTCCCCCACAGAATCCAAAAGCAGCTCCATATTGGCGGTGAAGGCGGTATCCACAATGCTGCCGAAATAATTTACCATCATGGAGTTTACCACCTGCCCCAGCTCTGTAACATAGAGATTTTTCTGCTCCTTTACAACATAATGTCTGGCTAAAATGGTGGTAATCGTAGGGGCATAGGTGGAGGGTCGGCCAATGCCCTGCTCCTCCAAAGCCTTTACCAAAGAGGCCTCCGTAAAATGGGCTGGAGGCTGGGTAAAATGCTGTACATCCGCCAGACTGTCTAAAGTCAAGACATCTCCAGACTTTAGTTTTCCAATAATGGCATCGGAGCTGATTTTTTCGTCCTCCTCCACATATACACTCATAAAACCGTCAAAGAGTATCCGGGATCCGGCAGCAGTAAAAAGATACTCTCCTGCCGATATCTTTACAGAGGTGGTTTTATACCTGGCAGACTTCATGCGGCTGGCGGCAAAGCGCTTCCAAATCAGCTGATACAGCCGGAAATGATCCCTGGAAAGAGATTCCTTTACCAGCACCGGGGTGAGGGAGATATCCGTGGGACGAATGGCCTCATGGGCATCCTGAACATTGGCACTGGAGGTTTTAGAAAGCGGGGCATCCGCCACATATTCCTGGCCATAGTGTTCACCGATATAGACTCTGGCAGCTGTATCGGCCTCTGTGGAAATCCTGGTGGAATCTGTTCGCAAATAGGTAATCAGGGCAATGGTACCCTTCCCCTTTACCTCCACTCCTTCGTAAAGCTGCTGGGCAATCCGCATGGTTTTCTGGGTAGAAAAATTCAAACGTTTACTGGCCTCCTGCTGCAGGGTAGAGGTGGTAAAGGGAAGAGGGGGCTTTTTGGTTCGCTCCCCCTCACTGATATCTGAAACTATATATGAGGCTCCCTTTAGCTCAGACAAAATCTGATCCATCTCTGCCCTGTTTGCAATAGCCATTTTGGTTTTTTTGCCATAGAATTTCGCTGTTACACTTTTTTTGGAATAGGGAGTAAAAAGATTGGCATCCAAAGTCCAATATTCCTCTGGAATAAATGCATCAATCTGTGCCTCCCTGTCGCAAATCAGCCGCAAAGCCACAGACTGCACCCGTCCGGCAGACAGCCCCCGCTTTACCTTTTGCCAAAGAAGGGGGCTGATGGAATAGCCCACCATACGATCCAGTACCCTTCTGGCCTGCTGGGCATCCACCAGATTCATATCCAAGGCTCTGGGATGCTTAATGGCGTCCTTAATGGCGTTTTTGGTTATCTCGTTAAAGCTGATGCGGTAAACGCTTTTTTCGCTGTCTTCCAGCTTCAGGGCCTTGGACAGATGCCAGCTGATGGCCTCCCCTTCTCGGTCCGGGTCTGTGGCCAGGTAAATCTTACTGGCTTTTTTTACATCCTTTTTTAATTTGGCTAAAAGCTCGCCCTTGCCCCGAATGGTAATATACTTTGGCTCATAGTTATTCTCTATATCAATTCCCATTGTAGACTTTGGAAGATCCCGCACATGACCATTGGAAGCGGCTACCTCATAACCGGAGCCTAAGTATTTTTTGATGGTCTTAACCTTTGCAGGTGACTCTACAATCACTAAACTGCCTGAACTGCCTGCCATGAAAAATCCCCTTACTTTTTTATATTGTTACTCTTTTACAGTAGTAATGGGAGGAAACCTGAACTATGTATCCCTCCAGCTCCAGTAAAAGCAAAGCATTTAAAATTGGTGAAAGCTCCATTTTTGTTTCATGCATTATGTCATCAATGTATTTGGGCTTCAAATCAAGGCAACTATAAACCACTTTTTCATTCTTTGCAAGCATATTGGGGGTTTTTTGGCGGATTGAAAGTTTTTTATCATGACAAAGCTCCAGGGCTTCCAAAATATCTGCAGGGGAGGAAAGGATCCCTGCCCCCTCTGCAATCAGCCGGTTGCACCCAAGACTGAGGGGATCTGTAATCCGTCCCGGCAGGGCAAATACATCCCTTCCCTGGTCTATGGCATGGTTGGCAGTGATCAGGGAACCGGAACGAAGCCTGGCCTCCACCACCAAAACAATGTCGCTCAGACCGGAAATAATACGGTTTCGAATGGGAAAATTGATTCGAAGGGGATTGGTACCGGGGAAAAATTCTGAAAGAATCCCTCCATTCTCCCCCTGGGAAAGCTGGCGGAACAGAGGAAAGTTTTCGTGGGGATAACAGATATTGATTCCCGTACCAAGGACCCCGTAGGTTTTGCCCCCTCGGGCCTTTAAAGCTCCCCGGTGGGCGCTGGCATCAATGCCCAGGGCCAACCCGCTGATGATGTCCACATCATGTTCTGCCAGAACCTTGGCTAGAAATTCTGCCATCTGCAGGCCGTATTCTGTGGCGGAACGGCTTCCCACAATGGCCACGCTTTTTTTATCCTGGGGAATGGACCCCTTTACAAAAAGGCCGAAGGGATAATCCGGGGTGAACAAAAGCTTTTTAGGATAGTCGGGATCCAGGGGGGTAAGGAAGGAAATCTGCTCCCTTTCCAGATTCAAATAGGCCTCATGGAGGGACTCTGTATTTTTACGCAGAGAAAGAAGCTCAAAAACCTGCTTTTCCTTCAAATCTACTCTTTTTTTCAGCTCTCTCTCCGGCAGCAGCAATAGGGAATGCAATGGAGAAATTCTTTCAAATAAGCGTTTCACAGAAGCATAACCCAAAGAGGGCAAAGAGCATAGGAAAAAAATCATCTCCTGGTCGGTTATGGCATCATAGTTCATGATACATCCTCCCTGTTCCAGTATTTTTCTTCTAAAGACCGGTAGGAAATGGCCTCCGAAAGATCCTCCATACCAATCTCCCTTTTTTGGTTAAAATCCGCAATGGTTCTGGCCACCTTTAGAATTTTATGCAGCCCCCGCACACTCATATGTTTTTGTTCATAGATTCTGGCTAAAAACTTCTCCTCCCTTTCCTTCAGCTTGCAAAATTCCTTGATCTCCCGTCCGTTCATTTGGGCGTTAAATCGGGTTTTACTGTTTTGAAAGCGGGACTGCTGGATTTGATATACTTCTTCAATCTTTTTTTCCATGGAGGCGCTGTTCTCTCCCTCAAGGGGAGCGTTAAGCTGATCATATCGGATCATAGAGGTTTCCACCGTAATATCAATACGGTCCAAAAGAGGTTTGGAAATTTTAGAAAGATATTTTCTTACCTGCCCAAGATCACAGTGACAGCGGCTTCTATCCGGAAAAGTTCTCCTGCAAACAGACTGTTTTCCAAGGTCTCCTGTTTGACAAAACCAAAGCAGGACAAAATGCCTACAGCAATGGGAAGGTCGAAGCTGCATCCCTCCTTTTTCATTTCCGCCGGGGAAAGATTGATTACAATTTTTTTGGGAGGCAGAATAAATCCAGAGTTTTTCAGAGCGGTACGCACCCGGCTGGCCGCCTCCTTGATTTCCGGGGAGAGATTTCCAATTAAAATGATCCCTGGAAGCCCGTTCCCAGCGTCGGTTTCACAACACACAATAAATGCTTGGATGCCTAAAATGGCACCGGTATAAATTTTACTTAACACAATACCTCCTTGAAAAAAGAAAATAGGAATACAAAAAGAAAAATCAAAAAAAGATAAACAGAGTAAAAGAAAAAACAGATCCCATAGAAATCATTGCCCCAGGCCTGACATTTGCATCAAGCCTGGAGACATATGTTTATCAGGTGTTGAGCACATCCCCCTTTTTGCGGATGGAAAGGTCTCCCGATTCCTCAAAGCCATTGGGATTATTTTTTTGCCAGCGCCAGGAATCCTTGCACATATCCTCCAGACTTCTGACAGCCTTCCATCCCAGCTCCTTATAGGCCTTTCCTGGGTCTGCATAGCATTGGGGCACATCGCCCAAACGCCGGTCTTTGAATACATAGTTGATTTTCAGATCGTTGGCCTTTTCAAAGGCATGGATCACATCCAGCACAGAATAGCCGGTGCCGGTACCCAAATTGTAAATCCGCACATCCGGCTCCCTTTCCAAAATGCTTTTCAGGGCAAGAACATGGCCGTCTGCCAGGTCCACCACATGGATATAGTCCCGCACACAGGTACCGTCATGGGTGGGATAGTCCTTCCCAAAGACCCCCAGACAAACCAATTTTCCCACGGCCACCTGGGTGATATAGGGCAAAAGATTGTTGGGGATACCCTTGGGATGTTCTCCAATACGGCCGGAAATATGGGCTCCGATGGGATTAAAATACCGAAGAAGCATTACAGAAAAGCTTGGATCGGCAGTGTGAAGATCTGTTAAAATCTGTTCCAGCATCCCCTTGGTGCGGCCATAGGGATTTGTAATTTCCCCTAAAGGCGCATCCTCTTTAATAGGAACCGATTTTGGATCCCCGTATACTGTGGCACTGGAGGAAAAGACAAATTTTTTGCAGTTGAATTTCTCCATAACCTGAAGCAGCACCAAAGTGCCGGTGATATTGTTATGATAATATTCCAGGGGCTTGTACACCGACTCTCCCACGGCCTTGAGCCCGGCAAAATGAATCACAGCCTGGATATCATTGTCCCTGAAAACCCTTTCCAGTCCTCTTTGATCCAGACAATCCACTTCATAAAACTTGAACTTTTTTTGGGTGATTTCCTCAACTCTTTTTAAGGACTCCCTGGAAGAGTTCACAAAATTATCCACTACCACCACCTCATATCCTGTGTTTAACAGCTCCACACAGGTATGACTTCCAATATATCCGGCACCTCCGGTAACCAAAATGGACATATACATCCTCCCAAATCTTTGTAAAACCAGTATACTCCAAACCCCTTTGCCTTGCAACATGGGAGCTTTCTAAATCTAAAGGGCATTTCAGTAGTAATTTCTAAAATTTCTTGGGAAATTCTTACAAAATCAGTGATGGAACAGGCGAAGGCCGGTAAAAACCATCACCATATGATAATGGTCGCAGGCTGCAATAACATCCTGATCCCGTATGGAACCTCCGGGCTGTACAATATATTCTACGCCGCTTCTATAGGCCCGTTCAATATTGTCTCCAAAGGGAAAGAAAGCATCGGATCCTAATGTAACCCCCTTTAGACCGGAAAGCCATTCCTTTTTCTGGAGGGAGGTCAGCTCCTTAGGTCTTTCTGTGAAAAGCTTCTCCCAGATGCCAGGGGCCAAAAGCTCCTCCTGTGCATCTTCTCCCACATAAACATCAATGGCATTGTCCCGCTCCGGCCGCTTCACCTCTTCTTTAAAGGGAAGGGAGAGCACCTGGGGATGCTGGCGCAGATACCAGTTGTCCGCCTTGGAGCCGGCTAGTCTGGTGCAGTGCACTCTGGACTGCTGCCCTGCCCCGATGCCGATGGCCTGGCCATCCTTTACATAGCACACAGAATTCGATTGGGTATACTTTAGGGTGATCAGGGCCACCTTCATATCCAATCGGGCTTCCTGGGGCAAATTTTTGTTTTTCGTCACAATATTCTTCAGCAAATCCTCATTGATTTCCAGGATATTTCTTCCCTGCTCAAAGGTAATGCCAAAAACCTGCTTTTGCTCCAAAGCCGGGGGTTCATAGTCCTTGTCTATGGCCAGCACCGTATACTTGCCCTTTTTCTTTGCTTTTAAGATTTCCAAAGCTTCCGGCACATAGCCTGGAGCAATGACCCCGTCGGAAACCTCCCTTTTGATTAAAAGGGCTGTGGACACATCACAAACATCGCTTAGGGCAATAAAATCCCCAAAGGAAGACATACGGTCTGCTCCTCTGGCTCTGGCATAGGCAGCAGCCAAGGGGGAAAGCTCCATGCCCTCTACCCGATAAATTTGCTGAAGCACTTGGCTAAGGGGTTTGCCCAGGGCGGCCCCTGCAGGAGAAACATGCTTAAAGGAGGCGGCGGCAGGAAGCTTGGCGGCAGCCTTCAGCTCCCTTACCAGCTGCCAGCCGTTGAGGGCGTCTAAAAAATTAATATAGCCGGGGTTTCCGTTCAACACCTCCAGGGGAAGCCGGTCCTCTGTTGTAAAGATCCTGGAGGGCTTTTGGTTGGGGTTACAGCCATATTTTAACTGGATTTCCTTCATGAATTTTCCCTTTCATTGACCAAATACTCTTTGTATTCCATGGTTTGCAAATGGGTATAACGAAGGTACAGGGAAATTTTATTTTCCGGGTTCAAGCTTTCCCATACCTGTTTCCCAAATGCCTCCATATCCTCTGGAACCGACACTTTCTTTGGTTCACCGGAAAAGCTTTCCAAAGGTGCATTACCCTGGGCATCTCTTTGATAGGTATGGATAAAATGCCCCTCCCCGGCCTTGGGAGTATCATAGGTATAGAGAAAACGCAGGCATTCCCCAGGATCTCCTTCATTGCTTTTTAAAATAGACAGTGCATAGGAGGGATGGGGTCCAAAATGAAAAATACCGGAGATTCTGGGGGTAAAATGGGGGGCATCCGGCTCAAAACAGCGGCTTTGCAAGGAGTCAAAAAAGGAACGGTTTTCCTGGAGTCCCTGGATTATGGTGTCGGTTTGATCCCCATTGGTCAGGATCAAATCCTGTTTCCATAGCTTCAGGGGGGCATAGAGGATCAAAGAAGGATCTGTTACCTTGCTTTCATCAAAGGCTTTGGCGTACAAAGCACCCTCCTGAAGGGCAAAAACCCGGTTGCGGGAATTTTCACTTCTTCCCATGATAAAATACAGTGCCACCCCATAGTCTCCCTTTTGGGACCAACCCAATAAAATTCCCCGACCGGGATAGGCATTATTTTTTAGTTCCTGATACAAATCCATAGCTTCCTCCTACATAGAGAAGCGTGCGGCCCCTGCATGGGGCTGCCGCATTAATCATTCCTTAAGGCCGACAAGGGACTGAGCCGCATGGCCCGGATGGCCGGAAAAAATCCCGCCAGCATACCTACAAAAACTGCAAATACTATGGCGCTTAATACCAGCCACAAAGGGATCCTGGAAAGATCTCCCTCAATCCCCGTCATGGCGACAGCTGCACTGAGGGAATTGATAATCAGGGAGATAATAAAGCTTAAGGTGATTCCTGTCAATCCTCCAATAAAGCCGATGGAGCCGGATTCGATTAAAAACATATCCCGAATCTTATTCATATCGCAGCCCAAAACCTTCATAATACCGATTTCCTTGGTTCGTTCATAGATACTCATCATCATGGTATTGGCAATACCAATGGCAGCTACAAAAAGGGAAACGGCCCCGATCCCTCCCAGAACCATCTGGGTAATATTGGCAGAGGCCTGGTTCTGTTTAATCCACTCCATTTTAGAGCTGGTTTGAAATCCCATTTCATTAATCAGTTTCTGCACCTGGGATACATACTTCATATCATCCACATACACCACTGCACTGGAATAGATAATGTATTTATAGGGCTTTCCCTTTTTGGTGGTGGGCTGGCCGGGAATGGGTTTATTTTTAAAAATCCGTTTCAAGGTGGCCTTTAGGGCATCCACATCGCAGTATACACCATTTCCATAGGGGGTATAGGAGGAGGCTTCCTCAGAGAGGGGATCCCCCGCCTCTACGGCAGCGGTTTTTAAGGGATATTTTTTGGGAGCCTTCACAGGGGGAGGCTGGCTTTGGCCAGGCCCTCCCTCCGATCCCCCCCCTGTTCCCCCTTTCCCACCGGAGGAGCTGGGGTTTTGGGACTGGTAATAGGCATTGGTGTCAAAGATGGTAAAAACAGGTTTATTCATATAATCAATCTTTGGCATCTCCTGGTTGTCATAGTAAGATGTTTTTGTTTTAGCGTTTTCAAAGTTTAAAATCACCCGATTGCCAAAAATCAGCTCCACCTCCTTTTGGTTGTCCGGAAGCGCTCCCTGTCCCAGCTTGATTTCCTCCAGATAGGCCCTTCCTGCTCCAATGAGAGAGGTATTTTGTATATAGATCCCCTGCTTTAAAATCACGGATATGGTCAGCATAGGAGCCACCGCCCGTACATGCTCCAGCTTGGACAGAGTATCAATGGTTTCATCCTTTAAAAACAAGGGCTCTGTGGCAGTGGATCTGGCATCATCATAATAGGCATCTGAGTGTACATCAATGGCGGTGATGGAGCCATACTGGGCAATATTTTCATCGCTTAGCTCC
>ERZ773067.620-NODE-620-length-20758-cov-7.649954_pt1 | contig 20758 bp, 18 predicted proteins | sample MGYA00580622_ERZ773067 | MGnify/ENA primary metagenome ERZ773067 (study PRJEB29015, sample SAMEA2737998) | human oral metagenome | biome: human oral; feature: human-associated habitat; material: dental | place: China | collected 2113 ...
ATAAAACAATGATGGGCGTTTGTTTTTGACAAACTTATCAGAAGTAACTGGGAAACGTTGGAATGCTTTTGAATTTAAAAATAGAAAACTAAAATTAGGAGATGGAAATTATCCTAATAAAACATTGAAACATTTAGCATATTTATTAAAAGGACAAAGTGTTACTTCAAATGAAATAAAAAAAGGCGATTATCCTGTAATAGCAGGAGGACAAATAAGTCCTTATACTCATAATCGGTATAATTTTACAGGAAATGTTATTACTATAAGTGCTTCAGGTGCTTATTCAGGATATGTTTGGTATCATAATTATCCTATTTTTGCTTCAGATTGCACAGTTGTTTTTTCAAAAGAAGAATCAGAGATAACAACTTTATATTTATCTGAAATATTGAAACTAAAACAAAAGGAAATTTACAATTTGCAACAAGGAGCTGGACAACCTCACGTGTATGCAAGAGATTTGGAAAAGATAAATATTCCTATTCCTTCACTACAAAAACAAAAAGATATTACTAATAAAATTACAGCTATTAGAGAAAAGGTTAAACAATTGCAAATAGAAGCTATTAATATATTAGAAACAGCAAAAAGGAATATTGAACAAATGATATTAGGTGATTAATTACCTAATATCATTTGCTCCACTTCTTGCTTAACTTGTTCCAAAATTTCTTTTCCTTCTTGCTTTAATGCGTTAGCTTTATTTCGTATTTTTGAGATATGCACAGCTATTTCATTTTGTTTTTGTAAGGGGGGTAAAGGTATTTTTATACTTTCTACATCTTTTGGGTAAATATGTGATGTTTGCCCTGTTTTTTCTCTATTAATTAATATTTTATAGTATTTAATATTTAATAATGAGAATAGATAGTTTGATAACAACTTTTCTTCATTTACTCTAATACATAACAGTTCCCCAACAAAAGAAGTAGAATATTCAGGAGTTTCTTCTAAATATTTTATATGTTTTCCAACATATTCAGCTTGATGAGCTGCTGAAAGAATAAAAATATCTCCTTTTAGTATACTAAAAGGTTGTTTGTTTGTTGTAAAAGCTACTTTTTCAATATCAATCTTGTAATCTGTATAACTACTTACTTTAATTATAGGATAAACTGTGTTATCCTTAGAATATTCAGAACTTGAAGGAGTCTTACCCGAGAAAACATTTATACAATTATTACTAATTGTATCCATTGAGTATTTACCTTTTTCTATTTTTGCTATTATTTTCTTATAATATATAGAATAATAGTCAGGATCAATTCTTTTCCCAGTTACTTCTGATAAGTTTGTCAAAAACAAACGCCCCTTTTTTACTAACGGGTTATCATTATCTAAGTTATAGCTACTGTTTTTATCAGTGTTTTGCAGTAAATGCTCTTCTTCTTTGGGTAGTGTAATACCTAACTCTCCTAAAAGATAATCGTCAATACTATCCAACAACTTTTGGGCCTCAGCTTCTTTTTGCTGTTTTTCAGTATAGGCTTTCTCATATAAATTGACTATTTGTTGCTGTATTTCTAAAGGAGGAATTTGAGGGATTTTTAGACCTAAAATTTTATCTATTCCTAATTTTGGGATAGTAGTTTGTATATAACTTATTTCTATTTGTTTCTGTAAAAAATTAGTTTGTAATACAATATTTAGATACTGAGGTAGAATATCACTATTCGTAAGTATTTTAACGCAATTTTCAGTTAAAATAACTCTTTTTTTATCAGGAATGTTCTTTACTACTTTCGTTTTCCCTACAGTTCCTGCAATAGATATGATTAATTCATTTTCAAAGACTTCATATCTCTTTAATTTTTCATACAATTCATCTGAAATATTTTTGAAATTCAAATAATTAAATTCGGTACTTTCATCTATATCTGTAACTCTGAGATAAAGATTAGGGGTATCTATATCAGAATAATCCGCATCTCTAGGAATTCTTTTACCTCCTTTTATTTTTGCTATCTTGGATAATCTAATTGTATTATGAAAATCAGGTTTATTTACATAGAAAGTTGAGTCTATTCTCCCCTCTAACTCCGAACGATTAACAATAAAAACCTTATTAGGGTCTATATCTTCTGATAGCTTAAATTTCTTCATTGTTGATAGCATTTATAAATCGTTCCAATTCTTCCCCTATAACGTCCAATTCATTCACTGCAATTTTTTTGCCTGTAGCATCATAACCTATCTCTTCGGCTATTGCCATAAAAATAGGATAGTCCTTTAGCTTTTTCTGTTTCTCTGTTAAGAAAGCATCTTGCAATTCCTCTTTGAGGTTATTTACTTTTTCTGAAAACTCCTCTTGTATTTCTTTCTTCTCTTCAGCCATAAGAGGGGCTAACCCCTTTTTATCAAGAGAAGGGTGTTTTTCTTTATATTGTTTTTCAAGGGCACTTATAGCTTGTTTTTTCTCACCTTCTAATTGTTTTACCTTTTCCTTGTACTGATATGAAGATAGTAAGCTATGTTTTGAATTTTGCTTTAAGTCTCTAATTTGTTGCGTTTCATTTTTAGTGTATTTTTTCAAAAATAGCACAGAACTTTTCACTCCTGCACCATTAGCAGCAAAAGCTGTTTGAGGCAAAGAAACTACCGCTACTATTCTAAAAGTTTCTTCTATATGGTCGCGAACGTATTGTAAAGAGCTATTGGTTAAGATACCATCGGGGATAACAATAGCCAAATACCCTCCTGCTTTTAAAAACTTATAGCATTGCTCTATAAACAATATTTCGGTACTTTGGTTTTCGCGTACAGTTTCAGGAGCTGACTTTACAGCCAACCAATCTTCTTCTTTTTTACCTAATTTATACTCTTTTAAATAGGCTTTTTCTGTTTGGCGTATAGTACTTCCAAAAGGAGGATTAGTAATGATAAAATCAAAATAATTATATCTGAAACCTTTGTTTTCTGTATTTTTTTGAATTTCTTCAGGAGTTAAAAGTCCGTCAGAAGTAATTACATTAGTATGTCCATCATCGTGAATAATCATATTCATTTTGGCAGCTCTCGAAATCTGTTCATTAATTTCTATACCATACAGATTTTTTTCGGCAAAGTCGTGCCAATATTTAAAATGTCTTTGCCATTCATCAGTATCTTCTTTGTAATCTGGAATATCTTTATTGGCAAGTTCTCTTACTTTATTTAGGGCATACAAAAGAAATCCTCCACTTCCACACGAGGTATCCAAAACAAGGGATTCATTTGTAATAGGCAAGACATCAACGATAAATTTTACAATTTCACGTGGGGTAAAATATTGTCCAAAATTACCTCTAAAAAAAGAATTCATAAAAGTTTCAAAAGCACGACCTTTGGCATCTAAATCTGTTTTTCCTATGTTAATACCTTGCAAATACCCTACTACAGTTCTAATTTTCTCGGGAGAAAGTCTAATATTATCACGAAAAACTTCCGGATCTTTCTTTCTACCTTCATTATAAAGATTATTAATTCTATTTAAAAGGCGTTTATTTTCCTCATCAGCAATAGCTTTGGGTTTTTGTTCTTTACTTAAACTGTCGTAATTTTTTATTTCATAAGGGGCTACTTTTATAATCTGAAAATCATAAGGGTCTCCTTTTTTTCTAATTTTTCTTTCATCCCATATTTTGCAAAAAATAAGTTTATCTAATTCATCAAAGGCTTCTGAAGGATTGAGGTGTCCTCCTCCCCAAAGAGCATCGTGTGCTTTTTTAAATCGGTTTGTTAAATCTTCTTGTTCAATAGTTTTTAAATCTTCGAATTTTTGCTCCCCTTCTTTATGAGGCATAAGAGCTGCTTTATATACAAATTTGTAATTAGCTAATTCTTTTACTCCATAGGAAGGAATATCAGTTTCTTCAATTCTAGAGTCCTTAGTTTTATCTACTTGAAAATAACTATTTTTATTTGCACAAGTTACCCAAACATATTTAACATTGTTTGGCATTGCATAAGCATAACTATACGCTTGGTTTACTGCTTCATTAAATGCAGGGTCTGTAATATCTGCTTTCTTGCATTCTACTAAAATATGAGGTTCTGTGCATTCATCATCATTATAGACTACTATATCAGCCTCTTTTGTTTCTACGCCCATTTTTACAGGAACAAACATTTTAATTCGTTCAGGCTTATAATTATACTGAGTAACTAACAAAACAAAAGCTTCTGCCTGTACCTTTTCCTCTGGATTAGTAAAGTTTCTACTTTTATTTTGATGAATATATGTTATTGTTTTTTCATCTTCTGAAATGGAAATCAGACCTCTTTTTATACCTTCTAAAAATGTATTCATAATTATTTTTTCTATTTAAATCTTAAATCTTTATATGCTTTAATTAATTCTTAAACCTCTATTTCCATTTGCAAAGTCTCCCCTGTATAGGTCGATGCCCTAATGATAAGTTGGCTTGTATCATAGGTATTAGTTGCTGTAGTCATATAAACCCATTTACCACCTATTAGTAGGGCTTCACCGCTTTCTATTTCGGTAGTATCTTCAGCTATAATAGCGACAATAAGGCTTTTAACCTTAAAGTTATCATTTACCTCCACACTTATGGGTTCACCAGCAGCCCTACCAGTGTAAGAAGTCGTATCTATAGCCTCAATGATAAGAGGATTCATATAATCCGATATTGCCATATTATAAGTTGAAAAAACGCCCCTACTTTTAGCTTCTTTGCTGTAGCGTTCGTACTGCAAAGGATCAGCGAGAACACTTTTAGCATAGGCGGTTGCTGCTTTAAACTTATTAGTATGACTCAATTGCTTAGCCGTCAAAGCAGCCGTACGATGCGGTGCTTTGGTTACTATAGTTTTGCCAAATCTTTGTCGGTATACTATTTGTTTCCCTAGTTTTCCCGACACGACTTGCATTATTATATTGTTTTTTACTTGTGCCATTAATGGTTAATTGTTATTGGTTAAGACAGCGACAAAGATAAGGGTTATTTTTTAACCCACAAATAAAAATCTCTTTTTTGCACCCCACCCGTCCCACTTGTCTCATAATTGCCCGTGCAGCTCGCACTCCCACTTGTCTCACCTGTCTCACCTGTCTCACTCGTCCTACCTGTCTCACTCGTCCTACCTGTCTCACCTGTCTCACTCGTCTCCCCTGTCTCACTCGTCTCCCCTGTCTCATAATCGCCCGTGCGGCTCGCACTCCCACTTGTCTCACCTGTCCCACTTGTCTCACCTGTCCCACTCGTCCCACTTGTCTCACTCGTCCAAGCCTTCACAATCCTCTCAGCCTTCTCAGCCTTCTCAGCCTTCCCAGCCCTCACAGCCCTCCCATAAAAATTTAACACTTTTTATTAAATATCTTTCAATTATATCTTAAGTATAGATTAAGTATACACTAAGTATAGATTAAGTATAGAAAGAGCGAAGAACTAGCGTTATCAAATCGATAACAAAACGACCAAAACATTAAGAATAATGCAATTTTTATAATCTCAGCATACCCATTAATAACTAACCACTTGCTGCAACACCTCTAACGACTTGATTTCTTTAAAATTAGGATAATGCCACTGATAATATTTCAGCAGTTGCACCAAAAGGGCATTCCGGTCTTCGTGGCGACTCTTAAGGGTGTTGAGTTCGCCAAAGGGCGTATGTAACAAGGTGGTCAGCAAGCTAAGAGTATGCCCTGCTATGTGATGGGGTGTATTTTCAGTAGCAGTAAATACCCCCTCTTCAATATTGAAATAAGGCAAATGGTCGTGAGTAGTGTCGGGATAAAAACCTAACAGACGCGTAAGCGACAGTAAGAACTTCAGATGAAAATGAGGATTGTAATCGGTAGTATCTAAGCGGTGCAGTTGCTCACTAAGGAAGTCAAACAGAGGAATATCAGGGGTATCAGGCTGACATATCTGGGCGCATACCTCTGATAAGAAGATAGTTACCACGCTCTTATAGGGGTGGGTATGTAGGGTGCTGTAAGGGTGTATTACTTTAGCTTCTTTGATATAACTCAGCACCCCCTCTTTGTAGGTCGTCACAAGGGCTAACTGTGCCAATGGCTGAAACAACCCTACCTTTAGCGCACTTTTAGAGGGCTTAAGAATACCTTTTAGCAGATAGCTACAACCGCCATACTCACGCGTAAAACACCTGACAATAAGGCTATTGTCAGCATATTTCATCGCAGAGAGCACAAGAGCAGAAGTTTTCTGATACATAGTGTAATTAACAAATTAGAAAATTAGCAGATTAGAAAATTTGTGAGCGCAAAGATATGAATTATCTGCTAATTTTCTAATTATCACATTTGCTAATTCTCAAATTTTCTCATTAGCAAATTGGCAAATTGGCAAATTAGTTCGTATCTTTGCCCCCAAATGAGCAAGAAAAAGAATATTATCATAGAAAACGTGTCGGTTATCGATGCGGGTGCCAAGGGGAAAAGCGTAGCTAAAGCCCCTGATGGGCACGTTATTTTCGTAACTAATGCCGTACCTGGCGATGTGGTAGATGTACAGACTACTAAGAAGAAATCAGCTTATTATGAGGGGTTTGCAGTGAAATTCCACCAGCTGTCAGCTGAACGTACTACCCCCGTATGTTCGCATTTTGGCTATTGCGGAGGCTGCAAATGGCAAGATTTGGCTTACGAACGTCAGTTGTATTACAAACAAAAAGAAGTAGAGAACAACCTCATACGTTTGGGGCGCATCGCTATTCCTCAACTAATGCCTATTATAGGCTCAGATGATATTTATTTCTACCGAAATAAGATGGAATTTTCATTCTCTGATATGCGCTGGCTTACCCCCGAAGAGATTAAAAAAGCTGACGAAATAACCGATAGAAACGGCTTAGGCTTTCATATTGCAGGGGCTTGGGACAAGGTATTAGATATAGAAAAATGTTACTTACAAGCCGACCCATCTAATGCTATCCGGTTAGAAATCAAACGTTTTGCTTTAGAAAACGAAATGAGCTTCTACAGCCCGCGTATGCAACAGGGACTATTGCGCTCAATGATGATAAGGCTAAGCTCTACAGGCGAGTTGATGGTCGTAATACAGTTTTTTAGCGAAGATGAGAAAATTGAATTACTATTGGCACACTTAGCCAATCGTTTCCCTGAAATTACTTCGTTGCAGTATTGTATCAATAGCAAAGGCAACGATGCGCTATACGACCAAGATATAATATGCTATAAAGGAAAGGATTGTATTTATGAAGAAATGGAAGGCTTGCGCTTCAAGATAAATGCAAAGTCATTTTATCAAACAAACTCTAAACAGGCACAACGATTATATGAGGTAGCGCGCAACTTTGCCGACCTAAAGGGCGATGAACTGGTATACGACCTTTATACAGGCACGGGTACTATTGCGCAGTTCGTAGCCAAACGCGCTAAACGAGTAGTAGGGGTTGAGGCTGTACCTGAGGCGATTGCCGATGCGAAAGCCAATGCAGCAGCAAATGGTATTGACAATGTTAGTTTCTATGTAGGCGATATGAAAAATGTGTTCAATGAGGCATTTATAGCAGCTAATGGTGTACCCGATGTTATCATCACCGACCCGCCGCGAGACGGTATGCACAAAGATGTAGTGGCGCAAATACTGCGCATCGCTCCGTCTAAAGTAGTGTACGTCAGCTGCAATAGCGCTACCCAAGCCCGTGACCTTGCGCTGATGGACGAGCAGTATAAAGTGACAAAAGTACAGCCTGTGGATATGTTTCCACAGACCTACCACGTAGAGAATGTAGTGCTCTTAGAAAAGCGATAAATAGATTTATCTGAGAATAATAAGCTCTCCGTTTTTATCAAATTTGATAAGGCGCGAGGGCTTTTTTGGTGCTGTATCATCTTGACGATAAGGCACTACATAATCGCAATGCTCAATAAGTGTAGCGGGAATATCAGCAAAGCACAGAGGAGTAGGCTGCCCACTGATATTAGCAGAAGTAGAGACGATAGGTTTCCCGAAATAGGCAATCATTTGCTGACAAAAAGGGTCTTGCACAAGCCTTATAGCTACCGTATTATCAGCGGCAATAACGTTTGTGGCTAATAATTGAGGATTTTCGTAGATAATAGTAGTAGGTTCAGTTACTTTTTGAAGATAATTGAGTATATTTTGAGGTAAATCAGCTATATATTCTCGCAACATCGCTATACTACTGACTAAAATGATGAGACTTTTGCTCTCACTTCGCTGTTTTATGGTGAAAATACGTGCTACTGCAGTCGGATTAGTGGCATCACAACCTATCCCCCATACAGTGTCAGTAGGGTATAGTATCACCCCTCCTGCTTTTAATATTTCAGTTATTTGCTGGTAATTTGGCATTAGTTTTGTATTTTTGCCGGCAAATATACAGATAAAATGCTTACTTCTATCATATCATTCTTTAAAAGTTTTTCATTTTTCAAAGGAATACTCAAAACAATAGCAGTGCTCATACCGCTGGGCATAGGCTATGCTTTTGATATATTAGAAATAGGACTCCCTATTGCCCTTAGCGTAGTAGCCATTTCTCCTAGCGATATCCCTGGTAATCAACGACACCTATACGGAGGTTTGTTGATAGCTACCTTGTTGGCAGCTGCCAGCTCGGCACTGGTCAATCTCACTGCTCCTTATTGGTATCTGCTGCTGCCCACTATGTTTGTACTCACCTTTGGCAATGCTTACATTTCCTTATATGGGCATCGAGCTACAATGGTATCGTTCGCAGGATTATTCGAGATAGCCTCTACTTTAGCCCACCTTCAAACGGGCTGGAATATTGTGCTCTATAGTGGCTGCATACTATTCGGTGGACTGTGGTACAGTGGCTTAGTGTATATCTTCTTAAAAATACGTCCGCGTTTATATAGTGAACAATTATTAGGCAAATGCTTTGCGCTAACCGCCGATTTCTTTTCTGTCAGAGCTGATTTATTAATATCTGAAGACAGAACTGCTGGACTCAAACAACTCATAAACCTACAGACAAGTCTAAATGAAAACTACGAAAAGCTACGCGAAGCCGTATTAGACTCCAGAAGCAAATCGGGTAAGACAGACTACCTACAACGGCAATTCCTGATGTTTATAGAGTTGGTCGATATTTTTGAATTAGCATTGGCAAACCCTGTGCAATATGAAAAAATAGATACACTCTTTGCTCAACACAAGGAAGATTTACAGATGTATGTAGCCTTTATTAAAGAGCTTTCAGAAGAACTAAAGCAAATGTCGGAGTACATAGGCTCACGCAAACAAATAAAACTCGGAAATAAGCTAAAAGAGCTATTTTTAGAGGTTAAAGAGAAGAATGAATTACTGAGGAAACGGGCTGAAATATCTGAAGAAGATAGAGAGCGGTCGCTTATGTTGCGCAACTTCTATATTTACATAGAAAATCAGTATCATTCTGTTGAAAATATACGCCTAATATTCGAAAATTACTATAACAGCGATGCAGGAGTACGCGATGAGAACACTTACCGAAAATTTGTGAGTTACCAGAACTACTCGTGGCGGAGACTTAAAGACCATATATCGCTACAATCTACCTTTTTTAGGCACGCTATGCGACTCTCAATAGTAGTGATATTGGGGTATTTGATAGGAGAAATCTTTACTATTAATAATGCCTACTGGATAATCCTCACTATATTTATCATTATGCGCCCTGGTTTTGGTATTACGCAAGAGCGATCGCTTAATAGGGTGTATGGCACTATTATAGGCGGAATAGCCTCTTTTGCGGCTATTTACCTCCTTCCCTACCCAAGTTTGTACCTATATATAGCTATTATTTGTATGCCAATAGCCTTTGGCCTTATACAAGAGAACTATATGTATGCCTCTATTTTCATCACCATTACGGCTATTTTTATCTTTGCGCTTATCACCCCCAATGTCTATGACCTCATTTACGACCGACTATTAGACACAATCATAGGGGTAGCACTATCATTCGGGGCTAATTATCTTATTCTACCTACGTGGGAGCACAATACTTACCGACAAGCAGTAACCAGATCAATAAAGGCGAATATAGGGTATTTAGAGCAGGTAAAAGTGATTTTCAACACCGAAGAAGGTATTACTACTGCTTATAAAGTATCGCGAAAAGAGGCAGTATTAGCACTTTCTAACCTTAATACTACCTTTCAGCGAATGCTACAAGAGCCTAAGTTTATGCAGAATCGCAATCCCTCAATATATGGTATTATAGTGATACAGCAGTCTTTTTTGGCTTCTGTAGCCTCTTTTGGCATACGGCTCAATAGCAAGAAGGTAACTTTTCCTAAACCAGTGTTCAACAAGGCTATAGACAGTCTCATACAGTCGTTACAGCATACCTTAGCCCTACTCACACAGCAAGCTCCCCTCCCTCCTTCTATCGATTATAAAGCCTCCATCGACCAACTACAGATAGCTATCAAAGAACTTAGCGAGCAACCTACTGATACTGAAAATCTCCCCATTTCAATGAGAGAGACTCAGTTTTACTTAGAGCAATTTAACTATCTATTTGGCTTAGCTAAGAATTTAGAGCAAGGAGTTATTTCAGTTAGTAAATAAAAAAACAGGCTACTTGGTAGCCTGTTTTTTTCAATTGAAACTTATAAATATTATATACGCTCTACAAATAGTACAGAATCTTCTATAGAAAGTATTTTTACCATTACATTCGAGGGGATACGTGCTCCAGCTGTCATAGCCTCAAGCTCGTGCATTGTACCTCTTACACTAATTGTTATTTTTCCCCTCCCTGATTTATTTTCTGGTATTGGCACATATACTTCAGCCGTTTTGCCTATAGTTTCAGAGAGCTTGAAAGTATTATCTTCTGAAAGCCTCATTAAAGCTCTTATAATCAGAAAGAAAAAATAAACAAATAATCCTCCTACGGCTACAGCTAATAGTATAAGTACCGTTTGGTTAGGTATAATTTTATAGAATGAAATACCTGTCCAACTAAAACCTAACAAGAAATTCATTAGGTTGCGGAAAGAGAAAAGCTGAAAAGGAGCATCTCCTCCATCAAAATCGCCGTCAAAGTCGGCAGAAGTACCATCAGAGGCATCACTACCTATAAAAGTAAGCACCATCTGAATGAGGAAAATGATAGTAACTGGTATAGCTACCAACCAAAATCCTCTAAGAAGTAAGTCAAGATTGTTAAAAGCTTCCATATATCTAATTGTTTGATTACAAGTATTTAACGTATATTTTTAGGATCTACACCTGCATCTATAATAGCTTGGCGTATATTAGCAAAAGTCTTTAGATTAGCTTTGCCTTTCACCATATCATAATTATTACCTTTCTTGAGGAAATAGATAAGATTTGCTTGTCCGCCAAAGGCAGTAGGCTTAATCTGCTCTATTGAAGTTCCCTTCTTCAGTGCTGTAAAAAAACTGCTGTACTGCGTTACACGGTCTTCTATTTCTTTACGCTCCTGATTAAATTCATACATTATCAAGCTCCAATCTTTAGCATCTAAACGTTTTAAGTTTAGTTTTACTCTATCTACTATCTCTTCTGAACAAGACTGAGAGTTAAAACGTTTAAGATCTGCTATAAAATCATTGGTTAGCTTAGCATTAGTTGCCTCTGGCCTAGGTGTATTTCTATTATTTCGTGCAATGGTTTTAGAAGGACGCGTTTCACTCGTCCCCTCTGTCTTTTCTACCCTATCTACTGGTGCAGGAGCTGGCATAGGTTTCTCTATTACACTCTTAGCAGGAATCGCTGCTTTTTCTGGTTTTGAAGATGGAACTGCTGAAGGTTTATTTTCTTTAGACTTTGGTGTACTTACTACAGTGTTTGTACGAGGTACTTCTTCCACCTCTTCTTCATTTTCACGTGCTTTAGTTTGCGAAATTATATCTTGTATATCTTTCTGATAAGAGATGAGCTCACTTTCTCCTCCTTTCATATAAGGACTCAAAATACTATCTACCTGTTCGCTATTATAGGCTGAATAGTCAAAATCTTTTAAGAAATTATCCCATACAGCTTTCTCAAACTCAGGGCGGAGAGTTTCTGTAAGGTAGTGTTGCCTTTTAGCTTCAGCTAAGAACAGAGTCCCTTTGGGGTCAGCGTGGGTATCTTTCCAATGAATTACATTAGCAAGGAAAGAACGTGCAGGCGAAAGTACCTGTACCTTAAGAGTATCTTTTGTTCCTTTTTCTACCATTTGTGCTAATGAACTTAGCTGTGTCTTACTAAGCGAAAGCGTATCTTTTCCCTCCTCAGCAAAATCAATAATTACTTTGGTTTCTGTAAGTGGGAAACTCTTCTTCAGCTGTATACAAGTATTATCTATTTCATAGGTACGCTCATCTATATTAGTCAGAAAATGAATGTCGCTTATCTTACTTTCTGACGAGAATGCTACATACGCCTTTACAGGATCTTTGAGCATAGGGAATATAAACCAATAGCCTACTCCCACTAATGATAGTATAAAGACTACTATTGAAGCTATTTTAAGCCAGAAAAAGCGCGAGCGGTGCGGTACTACCCCTTCATCATCTTCTTCTATTGAGCCATTCTCATCTACTACAGCTAACTGTTTAGAAGTAGACATTTTAGGACTCTCAGAGGCTATCATATGCAGATTATAGCTATCAATAAGTTCGAAGTTTATCTCTCCACTTTTTGATATACTAATTGTCTTCTGATTCTCCTGATTTTCAAACTCAAAGTGATAAAGATGCTCTGGCAATACTATCTCTATAGGCGAGTCACTGCGTAGTGTTTTACTAAAGAGTACCCCATTTATTTTCAGTGCAATAGCTACTATTTTATTTGACACTATAGTAAAATGGTACTTCTCAAAAGGTACGATTAGTGGTACCCTATCGTCTACCATATAGTTACTCTTAAATACAATACCATTATAGCTCAGGTTGAATATATTATGAGCTTCCTCACCTTTGAATGAAAAATAACGCCCTTTGCTATCAGAAGAAAGTTTAGCTTTAAAATTATTACTTTCTAATGAAAGAAAATTGATATACTTCTCGTATTCACGTTGGGGAGTTTCTATATATACCTTAAATTCCTTATCTGCAAAAGGAATAGTATCCAAAGCATAATTATCTTGCACTCGCTTTATATACCCTTTCTTAATACCTTTTTTAATAGTATCGTGAAAAGAGAACATCTGCTGATAGCGCGATTTTTCAAGTAATAACTCTACTGTATCATCATCAGAAAAAGACTCATTAGCATAGGTAGCACTTACATCTTTCCCGTTTTTCATAAAGGCTAATACCTTCAGATTAGTTCCTGAGAGTAAGAATCGTGCACCTCCAGCAGCTGCTGCAGTTGTTTCGGTAGCAGCAGTAGTCCTTTGCATAGCGTATTCTGGGAATAAAAAGTCAATACTGTAAGCACGAGGATCTTCTACAAACTCTTTGCGCAAGAATACTGCATCTTGAATACTCTCGAATTCAGGTCGATAAGGCATATTGAAATACTTATCTACTTCATAGATATCAGCATACGGAAAAACTTTTGGAGAATAAGGTAAGTCTAACAAACAAGATTTTGAATTGGTCTCTTCTACCAATTGTTTTTCATAACCACGCAATAGATTGAAATAAGGGAATATATCCTCTTTCTCATTCGGTATAGGAGTATTATCATCGTAGTTTATATGCTCTGCGAAATACATATCCATCAGAAGGTTTAGCACTTGTCTAACCCCTTTCCACTGTAAATAATGAGGTATGTAAAGCGAAATAGCTATATACGCCCCGCTCTGCCCATTTACATCGCGAGACGACCTATACTGGGTGTATATCTTATAATTCTGAGTAAACTGTAATGTATAGAAATCTATGCGAGGAGTGTGAATGCGTATAAAAGCACTAATATCTTTCAACCTATTTTTTACTTCTGGTAGTTGAAAGTTCACCCCCTGCGAGGCTAAAACTTTACAGCCCTGCTTATACCCCCAAATGGTGAGACCTATAGTATTGATTTTGGATTCCATTGAACTGAAAATTGCTAAAAAACTGGTACAAAGGTATGCACTATTTTTTTAAAATGCAAATAATATGTGTAAAAAAATACCTACAAAGGTATAAAGTCCTTATATTACATAGCTTTTCATCTTGTAATAAAAGAAAAAAATACCTATAAAGGTTGCCCTTCATAGGTATTCAAAAATTATAATTGATATGAACTATTTTCCTAAGAAATAAGATCTTAATTCTGAGCAGCAGCTTCTTCAACTACTGCTTCTGCTTTAGGAGCCTCTGCTTTCTCAGCAGGTTTAGCTTCTACTTTAGCTACTTCGGCTACTACCTCAAATGGGAAATCAACGATTACTTCGCGGTGTAGGCGTATTGCAGCGTTGTATTTACCTGTACGTTTGATAGTGTTACCAGCAATAGAGATAAATTTCTTATCAATATCGTGACCTGCCTTAGCTAATTCTTGAGCTACATCACCATTGTTGATAGAACCAAACAATTTATCACCAGTACCTACTTTAGCTACTATCTTCACCGCTAATGCCAATAAAGCTTTAGCTGTTTTCTTAGCTTCATCAATGATATGTTGCTCTTTGAAAGCTTTTTGCTTCAAGTTTTCAGCTAACACCTTTTTTGCTGATGGAGTAGCCAAAATTGCAAATCCTTGTGGGATTAGGTAATTACGACCATAACCGTTTTTAACAGTTACTACATCGTCTTTAAACCCTAAATTATGTACGTCTTGTTTTAATATAATTTCCATATTTCTCTACTCCTTGTATTATTTTAATAAATCGGCTACGTAAGGCATTAATGCTAAATGGCGTGCTCTTTTTACAGCAGTAGCCACTTTACGTTGAAATTTCAATGAAGTACCTGTAAGGCGGCGAGGTAGTAATTTACCTTGTTCGTTTACGAACTTCAATAAGAAATCAGCATCTTTGTAATCGATGTATTTGATGCCCAATTTTTTGAATCGACAATATTTCTTTTGTTTAGATGTGTCGATGTTTAGTGGAGTAAGATATTTGATGTCTCCTTTTTTTTGTTCTACTGCCATTTTCTTACGCTTTTTTAGTGTTTAACTTTGCTCTTCTCTTTTCAGCCCACGCGATAGCGTGTTTGTCAAGTTTTACAGTGAGGTAACGCATTACACGCTCATCACGTCTGAACTCTAATTCAAAGGCATCAATTACTTCACCAGCTACTTTAAATTCAAAAAGGTGGTAAAATCCGCTTTTTTTGTTTTGAATAGGGTAAGCTAATTTTTTCAAGCCCCAATTCTCTTTTGATACAAATTCTGCACCCCTTGAAGTAAGAAAATTTTCAAACTTTTCTACTGCTTCCTTTATCTGTGTTTCAGATAAAACGGGATTCAAAATGAAAACAGTTTCGTATTGATTCATAAATAAATTGATATTAATTCGGCGCAAAAGTACTACCTTTTTTATTAACTGCCAAATTTTTCCGGATATTTTTTCTATTTTCCCTCACTACTACAGCTGATTGGCATAACTATCAAATAAATATACTGGTAGTTTTTCACCTTCAAAAGTAGCTGATTCTAAGTCTTTTAACACTTCATCTTTCTTCCCCACTACTATAATTCTCATTTGGTTGAGTTGAAAATATTTTTCGGCTACCCGTTGTACATCATCCTTAGTTACAGCATTGATATTGGCAATATAATTCTTATAAAAATAGGGCGATAGCTGACGTGCTTTGATATTAATAGCATAATTGGCTATGGTTTGTGGGCGTTCGGTAGCCAGCACAAACTGTCCTAAATATTGCGCTTTAGCTTGTGCCAACTTTTCCTCGCTAACGACCTCATTCCTAATGCGTTTTACTTCTTTTAGAGTTTCTATCACCGCAGGAGCCGTAACTGCATTGCCTACACTAGTTTTGATATTGAAAACTCCTTTAGTCCATTTATCGGTCTTAAAATAAGAAGAAGCCCCATAAGTATAGCCGTTTGCCTCTCGCAAATTCATATTGATATAGCTACCAAAATCACCTCCTAATATACTGTTAGCTATAAGCATTGCAAAATAGTCAGGGTCATTCATCTGCAAATCTATTAGGTTAGTGATGCGTATTTCGGACTGTACTGCATTAGGAAGGTCGATAAGGTTTATTTGCGTTTCAGACACGTTTTCAGGCACATAGAGTGTTTCTTGCGGGGTAGTGACAGCCTGCCATTCGCCAAAATAGCGACTCACTAAACGGTATACTTCAGCAGGATCTACATCGCCAGTGATAACTAAATAGGCATTATTAGGTACAAAATGGGTGTGATAATATTGGTGTACATCTTTCAGGCTAAGCGCTTTAACGTTTTTCTCTGTTATATACTCTCCATAAGGATGGGCTGTACTAAAACGCAAAGTCTGCTGTACCCGCTTGCTGATTGCCTCTGCATTATTTTCGTTAGCCCTAAGACTTTGTATAGTTCGCGCTTTTTCTCTTTCCATTTCCTCTTCTTCAAAATTGGGGTGCAGTGCTGCATCGGCTATAAGTTCGAGTACCCTAGGGAAGTATTTTGAGAGCATTTGTGCCGATACTCCATTAGGCAATATCGAAATATCAGCTGCCAAATAGTCTATTTCTTCATTGAATTCGTCTTTGGGTATAGAGGTTGAACCACTACCTGCTAAAAGCGAAATAAGGTCGTAGACCCCTTTTTTATCGCGTTCGAGAGTAGGAGGTTCGTCTAATGAAAGCCGTAAGCTCACTTGTGGGAGTTTATGGTTTTCAACAATAAGCAAGGTAAGTCCGTTAGGCAATATATGAGTGATAGGCGTACCCAAGTTGATAATAGGAGCTTGGGCAGGCATAGGTTGTTTTGAACGATTCATCAGTGTATTAGTTAGTGGGTAAATAATCGAGTTCGAGACGTTTGTTTTTATCTAAATATTTGCGGGCGGCATCGCGTATCTCTTCGCGCGTGATACTGCGGTATTGGTCTATCGCCTTATTGATAAAGTGAGTATCATTATAAAAAGTATAATGGTCTGCCAATGAAAGGGCTATCCCTTCCATATTATTATGCTGACTCACAAATTGGGCTTCTATCTGGTTTTGTAGTTTTTCGTACTCACGCTCGCTAATAAGGTCTGTTTGTAGTTTTTCTATTTCCTCATCTATCTCTTTGCCCAAAGTATCTAAACTCACTCCGTCCATCGGGAGAGCCCCCATTATATAGGTACCATAATCCTCTTGGGCATCAGAGAAAGCTAACACTTGCAAAGCTGTTTGGTGCTCATCTATCATTTTCTTGTAAAGACGGGCACTCTTGCCATCGGTCAGCAGATATGAAAGCATATCTAAGGCAAATGAATCTCTATCCTTCATAGCAGGGATGCGATAGGCGTAGAGTTTTAGTGGTATTTGTATATTGGGGTCGTAATCAGTAGCCTTAATAGTCTCGGTTATAGGTGCTTCTTCTATCTTACAGCGGTGTATCTTTTCGCCAGTATTGGGGATAGTACCAAAATATTGTGCTATCCACTGTTTAGCCTGCGTTTTATCAAAATCGCCTGCTAAGACTAATACTGCATTATTAGGATTGTAGAATTTCTTTTTAAAAGCAATAAACTCTTCGAGTGTTGCCGCATCTAAGTGTTCTATTTTACCAATCACAGTGCCAGCATAAGGGTGTTTTTTAAACAGATGCGGATTGATGGCCGAACGATACATTATTTTGCCATAGGGAGCATTGTCTATACGCTGGTTTTTCTCCTCTTTCACTACCGCATTTTGGGTGCTAACCCCTATTTCATTGATAATAGGGTGCAACATTCGTTCAGCTTCCATCCACAAACCTAATTCTAAGTTGTTAGAGGGAAAAACCTCGTAATAATAGGTTTTATCTTGGGTGGTGAAAGCGTTATTATGCCCGCCATTAGACGATACTATATCAAACCACTTGCCGCGCCCTATATGTTGTGTTCCTTCAAAGAGAAGATGCTCAAAGAAGTGCGCAAAGCCCGTACGTGTAGGGTCTTCATCTTTTGCCCCTACGTGATACATCACCCCAATAGTTACTACGGGTGCTGAATTATCCTGATGTAGGATAACGTGTAAGTCATTATCGAGTTTGTATTCTTCAAATATAAATTCTTTTGCCATTATAATATTTGCCAATTAAAAAACTTTGCTTGAGCTAAGAAAACTCAAGCAAAGTTAAACAAAATATTTTATTCTTTATAAATGCTTACAGATTAGCATTGATAAGTTCTTTGATTTTAGCCTCAGAAGGACGCGGAGCAGAGATACTGATAATCTTACCCTCTTTGCTTATTAAGAAAAAGCGTGGAATACCTGTAAGATCGTAGTTCTCAATAAAGTCGCGGTGTGCACTAAGGTCGATATGGAGTTGAACACCTTGCATTTTTTCTTCAGTTACCATAGCTTTCCAAGCCTCTTTATCTTTATCAACTGATAGGCTTACGAAGGTAATGTCTTTACCTTTGTACTCTTCTTGTAACGCTTTCATAGCAGGAAGCTCTTGCAAGCAAGGTTTGCACCAAGTAGCCCATACATCTACATATACTAATTTACCTTTTAGGCTTTCGTAGTTTACGGCTTTGCCATTGATATCTTCAGCTTCAAAACCAGCAAAATTACTACCTGTTTTAGTTTTTTCAATAGCTTTTAAACGTTTATCAAGTTCTTTTATAGCTGCAGTATCTTTTACATATTCTTTGATAAAACTTACCATTTGTTGGTTAATTTCGTCGGCATTACCAGCAGATACTCCTGTAATGAAGTAACGTGCTAAGTCTTTTTTGATACTAGCAGATTTAAGTCCTTTTACGTGGTCTATCAGTTTACCCCAAGGGTTAGCTGCATTATCGTCGTACTTATCAAACAAATTGTTGAGTACCAACTCTTTGTAAGTATGAAAAGTATTGTAATCTTCGGCGTTATCATAGTCTAACTTAGCGACTTCGTCAGCAAACTCTTTTGGTAGTTTTACTTCCTCACCAGAATAGCGTTTATGAGCTCTTTCGTAAACACTTTTAGCATAAAGCATTTCGTAGTTGATAGCTTTTTCTTCTTTTTTTACAAAATCCTTAGGTAGGTCTTTTGCTTTTTTCAAGAAGTCAGTGTATTTGGCAGCGTATTGTTCAAGACCTTTTTTAAACTCTTCAGGTTTTTTAGCAAAAAGTTGTTGTACATCTTCTGAATTTTGCAATTCCATTACAAAATCAGCTTTCTTTTGCAAGTAAGCACTAGCGATAGTATCTTTACCAGTGAACTTAACAGTGAGTGGCATTTTAGATAAATCAATATTAACACCCAATTCATCACCTTGCTGTAAGTAAAGTGGAATTTGAATACCCTGAGGGTCTATAAGGGTATAATAGTTGGTAGGCACGCGAAGGGTATCGCGGAAAGTGCCATCAGGCATTAATTTTATAGGACTTTCTACCTCGCCTCCTACTAATTTAAGGTCAAGAGGCATTCCGTTTAGACCGTCTACTTTACCGGTCAGTACAATGTAGTCAGCTTTGCTTGAGCAAGCCGCCAAGCCTAGTGTGGCTAATGATAAAATAAATAGTTTTTTCATTATGATTAAATATTTCAGATTACAAAGGTACAGCTTTTTTTTAATCTACCAAAAAAATTAACAATTAGCATTATTAATAAGTGCTTTATTTATGCGTTTTATTAAGCCTGCTCCCTCGTATATAAAGCCGGTGTAAAGCTGTATGAGTGAGGCTCCTGCGGCGAGTTTTTCTAAAGCATCTTCCTCACTAAAGATACCTCCTACCCCAATGATAGGAAATGTGCCCCCACTCTTCTCGTGCAAGAAACGTATCACTTCAGTAGAGCGTTGTTTTAGAGGTTTTCCACTAAGTCCGCCTGTTTCTTGTTGGTTAGCCGATATGAGGTGCTTGCGTGCAATGGTAGTATTAGTAGCAATTACCCCTGCTATATGCGTTTGTTGTATTATCTCTATAATGTCTAACAGCTGGTCATCAGTTAAATCAGGAGCTATTTTTAGCAAGATAGGTTTCTGTTTAGCTTTCTGATTGTTAGCTGTTTGCAGGGTGGTGAGCAATACCTTTAGCGGTTCTTTTTCTTGCAAGGTACGCAAATTGGGAGTGTTAGGCGAACTCACATTAACCACGAAATAATCAACATAGTTAAACAGCGCTTCAAAACACGCCATATAGTCGTCTACAGCCTGCTCATTAGGAGTGATTTTATTCTTGCCTATATTGCCGCCTATCATCACATTAGTATTCTTTTTAAGTCTTTCTACCGCTGCTGCTACTCCCTCGTTATTGAAGCCCATACGGTTGATAATCGCTTGGTCTTCTATAAGACGAAAAAGGCGTTTGGGTGGGTTGCCCGATTGTGGTTTGGGGGTGATGGTACCAATCTCTATAAAACCAAACCCCATATTGGATAGTTCTTTGTATAGTTTGGCATCTTTATCTAAGCCCGCTGCTAAGCCCACCGGATTTTTAAAGTGTAAGCCAAAGACTTCTCGGTGCAGTACAGGATGTTCTACCTGATAGATAGCGCGAATGAGAGCTGGCACACCAGGTAAGCGATGTATCCACTTCAGATAATTGAATGTAAAATGGTGAGCCCTTTCGGGGTCGAGCTTGAAAAGCAACGGACGGATAAGAGATTTGTACATAACACTAAAAAAAGAAGGTCAAAGATAAGCCAAAGCCCTCCTTAACCTCCTAAAATAATTTTAATTTTTAAAACACTTAAATACTATAGCGAGTGGGGAGAACAGGATTCGAACCTGTGAAGGTAAAACCAGCAGATTTACAGTCT
>ERZ773067.622-NODE-622-length-20751-cov-9.202938_pt1 | contig 20751 bp, 14 predicted proteins | sample MGYA00580622_ERZ773067 | MGnify/ENA primary metagenome ERZ773067 (study PRJEB29015, sample SAMEA2737998) | human oral metagenome | biome: human oral; feature: human-associated habitat; material: dental | place: China | collected 2113 ...
AAAGGGCGACGAGCTGAATCCAACGGCGGCAGCGTTTCGCCAAAGGGCGACGAGCCGAATCCAACGGCAGGAGCGTTTCGCCAAAGGGCGACGAGCTGAATCCAACGGCGGCAGCGTTTCGCCAAAGGGCGACGAGCTGAATCCAACAATATACAACGATTAATCGTGAAGAATAAGGGCTGATTGCGAATCGACCATCACATCGCCGCCCTCCATTTCTCCGAGGCCCGATTCGTTTATCTCTCCGTTGGCACAAACTATGGTGTACTTGCCGCGGGGAATTGTGACGGTGCGAAGCTCGGTGCTGCCATTAAGAATAACATAAATATTTTTCCATTTGTCGCCCCCGGCGTTGTCCTTTAATCGGAAGGCAACGAGCGCCTCTTGAACGGGCAGGAATTCGAGATGCTTGCGAACAAGGTCGGCCCGTCCGAGACGGAACGCCGGATGGAGCTTACGGAGCTTGATGAGACCACTATAGTAGCTCAACACCTGTGGATATTCCTTGAGGTTCTGCCAGTTTATTTCATTGATGGAGTCGGGCGAATTGTACGAATTGTGCACGCCTTTTTTGTTGCGCAACATCTCCTCACCGGAGAGCATGAATGGCACGCCCTGCGAGGTAAACACGGCGGTTTGGGCTAGCAGGTCGAGCCGGATGAGCATTTCCTCGTCGTACTGCGTTTCGGGAATCGACGCCCGCAACCTGTCTACAAGGCACATATCGTCGTGGCAACTCACGTAGGCAATCATCTGCGTGGGCTCGTCGGCCCATGGTTTCTTGGTGTAGTTAACCTTCGAGTAATCTATTTGCGGATGGGCAATCATGCCTGCAATTCCGGCTTTCACGCTTTCTTCCATGCCCGGAAGGCCGGCCAGGAATGCGGGCTTGGTATTGTCGGAGAACGGGCCGCGCAAGGCGTCGCGCAGTTCATCGCTGAAGGCGGCTATTCCGGGTATCTGGGCGGTGTTGGCTTTCATGGCCAGCTTGTCTTCGGGATAGGCGCATTTGCCGGCGCTCCAGCCCTCGCCGTAAACGAATATTCCGGGGTCGATGGCATTGAGTTCGCTGCGAATAAGGTTCATGGTTTCTATGTCGTGTATTCCCATCAGGTCGAAACGGAAGCCGTCGATGTGATACTCTTCTACCCAGTATTTAATCGACTCGAGCATGAACTGGCGCATAAGCGTACGTTCTGAAGCTGTCTCGTTGCCGCATCCGGAGCCATTGGATGGTTTGCCCGAAGAGGTGTAGCGATAGTATTCTTTCGGGAATATACGTTGAAAATTGCTGCCGTCGATGTCGAAGGTATGATTGTACACTACATCTAAGATGACGCGAATGCCGGCCTTATGGAGTGCTTGTACCATTTGCTTGAACTCGGTTATGCGGCGTGTGGGCAGGGCGGCGTCGTAACTGTAGCTGCCCTCGGGCACGTTGTAGTTCTGCGGGTCGTAGCCCCAGTTGTATTGGGGCTTATCGGGGCGAAGTTCGTCGATGGAGGCGAAGTCGAACGACGGCAGAATGTGCACGGCATTAATGCCGAGCGCGCGCAGATGGTCTATGGCTTTCTGCTCGGTTAGAGCAAGGTATTTGCCTTTGTGCACGAGGCCAGAGGTTGGCGACATGGAGAAATCGCGGTGGTGCAGCTCGTATATTACTAAGTCGGCCGCGCTTCGGGTGGGCACTCGCTTGTCGGAATCCCATCCGGCGGGGTTGGTTTCGGCAAGGTCGATTATTGCTCCTCTTTTGCCGTTCACGCCTACGGCTTTGGCGAACGTGCCGGGTGTTTCGCCGCGGCCGATGTCGAAGGTGTAGAATTTGCCTTTCAAGTCGCCCTTTACGGTTGTCGTCCACACGTTGGGCGCTGTCTGAGAGAGCTTCACCTTTTTGTAGGCCTTGCCGCCCAGTCCGGCATCGTATAACCGAAGCGTGGGTTTCTCGGGCGCGTTTAGCTTAAAGGTTGTCGACTTGGGCGAATACGAAACCTCGTTGAACGTTTCTTGCGCCATGGCGTTGTGCGCTATGATTAGCGCGAGTGTGGCAGTTGCCATCAGTTGTTTTATGTTCATGTTGCTTGGAATTTGTGTTCTATCGGTCTCTGGCTTCTACGCCTACTGCTTTCACGTTGGGGTCTTCATGTCCTTCGAGTGAGATGGCGAATCCTCCACCAGGAGCCATCTTAAGGTTAAGTACGTCGCCGCGCTTAACTTTTTTCTTGCTGATGGTGTAGGCCTTGGGATTGGTTTTGTAATGTGCCTTTTTGCCATCGGCGTATATTGTGCATGTGTAGATGTATCCTTGAAAGAGGAAATCGAGTTTGATGTTAGATGTGTGCCCATCCTCGTTGCACTTGCCGCCGATGAACCAGTTCATTCCTCCCTTCTCGCGTCGGGCTACGGTTACATATCGAGCGGGCTCGGCTTCGATATAAATCGACTCGCTCCAATCTACGGGCACATCGCGAATGAACTGGAAGGCGTCGGCGTATTTGGCGTAGTTTTCGGGAAGGTCGGCCACCATTTGCAGCGGACTGTACATGGTTACGTAGAGCGCGAGCTGACCGACGAGCGTTGTGTTTACCTGATTCTTGTTGTCGCTCCACGTGTTGAGCTGCGTTTCGAGTATGCCGGGCGTGTAGTCCATCGGGCCGCCTTGCAATCGGGTAAAGGGAAGGATAACGGTGTGGTCGGGACGATTGCCGCCGAAGGCTTCGTACTCGGTTCCGCGCGCGGATTCGTTGCCTATAAGGTTGGGATAGGTGCGGCACAGGCCGGTGGGGCGAACGGTTTCGTGGCCGTTAACCATTATGTGATACTTGGCAGCCTCTTTCACCACGTGCATATAGTGGCGGTTCATTGATTGCGAGTAGTGGTGGTCGCCACGGGGAATGATGTCGCCCACATAACCGGTTTTCACAGCGTTGTAACCCCAGGCTTTCATATATATGAAGGCATTATCGAGGCGCCGCTCGTAGTTGGCTACGCTCGATGATGTTTCGTGGTGCATCATGAGCCGGACGCCTTTTTCCTTGGCGTATTTGAGAAGTCCAAAGAGGTCGAAGTCGGGATAGGGTGTAACGAAGTCGAACACATTCTCTTTCCAATGGCCGAACCAATCTTCCCAGCCGATGTTCCAGCCCTCAACAAGCACTTGGTCGAGCCCGTTAGCGGCTGCAAAGTCTATGTAGCGCTTCACGTTCTCGGTGTTGGCTCCGTGTCGGCCGTTGGGTTTGGCGGTGCGATAACGGGGACGGTCGATGTCTACTGACTGGAAATCGTCGGTGTAGTTCCAGGTGCTTTTGCCGACAATCATTTCCCACCAAACGCCGCAGTATTTAATGGGTTTAATCCACGATACGTTGCTGATTTCACATGGTTCGTTGAGGTTGAGAATGAGGTTCGAGGCGAGTATCTGCCGCGCGTCGTCGCTCACCATTACCGTGCGCCAGGGCGACTTACACGGCGTTTGCATAAAACCCTTCAGGCCCGTTGCGTCGGGTGTGAGCCACGATTCAAACACCATGTTTTTATCATCGAGGTTGAGGTGCATGGTGGCGTAGTCTATGCAGGCGGCCTCGTGGATGTTGATGTAAAGACTGTCGGCCGATTTCATTTGCAGCGATGTTTGCACACCGGTTTCAGAGAATACGCTTACCGACGAGTTGCTCCAATTCACTGCATCGTGGAATCGCGATCGAATCTCGGAGAGCTTCGACTCCTGGGTTTCCTGCTCCTGCGTGTCGTAATCGCCGGGAATCCACCACGCGGTATGGTCGCCAGCCATAGCAAACTGCGTGCGCTCCTCCTTGATGATAAAGTAGTTCAAGTCGGGTTGCTGTGGAAATTCGTAGCGAAAGCCCACACCGTCGTCATAGACACGGAAACGAAGAATCATGATACGGTTCGTCTCACGCTGTTTCAGCGTAACTGCCAACTCGTTATAGTGGTTACGTATCTCATGCGTCTCTCCCCATACAGGTTGCCATGTCTCGTCGAAAGTCGATTTCTTGGTATCTACAAGCTGGAAGCCCTCCATAAGGTCGGTTTCCTCCAACCCCTTACTGGCGTGCTTATCTTTGGCGAGCTCCAATCCTAAATATGACTTTTTCACCACAGGTTGCTGCTTGTAGGACACGCTATAGCAAGGACGTCCTCCGTCGATACTAAACCATAAGAAAACACTTTCATTGGGAGAATATAACATCTTCGTACCCTCATCTACCATCACTTGAGCCATCGAAGTGATAGAGAAGAGCCATGTGAGTGTCAGTAATTTTATTCTGTTCATGTCCGTTTTTGTTTATCCTTAATATATACGAGCAGTGGGACACAATCCTCTGCGTCCCATTGCCTATTTGTTTTTATCTTCCAGACTGTGCAATCAAGTCTGTAATATCATAGTTGAAATCATTCCTCTTCATCAAGTCTTCCAGCGAGACGTGCATCCGGTATCTCCAATAGTGTTTAGGATTAGCTGGAATATTGATTCGTTCGGCATCCGGTTGGGCGAGGCGAAGGGTTTCGTCGATGCTCATCCAATCCTGGATGCTGAGAACGCATAGCATGCTGGGCGAAGAGAGGTGCCTGCTAACAATATCGCGAGCTAACCATCCAGGCAGCGGATGCGGGGCGGGGCCTTCGCGGTGCAACACGTTGTTGAAATAATCTTGCGTGCGGGGCCAATCTTCGTCCCACCAAAGGCGTAGGGTGGGCATATCGTGCGTGGATATGGTACTTACGCTAGAATACGGATTAGTACCGAGATGACCGAAACGCAGGTGCGGGTCTTTGGGCATGCTCTGAATTTCAAGACTAAGAATGCGCAGCTCGTTCATTACCCAAGCCACGCAATCGGGTACCATCCCAAGGTCTTCAGCACAAACAAGCATCCGAGTTGCATTAACCAACTTGGGTAGCTTTTTCATTGCTTCCTGATACCAGAACTGGTTATTGCGGCGATAATAATAATCGTTGTAGAGCTTGTTGAATATGGCCTTGTCGCTGTCGTAGAGACTTTCGTATATAAAGTCAAATTGGACGCTGATGCGTGGGTGGAATAGGTTCGGGTCACGATGGTCGCGCACGAAAAGCACGTCACTTACAAGTGAATAGAGTCCGTCGCGAATCCATATATCTTTTTCGGAGAGTTCGCCCGTGAAAGCTTCCTCAATCTTGCGTTGTGTACAGTATTCGGAGCGCATTCTATAGCGGTCTCCCCAGGTGTGCTCAAGATATTTTCCTCGTACTTCGTCGGCATGCTCGCGGAATATTCTGTCAACAACCCAGTCGGCAATGAATGGTTCGGTGAACAGATCCTCCTGCCAATGCAATCCGTAGCCCTCGATTTCTTCGCGACTCATACCGAGCGACGGGGCAAACTGGCCTAGCAAGCCGTGTACCGAGTTTACGGGAATCTCCCAAATGCGGAAGAATCCCAACACGTGGTCTATTCGATAGGCGTCGAAATATTTGGCCATGTTGCGGAATCGGTTAACCCACCAGGTGCAATTATCCTTAATCATCTCATCCCAGTTGTAGGTTGGGAATCCCCAGTTCTGTCCGTTTACAGAAAAATCGTCGGGCGGTGCGCCGGCCTGCCCGTTGAGGTTGAAATATCGCGGTTCACTCCACACATCACATCCGTAACGGTTCACTCCAATTGGGATATCACCCTTTAGAATAACTTTCTTAGATTGCGCATAACTGTGGGCTGCCTTGAGTTGAGTAGCAAGCACAAACTGCACGTAGTAGTAGTAGGCCACTTCCTTATATGCCTTGTTTCGTGGCGACGACAGGGCCTTGCGGTCGGCCTCGTTCCATCGGTTGTGGTCTGGCCATTTGGAGAAGTCGGCAGTTCCGTTCTTGTCGCGCAGATGGCAATACTGCGCATAGGGCACAAGCCAATGTTCGGTTTCTACGAAGAATGTTTTAAACTCTGGGCTCTCCATAGAGGCCTTGCCCTCTTGCTCGAATAGTAGATGGAGATATTCATTCTTCGCATTGTTCACCTGCTCGTAGTCTATTTGCGGTAACGCATTAAGTTCTTTACGCAGCTTTTCAAAAGCGTCGCGCTGCTTCTTATCGTTAAGTTTGGGCAACGCACTAAGGTCTACATATTGCGGATGTAGGGCAAAGATGGAGATGCAGCTGTAAGGATATGAATCCGTCCAGGTATGTGTTGTGGTAGTGTCGTTAATTGGGAGAATTTGCAACAGACGCTGCTTAGTGAGACTCACCCAATCAATCATTTTACGGAGGTCACCGAAATCACCGATTCCGAAGCTACTCTCCGAACGCAACGAGAACACCGGAACGAGTGAACCTGCAATGCGCACGGGTGGAATGGGAAAGAAGGCCTCGTCAAGTTCATAGACAACCACATCGCCTTCGTCCATTTGTGGAAGTTCCACGATACGATTATCGCTATATTCCCAAACAGGAGAAGCGCTATTCTCGTCATTTCTTATAAAGAACTTCAGTTCCACTCGGTTATTTGTCAGTTGAGCAGCATCCAAATCTATAGACCATTCATTCGTGCCATAATGTTTCATTGGTAGACCTTTCTCGGGGTTCCATGCTCCGAGCATAGTCTCTGTACCAAGAACAAAAAGTCTCTTACTACTTCCGAGTTGCGGAGCGCGCACCTTTATGCAAACGCATTTCCGGAAACTGTTCGGCGATGGCTTGTCGAGCGAGCGTCCTGTGATGCAATCTGTCACGGCCGAGCTGTAGAGGTAGGCATCCTTGGGGATGTCGTTCCAATGATCGAAGATGCGATAGGTTTGCGCTCGTTCGGCATTGAACACCACATGATGAACAACGGTTTCCCATTCGCGCCGTTCCTCTTCGTCGCCTCGCCAAATACTGTAGAAATAGTTGAGCTGTATTCCTGGAAGGACTTCGCGATTGATTTCAACTTGCCAATGATAGCCATCAGCTGTATGCATTCTGTATGCCGAGTACTTATGCTCTCCGCCATTCAAACCGGTTACGATGTTCAGGAGTAAGTCCTGTCCATAGTAAGTTTGATAGTTTATATTGAATTGTAATTTCATTGTCTTTTACTATTTGTTTATTTCTTCTTTGTATCTTTTATTATGCTCACGGCCATTGCTCCGACAATGAGCGATACGCCAGCCACAATCATCATGTGGTATTGAACGGAGCCAACAAATGCGAGAATCACTCCTCCTACAGATGCAGCGATGATTTGCGGTATACATATCGTGCCGTTAAACAAACCTAAATATGCGCCCATGTGTCCGTAACCTTCGAGTGCATTAGTGACGAAAGTAAACGGCATAGCCAGCATTGCAGCCCACGCACAACCAATGAGTATGAACGGAACGAACATCAAGTATTGGTCGTGAACAAAGGCTGCCATAACGAATCCGATTCCGCCCAAAATAAGCGAAAGACTATAGGCTAGCTTCCTGCTCTTGAACTGTGGTAGAACCATTGCCCAAATCACCGACCCGATGGCCTGGATGGCGAACAAGATTCCAACCCAGTTACCAGCCTCCTGATAGGCTGCTGTGGATGTTGCATTAGGATCGAGCATATCGACATTCCAACAGTTGGCAGCCACGGTCCCATTAGTGTAGGTCCACATATACATGAATGCAAACCAACAGAAGAATTGTACCAATCCAACCTTCCAGAATGTCGAAGGCGCATTACGCAGAAGTTTCATCCAATTGGCTTTTGACTCATTGGCGGTTTCCTTCAGGTTATGATATTCGGCATATTCCTTCGGCGGAATCTCCTTCACCTTGGCAGTTGTATATAACACGCAAAGAATAAGTATAGCCGCACCTATATAAAAGGAATATATCACCGAATCGGGCACAACCCCCGATGGTGCTTCGTTGGCTATACCTAGAAATGTGAAGAAAAACGGAAAGAAATAACCCACCAGCGACCCGGCATTACACAAGAAGCTCTGGATAGAATAGGCCAAACCTTTTTGTTTTTCGTTTACTTCATCGCCCACGAGCATCTTGAACGGCTGCATAGCCATGTTTATGCTTGTGTCGAGAAACATGAGTGAAACGAGTCCAAACACCATAGCCGTAGATGTCACCATACCGAACGAGCCGGAGTTTGGCAGCAAACACATCACAAGTACAGCTACGGTTGCACCTATGAAGAGATAGGGAATTCGCCTTCCGAAACGCGTCCATGTTTTATCGGATAGGGTTCCAACTACCGGCTGAACAAGAATTCCCATCAGGGGGGGGAGAATCCAGAAGTAGCTCAAATTATGCGGATCAGCACCAAGAGTGGCGAAGATGCGCGAGATATTAGCGCTTTGTAAGGCATACGCAATTTGCACACCAAAGAATCCGAAGCTTAGATTCCAAAGCTGCCAGAAACTTTTATCAGGTCTTTCTTTCATTTGTATAGTTGTTTTGTTTGTTATCCTGGATATTGTGTCTATCGGGTGGTTCCTCTAATGATGAGCCTTGTGCGCACCACTCGTTTCTCGACTTTGTCGATGGGAATTGTTCCCTCCACCTTTTCTATTAGTATGTTGGCGGCTTCCTCGCCCACTCTTGTTCCGAGTTGTTCAACGGTGGTGAGCATAGGATCACACGAAACGGCTCGTTCGCCATTAGTGAATCCGCATATCGAGATATCTTCGGGAACTCTGAATCCCATTCGTTTGCACGAGTATAATATTCCGATTGCGGTTTCGTCGTTAACGGCGAAGAAAGCATCGGGCGGGTTGGACATGTTCATCAGGTCGGGTGTGATGAGTTCGGCGTCGGCTCTGTTGTCGCAAATGAACGTCAGATCGTCATCCGGTTTTAGTCCGTGTTTGAGAAGGGCATCTTTATATCCGTTATATCTATTCTTGCCGATTTCAAGATTCATTGGCATTCCGAAGTAGGCTATACGTTTACATCCTGTGCCAACAAGGTGCGACACGGCCGTGAAAGTGCCCATATAGTCGTCAACCACTACTCTACTTGCATTGACTCCAGTGCTTATGCGATCGTAGAAAACCAGCGGCAGCCCATAATCCATCAGCCTTTGGAAATGGTCGTGCTTAATTGAGTTCTTTGCTTGCGAAACGATTATACCACAAACCTTGTTTTCGTGAAACGACTTGCAGATTTTCACCTCACGTTCATATTTCTCGTTGCTTTGTGCAATCATCAAACTATATCCACGGGCCGATGCTTCTTCTTCTATGCCGGCCAGAATAGATGAGAAATAGAAATGGGTGAATTCGGGAACAATAACTCCTATGATTTTCGGTGGCTGAATTTTACTTCTGCGCAAAGTTTTTGCAATCATGTTGGGCAAGAATTTGTGTTCGCGAGCATATTTCTTTATTTCCTCGCGTTTCTCGGCCGATATACGCGGACTATCTTTCAATGCCCTCGAAACCGTTGCTATCGAAACTCCAAGCTCACGAGCAATATCTTTCATTGTCAAGTTGGGGTTCTCATTCATAAGCTCTGCTCATTGTTATTGATACACATTATTACAAGTGTCGCAAAAATACAGAATTTAACCGGTGACATTGACCTACGTCAATCTTTTTAGGCCGGCTTAATAGGTGCAAACGTTTGCACCTATTAAATAGCACTTTTACTCTCAAAAAAGTATTAAACCTTTAATGCGCGTCTATCTTTGCGGAAGATTGAACGGAGAATTGATATTAATCAATAGATGATTTAAGTTTCCGGTTAGTGATTCGACCACCGAATCTCAAGTAAGAAGGACTATTGAATGTATAATTCTGTTATGACAAAGGATAACCCAGGATCTTTAATTATACAAAAATGCAATAAGGTTGGAACACCCAACTATGTTTTGCATACCCTTGAGGCGTTCACAAATGCATCCAAAAATCTTGAACGCAGTTTTGTAAACAGTATAAATGCAATCAAAGACCTAGAATGCTGTTTTGTAAATTGCACCGGTTCAAACAACCTCTTTCACTCTCCTCTTTGCTTGATTATATAATGCTCCCTAAAAGGAGAAGATCATAAAGTAAATTCTATAATAACTTTAATCAACGATAACAATTTTAATAACAGAAATGATGAAGCAGGTAAAAAGCAAGTTTTCCGGCAGAATTCTAATCCTATTCCTAGGCATGATTCTGTCGATTGGAGCCTTTGCACAATCAAATGTCAAAGGTCAGGTGAAAGATGCTTCTGGCGAACCCATTATCGGCGCATCCGTATTAGTTAACGGAACGTCGAACGGCACGATGACCGACCTTGACGGTAATTTCGTTGTCAACGTTCGACCGGGAACAATGTTAACAATTTCCTACATCGGATATCTCAGACAGCAAGTTGCAGCCGTCGACGGTATGGTGGTTATTCTCAAAGAAGACCAGGCACAACAAATGAATGAAGTGGTGGTCATCGGTTACGGTGTAGCCAAAAAGAGCGACCTCACAGGTTCGGTTCTAGCAATGAAACCCGATGCAAAAAACAAAGGCGTCGTAGTAAATGCACAGGACATGATGCAAGGTAAAATGGCCGGTGTTAACATAGTGTCGAAAGACGGAACACCAGGAGGAGGAGCAACCATCCGAATACGTGGAGGCTCATCGCTTAACGCATCGAACGACCCATTAATTGTGATAGATGGTGTTGCAATCGACAACAATGGCGTGAAAGGATTGTCGAACCTACTCTCAATTGTGAATCCGCAGGACATCGAGAGTTTCAACATCCTCAAAGACGCATCCGCAACAGCCATCTATGGTTCACGCGGATCGAACGGAGTAATCATCATAACCACAAAGAAAGGTCGTAAAGGACTCCAAATTTCCTATAACGGAAGTACAACCATCAGCACAAAGAAAAAACTCATTGATGTGCTTTCAGCCGACCAATATCGCGAGTTCATAACAAAGCTCTATGGTGTGGGAAGCGATGCCTATAAAGCACTCGGAACGGCTAACACCAACTGGCAAGAAGAGATTTACAGAACAGCAGTGAGTCATGATCATAACCTAACCATTGGCGGACAAGTGGGTGACTGGCTGCCCTATAGAATAAGTGGAGGCTATACAGGTCAGCAGGGTATACTGAAGACCTCGAGTTTCGACCGATTCACAACTGCACTCAACTTGAGTCCGTCACTACTCAACAAGCACCTCAACATCAACCTTAATCTCAAAGGTCTCTACGCTAAGAGCCGATATGCCGATGCAGCCGCCGTAGGTGCAGCCGTATATATGGACCCAACACAGAGCGTTTACGACAACACATCGCCCAATGCATTCGGAGGATATTTCCAGTGGAAAACATCCAGCAATTACAACAATCCGAAATGGGGTCCATATGAATTCAACAATATCGCAACCCGCAATCCAGTGTCTATTCTAGACCTCAAGAACGATATTGCACACAGTCGTGAGTTCATCGGTAGTGCCGACCTCGACTATCAGGTTCACGGATTCGAAGACCTTCGTCTGCACGCAACCCTAGGTTCCGACATAGCTTTCGGTCAGCAAGACACCCAAATATCGCCCTATTCGCCACAGGCTGTGTACTATGGCAGCTACGGATGGGAAACTATCCTAAAACGTAATTTCCAGTTCAGCTCCTACGCACAATATTTCCACGACTTCAAAGACCGTAATAAGAATCATTTCGACATTATGGCCGGATATGAGTGGCAACACTACTGGCGCACACAGAAGAACTCCTATTGGGGCATTTATCCAGACGGCGACCCTACACTTGATTCGAACGGACAATCAATGGTTGGCCAACTACGCAATGTAACCAACTATAGATATGCAACCGAGAATTATCTTGTTTCGTTTTTCGGCCGTGCAAACTGGTCAATGAAAGACGGTCGATATCTTCTCACCGCAACTGTACGAAACGATGGCTCATCGCGCTTCCGCGAACACTGGGCACTATTCCCATCACTAGCTTTCGGATGGCGATTAAAAGATGAGAAGATGCTGAGCAAAGTAGACTGGTTATCTGATTTGAAACTCCGTCTCGGATGGGGTAAAACCGGTCAGCAAGACGGAATCGGCGACTACAACTATTTCGCCATCTACAAGAACTCACGAGGCATCGGCTCCTACTATCCGCTCACAGGCGACGGTTCTGTGGTCCGCCCTGTGGCCTACGATCCCAATCTCAAATGGGAAACAACAACAACAACCAACATCGGCCTCGACTGGGGAATAATACGCCAACGACTTACTGGTAGCTTCGATTGGTACTATCGCAAAACAACCGATCTGCTGAACACCGCCTACGTTCCGGCCGGCTCGAACTTCGCAAACAAAGTGACAAGCAATATTGGCTCGATGAAAAACATCGGTTTCGAAGCCCAGATTCACTGGCTCGCCGTAAGTGCAAAGGATTGGAACTGGACTCTAGACTACAACTTTACATATAATCACAATGAAATAACCGATCTCAGCGGCGGAAGTGACCCAGATTACTATGTTCCAACAGGTGACGGAGCCGGAGGAGGAACCGGAAATAAAGTACAAGCTCACACCGTTGGACACGCCGCCAGCTCGTTCTACGTTTACCAGCAGGTATACGACGCTAACGGCCGACCAATTGACGGTACAGTTGTCGACCGCAACGGCGACGGACAAATCACACCGGCCGATAAATACTTCTACAAGAGCCCCGCGGCCCCTGTTCGCATGGGGTTAGCATCTCGCGTCGAATATAAAAATTGGGACTTAGGTGCATCCTTACGTGCCAGCTTCGGTAACTATGTATACAACAATGTTGAAGCAGGCATGAGCAACGTTAGTCGTGCTGCCGTATGGCTCTCGTCTGGTTTTATGGCTAACCGCACCCCACTATCAATTGCCGACAACTGGCAAACCGATGAATTGCCTGCCAAGCTCTCAGACCGCTGGGTGCACAACGCCAGCTATCTCAAGTGCGATAACATCACACTCGGCTATAGCTTCTCCGACCTGTTCAGATGCAGTTCATGGAACGGAATCAGCGGACGCATCTACGGAACTGCATCCAACATATTCACAATAACAAAGTATAAGGGACTCGACCCCGAGGTAGAGAACGGAATTGATAATAACGCCTTCCCACGTGCCTTCTCATTCATTCTGGGATTGAGCTTGAACTTCTAACATCGAAAGGAAACAAGGATATGAATAAGATAAGAAAATCCATATTTGCCATTGCGGCAACCGTGCTCACAATGGGAATGTCGTCGTGCGTGGGCGATTTGGACGTCACTCCGATCGACCCAAACATGAACGACGCTTCCAAAATCAAACCAGAGCAATTGTTCAACAAATGTTATGCTTTCATGGCATTTGCCGGAAATGAAAATGGAGACAGTGACCCTGATATCTCCGATATAGACGGCGGAACGCAAGGATTCCTCCGACAGATATTCAACGCAAACGAGCTCACAACCGATGAAGCTATCTGCGGATGGGGCGACGAAGGAATAGCGCCTTTCATATACAACTCCTACGATGCATCGCACCCGATGCTCAACGGACTCTACTATCGTCTCTATTTCGGCGTAACTTGTTGCAACCAATACCTGCAGGAATTCGGAAACTACGACGCAACAATGACAGCAGAAGTTCGATTCGTTCGTGCTCTGACCTATTATGAACTAATGGACATCTGGGGGAACGTTCCTTTCAGAACAGAGATTACATCTGGCAGTCCGCAGCAAATTAAGCGCGCCGACCTTTGGAAATGGCTCGAGAAAGAACTCCTCGAAATAGAACCCCTCATGAGCGCACCCGAAGCCAAGACATCAACCAACAAGAACTACGGACGCGCCGATAAGGCTGCCGTATGGATGCTCCTGGCTCGTCTCTACCTCAACTCGCAGGTATACACCGGCACTCCACACTATACCGAGGCCGCAACCTATGCTAAGAAAGTCATCGACTCGCCCTATAGGCTCTACACAACCCCCACCGGTAATTATCCCGCCTATCAGAAACTCTTTATGGGCGACAATGGTGAAAGCGGAGCATCTGTCGAAGCCATTCTGCCAATCCTTCAGGGAACATCCTCGCAATATAAAACCGGAACCTTCACATGGTCGTTCGGTTGCACGCTTTATTTAATAGCCGCAACAAGTGGCGACAAGATGTTCAACGACCCCAACAACCCATCAGCCATCAACGGTACAAACGGTCACTGGGCCGGAGTCAGAGCACGCTCACAACTCCTTGCAAAATTCTTCCCGAACAACGATGCACCAAACGTCCGGGCATACAACATGATTTCTGCAGCCGGCGACGACCGTGCTCTATTTGATGGGGTTGACCGTACACTCAAAATCATTACCAAGGATGATATAGCCGACTTCAATAAAGGATTCGGTGTTTACAAGTTCACTAACATCAAGAGCGACGGAACCGGCGGAAGCCACGACGCATACCCCGACACCGACTTCTTCCTACTGCGCGCCGCTGAGGCCTATCTCATCTATGCCGAAGCAACAGCACGTACTAACGGAGGCTCAACAACAACCGAAGGTACGGCCTACATCAATCAACTACGCACACGAGCACACGCTGCGACGTATAGAGGCTATTCGCTCAACGACATCTGCGACGAGTGGAGCCGCGAGTTCTTCTTCGAAGGATTACGTCGTCCAACACTCATCAGATTTGGCAAGTTCGGCGGAGCATCAGACTATGTTTGGGATTGGAAAGGCGGAATAGCCAATGGCCGCAACTTCGACGCCTATAGGAACCTGTTCGCCCTCCCAACTTCCGACATGAACGTGAACAAAAACCTCGTTCAAAACGCCGGCTACGCTAACTAAAAGAGAGAACATACAAAAGGCGGGAGAACACCCCCTCCCGCCGAATCAAAACAATTCAAGAAACAGAAAACATCATGAACAAAATAAATGTCCTTGCCGGATTAATGATTGGCTTCACAGCACTCTTCGCTACCTCGTGCAGCGACGACCTGGACCACAATCCAACGCTGAAGAAACCAACAACATTCGTGCTCAACACACCCGGCTACTCGTCAACCACAGTTAATCTCGCAGTGACCGACAGCTTAGGACTCTCATGGTCGCAACCCGATTACGGATTCCCAGCTGCAGCACACTATGAGATGCAAGTTTCAACCGCCGACAACTGGACTATCTCAGAAGCCAAAGCTGCGACCGACGAATCAGGAGCAACTAAACCTACTTTCGTCAGCGTGGGAATGATTTCAACCACATGTAAGGCTAAAATGGCAGCAGGCGACCTGGCAAAAGGCCTACAGAAGATTGAAAGATGGGCACAAAACGCAGTACCCTCAACACAGAAAGTATATGCTCGAGTTGCAGCCATCTATTCGGGTGACACAATATACTCTAACGCTGTAAACTTCGATGTCGTTCCATATTATGTCGAACTCCGCGACGCAGCTCCAATCAACTGGTATCTCGTTGGAAGTTGCATCGGCGACGGCTCATGGGGCAACACGGAAGCCAATGTCGGCGTGTCACTAGTCTCGCTTTACATGATTGAAGGCGAAACCTATGACAAAGTAACAGGCGACGGCAAAATATCCTACACCGACTACTTCCCGGCAGGCGGACAATTCAAGCTTATTCTCACTCCTGGCTCGTGGGACACCCAAATAGCCTATAACGACTTCACCGACATCGCATCCAACTCCGCATTCGCAACCAATTCCGACGGCAACGTAGTTGTAAACACAGCAGGATTCTACACAATCACCGTAGACACCAAGACCAGAAAGGCAAAAATCGAAGCCTACACCGGGACTCCAACCGCCTACGCTAACATTTTCTTAGCTGGCGACTACAACTCATGGAATACCGCTGCCGACCCAATGACAGCAATCTCAACCTATGCCGGAGCACAAAATCACAACTGGAAGAAGAACGTTACCTTCCCAGCCGACGGAGGATTCAAATTCACCGATGCCTCCACATGGTGGGGAGCAAGATCTTTCCCCTACGGAACCGCAAACACAACAGCCGGAAACGGAGCATGTAAAGCCGGTAAATACGATGTATTCTTCAACGACATAACCGGACAATTCTGCTTCGTCGCAAAAGAATAATCAAACGAAAAGCCGAGCGGAAATCCTCCCCTATTTCCGCCGGCCTTTCCACAACAACAGCAAAACAACAACAACATGAAAAAGATATTTATGATTCTCAGCGCAAGCCTGCTACTTGTAAGCTGCGGAAGCGAAAACTATAAAGACTGGGTAACACCCCAACACAACGGCGAAGAAAAAAATATCAGCGCAAACTTCACCGCCGAAGCCGCACCGGCAATCGACTTCAACACTGTCAACACCGACTCAGTGCAACTTTTCGTGCCGACAACAACTACAACCGACACAATAGTGTCGCAAAAACTAACGGCACAACTGGCAAACGGAACAGCAACACGCACAATCGATGCCGACAAACAAGGACGAGTGAAAGCCGACGAACTGAAGGCAGCAATAGAATCGCTCTACGGAAAATCGGGCGAAACACGCCAAGTACCCGTAAAAGTAACCAACGCATACAAACTAGGAAACGGGCTCGGCTATAGCCAAAACGCCGAACTCACAGCACAGATAACACTCGTAGCACCCGCCTTCTCGACCATGTTCTATGAAGTAGGAGCAGAATCCGGATGGAATACACCACACCCACTCTACGGACCAGAAGGCGACGGCAAATACGAAGGATGGTACTATCTAAACGGAGAATTCAAATTCCGACCCAACGCCGACAACTGGGATAACGCATACGGATACGACGGCCCAGGAAAAATATCTGCCGACCAAAGTGCAAACTGCCCAGCACCAGCCTCAGCCGGATTATACAGAATCAACCTCAACCTAGCCGACGGAACATACAGCCTCACGGCAATAAACACCCTCAGCCTGATAGGAACCATACAAGGAAACTGGAATACCGACCTCGACCTGACATACAACAGCGCCGATAACACATGGAATTACACCGGCGCCCTGAACGCAGGCGAGTTCAAGATTCGAGCCAACCACGCATGGGATATCGCATGGGGCGGTCGCAGTAGCGGAACCGATTACACCGATATAACCTACAAAGACGGTAAAAACCTCACCATAGCCGCGGCCGGAAACTACACCATCCGCTTCCACCTCAGCTACGAAACAAACAACAAGATCGAAATCATCAAGAATTAAATCCGCCCCAAACCCCGCTATGATTTCCGATAAATCAAGGAATAACAGAACGTAATGAACACCTGTTTTTTCATGTCTATGCGGTAAAGGCCGCAAACGACTCCCGGTAAGAACCTCCCTCTCACAAAGCGTTCTTACCGGTTTTATTTTTCCACCTCTCCCTAATCCCAAATCCCTTTCCAACAGATAAATCGCAAAATAAACTCATTTTATTACTGTTTTATAATTTATCTCTACAGCTGCACAGCTATTTTGCGAGAGATAAATTTTTTCTCTACAGCCGCACAACTGTTTTGCCATATAAAAAACTTTTCTCTACAGCCGCACAACTGTTTTGCCAGAGAAAAAACTTTTCTCTATAGCCGCACAACTATTTTGCCAGAGAAAAAACTTTTCTCTACAGCCGCACAACTGTTTTACGAGAGATAAAATTTTTCTCTATAGCCGCACAACTGTTTTGCCAGATATAAAATTTAAATATAAAATAAACCATACATTATTCTCCTTTTTATATTTAAATCTCAAAATACACCCATGCAATTCTCATATAATTCTATCGTACACCAATTTGAGAGAATAAAAGGTCGCCCCAAACTGCCATATCGCTCATTTCGGATACTTTTGTACGGAATTAATTCAAGAACCATAAACGATGATTATCACAGAAGAATATCTCGACAAAGCTTTCGACAAATACAACATAAAAATGTTCGATAACAAACTGCCGCGACCACGCCTTAGATTGGCAAAATCAAAAACAAAACTCGGTAGGATGCAATGCAGGCAAACCTGGATGGGAAAATGGTGGACGAAAGACTACACGATTTATGTTTCAACCTATTACGACATGTCGAGCACGCAGTTCGACGACATCTTGATTCACGAAATGATTCATTACGCGATTTCTTATCTGGGATTGGTCGACACATCGGCCCATGGCACCGTGTTCAAAGCAATGATGGAAAATATCAATCGCAAGTTCCGTCGAAACATAACCGTGACAATGAAAACCGAAGGCTTGGTGCCGCGCAATGCCATGGAAGGGAAAGATTATCTGGTTCTGGGCGTGACAACAAAAAACGGATCCCATTTTCTGAGTTCCGTTAATCCGAGCGCCGTAAAGAAAATTGAGACTCAACTACAAACAGCAACCGAAATAAAAAGCTACGATTGGTTCAGCTCGAAAGACGATTTCTTCCAGAACATGCCACGCGTTCGGTCTTTGCGTGGCATTCGAGTAGACGAGCTTCGATTCAAAGAAATGATTCGCAAAATGCGACTTCTCACCTCTCCGTTCCTTCTCACTTAGAGCGCATAGTCCAGTTGATGGAAACGATTTTTCCGTTTCGCACAACAGCCTTTATCTGATAGTTTTTTCGCGAAAGTCCGCCCTGGCGGTTTATTTCCAGTCGGGCAGGAATATTAAGATGCTGTTCGGCCGTTCCGTCATCGTTTTTCTCAGTGGTCACATCAGCCCCCTCGCCCAGGAACCAATTAACCGTTTTCACATCGGCCTGATAGAGCTTATCCCTTGAATATTTCTCCACGCTAGCAGCCGTCGCCCCTGCCGAACCAAGGAAATTAAACGATGGCGCAACGGCTTCGGCAATCTGCGCGCCGTTTTTGGTATTTATGCCACGCAGTAGCTTCCGAACTGCTTCGACGGCCTTTGTTTTGTCGGCTTGCGATGCTGTGTGAACCAGCAGAACCTTCAATTTCTCGTCGGCCTCACCGTTGTGCGTTCCGTTTGGCTGACGTTGCTTGTAGGCGAGAAACGACTCCTCGGAATTTCCTTTTACAGCCTCGGCCCAATCCATTTCATCGAGTTTCGTTTCGAGTTCGTGCTTGTATTCCGACGACGGATTGGATTTCAGAAATGCAATGATTTCTGCTCGGCTCGTGCTTTGCAAAATTTTTCTTCTTTCGTCGTTCTTTTGCTTCATTGCCGCGAGTTGGGTTTTCACAGCCTTTGTGTGGGCTGCAGGAGCATCGGGATAATCCTCGAGGAACTGTTCGAGTATTCCGGGACTTGCGTTTTTCATTGTATATTCGAACGCCTCGGGTTCGGTGGTGTCGCCATCCTTTTGCTTGTAGAAATAAAAGAGAACGCCACATATAGCCAAAGCAATAATGAACGAAACGAGAAGCTGCACATGATTCTTATTTTGCTGCTCGGCAGGTTCGGCTTCCGACTCCGGAATTTCTTCCATGTCGGCTTGCTGAGCGTAGCTGTTTAACGTTTCGGGTTCATAATCGTCTTGCTCATCCTCCCGGCTAACGAATTCTTCTATTGGCGACGGCTGATATTGTACTTCGCTTTCTTCAACATCTTCCGACCCGCTATTTTGCGAACCTACGTTCTGAAACTGCTCCGTGCTGTGACAATTCGGGCATGTTTCTTCGCTCTTAAAATAGAGTTCGCCGCAGTTTGAACATTTAATGAGATGACCGGCTATTTCTACGCCGCAACTTGGGCAAACAGGTGCTTTGTCGCTCACCTGATGGCCGCACTCCGGACATTTGATAATCATTTTTCTCTGACTATATTTATTTCTTGTGTTACCTGAAAAATCTGTGTGTAAAAAGAGTTCTTAGCGTCTTTTCCTGAAGCGAATTTCGCGCATACTGTGCCTTCCCATCAATCTACTTTTGTCTACATATCCTTTCACGCCATTTATGTGTCCTTTGCCGGTGTATTGCCATGCAAAGATGTCGCGTCCGTCTTTCAACACCGGCTCCTGACGCGAATATTGTGCAATGAAGAGTTTATAGCCGTCGAGAATGCCGCTAAGGTATCGGTCGTAAAAATTAGTATAGGTATAAACCAGTGGCCGAACTCCATATTCAGCAGTCATCAATTGCAGAAACTTTTGCAAACTGTCGCGCAGAGCATCTCTTTGCAATCCACCAGTTGTTTCCACATCAACCATCGGAATCAGGTCTTGTTCCTGCGGCCTACATTGCATACGGAAGTTGCGCAATTGCTCGATTTGCGGAACGGCCGGCCTATAGAAATGATACGACCCAACATTCATTCCAACCCGTTTGGCTGCCTCGATATTCTCAAGATACCTCTTGTCGATTCTAGCTCCTCCTTCAGTAGCTTTCAGATAAACGAAGTTGAGTTTGTGGTTGCTGTTTTCGGCAACCGTTTCCCACCAAACACTACCTTGATAGTAACTCATATCCAATCCATGAACATGGTTACAGGTGTCTTCGCACTGAACGCCGTATTGCGCGTTGGCACTTAGATAAATGAATGTACTTAAGAAGATTAAAAATGAAATTCGCTTCGTTCTCATGTTTGCAAAGGTAGCATATTAGGTCGATAAATATTTTTGGCGAATATTTTATTACGTCTTTGCCAATTTATTTAACGCCATGTATAATTCATATATCTCCGCTCTATTTACACGCGCGTTCGGTTTAATAGAGACTCCCGACAGGCCGCATGTAGGGACAGACCTCGTGTCTGTCCGATAAAAAATCCAACGGCGAGAACGCTTCGCCAAAGGGCGACGAGTTAAATCCAATGGCGAGAACGCTTCGCCAAAGCGCGAAGAGCTAAATCCAACGGCGGGAACGCTTC
>ERZ773067.625-NODE-625-length-20719-cov-3.603175_pt1 | contig 20719 bp, 24 predicted proteins | sample MGYA00580622_ERZ773067 | MGnify/ENA primary metagenome ERZ773067 (study PRJEB29015, sample SAMEA2737998) | human oral metagenome | biome: human oral; feature: human-associated habitat; material: dental | place: China | collected 2113 ...
CACATAATCAAGCCGAAGGTTTGAAATTATGTGTTTTAGAAGATGTTTGGTAATATTCCCCATAGTCACAGACCGAAAGCTGTTTATCCTACTGTACTAAAAAGAATAAGAGGTCTGTGACCTATGGCGTGAATAATTGGGGTTTATGGTACAAGTGTCAACAGAATTTATTATCTTTTGGAACCTATATCATTTTATATACATAAAAGGGGGTATTATATGAGAAAATTATGTAGTAAAATTTTAGTTTTTACATTGGTAGCAGGAAGCCTTTTGCCGGTGATGCAGCCAAAGGCGGCTGATGGCAGAGTCCAAAATGACAAAGCTTTTGCTAAGACTGTGGCTCATTCGCACAAATACTTAGCAAGCAAGAAATCACAATCCGGTCTCAAGCTTAATAAGCTGTTTATTGAAGACCTTTCTCTTAACTATGGTGAAATAAGGGATAAATGTGATGAGGAATTAACTCCTGAGCATGTCGGTCATGGTGAGTATTGTACTGAAATCCCATATTCTTACAACGTCAGATATTATTTTGATACCTACGATCCTGATTTAAATTATGAACTTAAGGATACTTCGCCTTGTATAAGAGTTGAAGGTGCACTTAACGAAATTCTTTCCGGATTTAAGGCAGGTTCAACTAAAAGAATGTCGGTAAAGAGCTTTATAAAATTACTTAAGAAAAACAACTACAATGTTAAGTACAAATACCGCAAGGGTGAGCTCAACAGCTATTATGTGGCTGAAGAGTTTGAAGAAGTCACATTTAAAACAAAGAAGTCAAGCAAAATTACCTATTGCTTACACATAGGAGTCAGCAGCAAGGATAAGAGTGTATCTCCATATAGCATTACCTGGCTGTTTGTTAAAAAATAATCAAAACATATTATAGTAAATTGAAGTTAAGCAGGTATAAGGAAGTGTGTACTATAAGATAAATTAGAAGTTGTAGGGCTAATGTGTTCGTTTGATTGACTAAGTCACGCCTTCGCTGATAAATGTCCAGACTCGCTCCGGTTTTTCGTTAGCTTTTCGTGATTATAACTTAGTCACTTACAGAAAAACCGTAGCGAGTCTGAAATATTCTCATTCACAGCGTCAATTTACTTAGTTTTATATTAGCCCTACAAATTTGAAGTTGTGGCGGGAAGTTCTTTATGAAAACAATTATATTAAATGCGAGTCCAAGAAAAAATTGGAATACTGCCAAGCTATTAAAATCAGCTGCCGAGGGTGCTTTATCGACTGGTGCAGAAGTAGAGTATATAGATTTATATGATTTGAGCTTTACAGGCTGTAGAAGTTGTATGCTTTGTAAACGAAAAGGTGTAGAAAGATGTCATTGTTATTGGAAGGACGACCTATCACCGATTATTGATAAAGTATTTTCAGCAGATACGCTATTAATAGGCACTGCTATTTATTTGGGGAGACCAACAAGCCAGTATTTTGCATTTATGGAAAGATTGCATTTTTCAGCGCTCTCGTATGATGATTACAGTAATTATTTTAAGGGAAGAATAAAAGTAGCTATGTTTGTCAGCATGAATGCGTCGAAAGAATTCTATGATAAATTATATAAAGAAAAATTTGAGGAGTATCCCAAAGAGTTGGAGATGTTAAACGGAGAAGTCAAGCTGTATCCATGTTATAACACTCTGCAGGTAGCAGATTATTCTAAATTTAATATGGGAAGCTTTGACGAAAATCTAAAGAAGGTTGCGCATGAAGAGCAGTTTCCAAAGGATTTAGAAAATGCGTACAGGATAGGAGTGCAACTGAGTCGATAATTCCTATATTGCAGGGATAGCAGAAGGTGATAAATTTGAAGTTGCCGAGACAAAACAACTTCCAGTTTGAGGAGGAAAACTCTTGAAAATAAAATGCGTATGGGAGCATAACGGAAATGATAGTTTGATTTATTCCGGTAATTTAATCGGTGCGTTTACCAGAGGAGTGTCAAAAGAAGACGCTTTGAAAAAAATGGAACGCGAGATTATTTCATACTGTGCATGGGCAGGGCAGTCTGTTACGCTTCCGTTAGATATTATAATTACGCAAGAAAAGGTGTCTGAACTCAATGTCCGGGATGCTGACAGCGATGTGATTTTTGATTCAGAACGAACCGGATTAACAATCAGTGAATATAATAGGTTAAAAGAGCTTGCACTAAAATCAGCGGCTGATTTCTATAGGTTATATGATTCATTCCCTGATAAAAACAAGTCCTGTTTGCCTGAAAGAGATACATTTTATGGCAAGGTGCCCCGCACAGCTAAGGAGATGTATAAACATACAAAAAATGTCAACTCTTACTATTGGGGAGAAATTGGAGTAGAGGTAGGTAACGAAGGAACAATTTTGGAAAACCGAACTCGAGGCTTTGAAATATTAGAAAAAAACGTAAACTTCCTTGAAGTGAATGTCCTTATGGGAAGTTATGGAGAACTGTGGTCATTATCTAAGGTATTGAGACGATTTATCTGGCATGACAGAATTCATGCCAAAGCTATGTATAGAATGGGAATAAAAACATTCGGCATAGAGCAAATTCCTAATATCTTTAAGTTTGAGATATAAAAGCAGAATATTATTATGGTTACTTAGTCATTTGAAGTTTTGAATTAAATGCACTCTTACTATATGATGATTATTATCCATTTACCAAATAGCATCAAAAAATTATACTTGGATAAAAAATAATAATTGCCACCAAAAAACCGGCTGTCACATTAAGGAAATATATTAATGTGACAGCCCTTATATTTTCAACAAATCAGAATTTCAAATGCAGAATTTTTACCTGTTTCTTACTCTCAGCCACCTTCATAGAAATTGTTGTAATCAACTTCAGTTTATTCTTCAAGATTTTAAGTGCATCCGGGAAAAATGTCCTTTCTTCCAGTAAAACGGCTCCGCATTTATCCGCAAACTCCCTACTGTCATCTATACCAAAATACATTAAGGCGGTTTTATTGCCGGTACGCTTAATAAACCAGTTGGTAAATATCAAACCGCTTTTACTGGTTGCATCAAATATCATTTCTCCATTTACAAATTTTTCTTTGCAGCCTTTTATAAATGCTATAACTTCTTCTTCGTGAAAATATTGAAATACACCTGATACAATCAGCAAAGTCGGTAAACCGGTATCCATTTCATCTGCCCACTTAAACTTAAACATATCGCCCCCAATCAGGGTTTCCTGTTCACGCTCACCGAATACCTTTTTACGAGCCTCTATAACCTCAGGCAAATCCACCTCATACCAATTCACATTTTTATTAAGAAATTTACTGTGCATACGGTCATAGGCGGTTTCAAGCCCCGCCCCCAGATAAACAATATTAGAGGTATCATGGGCATTTACAAAGTTTTTAACCATTTCATCCATATTGTAATATCTGGCTACTGATGCCATATTGCTATACTGCGAGGCTCCTTTGGTGGCATTTTCAGGCAGATAAGCTTCAAGCTCAAGTGCTTTTTCATCCTTAAAATACTCCGGAAATTCCTTTGATACGGCTATTCTTGCCACCAGCGGTACAAATAAGGTATTGGCTACTCCTTCAAATTTTTTCATATACTGCCACCCCCTGTATTAAAAATTAAATTCGTTTATTCACGAAACATCTTGTTCTTTCTGCACTTTGGTTAGTTCTAACTAATATTATAGTAGCATTTTATGATACAAGTGTCAAAAGTAAAAGAGTGCGTGCTTACAAACACTTCGTGCGCGAGCGGTGCAACAAGGCAAACTTCCCTACCGCGAGTCCAGCATCCCTCGGAGAGATTTTTATTTAATAGGAAGTTTTGAAGAAATTTCCTATTAAATTAAATAAGAGCAGGAGGTATCTCCCACTCTTAAAACTAAGCATTATTTCTGACTTCTTATATAGCCTTCCCAGTCAAGGGTTATTTCTGTAGGACTTATAATAAGTGCCGGAATTCCTATACTTGTACCGCTGCCCCTTACATCCTGAAAAGCATCCTTTGTGTCTCTCAGTTTTAAGAACTGCTTCATAGTACCAAGGCTCTCAGTTATATTCAGATATTTATACTCTATACCGTTTTCTTCAAGTGCCTTCTTGGCAGCAACACAGTCAGGGCAGAGATCAGTTCCATACATCATTATCATAATAAGTATCCTCCTTAAAATTAAATTGTTTGCAACTTAATTGTAGCATTGTTAATGATAAAATGCAACTATAACTCTGAATTTATATTGAATAATTTAAGATTAGTAAGAACATTTTTAATCAACAGAAAATGCTTGTCACCTGTCCAAACAGGAGTATCGTATTTTATTGCTAAAGTGGCTATTATAGCATCAGAGAAAGGCACAGTAAGCCCTTTTCTTCTCAGTTTATACAAATTGCTTCCTAGGAGTTGCCAGTCATCATTATCAAATAACTTTTCATCAAAGGCATTAAGGAGATTCACTATGTTATTAAAATCTGTATCAGATATTGCACCATGAAGTAATTCAGCTCTGACTACACCACATATCACAATATCTTCCCTTTCAAAGCATTCTATAAGCTCACTTGTAGGATTATTCCAAAAGTCAATAAAGATATTAGTGTCTGCCAAAACCATCAAATTATACTCCTCTCTCTTAATTCATTTATCGCATTGGCATCTACCTTTACCTTTCCGGCAGACTGCATAAAAAGTCTTTTTTTCTGTTCTTTTGACATTTCGGTATCTACAGGTAAATTTGATACTGCTACTTTGTTATCCTTAAAACCTATAACAGATACTGTTTTCATTTTATCAATTATATCTATAAGCACCCTGATACCATCATCTGTCATCTGATCGATTCTACTGTATGCTTCCTGTCTCAATGTCATATTTATCACCTCACTATACCATAAAACCATATAATAGGTAGCAACTCATCCTCTTTTCATAGTTCAAATTATCCTTAAAATGTCAGATAGTTACATAATTATAAAGAAATATAATTATGTACTACACTGATGTCTTGTACAATAAATATACAATATTGACCATATTTTTTCAATAGTAAGTGAAATTTGAACGCTTATTGTATACTTACATCTGTTCCAAGATATACTCCTTAACCCCCTCAAGCTTTGACTTTTTCCACTCCCCCTCTGCTGCCTTTTCGGCCAGTGGGTACATAATCTGAAAGTCCAGCCCTTCCCCCTCAACTCTACTGCTTCTCTTAGGGTTGAAGAAATTCTCCTTCCATGTTTCCTCGTCAGCATCTTTATATTCAGGCTTAAAATAAATCTGCTGCCTCTTATAAGCCGCCACCAGCATTTTAGCTGCCAAAGGTGCCAGAAGTTTGTATTCCTCTTCTTCAACATTTTCAAATATCCTCGGAAGCTTCTCTTTTACTATATGTTCTGTTTCTCTGTCTATCCTCAGTCCAAAAGCTTCCCAGTTGTAGTTGTCTTTTGTAAAATTAAACTTTACAAGCAGACCGAACTCCGTATTAAACTGAGCCCTCTGATAGTCCGTATCGAAGATGAAATTTCCGAGAGAATAGAAAATGATTTTCTCACCAACCTTTTCATAATTCATCGGAACGTGAGGATGGTGTGAAACAACTATGTCTGCTCCCATTTCAAGGTATCTGTGATATCTTTCCCTTGTGTAAGGTGATGGCAGGGAAGTAAATTCCTCTCCTCCATGCACAACCATCACACACCAACGGCACTTGCTCTTTACTTCTTTAATCTTCTCGGCTATCATTTCCGTTTCATGCCACATAAAACAGCCTGCCTTATCTACATCCGCAGGCTTACAACCCCTTCTGTAGCCCACGCTTATTATACCTATTCCGCCTGCTTCCTCTAAAATAAGAGGTTTTGCAGCCTCTTCTATATTTCTTCCTGCACCTATGGTCTTTGCATTATGAAGCTCTGCAATCCTTAAAGTTTCAGCCACACCTGCCTCTCCCGCATCCATAATATGATTGTTGCAAATGTTCCAAATATCAGCCTTCATCCTGTCAAGCACCTTCACAGCCTTTGGATTCATAGAGTGAAGGAGCTGCCCTACACCTGTAGTATCTCCTAAACTTGCTCCATCTATCAAAGCTCCCTCTACATTGGCTATTACATGATTTCCGCTATGTAAAAACTCTAATACTTCCTTAGAAATAAGCTCGTCATCATCCCATTTTCCATCCATATATTTGTCAAAACCTATATCCCCCGTAAAGACCAAAGATGTTAAGTCATTCATTATTATGCTCCTTTATTTATCGCTTACGTAGTTACATTTTCTTTATCAGCAACTATATTATAACATTTTTATTTACATTTTGCCTATTTATTCAGATTATGATTCTTAATTTGTTATAACGTAGTTTCTATTCAGCAATCAAAATATTCATTATTTGCAAATCAAGCTACAGCAATTCACATTATTTCTTAAATCTTTATAAATTTTTATTTTTTGATGACGAACTCTTTTAAATATGTTATACTCTGTATTCAGGTCGGTTACTTAATGCGTTTTAATTGTATTTAAATTAAAACTTTAGTAACTGTCTTGTATATAACAAATAACCGTTAAAAAAATAATTTACCCAAATTTATTCAGTAAACATCTTGTGAAATATCGTAATCAAACCCCAGGCTTCAAATTACTGTATTTTACAATACCCTCCATAGTCACAGACCGAAAATTGTTTATCCCGGTGTACCTTGCAGAATAAGAGGGCCGTTACCTATGACGTGAATAATTAGGGTTTACTTAACCAAAATTATTAACGGGTAAAATAATAGGAAGGAAAAGTTAAAATGCTAAAAGATACCAAAAGACAACTGTTTATTACTACTGCAAAGGGTATATGTTGCAGCTTACTGGCTACAGGCTTACTTCTGCAAACCGGTACTGCGCCTGCATTTGCCTCTTCATCCGGTCAAAATATAATAAATACCGGTGTACTTGCAGCAAATATTTCCAATACTGAGTTGCAGAATTTAAACATACGTACCACTAATCTTGAAGCTCCTACTCAAGCTGAAGATAACAATGTTCTAATTAATGAACATGAAATCACTCTTAATATCGGTGATACTTTTCAGATACAGCTTACTGATAAAAAAGGTAATAAAATCAATGATGTAGAGTGGTTTGTAAAAGTAAGAGTACCTTACGATATCTTATATACTGCTGAAGACTATAGTCTACAAGATAGAGCTTGTACAGTCAGCAATGACGGACTTGTAACCGCCAAGACTGAGGGTACTACTGAGGTATGGGCAAAATATAAGAATGCCTTGTACAGATGTGTTATAAATGTAAAAAATAAAATGGACACCGACCTTGAAAATAAAGTGGTTGAAATAGCTGACAAATTCAGACATTTAAACGATGTTGATAAGGTAATGGCTGTACATGACTATCTAATAGACCATATAGAATATGCATATTCACATATTGTAAGGCGTGCCTATGGTGCTTTGATAGAAGGAAAAGCTGTGTGCCAGGGTTATGCACAATCTTTTCAGAAAATTTTAAGTAATCTTAACATTGAAGGACATACCGTTATAGGGTGGAATATATCTGATGATCCTGTATTACATGAATGGAACAGGGTAAAATTAGATGGAAAATGGTATTATATCGACCTTACCTGGGATGATACTCCTTGGGTTTCACACAGAAATTATAAGCATTTTTTAATAAATACCCCTATGTTGGGCAGAGACCACAAGGACTGGAATTCACTTTCAGGCGGAGCTGAAGCTGATGGTAACAAATATCTGTATTATGCTTATAAAAAGAACGGAATTCTTGCCAAGGATAAAGGAGAACTTGAAAGTATACTTAGGTCTCAGATTAATTCAAACAACTTATCTCATGTTGATGTGAATGTTGCTGTTCCAAATACAATTCCTGATTATGAGATTATAAATATCATTAAGCAAATAGCAGGCAGTTCAGTTACCATTAATGAAGAGAATAACCTGAGAAATACGTTAGGAGACTATCATCATTACTGCTACTATGTTGGTAATATTAAAGCACAGCAGTCAACAGATGTAGATTTAATTGAAGTAAAACCTTTAAACTCCGCAGGTGGAACCACAACAAAATTAGAATTCATCTTTAACAAAGATGTAGGTAACCTCACTTTAGATAACATTAAAATCGATGGTGTACACAAGACAAGTTTGGAAAAAATCGCTACAGGCACTTACGAACTTTCATTTTCAGAAATAATGTCGAGAACAGATACCCTGCTTAATGTTCAGGTGAATAAAAGAGGATATAACATTGCAAACAATGAGAAAACCGTAAACATAAGTGTGGTAAAAGAAGCCAAACCTGAAGCTGTTTTTGAAGCTACAGGCCTTAAAGATGGTATACTTAAGAATATTGAAGCAGGTATGGCATATGACTTAGGAAACGGTATCCGGCACGATATAACTTCCTCCGAACCGATAAAGATTACCACTATTTATCAGACTCCTATCTCTATAGTCAGAAAAAGCACAATAGCCGGTAAACTGGATTCTGATATTCAACTTATTTATCCAAAGAATACCAGAGAACCTCTGGGTGTAAAAGCTGTAAATGGTAAAATTATCTATGTAAACCGTAAGATGGAATATCAAAAAGAAGGCGATAATACCTGGATATCCTGTGATGGTACTGAAGTAACAGGGCTTGCAAGCGGTAAGTACAATGTAAGGTATAAGGCTGACGGAATTAAACTGGCTTCAAGCGAAATCACTGTTACCGTAAATGCAGTACCGGGAGAAAACAACAAAGATAACAAGCCTTCCACTAAACCTGATGCTTCCGGTGGCAGTAGTTCCAATAATGGCGGTGGCAGCTCAGTTGGCGGAAATAATAACTCCGGTGGTAATAGCGGCTCGGCCGGTAGTAGCAATGGCTCAGCAGATGGCGGTGGATTCGCAGGAGGAGGAGCTTCATTTGGAGGTGGATTTGCCGGCGGTGGTGCCGGTGGATTCGCAGGTGGCGGTTTTGCCGGTGGCAGCTTCGGTGGTGGTTCTGCTTCATCTGTAAATGATAAGACAGACAGTGCCTTAAATAATGAGAAAACTAATAATGCAAAAACCGGTAACACCCAAACCGGCAAAATAGAGAATACCTCTGTTAAGTCTGAAACAGTAGAAGATATCAAGCCTGCTATTTCTAAAAATGTTGCTAATTTTTCAAAATCAGCCCTTGATAATATCATAAAATCAGGTGTTAAAACATTTGATTTTACAAGCAACAAGATTAAGCTCAGCTTTGAGACAAATGCGTTAAAATCACTTAATAAACAGTCAGATTCAGATATCCGGATAAAAGCAGTCACTGTAAATAATACCAAGCTTTCCGATAATGCAAAAAAACTTATAGGAAAAAACTCTGTTTATGATTTGAGTATTTCAGGAACAAACGGTACTAAGATTACAAAGCTTGGAAAAGGAAAGGTAACCATATCAATCCCTTACAAGCTTGGAAAGAAAGAAAAAGCTGAAAATGTAGCTGTATATTTCATTGACAAGAATGGAAATGTTAAAAAAATATCAGGCTCTGTTTATGACTCTAAAACAAAGACCTTCACCTTTACTACTAAATCCCTTTTACGTTTTGCAGTTGGACGTAAAAGCAAATAAAGTTTTCGCTCCTATTGGGTTTAATAGAAAAAATCCTCTTACTTTGATTTCAGAGTAAGGGGATTTTTATATTTTACCAATTTCATTTGAATATTTCATAAATATACTCTTCAAGAATTTTTATTACAGTATAATCTCCATTAGCGTTGCCCTAGTTTTCATTCCCATTTTCCGGTAGAATTTCACGGCATTATCATTTCCTTCCCATACATTTAATATGACTTCGTAACAGTTCATTTTCTTTGCTTCTTCTTTTACAAATTCAAAAAGCCTCTGACCTACTTTTTGTCCCTGTACTTCGTTATCCACACATAAGTCATCTATGAAAATATTTCTATGCGGAACCATATTATTGGAAGCTAGAGGCTCCCTAATTACACAAAATACATAGCCCCTAACCATATCTTCTTCATCAACTGCGACATAGACAGGTTTGGCATTATCCTTAAAGATTGCAATTAATTCTGCTTCGGTATATTTTGTTGTACCTGAAATAAAGATATCAGGGCGAATTACTGCGTGAAGCTCTAATACCTGATTTAATAATTCGATTACTTTTGGTATGTCTTTTTCTTCTGCTCTTCTAATCAACATTTTATCTAAAAATTCCTCCATCCATCTTTATTGCAAATTCTAAAACTAAGTCCGATAAATATTGTTTTAATTCCTGCTCGTCCAACTTCTTCTCCTCCTCAGTTTATAATATCTATTCTTTGGTTGTAGAAGGATTTACGATATCAATTCTGTTTGTCCAGATAAATCCCGGGAAATTCTTCGGTGCTGACTTCAGGCTTTCAACTGTGTCAAAGCCTTCCGAAAGACCCGAGCCACCGGCGGTTATTTCCACCCGAGTGCCGGCTTTCTCCATCCTCTCCATAAATTTATATGGCCATCCCCATAAAAGCTTAGCATATGAAAGCGGTATTCTAAGGTCTGTATTTCTTATTTCTTGCGGAATATACCCTGTCCAGCCAAACAGTTCATATTTTACCAGTGCTTTAATCATAGAATTTTTCGACATTACCTTCAGTTCTGCACTCTGACTCCTCAGATATTTCGCTCCGTCATCATTTGCACAAACCACGCTTAAAAGGTTTACTTTCCCTGCAGGCATAGTTGATAATTTCTTCCATAAAGCCTCATAGGTCTCTATTTTCCAGTCTTTGACCTCTACAATAAACTTTTTATCCGGGAAAACAGATAAGACTTCATCCAGTGTCGGCATTAGGCCAACGCCTTTACCTCTTAACGGATATGTTGTGCCGCCATCGGCAGTATAGCCATATCTAACATCCAGCTTTTTCAGTTCTTCCATTGTATAGTCCTGAATCTCTCCTTCAACGTCACAGCGGTACAACAAAGTTGAATCATGAAAAACCGCGAGTTGCCCATCTTTAGAAAGCTTTATATCAAGCTCAACAGCCTCCGCTCCCAAATCAAAGGCAGCCTGCATAGATGGGATAGTATTTTCAATATAGTTATGTATCGGTTTATCAATCATAGCCGCGGTATTACTGTCCCAATCCGCCTTCGATTCATCAAAAGTCTGAGCCAGTCCTCTATGTGCCAGAAATTTATAACCTATATTTTCATGTGAACTAAATAAGCTTGTATTATTCAGCCACAGAAAAAATATAAACAAAATAAGAATTGCAGCAATGATTTTTCTTTTCTTTATTTTTTTATTCAAAATATGTCCTCTTAACTACTTTTTAAATTCCGATCGATAAATTAAAAAATTTGCCTTATTTTACATTTAAGCAAGCTCTGTACATACTGCATAAACAGTATTTTTTTTAGATGCAATAGCATACAAATTATCATTTACAATAATCATCTGCTGATATGCGGTTATTATATAATTTTCAAACTCTATTTCCTTAAATAACATGCCATTATTTCGGTTTATTAAAATCGGTTTATTCTTTTCATTCGATAGTAATACATAATCTTTATAAAATATAAAGTTTGAAGTTCCCCTTGTGTTGTAATTGTATATTATACTGCCATCCTGCAAATTAAGTGCAAAGAACCTGCCGCCGTTGCCATCGGTTCCGAAATAAATAATACCGTTTTCTTCCTTTACTTCCGTATATAAATATCCGCCTATTTTTGTTTTCCAGACAATCTCTCCCGAGCGAATATCTCTGCAAGCCATAACAAAGGGAGAATGCATATATACTTCCAAGTCCCCGAATCTATAATTTTTACTATCATTATATATCTGCCTGACCGGCTCCGGTGACTGTCCTATTTCAACCAAGGCTGTATCCGAAACTTCAATAAGTTTTTCTATTGTTGTCGTATATCCCTTGTACTTCTTTGTATTTAATATAAATCTTCCGCCATCTTCATACAATTCAGCATCTGAGGCAGAAAAGAATTTCTCCTGAAAATAATGTAAATGAGCTTTGCTATGTTCCTTAAAATCCTTTGAAAACATATCAAGTAAAACATAACTTGGAAGCCTTTTATCATCTTCCGGCTGTTCCTGTGGCACAAAGCCAAATGCACTGTGGAGTACGGCAATCTTTTCTTTTATCTGATAAATGCCTATTATACCATGTTGTCTAAACGGAACATCTTCAAGTATAAGCGGGTAAGCTCTTAGCATTTTACTGTCCTTTCATTTAATAATACAAGTATCAAAAGAATTTATAATCTTTTAATACCTGTATCATTTATATCTGTTTCCACACTGAAAACTTATGTTTGCCAACCGGAATTTGTACTATAACTTTAAAATGGCAATAAGTTCTTCACCATCTTTTTCACCTGTTTCAACAAATCCAAACGAACTATACAGTTGTCGTGCCACATCATTTTCAGCTTCATACGATAACCAACAATACTCTGCTTTTCCGCAAGGATGAGTATTTATAAAATTCAAGGCAAGCCTGATTGCTTTCTTGCCAAGACCTTTACCCTGATAATTCTTATCTATCATAAGCCGCCACAAATTATAATTTCCCTTAGCTATCCCAGGTGCATCATCCCAGTAATCATAGACATCAAATCCTATCATCAGAAATCCAACAGGTGTATCATCTTCATAAATGGCAAAGGGAAATGCATAGCCATTTCCTGTAATCGCTGTGTAAGCTTCAATGATACTGATATTATTGGCTGCAACAAAACTTTTCTGGTTATCGGAAACTTCTAGTTTCAATATATCCCATACATTTTTTCCATTGATCTTTTCTAATCTAAGCATATTTTTATCCTAACAGTTTCTCATCTGTTTCATTCTATCAGTTCTTCCCACATTTTGTCATTTAGCAAAGCTTCGTCCAAAGCAGAGTCCGGTCTGATGAACCGAATGCCACGCTTACGACATTCGGCTTGGATTGCTTCTGTGACGCGATTTGTCATATAAGTCGAACAATCATCATATATACTACTGTACCGACCAAGATGCTAGGCAGAGATTTCCTTATTCTGACCTGCAAAATGATGATTGCAGCGACGGCAATCAGCTCCGGCATCCCGAAGGGCGGTATCTGCACAGTAGTATTTCTCAGACAATACACCACAAGCATTCCGATAATAGCCGGAGGCAACACTTTTCCCAGATAAATGACATAGTCTGGAACCTTTTTTCGGAAAACAGCAAATGGCAGGAAACGGAGAAGAATCGTAAAAGCCGACATTGCAGCTATAAGAGCTGCCGCATGAAAGTTTCTGTTCATTCGGCTACCTCCTTTTTACCTTGAAGGTGTCCCCTTAAAAGAGTCAGAACAAGCGTAATGAGCAGCATCGCAGGAATCAGAAAGATTTCCGGTCCGAATACCAGGAGACAAAACAGTGAGCTGAGCAGTCCGGTGAGAGCCGGAACATGATTATCTGCTGTAAGCCACTGTTCCACAAAAGAAGTTATAAATAACGCTGTCATAGAGAATTCTATTCCCTTCGAAGAAAACGGAAGCACTGAACCCAGCAGATTTCCAAGCACACAACCAATCACCCAGTAACTGTGATTAAACAGGGAAACCAGAAAACGGTAAAGATTTGCATTCTCTTCATCCGGTACACTTCCCTCGCAAAGAAGAGAGTACGTCTCGTCTGTTAAGGCAAAAATCAGATAAGGCTTATAGCGGCCGGAATCTTTGTACCTGCTGATCATAGATATGCTGTAAATAAGATGACGGGCATTCACCATGATGGTGGTAATAATCGTCATAATGACGGATACACCGCCTGAGATCAGACTTACACCTATATACTGCATTGAACCGGCATAAATGAGCAGGCTCATGGCAAATGCCCATAATACCCCATAGCCGGCGTCCTGCAAAAGGATGCCAAAGCCAATACCAAGAACAAGATACCCGGCCATTACCGGCAGTGTTTTTATAAAGGCATTTTTCACAACACTCAATTTCATGCTCAGCCCTAATTCCTTTCTTCTGAAATACAAATTTTGATTTAGGTGCTACCCGATTCATCAATAAACGATTCAACATCGACAACCTTATATCCCTTTTGCTTCAATGCCTGTGCAAATAACCCCATACCGGGAATCAGTTTTCCGCTAAAACTCCCATCATAAATCTGATTCACACCACAGGTAGGACTTCTTGACTGCAGAATAGCAAGCCCTATATCATCTTTTTCAATTTTCGATAAGGCAATTTCTACCGCTCGAATGTATTCTGAATGAACATCATTTCCATTTTCATCCGTAACGACTCCGTTAACAATTTCTGCACATGGTCTGGGCGTTTTCATACCGGCAAGCATCTCCGGGCAAATAGGGATAATCTCATAATTTTTTAACAGATTAATAGCCAACCGGTTTCTATTATTCTTTCCGTTATATTTACAATTTTCGCCCAATATACAGGCACTTACTAATACCTTCACACAAAACATCCTCCGCATTAAATTCAGCCTTAAAACCATATGTTTTTATAATTTTAACACAAATCTCACCTGAGATCACTATTTATATGCACAAACCGGTATTTCCTCACCTTATTTTTTCCCGGACTATCACATCATCATTACTGCCTACATACTCCCGAAATACTTCTCATGTCTATAAAGTCTGATTTTTTATTTTAGTATTTTTACAAGTTAAGAGAGATAATGTTAACAAAACTTGATTATACTTAATGCTTTTGATAGAATGATTTTAAACTTACCTACCTGCTATCTTGAACATATTGATAATTTTAAGGAAAACATCTGAATTTGTTTATTGATGGTATCATATATCATCTTTGGAGCAGCCACACAAAAGGAGAGGACAAATGACCACTAAAAACTTTGCCAAATATATTGAAAAACAGTAAACCTTTTTCGATTTACTGTTTCCTTGAATTTTAACTATATTTTTTGTTAATCTACTATTTTTTATTTATGAATTGTCCAATAATCTTTATATGAATATCCATCATGCGTTCCTACTAAAAAATTATCCGATTTTGTAAAACCAATTCCAGATGCAGCTGACATTCTTTCAATTGCGTAATTAGGAATTTTAGTAATAACTTCTTCGCAATCAAATAGTTCATAAGTTGGCGAAACTATAAGCTCTAAAATTTCTTTAATAACTTCTTCTTTTTCATATTCGCTTTTCAAATCCAGTCTAAGTACGCCCATTCCATTAAACTTATCTTCTGATGTTCTATTAAACAGTTCAATAGTTCCAATTGCTTTTAATGAAATCTTATCAATGATAACCCAACGAACGAACCATTTTGTCTGATATGATTTTAGCCAAAAATCAATAGCCTGTTCCATCTTATCTTTTGTTGGATAGTAAAAATTATCCCCATCACAATTATCGCTGTTGAAAAAAGGTAATGAATTTTTATCACTATAAACTTCAAGTAAATCATCTACATCAGCTTTATCTACAAATCGAAGTGAAAATTTTTCACTTTCAAATTTAGGAACATTCTCATATATATTTGACATAGTTTAGTCCTCCCAACTAATATATCTCACCTTGAATCTGTTATATATTATACCATTTTTAAGCCTTTTTTCTATATCAACTTTCTGTGGGACTTGACAGTTACCTATAAAATTAAAGTACACATCAACTTGTTGTTTTCTGTCTTTGCCTTGTCTTCCCCCTGTTGCTTCATGGACTACTACTTTTTCTATATACTCATTTATCATTGGTACTTTCAGTTCCTCAATATCGGTATATTTTTTAGATACAATATAATACAATTCATCTTCCCAAAAATCCGACAATCAAAGCCTGAATCACCGATACAACAGGAACAAACAAAAAAGGAGCTGCTAAAAAATGTTCCCAAACTGCCAAATGTTTCATCCAGTTACTAAATTCATAATCTTCGTGTCCCTCTGTCCCCGGAATTACAATCTTGTCCTTATATTTTCCCTGAAATAACAGACAATCTAACAAGAAAAAATCTCCCAGGTTTAATATACTCCACTGAATATATCCCATCCAAAATACATTCCAAAAGCCGGCAATTCCGGTATGTAAAAGGCTGGTTATCGAATAGGCAAAACAAATCCCAACAATGACAACTGTTAATATCCCATTTATCTTCTTCTCTTGTTTCGTCATTTGTTCGGGTGCAGCCTTCTGAATGGCCTTTGGATAAGAATCAAAAAAGAACCTTGGATTAATAAGTGCCACGGCAGCCACTGTCCCGTTAAATATAGCCGCTATAGCAATTCCATCCAGAACAGCTTGAATTATATCCATAAAATCCCCCTCTTACCTTTGAGCCCGTTACCCGTTAACTGAAGAACAATCTAATTTTTATAAGTAAAACAGGCTCTATAAATCTCATTGTTTCTGCATCAGAGAGTATTCAAATCACCCACACCGGCACAATATAGTTCTCTCTGTCAATAGCAGACAGCTCAGACTTCATACATATTATAGCCCCCTTGTCACGAATCTCTGACGCTTTGTCCAACAGACCAAACACCTTAACAAGTTCCGAACCCGGATTTGATGATTTTTTAATTTCTATAGGATTAATTACTCCGTCATGCTCTAATACAATGTCAATTTCTTTAGCATCCTTATCTCGATAATAGTACATAACCGGCTCTCTGCCACTATTTAAATATGTCTTCATTATCTCAGAAACAACATAATTTTCAAGTATTGCTCCATTCATAGCCCCACTTTCCAAAGTTTCTGCATTGCTCCATTTAGTCAGGTAGCATACTATGCCTGTATCAAAAAAATATAGCTTAGGAGTTTTTATGAGGCGCTTTAACATATTATTTGAATAAGGGTGTAAATAAAAAACAACCCCCAATGTTTCCAGAATAGCAAGCCAGTCTTTTGTCTGTTTTTGATTAATATCCGCATCCCTTGCAATATCAGCTACATTTAGTATCTGCCCACATCTTGCCGCAACTGCTGTTATAAATCTCAAAAACTTTAATGAGTCAATCGAACCCGAAAGTTCTCTTATATCTCTTTCGATATAGGTTGACAGATAGCTGCTATAGAAGATCTGACTATTATTATTTTTACCGCTTATAATAGCAGGCATTGATCCCTTAAATATTCTGTCAAATATTTCTCTGACATTAGCAGGCTTTCTTCCTTTACTTCTTGCAGTCAATGCTTCCATATCTATAGCAAACGGTTCTTCACCGCTTCCATAAATTTCACTTTGTGATAAAGCTGTTAGCGATAGTACTGCTACCCTTCCCGCTAAAGACTCCTGCAGTCCCTTCATCAGCTTAAATGCCTGCGAACCTGTAAGCCAGAAATCCCCCATGTTTTGATTCCTGTCCACATATATTTTTATATATGTAAACAATTCAGGAGCATATTGAACCTCATCTATCAGTATCGGAGGCTTGTGCAACTGCAAAAATAATTCCGGATCAGTTTTTGCAAGATTTCTTTCATTCAAATCATCCAAGGATACATAGGCTCTGTCAGTTCCTTCCATAAGCTTCTGAAGCATAGTAGTTTTTCCAACCTGTCTCGGCCCTGTTACAAGCACAACAGGGTATTCCTTTGTTACCTCTAAAATAATCTTTTCTAAATGTCTTGAAATATAACTCATACAGACTCCTTTCGGCTAATTTGTATTATGATTACATATTAGCCGAAATATTATTATAATGCAATATTTTCAATACTCTTTTTCGAGATATATTTTTACTTCTTTGCATGGTCTCAAAGTTAAATTCTATACATTAAGCAGGATTTATTGTTACTATAACTCATAGCTTCTCAAACCTCCATAAATTTGAAGTTGTAAAAAATTTTATATTACATTAATTCCAAATCATATTATACTTCCACTATATGAACCGTATTCCCATGTTCCTCAATGAGGTTTTGCAGTGCCTTGCCTTTAAGCCATACAGTCGCAGTATTATCATTTGGATGACAGCCTATCAGACCATGATTCTCAAAAAAGCTTTTATCCAAATAAAATTCAACCTGTTTCTGTTCATCGTTTAATAGTCCGAAAGGTGAAACCGCTCCCGGAGTAAGCTTTAAAATATCAAGCAACTCATCAGCTGATGCAAAACTGAGCGGGCGCAGTTCATGCGTTTTCCTGAAAGTTTTCAAATCAACTCTTTTGTCACCCTTCACAGTTATCAGGTAATAATTTTTCTTCTTATCATCACGCACAAAAAGATTTTTTGCATCTGCATCAGGATAAGGAAGTTCAACCGCATCCAATTCTTCCATATTGAAAACCGCCTCATGCTCAGTAATTTCGTGCTCAATTCCCTTTGACTTAAGTAATTCGTAAACCTCCGTCTTGTTCATATCTTGCCCTCCTAAATATTAGATTTCAATTATTTTATCACTTTTTTCTTAAAGTTGCATGTTTTACGGCATTCTATTTTTTCTGTATATGTAATCTTAACACATAACTTATCTATATTCTAAACATTCTCATAACTTTATGTGGTAATGATTTTATTCAATATGATACACCATATCTCCCGAATTCCAGATATACATAATGCCTGATACAGGCTCTTTCCCATTCTCCCATATCCAGCCTGTATAAGTTGTATTATACCCGTAATAGCCTTCCGTGATGATTTCAAATTCTGTATCCCGGTATTTTTCCATATACTCCTTCATGCTTATAGCATTTCCGGAGAATCTTCCTTCATAGACAACTTTGTCAAAAATAAGAACACTACATTCGTCCAGGTCACTATCACCAAATACTATTTCTCCAGAATATATTTCCTCACCCTCATTCGTATACTTAAATATCTTATCAGCCTTTAAAATCAATTTATTATCTCTAAATATAATACTCTTTATTCTGGTATCGTGTAAACTAAAAGTAATATTACTGCTCCTATCCTGATTAAATTCCATTTTAACCTCACAAATTCAAATTATCATTGCATCTACATCCTACCGCCAGAAAATATAAACGCCCTGACTATATGGGCATTTGCCTCATATTTCTTATTGTATTTAGCTGCCAGTTCCTCAAGCTCTTTGTTCTTTTTAGAACTGCTTGTGAAAAATACACATTGCTTTATCTGCACAGCACTAGCACCTGCGGTGCGTCGCCGTTAAGTGTTCACATTGTACAAAAACCATCGGCAGAGTGGAACGTGGGGAACGGGCTCCATCTGCTGAATTTATGCTCCGTATTGCAGCGTATTTCAATCTGCTGGTAGAAGATGTGTTTAAGTTGGAAGAGCACTGACGTCGGTCAGTGCTCTAATGCTTTAATACAATTTATCTACTTCTGCTTCATAAACTCTTTCTGCCTTATCATCAAACAATACCCATTCTACAATGTCAAAACTATCCTCGTTATCCTCCAAAAATAGGCTGACCGTCTTTACCGCTATCTTTGCTGCAAGTTCTACCGGAAAGCTATATACTCCGGTTGATATAGAAGGTGTAAATACCGATGACTCAGTGCATGCTACACGGTCATCGAGTGCACGCTTTCCGGTGTTTTAGTGCATGTTCCCCGCTGCATAGTGCATGCATATAGATTAGTCCTATAATGAAAACTCAATAAATCCAAGCTCTCTCAGCTTTGTTTCGACCTTTGTATTATGATTCCTAAATGTATTGATGCCTTGAACAGATTTACAATACATATTATCAATATAAGCAGGCATAATCATTGATACAAAAGAAGAAATCTCTTCAGCCACACGAAATCGTGTGACTGTTTTGTAGCACTTTCGTTATTTTGTTTCTCTATCTTGACCGTTTCGAATAAAAGGTTCGCTTATATTTTTATTCAGTAATTCTCTATAGGAATCTACTTTTCTAAATGTATTGCCCATCATTTCTTTACTTCTGTAATCTCTGATTGTGTCTATATCAAAGTCAGCATAGAATATCCCCTCGGTCATATCATCTGCTAACACAATCGTATTCTCAACGCTAATTCCCTCTCGATCCCAACAAATCGGACTATATGCACAGGAACATCCCTTATTATCTCCATTCGGATTGGCCATCGCTATACCAACCATATTCTCATAGGCTCTCGTAGACAATGCCTGGATTCTAGGCTTCATTGTTTCACAATCATTCGGAACGAGAATAATCTCTGCTCCTTTTAACATTAAAATTCTTGCACTTTCAGGATATTCACGATCATAGCAAATCATAATTCCAAGTTTAATCCCATCGAATTCACAGACCTTAAATTCAGTACCTGGTTCGAGTTCTCTTTCATCAGCAAAGTCGCAAGTGTGAACCTTGGAATATTTCATCAATTTTTCACCGGATTTTCCTATTACAAAAGCTGTATTCTGTGGTCGACTTTTTCCTTTTGTAAAAGAAGTCAAAACCACACCTATATTATATTTTTTTGCAGCATCACATACTTTTTCAATCGCTAAATCATCTTCTGCAATACTATTTTCATAAACAACGGGAAAGCCAAATCCAGTAACATAACATTCTGGCAATAAAAGTATATCAGCTGCATTCACTGAGGCTTCTTCCATCATACGAATAACATCCGATACGTTTTCACTAATATGGTTATGTATAGAGCGCTTTTGTACTATTGCAACCTTAAAATTCATAGCTAATCTCCTTTAGACAACTTTTGATTTGTGAAACATTTAAAGTTTCACATAAGTATATTATATCATAAGTACTAAGTTCAAACTTCGCT
>ERZ773067.626-NODE-626-length-20713-cov-5.529480_pt1 | contig 20713 bp, 14 predicted proteins | sample MGYA00580622_ERZ773067 | MGnify/ENA primary metagenome ERZ773067 (study PRJEB29015, sample SAMEA2737998) | human oral metagenome | biome: human oral; feature: human-associated habitat; material: dental | place: China | collected 2113 ...
ACTTTTTCGCCGACGGGCAGGTTTTGCAGAATGGTCGCTTGGCTCATGAGTGGCTCCATGAAAGGGTGAAAAGGGCGATATTTTAGCGTTTCTGTCGCATGGGCGCTGCGCGGACATAAAAATACGGGCGACATTGCTGTCGCCCGCTGCGGAAATCAAGGCTCAATTGATGGGACAACGCGCCGGAATGTATTGTGCAGGGATTTTTGCCTGGCAGCGCCAGTCAAGGATGCCGTTGGGAATTTGGTAGAGTTCAAAAGTCAGGCTGCCATTTTGCAGACCGTCGTATGCTTCGTTGTTGAAGGACAATTCGATGCTGTTGCCTTGCAGATTCTCATTGTTCACTTTCACATTGATGTCGTAGTAATTGCCGTCGCGCTCGTAGTAGGGCACGGTGGACGGGAACGCCTGCTCGGCACGGATGTAATCCATCACGCTCTTGCCAGCCTTGACCAGCTCGCCATAGGCGGCTTCTGCCTGCTTTTTCGCCTGATAGCTGTCATAAAACGGTTTGCCGGCAAAGAAGGCGACCAGCAAGGCGCCTGCCAGCATTCCCAGAAAGACGAAGGAACGCCCCATTGAGAGAAATTTGTTACGCGAGGCAATGCTTTTTTCCCATTCTTCCAGCTCAACCGTCATCTGGTTGTAGCGCGCTTTTTGGGCGTTACGCAGCGCCTGTTCGCTGCCGTATTCTTTGCCGCTGACATCAACAAATGTTTGTTTTTTCGGCTCTTCCTTGGCCTGAATGGCGACGTAATAATCCCCGCGCAGGGCCGCATCCAGCCCCAGTTCGTCATCATAAGCAGCACGTTTCTGCGGCTCGGACAGGGTCGCGGCAATCGTGTTGATGGTCGCGCTGTAATTGCCAGCGGCGTCCTTCTGGCGCAGGGCGGCGATTGCCTGGTTGATTTCCTGAATGCCAGCGGTCGTTTTGATGCCCAAGATGCGGTAATAATTGTGTATCGCAGCCATAAAATTTTCCTTGAAGAATCGTGGCGAACTCCCTGATAAACAACACAGGTTTTGGTCCTTGCCTGCCACGGTGAGTCATGCGGACGTTACTATGTCGTTTCAAAATTGTAATAAAGCACCCGCCAAAAAGCAAAACATTTTTTACTCATGATGTTACAGCGCTTCACCCATCGCATCGTTGGCGCGTTCGGCGTCGCGCAACACATCCAGCGGCACCCGCCCCTCCACCTGCGCGCCGCAACCATCGGCACTCGCCGACAGCGTGCTGCACGACATTATGAAATCGAACCCTTCCAGCACCGGCTGCTCGCGCGGCTGTCCGTAGCTGCCGCATTCCTGCGCGCCGTGTGCCGTGAGCAGTTCATTAAAGAAAGCGGCAAAGCGTGGCATGAGCGGCGCGTTCGCCCGCTGGCGGAAACCTGCGGACGGTAACAGCGCCTGCAAATCGTCGGGCAACCACGCGGCGATGCGCTCGCCCTGGCCGAAATACCAAAAGCGGCGGCTGGTCAGCGCGTGCCTGCCTTCTTCCACATCGCGGGCGAAATCGGCGGCAATATGCCCCGACCACGACGGCAGCGGATTGCGCCCCTGCGGCGGGAAAATCGCATCCGCCGCATCCAGTACATTGCGCGGTACGCGGCGGCGCTCGCCTGTGCGGCATTGCGCGCTGTAATCCATCCACGGCAGCACCGCATCGACGACCAGGGCGAACACCATCCGCACCCGGCCATCTTCGCCAGCAAGCCCCAGTAACACATCATCCACCTGCGCCTGCGCCCGCACCTGCGGCTGCGTCAGGGCAAACGACGCCAGACCGTCGCGGACAAACGGCGCACAGCCGCCGTCAAAAAACACCGGAAACGAAAACAGGCGAGCGTGGGGCGCAAAAGTGAACATAAACAAAACCTCCATAACAAGAACGGCGGCATTCTACGCGCCAGCCGGTGAAAAAGCCCGTACAATGCCCGGCGAAAACCAAAACCCAGACAACCCGATGGACATCGCCGAAAAACTCAAACAATACCTCGAAACCCTTGCGACCCGTGGCCTAAGTGGCGCACTCAATCCCGGCGCGACCGAAGCCGACCTGAAAAACTTCGAAAGCGAACACGGCATCCGCCTGCCGGAAACCCTGGCAGACGTCTATCGTGCCTTTAACGGCCAAATCCACGACCGCATCCCGCCGGGCGAACCGCGCTGGCTGGCGCTGGACGAAATCTACGGCAAACAACAAGAATGGCGCGAATTCTGCGAAACCTACTACGGCAACCACTGGCCGCAAGTGCGCCTGCCGCGCATTGACGCCGAAGGCAAAGCGAAAAACACCCTTTATAACCCCTTCTGGATACCCTTCATGGCGGACAACGAAGGCTTCTACTGCCTGGACTACGACCCCGAGCCCAATGGCAACAGCGGGCAAGTGCTCTACGCGCAAATCAACACCGAGCCGGAAAACAGCGACATCATCCACCTCGAAGACAGCTTCAGCCAGTGGTTTGACAACCACGCGCACGCGCTCACCGCCAACCGCCGTGCCGTCGGCCTCACCACCCTGCTGGACGAATACCTCGCCTGGCAAAAAGCCAACCCCGCCCTGCCGCTCAACCCGCCAGCCAACCCGAACGACATCCGCATCACAGAACACCTGCACGGCATCCGTTTCCCGGCGAACCTCAAAAAAATCTGGAACATTTACAACGGTTACAGCGCGCAAACCGCAGAAGGCGAACGCTGGATCGGCCACCACGACATCAGCGCCGTCCAGCAAGAATGGCAACACAAACTGCAAGAGCGTCTCGGCAGTGACCCGGAAAGCACCCCGCGTCCGGACGCCGAAGAATCGCCGCAGACCCAGCCGAACTACATCCACCCGCTGTGGCTGCCCATCTACCAAAGCGGCGACATCCTCATCGCGCTGGACTACGCGCCGGGCGAAGAAGGCAGCGAAGGCCAGCCGCTGGTTATCTACAACACCGCCGACTACGAAATCCTCGCCGAATACGACACCTTCGACGAATGGCTCTACACCTACCTCAGCTACCAACTCTACCCGGAAGACGACCTGCCGGCGCACATCAGTGCCGCCAGCGCCAGCTACCGCCAGGAAATCATCGCGCATATCGAAAAACACCTCGGCCCCATCACCGCCACCTTCCGCCGCGAAGACAGCGAAAGCCCGATAGACCTGCTCTGGTGGCGTCCCGGCGAAAACCGCCCCTACCACACCCTCGCCACCCTCGGCCTCTCCGACCGGCCGATGGACATCCCGGACAGCGTCCCGCAAAAAACCATGGGCGAGCGCGCCGAGCTGATGATCATGCTGCCGCCCGAATGGAACATCAGCCCGGACAACCTCAACAGCGAACAAGGCTATTGGCCGATTGCCTGGCTGACCATGCTCGCCGACTTCGCGCGCACGCCCGGCAACTGGCTGGGCACCGGTTACGTCTTCCCCAACGGCGACCCGATGACAGAAATCGCCGACACCCCGTTTAGCGGCGTCCTTGTACTGCCGCCGTTTGTCAGCCACTCGCACGAATACTACGCCTTCCACAGCCGCGACGGCACGCGCCTGAACCTCTACGCGCTCATCCCGCTCTACCCCGGCGAAATCGACCTCAAAAGCGAACAGGGGCTGGACGTCTTGCTCGAACACTTCGACAAAACCGGCATCAACAGTGAAGTCGTTGATATTCACCGCAAGGACAGCAGTCGTTAAATATCCTGCAAGACGGCAAAGTGCGCTTCGGCGCACTTTTTTGTGCCGCGCAGCGTAAAGCGCGGACGGCTCGATGAATTTTGCGTAGCCTTCAGCCAAGCTGCGGCTAATCCACCGCGCCTGCTTTTGCGGGTACAATCCGCCCCGTCAGCGACTGCGGTCGCGTTTTTTTGTTTTCATGAGGTTTTTGATGAATAGTCAGTCTGGCCGCGCAGGAATGCGGTTTTTGGTTTTTTTGGTCATTGTTGCCGCTGCGGGTTATGCCTGGTGGCATTTCCGCGACAAGCCCGATGAGGCGGGCGCCATCAAGTTCATCACCGCCGAGGTGAAAAGGGGCGATGTGGCGCAGACGGTGCTGGCAAGCGGTTCGCTGCAGCCGTTCAAGTCGGTCAAGGTTGGCGCGCAGGTGTCCGGCGAGATTAGCGCGTTGTTCGTCCAGGTCGGCGACAAGGTGAAGGCGGGCGACCGCATCGCCGAGATTGATGCGAGTACGCAGCAGAATACGCGCGATAGTGCCGCAGCCGCCCTGGCTTCCAGCAAGGCGGCGCTGTCTGCGGCGCAGGCGAAGTTGCGCGAGGCGCAGCAGAATTTTAACCGCCAGCAGGAGTTGGTGAAGAAGGGTGCGGCGGCGCGTGAGTCGCTGGATGCGGCGCAGGCGACGCTGAAGTCGGCGCAGAGTGCGGTGGAGCAGGCAAAAGCCGATATTCGCAAGAGTCAGCTGGAGCTGGACAACGCGGGCTTGCGGCTGGGTTATACGAGTGTGACCGCACCGATGGACGGCGTGGTGATTTCGGTCGCGGTCGAGAAGGGGCAGACGGTAAACGCGGTGCAGGACAGCCCGACGCTGGTGACGCTCGCGCAGACGAATACGATGACGGTCGAGGCGGAGATTGCCGAGGCGGATGTGGGCGCGGTGCAGCCCGGCATGGCGGCGTATTTCACCCTGCTTGGCGCGGACAAGACACGCTTTGAGGGCAAGTTGAAATCCATCGACCCGGCGCCGCTGGCGACTTCCAAGAATACGACCAGCGCCAGCAGCAGCTCGAACGATACCGCCGTTTATTATTACGGCAAGATGGATGTACCGAACCCCGACGGCAAGCTGCGCATCGGCATGACGGCCAATATGGTGATTAACGTGCGCGAGGCGAAGGGCGTGCTGACGATTCCGATGACCGCGCTGCAAACGAACGCGCAGGGCGAGGACGAGGTGCAGGTGATGGCGGCAGATGGCAAGCCGCAGCCGCGCGTGGTCAAGCTCGGCATCAATGACGGCGTCAATACGGAAGTCGTGACGGGGCTGAAGGCGGGCGAACAGGTGGTGGTCAGCAGCGGCACCGGCGAGGGCAGCATCCCGATGGGGCCGGGAGGGCCGTTCTGATGAGCGGGCCGATTATCCGCATCCGCAACCTCTACCGCCGTTTCAAAAGCGGCGAGAGCGAGGTGACGATTCTCAAAGGCCTCAATCTCGACATTGAAGCGGGGGAAATGGTCGCCATCATCGGCCAGTCCGGCTCCGGCAAATCGACGCTGATGAACATCCTCGGCTGTCTCGACCGCCCCAGCGACGGCGAGTATTTCATCAACGGCAAGAACGCCACCGACCTCTCGCCGCAGGAACGCGCCGCCTTGCGCCGCGAAAACATCGGCTTCATCTTCCAGCGCTACCACCTGCTCGCCGACCTCAAGGCCTGGGAAAACGTCGCCATTCCCGCCATTTACGCCGGCACAGCGGCGGATGAGCGCGAAGCGCGCGCCAAGGCGCTTTTGACCCGCCTTGGCCTCGGCGACCGCACCGAACACAAACCCGCGCAACTCTCCGGCGGGCAACAGCAGCGCGTCTCCATCGCCCGCGCGCTGATGAACGGCGGGCAAATCATCTTCGCCGACGAACCCACCGGCGCGCTCGACAGCCACAGCGGCGAAGAAGTGATGAAAATCCTCGGTGAGCTGCACCAGGAAGGCCACACCATCATTCTGGTAACGCACGACCGCCACATCGCCGACCACGCCGACCGCATCATCGAAATCAAGGACGGCGAAATCATCGACGACCGCCGTCAAGACACAGGTGATGCTGCCAGCAGCAAACGCGCCGCCGCCCCTGCCGTCAAAAAAACCGTCTTTGGCGCGGCCGGGCGCATCACCTCCGCCATCAGCATGGCGTGGCGCGCCATCCTCGGCCACAAACTGCGCGCCTTTCTCACCATGCTCGGCATCATCATCGGCATCGCCTCAGTCGTCAGCGTCGTCGCGCTGGGACAAGGCGCCCAACAACAAGTGCTGAACAGCATCAGCGACCTCGGCTCGAACACCATCCAAATCTTCCCCGGCCAATTTGGCGACCGCCGCGCCGGGCGCATCCGTACCCTCGTGCCTAGCGACGCCACCATCCTCGCCAAACAAGACTTCATCGACAGCGCCACCCCGGTGGTCAATGCCAGCGCCACCGTGCGCCACGACAACAAAGAACTCACCGGCGAAATTACCGGCGCAGGCGACCAATACTTCCAGGTGCAGAACCTGCCCATCGTCGCCGGACGCAGCTTCAACCAACAAGACATCGACAACTACGCCGCCGTCGCCATCCTCGACCAAAAAGGTGCGCAGAACCTCTTTAACGCCAGCGCCGCGAACGGCTACGCGGGCGCGCTCGGCCAGGTCATCCTGCTACGCAATACCCCGGTACGCATCATCGGCATCGTCGATACCAGTAGCCAAAGCCGCTTTGAAGTCGGCAACAACATCAGCGTGTACATGCCCTACACCGCCGCGATGAACCGCCTGCTCGGCCGCAGCAGCGTCTCCAGCATCATCCTGCGCATCAGCGACAGCGCCAACCCGGCAGTCGCCGAAGACGCCATCACCCGTATCCTCACCCGCCGCCACGGCAGCCAGGACTTCTCCCTCTTTAACAGCGACAGCCTGCGCAAAGCCATCTCGCAAAGCGTCCAGGTCTTCTCCATCCTCATCTCCTCCATCGCCGTCATCTCGCTCGTCGTCGGCGGCATCGGTGTGATGAACATCATGCTGGTCTCCGTAACCGAACGCACCCAAGAAATCGGCATCCGCATGGCCGTCGGCGCGCGGCAAAGCGACATCCTTATGCAATTTTTGATAGAAGCGCTGATGCTTTGCCTGCTCGGCGGCGCGATAGGCGTCGGCCTCGCCTACGGCTTCGGCTGGGTGATGAACAACAGCGGCAGCGGCGCGCCGAGCGGCGGCGAACAGGCGGCGTTCAAACTCGTCTACTCCACCGCCTCAACCATCGCCGCCGTCATCTGCGCCAGCGGCATCGGCCTGCTCTTTGGCTTCCTGCCGGCGCGCAACGCCGCCCGCCTCGACCCGGTAGAAGCCTTGAGCCGCGAATAACAAACACCCGCAGAAGCGTAGGGTGGGGCTTGCCCCACCACTCGCACAAATGCCGTAGGTTGGATTAGACGAAGCCGTAACCCGACCCACAACCGCACAACAAAAGGACACCATGAACGCCAAACCGCTCCTCCTCGCCGCCCTCCTCGGCGGCTGTGCCACCACCCCGCACAACCTGCAACAAGACCTCGCGCAAAGCGCCATCCCCAGCACCTGGATGTTCCAAAACAGCGACCGCGCCGCAAATAGCCACCGCGAATGGTGGCGCGACTACGGCAGCGCCGCGCTCGACCAACTCATCGCGCGCGGCCTTGCCCACAACCAAAACCTCGCCGCCGCGGGCTTTGCCTGGCAAAAAAGCCGCATCGCGCTGGAAAACAGCGACGCCAACCGGGGCGCCGACTACAGCGGCGGCGTGAACGCCAGCGCCGGGCGCAACCTCAGCCACGGCGGCCACAGCAACCAAAACTACGGCAGCAGCCTCGGCATCAACTACCAGGCCGACCTCTGGGGCAAACTGCGCCTTGCCAGCGACAACGCCGCCTGGGAAAGCCAGGCCACCGCCGAAGACCTGCTCGCCACCCGCCTAAGCCTCATCGGCGACATCATCAACCAATACCTGCAAATCGCTTCGCTCAACGACCAACTGGCGCTGAATGCTGCCTACCGCAAAAACGCCGCACAAACCCTCGACCTCACCCGCACCAAAGTCCACGCCGGTAGCGCCAGCCCGCTCGACCTGCGCGAAGCCGAACAAAACCGCACCAATCTCGACGCCAACCGCGACCGCCTCGAAAACCAGCGCCAGCAAGCCGAAACCACTCTCGCCAGCCTATTGGGCGCACCGGTCAGCCGCGTCATCAACCAAGAGCCAAGCCTGAAAACACTGACCGTGCCTGCCATCGACAGCGGCATCCCGGCGCATCTCCTCGCACAGCGCCCCGACCTGCGCGCCGCCCAATACCGCCTGCAACAAAACCTCGGCAACATCGCCATCGCCGAACGCGACTACTACCCCGAACTCACCCTCGGCGCGAACCTCGGCACCAGCGCCAGCCGCCTGCTTGAGCTGTTGCACAACCCCATCGGCGCCATCAGCGCCAACATCACCCTGCCCTTCCTGAACGCGCACAAAAAAGAACTGGCGCGCCGCGAAGCCGAAACCAGCTACCAGCAAAACCTCGCCAACTACCGCCAGACCCTCTACCGCGCCCTCGGCGAAACCCAAAACGCCATCCTCAACCTCAAACAAAGCCAGGACGAAGCGCGCCACCTGCAAGAACGCCTGGCGCAGGCGAAAGACATCGAAAACCTCACCCGCATCCGCTACCAGGCGGGCGCGGCGAGCCTGCAAGACGTACTAGACAAAGAAAACGCCACTCGTGGCGTGGAAGAAAGCCTGCTAACCAACCGCTACGAACAACTCACGCGCAGCCTGACCCTGCACCTCGCCCTCGGCGGCAACCTGCAAGACAACGAAAGCGCGCGCCCGCAGCCTTCGCCCACCGCACGGGAGGGTGAGTAGAAAGCGTAGGGTGGGGCTTGCCCCACCAGCACGGCGCGCCCAAAGAAAACCCCGCCATAGCGGGGTTTTTCGTCGGTTTCATACGAAACCATCGCCGCGCGGCTTGCGCGCGTGAGCGTCAGAAATAGCGCAACCACAGATAAACATGCGACATCAGGATCGTCATGAGCATCAGCGGGAAGGCATATTTGGCGAATTGCACCATGCCGATCGGCTGCTTGGCTTTTTCGGCAAAGGCGGCGACGGTGAGGTTGGCGCTGGCGCCAATCAGCGTGCCGTTACCGCCGAGACAGGCGCCGAGGGCGAGCGCCCACCACACCGGTTCAAAAGTTTCCGGCGGGATGCCCTGTCCGGCCGATTGCAGGAGCGGAATCATGGTGGCGACGAAGGGGATGTTGTCCAATACGGAAGAAAGCAGCGCCGAAACCCAGAGCACGGCGTAGGCCATTTTCGGCACGTCGCCGTTGGTGGCGGCGATGAGTTTCGCGCCCATCACTTCCAGCAGTCCGCTGTGCTCGACCGCGCCGACGATGATGAACAGCCCCATGAAGAAAAAGATGGTAATCCACTCGACTTCGGCAAAGGCGTGGTGCACGTTTTCGCTTTGCTTTTCCGCAGGCTGGCGGCCATACGCGAGCATCATCAGCAGGGCGGCGCCGGAGAGGGCGACGGTACCGGGTTCGATGTGCAACGGGTGTCCGGCGAAGAAGCCGAGGAGGACGAGCGCAAAGACGAAACCGCATTTTTTCAGCAGATTGATGTCGGTGATGGCTTCTCTCTCGTCAAAGCGCATGATGCTGGCGCGGGCGCGCAGCGTGGTTTTCAGGCCACGGCGCTGCGTCAGCCACAGCATCGCGCACACGGCGATGAGGATGAGCACGGCGATTGGCGTCAGGTGGTAGATGAATTCGGCGAAGCTGAGGCCGTTTTTCGAGCCGATGATGATGTTGGGCGGGTCGCCGATGAGGGTCGCGGTACCGCCGATGTTTGAGGCGACGATGGTCGCAAACAGATAAGGGAAAGCGCGCACCCGCAGCTGCTCGGTAATCAGTAACGTAATCGGCGTGACCAGCAGCACGGTGGTGACGTTATCGAGAAGCGCCGAAAACAGCGCGGTAATGCCGGTCAGCATCAGCATGATGCCGATAGGGTCGGCGCGCACCCACTTCGCCGAGCGGATGGCAACGTATTGAAACACCCCGGTTTTGGCGGTGATGTTCACCATCATCATCATGCCGGTGAGCAGCCAGAGCGTGTTGAAATCCACCTTTTCCAGCGCCTGGTGCTGGTTGAGCAGACCGCAGTAAATCATCAGCATCGCGCCGAACAGGGCGATGACGGCGCGGTTTAACTTCTCCAAAATCAGGATGATATAAACGATGACGAGGATGATGCCGGAGAGCCACATCGGGTTCAGACCAAAAATTGCGTGTTCGTTCATGGAATTATCCTTTGGCGCCCTGAATATGGTCGAGAATGCCGTTGATACTGACCACGCCAAGGAAGCGGCGCCCGCCTTTTTCAACGATGATGGCATGGCTATGGTATTGGTAAATCAGGTAAAGCGCTTCCATCAGGCTGGTTTCCGGATAAAGCAGCGGAATGTTTTCGGTGACGAGGTGGTCGGTAATCGGCTCTTGCCCGCGCTCACGCAGGCGGCTGCGTAATTCTTCGACCGTCGTCTTCATAAAATCCAGCTCCGGCAGTTTCTTGCCGCGCGCCGGATTGGCGGTAATGCCGCGCGGCAAAAGCAGCTCAATCAGGCTCATGCTGCTGAAAATGCCGACAAAATCCCCCGCATCGTCCACTACCGGAAAATAGCGCACCCCGCGGTGGTGAATGACCTCAAACGCCTCGGCGATGGTCATCGCCGGATGCAGCGTCAGCGGATGGTCAATCATGATGTCCCGACAGGTGTAATTCATAAGGCCCCCATATGTGAATGCTAAAAATGTTTTAACACTTCGCATTGTAGCGTGAATTTTCACGGAAAAAAGCGGGGCGACGGTCTTTTTTTGTGGATTTTTTCGCATTTTCTGGATAAACAACAAAATATTACAGTGTAAAAAACCACAAAACCACAGATAAATGCGCGTTTTCACACCACCAAGCACCAGTCGGTTGATGATGATTGCGTTGCGCTAAGGCACGTAACGCCGTATGAGGCTTTAGGGCGTGTTGACAATTCAAATCTCCCTCCCCTGCAGGGCGAAGCCCGCAGCGGGGGAGGGATGGGGAGGGGGTGGACAATGCCGCTTACGAGATGAAATTTCGATTTTTCAATCGTTTGCTGCCCTCACCCCAACCCCTCTCCCAGAGGGAGAGGGGCTCGTTCGTTCAATTGTCAACAGCCCCTAGGAGGATGGCGCGAAGAAGATGACGGCGACGTACTGCGCCGCCTGGCAAGCGCTGCGGCAGGTCAGCGGCAGTCCGCTTTGCGCACCGTCAGGGTAAAGACTTCCGCGCCGCTGTTGTCGGCATAGTGGTAGGTGTAGCTGCGGTCTGCGTCCAGAAGCGGGCGGGTTTGCGGGCTGGCGCACAGGCCAGTCTGAATGCTCTGCGTGAGGTCGCGCTGCCAATCGGGCGGCATGGCGGCGGCGCTTTCTGTCGGGAATTGGTAGTAGTAGATGAAGCCTTCCGCACTGAGGTCGATTTTGTCGAGCCGGGTTTTTTCATCAATCATCAGCGGCAGTTTGGCATTGGCTTCGCGCAGGATTTTGTCGCGCTCGGCCACGGGGATTTTGGGTGGCGGCGCGGCTTCTTGCCAGGGTTTTTGGGTGTAAAGCGCGGTGGCTGCCATGGCGAGCCCCGCGAGGGCGATGGTGACGGGCAAGGTTTTTTTCATGGGCAGTCGGCGGTTTTTAGTAGGTGTCGAGGCGAATGCGGCCAGCTTTGCTTAAGCGGTCGCAGGTTTTTTCGCCGAGGATTTGTCGCAGGGTGTCTTGCGCGCCCGCGCCGATTTTGTCCGCGCTGCCGCAGATGTAGATGACCGCGCCTGCTTCCAGTTGGGCGTGCAGGCGGTCGGCGTGGTCGATGAGGCGCTGTTGCGCGTATTCGCGGCTTTTGCCGCGGCTGTAGGTGCGGTCCAGCCAGGCAAGGACGCCGTCTTCCCGCTGTTTTTCGAGGCAGGAGGCGTAGATGCGGTCGTGTTCGGGGTCGCGCTCGCCGTAGATGAGCCAGTGTTGCAAGTTGTGTTCGCGTGCCGGGTAGCGCGCTTCCATGCGGGTGAGGATGCCGAGGATGCCCGCAAGGCCGCTGCCGCTGGCGATGAGGATGAGCGGGCGCGGGGCGTCCGGCAGTTCTGCCGGGTGGTGGGTGAGCGCGCGGATTTTCAGCGCTTCGCCCGGCTGGAGGGTTTGGGTGAGGTAGTGTGAGCCGGTGCCGGGCGTGCCGTCCGGATGGGTTTGCAGGCGGATGATGAGGTCGAGGCCGCGGCTGCCGTCCGGCGCGATGCTGGCGACGCTGTATTGGCGGCGCAGTTCGTCTTTTTTGTGCGGGATGGTGATTTCGATGAGGGCGGTGTCTGCCGCGAGTTCGGGGCAGGCAAGGCGCAGATGGTAGAGCGCTTGTTCGCTGTCGGGATTCAGGCGGCTGCGGCTGGCGAGGGTGGCGGCAACGCTCGGCGGTTGCGCCGGGACGTCCAGCGTGGTTTGCAGGTGTTCGCCCAGTTGTTTTTGCCAGTAGGCGATGGTTTGCGGGTCGAGGTTATCGACGGTGGTGACCGGGCTTTCGCGTGTGGCGCCGAGGCGCTCCAGTTCTTGGTCAAGCAGGTGGCCGTAGGCGCAGTAGTGCGGGTAGCGTTTGTCGCCCAGGGCGAGGAGGTGGTAACGGGTGTCGGCGAGCGCGGCGCCGCTTTTTTGTAGGCTGCGGGTGAAGCGGATGGCGTTGTCCGGCGGGTCGCCGTCGCCGGTGGTGCTGGCGATGAGGATGAGGGTTTTGCCGCCGAGCATTTTCAGCGGGTGGTGCGCGTGCCAGGCGTCGAGGCTTTCAGCGCGGGTGTTGAGGTTTTGCGCGAGGTGCTTGGCGAGGGTTTCCGCCTGTCCGCCCTGGCTGGCGTAGAGGAGGAGCAGGGCGCTGTCGTCGCGCGCGGGGCGCGGGCGGCGTTGCCAGAAATAGTAGAGCCAGTAGAGGGTTTGTGCGGCGAGGAGGGTGTAGGCGAGGGTGGGGTTCATGGTGGGAATGGGTGGTTGATTGGGTAACGTGGTTTGCGGACTGCCCCCACCCCAACCCTCCCTCGCAGGGGGAGGGGGCTGTTTGGCGGGGAGGCTGGGTCAGTAATGGATGGCGAGTAGGATGATGATGAGCGGGATGGTGATGCCGGTGGTTGTCCACAGCCAGGTGCTGCCGCGCTGTTTGCGGTAATAGACGAGCAGCGCCAGCCCGCTGAGGGCGACCAGCACGGTGAGGATGGCGAAGGCGTCCATGTAGCGCTTCCAGAAGGTCGGCACGTGGCGGCCTTTGTGCAGGTTGTTGAGCAGGGCGGCGAGGCCGTTTTTTTGTTCGTGGTAGGCGACGGCGCGGCTTTCGCTGTCGATGGTCAGGCTCGCTTCGCTGCCTGGCCCTTGGTATTCGAGGAGGATTTCCGGCGCTTCGATTTTGAGCTGGTAGGCGCTGATGGGGTAGGGGCTGTGTTCGGCAAGCCAGGCGGTGAGTGCGGGCGCCAGGGCGGGGGTGGGCGCGTTCGGGTCGTCGCTGAGTTCCGGTAGCGGCAGTTCGGCGGGCAGGGTGTATTCGGCGTCGTGCTGCGTCGGTTCTTGTTCGAACCAGGCGGTGTGGTTGAGCATGAAGCCGGTCACGGCGAAGAAGGTGAGGGTGGTGAGGATGAATGCGCCGATGACCCAGTGGGCAAGTCGCATCAGGCGCCAGAAGGTTTGTTGCATGGTCGTAGGGGGGAGCGTAAGGAGCGGCAAGGGTACGGGAAATGCGGCTGTTTTGCCAGCGGTTTTTGTGCGAGCGGTGGGGTGCTCGGCGTAGGAACGGTGCGCCAAGGCGCCCCCCATGAGGCTTTATCCTGCACGGGGCGGCAAGCGGTGCTATAACAGCGCCTTTTGCGAGGTTTTTATGAATGCACTGCTGCAAGGTTTTCTCGTCTCCGGCGGGCTGATTGTCGCCATCGGCGCGCAGAACGCCTTTGTGTTGAAGCAGGGGCTCAAGCGCTGGCGGGTGTTGCTCATCGTGCTGACCTGTTTTCTCTGCGATTTTTTGTTGATGACGCTCGGCGTTTTCGGGCTGGGAACGCTCATTGGCGAAAGCCGGGTGGCGTCGGTGGCGCTGGCGTTCATCGGCGCGCTTTTTCTCGCGGTCTATGGTGCGCGCGCATTCCGTTCGGCCTGGCGCGGCGGCGCGGTGATGGATTTGGGGACGCATGAGGCGGGCGGCAGCGCGCGGCAGGCGGTGCTGCTGACGCTGGCGATTACCCTGCTCAACCCGCATGTGTATCTCGATACCGTCGTGATCGTCGGCGGCATCGCCGGTACGCTCTCGCCCGTCGCCAAGGCGCTCTTTCTCTGCGGGGCGGTCGCGGCCTCGGCGCTGTGGTTTTTCGGACTGGGCTTTGGCGCGCGTTTGCTGTTGCCGCTCTTTCGCCGCCCGCTGACCTGGCGCCTGCTTGACGCCGCCATTGGCGTGGTGATGTGGCTTATTGCCTGGGGCTTGCTGCGCTACGGCCTCGCCCTGTGGTGAGCGCGCGCCGCCCCAGATACATCAGCACCATGCCGGCGAAGGCGACGCTGCCGCCCGCCACCAGCGACCAATGCAGCGCCTCATGCAGCCACAGCGCGGCGAACAGCACGCCGAAAACCGGCTCAAAAGTGAGATAACCCGCCGCCGTGCCCGCGCCAAGAACGCGGATGCCTTCGAAATACCAGACATAAGCGAGCACCGTCGAGCCGAAAACCAGACAAAGCAGCGCCAGCCAAACGCGCCCCGGCGCGTGCCATAGTGCGCCCCAGGCGGACACGCCTTCAAAGGCGAGCGCGAACGGCAGCAGCATCAGCGCGCCCAAAAGCAGGGTGCAGACGGTAGTGGTCAGCGCGTCCATGCCGCCGAGCGCGCGGCGGCCGATGAGGGTGTAGGCCGTCCAGCAAAAGACGCAGAGGCCGATGAGCAACTCGCCCGTGCCGATGCCGCCGCGCAGCAGTGCGAGCGGGTTGCCCTGGGCGATGACCACCGCCGAACCGGCGACTGCCAGCGCCATACCGGCGACGATGCGCGCATTCAGCCGTTCGCCGAACAGCCAGGCGGCAGACAGCAGCGTCAGAACCGGGCTTAACGAAAACAGTACCGCCGCCTTGCCCGCCGGAATGCGTTGCACGCCGTACATGAAACTGGCGGTATAAACGGCGATACCGCACAGCGCGGCGAGCGCCATCGCCGCCCATTGCCGCCGGTTGAGGGCGAGCAGCGCGCGCAGACGGCGCAAATGATGCAGCCAGAGGAGCAAGGCGAGGGCGGCGAGAAAAAAGCGCAACGTGGCGGCGGTCAGAATCGGCATCGCCTGCGTCACCGCTTTCGCCCAGGGATAGGACGCACCCCACAGGGCAGTCATGCCGAGGAGTTTCAGATGCACGCCCCAAGCGGGCGCGGCGGGTGTGGATTGGGTCATAAAGATTGCAGAGGGCAGAGAAAAGCCCGCAACGTGCGGGCGGGGATGGTTTGCGCATCATTTTAGCCGGAATACGGGCGATAAACGGATGTGTGCCGCACCGATGCGGCACAAAAATTTTTGTGCGTCAGATTTGGCGGAAAATGAGGCACAACAGTTAGATGCGTACCAGCCGCAGCAGCGATTCAAAGGAATACAGCGCGGGACGGCTGCCTGCCGCTTCTTCGACAATTTGAATTATCCCGTGTTGTTCAAGTTGCTTGAGGTGTCGCTGCAAAGAAGACTTCACGATACCGCTGTCAGGCGCGAACCGGCTACTCTTGAAAATGGGTTGGGTAAAGAGCGCATCCAAAATCAAAATAGTCTGTCTTGATGCCAAAATATTCGTCAGGCGCGTTTTCATGTTTTCATACAGCGCAGTGATTTCTTCGACGATTTTCATGTTTTGCTGCGCCTGCTCGTGAATGGCGCGACAAAAGAAAGCACACCATCCCGACCAATCATTTGCAGCCGAAACAGCACGCATGCGTTCGATATATTCGTCCTTGTGCTCTTCAAAAAAGTGACTGATATAAAAATGCGGTGCACTGATATGCCGCATTTGCCAAAGCAGCAGCGGAATCAACATTCTGCCAATGCGGCCATTGCCATCCTTGAAGGGGTGCAATGCTTCAAATTCAATATGGGCAATAGCCGTTTTAATGAGCGGATGGTGATTGCTGTTGTGGTTGATATAAGCAAAAAGGGCGTCTAATCCCGCCTGCAAATGTTCTGGCGCGATGGGAATAAAATCAATTTGTCGTGAACCGCGTCTTCCGATGTAGTTTTGTTCGGTTTTGAATTGCCCCGGCGTTTTGTCCGCCCCGCGCCCTAGGCTTAATAAACCCTGGTGCATGGTGCGAATCATCTGCGGACTAAGTGGCCGTCCTTCCAGCAGCATTTGCTGCGCAGACTTGAGGGTGCGTTGATACAGCAGGGTTTCGATGGTGTCCTGCCGTACTTCGCGCGAAGTTTGCGCCGCTTCGGCTTCCGCCTCATAGCGCAGGATTTCATCAAGCGTGCTGATGGTGCCTTCAATGCGCGAGGAAATGACCGCTTCACGGCTGCGCAACGGCGCGAGCAGGATTTCGCTGTTGTGCAGCGTTTTCAGCATCTGGTCGTAACGCGCTAGCGACTCGGCTGCGGTCAGGATTTCATTAAAAAATCCTGGTAAATCTAGTGTTTGCGGTGGGAATGCGCCATAGTGATAGTTCACGGCATGGCTGAGGTCAATGGTGAGATCGGGCATTTGTGTCTCATTTTTCCGGGTTTTTGATGTACAAACGGAATTGTACACCATCCATGAGGAACAAAAAAATTTGTGAGTCAGATTCGGCGAGAAATGAGACACAAATGGAGGCTGTTGCCGGGTTAGCGAGGGACGAGCGTAACCCAACGTTTGGGGAAATCCGGATGGCGCGTTGGGTTACGGCTGCGCCTAACCCAACCTACGGTTTGCCCTCACCCCAACCCCTCTCTCTTGCTACGCAAGCAATACTTGTCGCTGCGCGAGCAAATGCTTGTCCCAAAGGGACTGGAACAGCTCGCGTAGCGAGAGAGGGGCTCGTTCGTCGAATCGTCAACACGCTCTAGCGAGGCGCGAGCGTAACTCAACCTGCGGGCGGGGCGCTCAGATAAGGCTGAAATGTCCTTCTTCCAGCACGGTATTCACTTTGGCGAAGGCGGTGGCGCTGTAGGCGCTGCCGCTGCCGTCCGGGTCGTGGTAGAGGGTGTCGCCTTGTTGGTATACGCGGGTGGTGTGGGTGATGTGTTGTCCTGCGGCGGTGTACCAGTTGTCGCCGAGGCGTCCGAAGACGGCTTGGTTCAGCGCGATTTTGTCGCCTTCGCCCGCGTTGAAGTCGGTGATGGTGTCGATGTTTTTGCCGTCCAGGAGGCTGGCGAAGGTGAAGGTGTCGGCGCCCGCGCCTCCGGTGAGTGTGTCCGCGCCGTAGCCGCCGTCGAGGTGGTCGTTGCCCGCCCCGCCGGAGAGGCGGTTGGTCTGTGCGTTGCCGTAGAGTTGGTTGTCGCCGCTGTTGCCGCTGCCGCTTGTGGCGTGGGTGCCGAGGAGGTAGAGGGTGGTTTCGTCGTTGGCGAGGGTGTAGTCGCCGATGCTGTAGGCGGTGGTGCCGTGGTGGTAGGTCGTGCCGTCGGCGTGGGCGATGCCGTTGCCGTGCAGGTGGATGTGTGAGTCGCCGCTTTGGTGTTGGCGCACGGCTTCGCGGCCGTCCGCGCCGAGCCAGGTGTTGTCGTTCAGGGTGGCGTTGAGGTCGCCGTGCAGGGTTTTGTCGCCGTGCAGGCCGTGGCTGCTGTCCGCGCCGAGGTAGGTGATGGGCGCGCCGGCAAAGGTGGGTTCGGGCGCGAGGATGTTGCCGCTGATGGTGAGGCCGGTGAGTGCGCCGTGGCCGCCGCCGTGGGTGATGTCGCCGTCGTAGAGGTTAGGGTCTTGCATGTTGTTGCCGTAGGCGCTTTTTTCGTCGCCCGCGCCTGCTTTGTCCCAGATGCTTTCGGCGCCGATGCTGGCGCGGCTGACCCGGCCGCTGGCGATGTTGTCGCGGTAGGTGGTGCCGCTGGAGTCGGTCGCGGTGTACATGAAGTTGGTGGTGGCGTCGTGGGCGACGTCGATGTGGTTGTTGTGGTAGTGGTTGTTTTTGCTGCCCTGGTAGGCTTGCAGGATGGCCTGGCCGCCCGCGCGGGTGGTCATGATGTGGTTGTTTTCGATGTGGTTGTCGCTGGAGGCGTAGGCGATGTGGATGGCGCTGGAGTGGGCGTCGGTGAGGATGTTGTCGCGCACGGTGTTGTGGTTGCTGCGGTCTTGGAGCGAGATGTTGCGGGTGTTGTGGTGGAGGTGGTTGCCGCTGATTTCGCTGTCGCTGACGGTGGAGAAGGCGACGCCGTAGTAGGTGCCGCTCACTTGGTTGCCGCGCACGGTGATGTGTTTGATGGTGCGGCTGGGGTCGGCTTCGGCGACGGTGCCGTCTTCGACGTATTGCCGCCAGACGGGCGCTTTGGCGTCGCGCCATTGGGGGTTGCCGGGTTGTTGCGCGCCGTTGAAGGCGATGCCGACCGGGGCGTCGGCGTGTGCGCCGTTGCTGGGTTTTGCGCTGATGTGGTTGTTTTCGACGGTGATGTTTTCGGTGTGACCGCTGCCGCTGTAAACGGTGATGCCGTAGCCGGGGTGGCCGGGGCGCTGGTCGAGGTGGAGGATGTGGTTGTCGTGGATGCGGTAGTCGTGCAGGTCGTAGCCGAGGATGCCGTGTACGCCGGGGGCGGCGTTCATGTTGAGGGTGAGGCCGCTGATTTCGCCTTGGCTCGCGCCGTTGGGCAGTTTGAGCGCGGCTTCGTTGACGCTGTTTTGTACGGCGAGGGTGCTGCCGTTGCCGTGCAGGTAGGGGACGCCGTTTTCCAGCACGATTTGGCTGCCAAGTTGGTATTCGCGCTGCGCGGGCAGTTCGATGCCCAGTTGCAGGGTTTTTGCGGCCTGGGCGGCGGCGTTGAGCGCGGGGGCGAGGTCGGCGCCGCCGTCGTGGAAGGCGACGGCCGGGATGTGGTTTTTGCAGGTGAGTGTCCAGCCGGGGGGCATGTTGTCGCTGTAGCCGGTGCTGTTTTTTTGTAGCAGGGCGTGGTGGTCGCCGTCGCTGATGATGAGGTTTTGTAGGGTCGGGTTGGCGGCGATGGCGGTTTTGGCGGCGCCGAGGTCGGCGACGATTTGGTAGGCCGCGCCCGGCGGCAGGTTGTCGCGGGCGAAGGTGTCGGCGGGGTTGGTGGTGTGCAGGGTGAAGGTTTTTTGCGTGGAGAGGCCGCCCGCGTCGGTCGCGGTGATGGTGAGCGTGACGGTTTTTTCCGCCGCGTAGTCGAGATGCTGCCCGGCTTTGAGTTTCAGTGTGCCGTCGCTGGTGACTTCAAAGCGGTCGTCGCTGGTTTTATAGGTGTGCGTGTCGCCCGCGTCGGGGTCGTGCGTGGTCAGTTTGCCGACGGTCGCGCCTGCCAGATTTTCCGGTACTTCCAGGGCGGAAAGCCCGATGTCGGTCGGTGCGTGGTTGAACGCTCCCGCTGAAGGCCCTGCTTCATCAGCGACTTGCGCGCGCTCGGTCGCAGTTTGCGGGGCAAGGCCGGTGTCGGGGACGCTGGCATCGGTTTTGTCGCTGCTGTGCGGCGGGATGCTGAATTCGCGCTTGCTGTAACCGGAAAAATCGTTGTGGCCGATTTGGTTGTCGCCCAGTTGTTGCCCGTTGTATTTGACGGCGTACACCATGTCGCCGCCGGAAGCAGTGTTGTTGGCGATATAGTTGTTGGCGCCGTTTTCGATGGCTATCGCCGCATATTCTTCGTTTTCGCCGAGGGCGGCATTTTGTCGGCCGATGTTGTGGATTTCGTTGGCGACCACGGTGTTGTTCTTGCCGTCAATGGCGATGCCGTGATTCCACGCCGAGCCGATGTGGTTTTTCACCACCAGGTTGTCGTCGGAAGTAACCGAGATGCCGTTGTCAAAGGAAGGATCGCTGATGTTTTTGGCGATGATGCTGCGATCCACCCCTTTGGTGATGCCGATGCCTTCAAAGGCGGTGGTTGATTGTTGGTTGCCGACGTGGTTGTCAATTATCACCATTTCCACCGGCGCGCCGAGGGTGGTGGCGTGGCCGCCGACTGCCATGCCGCCTTTGACGTTGTGGATTTGGTTGCCGACGATGGCCGCGTTGGGCGAGTCGTCCTTGACCATTACCCCGAAGCCGTCGGTGTGATCAATCAAGCCCGCGCCGTCGATGACGCTGTCCAGCACCAACAGATTCTTGCTGCCGCTGCCCGCCTGCCGGAAGCCCTGCGCCAATATGGCACTGCCACCGACGTTTTTGATGGCAACGTGATAGACCTGCATGCTGTCGGCGTTGGTGAACTGGAAGGCATTGACCGCCGCATCGCCCGTTTTCCAGCTCATGTCGAGCGAGAATTCGCTGAAGAGCAGGTTTTTCGCCTTGCCACCCGAGGTGGCGAGGAAGGGGGCAACATCATCTGTCTTGTCGAATTCCAGCACGGTGGCGCTGCCTTGGCCACGAATGTGTTTGTCCTGCGCCCTGTCCAACACCACCGAACTGATGCGGTGCGTACCCGCGGGCATGTCGATGATGCGGATATTGGGGTCATCCAGCGCTTTTTGCAGGCGCTCAGTAAAACTCTGTCCCCATTTGCCGTCGCGCAAATCAGCGATTTCATCAGGGCTTGCCGCCTCAATTTTCAACAACGAATCACGGGCGCTTTTCTCGGCGCGGTTGACACGCAGCATGATATCGTTGCCGTCGGTGACGGGGTAATTGGGCGGTGTCCGGGCGTCATCAGCGGTCGGTGCGGTTGCCGCGCTGGTCGGTGTTTCGTGATGGTTAGCGTTGTCGTCGTAGGTCGCCTGCACCGTGATTTTCGCGCCCTTTTGCGCGGCGGTGAGGGTAAAGGTGCTATTGGTGGCGCCGTCGATGGCTTTGCCATCGGCAAA
>ERZ773067.631-NODE-631-length-20614-cov-3.416217_pt1 | contig 20614 bp, 18 predicted proteins | sample MGYA00580622_ERZ773067 | MGnify/ENA primary metagenome ERZ773067 (study PRJEB29015, sample SAMEA2737998) | human oral metagenome | biome: human oral; feature: human-associated habitat; material: dental | place: China | collected 2113 ...
GGACAAGCCCGGGCTGCCGCAGCAGGCACCGCCGAAGCCTGCGGACAAGGCTGCAGCGCCGCTGCAGGAGCCGCCGAAGGTAAGACCACGGGTATATGCGCCGCCAAAGGCGCCGTCTGCTCCTGTGCCGAAAGCGGTGCAGGGCGACGGGGCAAAGAAGCCGGCGAAGAATCTCGGCAAGCTGCCGCCGGAGAAAGCAGACGCTCTGCCGCTGCCCAAGGTGAACAGCGAAGATTTCGGGCAGTATATCAAAGAGCAGGTGAAAGGGCAGTGCGACACCGTCGCATATCGCACGAACGATGTGCGCGGTGATTCGGACTGAGAGGAAAGAGAAAAGATGTCTTAGCAGCTCTGCAAGGGGAGGCTTGTGCGCCATGCCGATGTTCAAGAAGTCGCTGCTCGTTCTCCTCGCTGTCGTCGCCCTCGCGGCGGGCGGGGCGCTCTATGCAGGGTACCGGGGGCAGGAGGAGGCGGTCGAGCTGGACGCGGGCACGGCGCCCGTGCAGGAGGTGCAGGCGAGTGAGATCGTTGTCTACGTAGCGGGTGCGGTCAACCGTCCGGGCGTTGTGCAGCTCGCCGAGGGGGCACGCGCGAAAGATGCGGTCGACGCCTGCGGCGGCTTCCTGCCTACGGCGGATACGAACGGCGTGAACCTCGCGCAGAAGCTCAAGGACGGCATGCAGGTCACTGTGCCGGAGAAATCTCCGCAAGGCACGGCGGTGCAAGGCGCGGCGGTGCAAGGCGCACAGGCGGGGGCGGCGAAGCCCCTGCCCGAAGGCATGGTGAACATCAACACGGCGGACGAGAAGGAGCTGGACAAGCTGCCGGGCATCGGCCCCGCCATGGCGAAGCGCATCGTCGAGTACCGCATGGAGAACGGCGCGTTCCAAGCTCCTGAGGAAATCAAGCGCGTCAAGGGCATCGGTGATGCGAAGTATGAGAAGATGAAGGACAAGATTGCATTGTGAAGAGAGCGATGGCGCTTCTTCGAGGAATGTGATGCGTATAAGGAAGCTGAGGGGCAGGGTTTGCCATGCGATACGGACAGCAGCAGCTTGTTTTTCTCAACGGGCTTTTCCTTGTGCTTTTGCTCGGCATCTACGGCGAGGATTTGCTGCATGTCTCGCTTGGCGCTCTCGCCCTCGGCATGGCGGGGTTCTTCTTCTTGTCGCTTTTTCTTCTCGTGCGCGAGAGCAGCAGGACGTGGCTGGCGTTCTTGCTGCTCTTTCTTTTTTTCGGCGCGTGGCGCTTCGCTTGGGGGGAAGCTCTGCCCGTTGATGATGTTTCGCATTGGATTGGGCGTGAGGCTTCAGTCGAGGGCGTGCTCGTCGAAGCGCCGCATGTGCGGCGGACGGCGCAAGGTGTGCTCGTGCGCTATACGGTGAAGGCGAAGCGCGTGCGCCAGTGCCAGCGCGGCGAGGAGCAGGCGGCATCGGGAGCAATCTATGTCTCGGAGATGCGCGAAGATGTCAGCGATTTGCCTGAGATCGGCGCAGAAATCACGGCGTTTGGAAAGTTCAAGGGCATCTACGGCTACGGCAATCCCGGGCGCATTGATGTGGAGCGTGCGGCGGCGGTCAAGGGCGTGCGTGCGCGTCTATCGGCGAAGAAGCCGGGGATTCATTGGGAGGCGGGGGAGGCATATCCCGTGCTGCGTTGGAGCGAGCGGGTGCGCTCGGCATACCGCGCTTCGATGGAGAGCGTGATGCCCAAGGAAGATGCGGCGGCGATCTTCGCCATGCTCTTCGGTGGTTACGAGGGCATAAAGCCCGAGCTTGTCGAAGCTTTCACGGCGACGGGCATCGTGCATATCCTTTCGGTGTCCGGCTCGCATATCACGCTGTTGGCGGCGGTCATGGCATGGCTCGGCGCACTCTTTCGCCTGCGTCCCGTCGTGACGGCTGTTTTTGTCACCGTCGTCGTCGTGCTGTACTGCGTGCTCGCGGGCTGCGTGCCGCCGGCCGTTCGTGCGGGCGCGATGGGACTGCTCGCGTTTTTTGCTCTTGCATTGGAGCGCGAGAACGACGCGCGACGGCTCTTGGCTCTTGTCGGCATGGCGCTGCTCTTCTTCGAGCCGCTTTTGGCGTTTGACGTCAGCTTCCAGCTGTCGTTCGCGGCGACGGCGGGACTTCTTTACCTCGCGCCGCCTTTTTGCGAACGGCTTTCGCGCCTGCGCCTTTTGCCGCGATTTGCAGCGATGAGTCTTGCCGTCACACTCGGGGCACAGCTTGCGACTTTGCCGCTCCTCGCATGGTACTTCCACCGTTTGTCGCTTTCGTCGCTCGTCGCCAACATCGTCGTCGTGCCCGTCGTGGAAATCGCCATCGTCGCAGGGCTTTTCGCGGGGCTTGCGTCCTTCGTGCTGCCGTTCTTGGCGAAGCTCGTCTTTCTTGCGGACAGTCTGCTCTTGGGGCTTGTCTATGAGTGTACGCGCCTTTTGGCAGCTATGCCCGGCGGCGAGGTGTATCTGCCGACGCTTTCCGTTCCACTCGCCTGCATCTACTTTGCTATGCTTGCCGTATTTGTGCAGCCTGAGGAGCGGCGCGGAGCTGTCTTTTCTTGGTGCAGCGAGCGTCGCAAGGCGCTCTTTGCCGCAGTTCTGCTCGCTGCTGCTGCCGTCGCCTTATGGCAGATTTCACGTCCGCAGGAGATGGCGGTGCACTTCGTCGACGTGGGGCAGGGCGATGCGGCTCTCGTCGTGACGCCGCACGGCAGAGCCTTGATGATCGATACAGGCGGCACGCGCGACGGCGGTTATGACATCGGCTCGCGCGTCGATGTGCCGTACCTTTCGCATTACGGCGTGCGAAGGCTCGACTATATCATCCTCACGCATGTGCACGAGGATCATGCGGGCGGTGTGGGCGGCATCCTGCGCCATATTCCCGTCGACATGGTCTTGACGGCGCACGAGCCGCGCAGCGAGTATGCACGTGTGCTTGGCTGCTCTCTCGATGCGCCTGAGATGCAGCATCTAGCTCCTGCGGAGGCGGGCGAGCACATCGATCTCGACGGCGTGGCGGTCGACATCCTCTACGCGCCTCAGATGGAGGGCGGTGCAGCGGAGGGCGCTACGGGAAACGAGTATTCGAACGTCATCCGCGTGCGCTATGGTGCGGCTTCGTTCCTCTTCACGGGCGATCTCGTAGCGGAGCAGGAGATCGCCATGCTCGCGGAGGGGAAGAATCCTCAATGCACCGTCCTGAAGGTCGCACACCACGGCTCGAAAACCTCGACGACGGAGGAGTTCCTCGCCGCCGCACAGCCGCGCCTCGCCGTCATCAGCGTCGGCAGGGACAACAACTTCGGTCATCCTGCCCCGGAGGTCATCGAGCGGCTGCAGAAAAATGGCATAAAAATCTATCGCACCGACGAGGATGGTGCGGTCGTATGCAGGACGGACGGAAAGACGCTGCGAGTAGAGACGTTCCGCTGATATAGGTGCAAGGACATGATTCGCATCATGAAAAGATTGAACACCACAATAGTGTACGCTATAATGTACACGGAGAGTTTACATCCTTGAAGTGGAGTGCGTCCTTCAGGTTTGGCTCTTGGATTTTCACTCTAAAAAGAATAGATTTTGGTGGGTATGGAGGAAGATATGAGCTTTAATTATGGAGAAGTCATTGAAGTTCAGCCGGAAGGGGAAAGCTCTGAGATCCGCAAGAGGAATGCCTTTATCCGACGTGAAATTGCAGCAAATTTTTGTGTGGGAAAAAATCCGCCATTGGTGACAGTATGTTTTCAGGCGTACAATCATTTGGAAGATCAGACGAAGATGGCGATTCATGCGCTTCTTCAATATACACAGAATGTTGATTATGAATTGATTCTTATCGATAACGGGTCGACGGATGGGACTTTAGAGTTTTTTCGTAGTATTCCGTATGAGAAGAAGCGTATTTTTCATGTGAGAGAAAATCGCGGAGCATTAGCTGGATACATTGCGGCGAAAAATTCGGCGGGTGGTGAATTTATTCGCGGGAGATACGTTTCATTCGTTCCAGGGGATGTTATTGTCACAAAAGATTGGCTTAAAAATCTCGTTACTTGCATGGAATCGGATTCGCGCATCGGGATGGTTGTTCCTGTTGCAAACTATACGAGCAATCATCAAAAGATCACCTTGCCATTTTCCAATTATGAAGAAATGCAGGAAGTAGCGGCTGCCCATAATATTAGTAATCCTAAAAAGTGGGAGGAGTGCTTGCGCGTTATTCCTACGACATCGCTGCTTCGTTCATCTCTGCGGAAGCTGTACGAGCTGGATCATGCTTTTTATTATAATTTTTCTGACGACGATCTTTCCTTTACTTATCGCCGTCTGGGCTATCGCTTGATGATTTGTCGTGATACGTTTGTTTATCATGCAGAAGGAAGCACGATGACAGGCGAGGATTATCAGTTGGATATACAGACGGGACGTGAGATTTTCCGACGTAAATATTTTGGAATCGATCCTTGGGATGATACGCGCTTGGATGCGGAACTTCGAGATCAGTGCCTGAGCTTTGTTCCTGTACGCAAGGAACATCGCATTTTAGGTATCGATATACGCTGCGGTGCCGATTTGCTGCATTTCAAGAATGGGCTTCGGGGCGTTGGGTTTGAGCCTGTGAAGCTTTCCGCTCTTGTTCAAGATGCAAAATATTGGCAGGATCTCCAGACGGTTTGTGATGAGGAAGTTTTCTGTCGGTCGCAGCGCGATTTTTCCGAGACTCTGCGTGGGCGCACCTATGATTATATTATTCTTGGTGAGCCGCTTTGCAACTATGAAGAACCGCAGGCGATGCTTGAAATGATGCGAGATCATCTTTCCCTAGGAGGAAGAATGACGGGGCGCGTAGAAAAGGACGGAGAAGTGTTTGTATTGGAACGCAATGCGTAGGGTCTGAGGTCTCGGTTTCGGGATATGAAGATGAATAATTCCAGCGATTTCAAAGTTGCTGGAATTATTTTATTTGTAATTGCCCACCCCATAATGTTGATATATTATTAGTATTAGGGGCGGATGTGTGAAGATGAGTGGCTGATTTTATCCGCGATTTCTATAGCTATGATTTTGCTTCAATGATATAATGGAGCACATAGGAGGTTCTTTTTCGCGATCGGCATTTGTCATAGGAAGGAGCGAGCGTATGCGCTATCTGTGGCTGATTTTCGCAATCGCTGCTTTGGGCGGCGGCGCTTGGCTCGGCTATGAGGGGGAGTGGTGGAAGGCTGGCGTGATGGTTTTTCTCGGCGGCTTTACACTTTTTCAGGCGAGAGGACTGCGTGGCGGAAAGCAGAGGCTGAAGCTCAAGAGGGCGCAGCTGCAGAGGCTGCCCGATGCGCGAGCGGAGCTTCTGGAAGCGAGTTTTGCCAAGGCGGCAGGCGACTACGATGTTCTGCAGGATTTGCGGCAAAAGGTAAAAGATCGCGAGATGTCGCAGGAGCTTGTCGCCCTGCAGCATGTTGCGGGCAATATGCTGCGCTATCTGGAGCGCAATCCCGAACGCATCGCGGCAGCGGAGGATTTCATCGAGATCTATCAGGAGAAGGCGGCCGTCATGCTGCGCCAGTATGTCGAGCTTGAGGAAACGCAGCTCGCCTCCGAAGAGGTGGTGCAGGCGAAGCGGCGTGTCAAGGAGATGCTTTCTTCCCTGCGCACGACGTATGAGGAGGAGTTCAAGCGCGTCATCAATTATCAGCTCATGGATCTCAACGCTGAGATCGAGGTGCTGCAGCACTCGATGAAGGGGCAGGCGATGGGGGAAGCGTGCACCGTGCCCGAAGCGACGGAGCAGCCCTTCGTAAGGCGAGGCGCGCAGCATCCGATGAAGGCGGCGAACGCGACGCCGGTTTTCCTGCAGAAGGTTTCGAGTCTCGCGCGAGGCACGAGCGTCATACCGCAGGAGCTTTACTGGCAGGTCGTGCGGCGCAAGATCAAGGCGTCGCTGCTCGGCATATTCCTCGGTGGTTTCGGTGCGCACAAGTTTTTTCTGGGCAAGAATTTTCAGGGCGTTGGCTACATCCTGTTCCTCTGGACGGGACTGCCGATCTTCGTCGGCTTCATCGAGGGCGTGCGTTGGCTCTTCATGCCCGTCGATGATTTTTACTTCGATTACTGTGATGAGGATTAGGCAGAGCAGATAAAGGAGAGGGAGAAATGGCGGAAATCAATCTGGACGATCTCTTGAGCAAGCGTGCGCAGCAGCCGCAGGAAAAGGCGCTGGAACTTGCGCCTGAAAAGGAGCTTGAGCGCATCGCGCAGGCGGTTGAGGAACTGACGCCTGCGGAGCGTGCCGAGGTAGAGAAGATCAAGGAGGGGCTTGACCTCACGGACTCGGCGGCGATCATCGACTTCGGCACGGCGGCGCAGAAGAATATCGCCGACTTTTCGGACAGCATTCTTTGCAATGTGCGTGCGAAGGACAGCGGCTATGTCGGCGAGCTTCTGGGCGAGCTTCTGACGAATGTCAAGAGCTTCGAGCCGAAGCCATCGGACAGCGGCTTCCTGAAGAAGCTGCCGCTCGTCGGCTCCCTCGTCGGCAAGGCGGAGACGATGATGCAGGGCTACGAGAAGGTGTCCGTGCAGGTCGAGAAGGTCAAGACATCGCTGCAGAAGGCGCGCATGCTCATGATGAAGGACGTCACGATGCTCGATACTCTCTTTGCGAAGAATCTTGAGTACTTCAAGACGCTGGAACTTTACATTCGCGCGGGCGAAGAGAAGATGCAGGAGATGCGTGAAGTCACGCTGCCCAAGCTGCGCGCGCAGGCTGCCGCTTCGAGCGATCCGATGGCGGCGCAGGTCGTCAGCGATTTTGAGAGTTCCGTCGAGCGCTTTGAGAAGAAGGTGCACGACCTCAAGATCAGCAAGACGATCTCCATCCAGACGGCGCCGCAGATCCGACTCATACAGAACAACGACAAGGTTCTCATCGACCGTGTGCAGAGTGCGATCTACAACTCGATTCCGCTGTGGAAGAATCAGATGGTCATAGCGCTCGGTCTTGCGAACCAGAAGAAGGTTCTTGAGATGCAGCATTCGGTCAATGAGATGACGAACGACCTTTTGAAGAAGAATGCGGAAATGCTCAAGATCGGCACGATCGAGACGGCGAAGGAGAACGAGCGCAGCATCGTGGACATCGAGACGGTGCGCAAGGTGAACGACGACCTCGTGACGACGATCGAGGAAACGCTGAAAATCCAGCAGGAAGGCAGGGCGAAAAGGCGCGCGGCGGAAGCCGAACTCGTTGCGTTGGAAAGCAGGCTTAAGAAAGCGCTCGAAAGCACGCTCGACGGGCGAAGCGGTTGACAGCGTTTCCTTTCATCTGCTATCATACACTAAAGAGAAAAGGAGATGGATCTTTCATGAAAGCAGCTCTTTTTATGGGCAGTGACTCAGATTGGCCGATCATGAAGCCGGCGGTGGAGCTTCTCAAGGAGTTCGGCGTCGAGGTCGACGTCATCGTGGCGTCGGCGCACCGCACGCCCGCGAAGGTGCATGAGTATGCCGAAAACGCGCGGGAGAACGGCGTCGGCGTCATCATTGCAGCGGCGGGCGCGGCGGCGCACTTGGCGGGCGTCATCGCGAGCTACACGACGCTTCCCGTCATCGGCGTGCCGATCAACGCGACGCCTTTGAACGGGCTCGACGCGCTCTTGAGCACGGTGCAGATGCCGTCGGGCATCCCCGTCGCAACGATGGCGGTCAACGGCGCGAAGAATGCGGCGGTCTTCGCCCTCGAAATCTTCGGTGCAGGCGATGCCGCTGTTGCAAAGCAGCTCGAAGGGTATCGCGAGAAGCTCAGGGAAGGCGTGGCGAAGAAGGCGGCGCGCGTCGCATCGCAGGTCAATCAGTAGGAATTCAACGGAGGACAGGAAATCATGAGCAAGAAGGTTCTGTACGAAGGCAAAGCAAAAATCATGTACGAGATGGAAAATCCCGACGAATTGCTCGTCTATTACAAGGACGATGCGACGGCAGGCAATGGCGCGAAGAAGGGCACGATCGTCGACAAGGGCGTCATGAACAACAAGATCACGGCTTTTTTCTTTGACCTCCTGAAGAAGAACGGCATCGACCATCACTGCATCAGCATGCCGAGCGACCGTGAGATGATCGTCAAGAAGCTTGAGATCATTCCGCTTGAGGTCGTCGTGCGCAATATTGCGGCGGGCAGTCTTGCCGAGCGCCTCGGCCTTGAAGAAGGCACGAAGATGGCGATTCCCATCGTGGAACTTTACTACAAGAGCGACGAGCTCGGCGATCCGATGATCAACCACTACCATGTCAAGGCGATGGCGATGGCGACGGATGAGGAGATCCGTGAGATTGAGCGCCAGGCCTTGAAGGTCAACGAGATCATGATGGCGCATCTGAAGACGAAGAAGATTACGCTCGTCGATTTCAAGCTGGAATTCGGCAGGGACAAGAACGGTACGATCATTCTTGCCGACGAGATCTCGCCGGACAACTGCCGCTTCTGGGACAGCGATACGAACGAGAAGCTCGATAAGGACAGATTTCGCCGTGACCTCGGCAACGTGGAGGACGCCTACAAGGAGATTCTGCGCCGCCTGACAGGCGAGGAGAGATAATAGCCCGCAACCCGCCGCCATTCTGTTGGATGGCGGTGGGTTTGTGTATTTCTTTACTGTTTTTCGTTTTCGATTGTGTTGGAGGAGGCAGAATGGAAAAGAAACTTACCTATCGCGATGCGGGCGTCGATATCGACGCGGGCAATGAATCCGTCAAGCTCATTAAGGACAGCGTGCGTGCGACGTACCGCCCCGAAGTGCTCGGCGACCTCGGCGGCTTCGGCGGCCTCTTTGCGCTGCAGGCAGCGAAGTACAAGGAGCCGGTGCTCGTTTCGGGCACGGACGGCGTGGGCACGAAGCTGCGGCTTGCCTTCATGCTCGACAAGCACGATACCGTGGGGCAGGACGTCGTCGCCATGTGCGTCAACGACATCCTCGTGCAGGGTGCAGAGCCGCTTTTCTTTCTCGACTACCTCGCCGTCGGCAAGCTCGTCCCCGAGCAGGTGGCCGCTGTCGTCAAAGGCGTTGCCGCCGCCTGCAAGGAGTCGGGATGTGCGCTCATCGGCGGCGAGACGGCGGAGATGGCAGGCTTTTATGCAGATGGTGAGTACGACATCGCGGGCTTTGCCGTCGGCGTCGTCGAGAAGTCGAAGATCATCACGAGCGAGCGCGTCCAGGAGGGCGACGTGCTGCTCGCGCTGCCGTCCTCGGGCGTTCACTCGAACGGCTTCTCGCTCGTGCGCAAGATTTGCTTCGAGTACAAGGGCTTCACGGGGGCTGAAACCTTCCCTGAGCTTGAAAAGACGCTCGGCGAGGAGCTTCTGACGCCGACGCGGCTCTATCCGCGCGTATGTCTGCCGCTCATTGAAAAGTTCGACATTCATGGCATGGTGCACATCACGGGCGGCGGCTTCTACGAAAATATCCCGCGCGCCCTGCCCGAGCATCTTGCGGCGGATGTCGATGCTTCCGCTTGGCAGACGCCGCCGATCTTCCGCCTGCTGCAAGAGTGGGGCAATGTCGATGGGCATGAGATGTACCGCACGTTCAACATGGGCGTCGGCATGGTCATCATCGCCGCGCCCGAGGAGGCTGCGAAGATTCGCGCGCACCTTGCGTCAGCGGGCGAGGAGGTCTACGAGATCGGCTGCGTCAAGAAGGGTGCACACGATGTGACGATCAAAGGCGGGGTTCTCGATGCGTAAGGAAGTTCTCGGCATCCTGTGCTCGGGGCGCGGCACGAACCTCGAATCCATCATCAAGGCGCAGAAGCAGGGCGAGATTCGCGCTGAGATCGCCGTCGTGCTGACGGACAAGCCCGAGGCGAAGGCCTTGGAACGCGCGACACAGGCAGGCATCGCGCATCATTGCGTCGATCGCAAAGCGTGTGCGACGCGCGAGGAGTTCGAGGAGAAGCTCTGCGCAGCGCTCGAAGAGGCGGGCGTGACGCTCGTTGTGCTCGCGGGGTTCATGCGCATCTTGAGTCCGTACTTCGTGCGCAAGTTCTGCGGGCGCATCCTGAACATCCATCCGTCGCTCCTGCCGTCGTTTGGCGGGGCGCACGCCCATCGCGACGTGCTCGCCTACGGCGTCAAGGTTTCGGGCTGTACGATACATTTTGTCGATGAGGGCATGGATTCGGGGCCGATCATCCTGCAGGCAGCTGTGCCTGTCATGGATAACGATACGGAGGATACGCTCGCCGCGCGGGTGCTGGAGCAGGAACATATCCTCTATCCGCGCGCCATCGCGCTCTATGTGGACGGGCGGCTCAAGGTGGAAGGCCGCCATGTGACGATTTTGGAATAAGCTATTTGTTTGTTGTAGACGAAAGGTGGAGGTTGACCATGAAAATCAAGCGTGCTCTCATCAGTGTATCGGACAAGACGGGCGTCGTCGAGTTCGCACGCAAACTGCATGATGCCGGTGTCGAGATCGTTTCGACAGGCGGCACGATGAAGGCGATCCGCGATGCGGGCATCCCCGTGCTCTACGTCAGCGATGTCACGGGCTTTCCTGAGATCATGGACGGCAGGGTCAAGACGCTCAATCCCTACATCCACGGCGGCATCCTCGCCGTGCGCGACGATCCCAAGCACGCACAGCAGATGAAGGAGCACAAGATCACGCCGATCGACCTCGTCGTCGTCAACCTCTATCCGTTCGATGCAACCGTGGCGAAACCAAACGTGACGCTCGCCGAGGCGATCGAGAACATCGACATCGGCGGCCCTGCGATGATCCGCGCCGCCGCGAAGAACTTCAAGTTCGTTGCCGTCGTGACGAATCCCTCGCACTACGATGAGGTAGCGGAAATGATCCAAAAGGACGGCTGCGTGCGCGGCATGAAGCGCATGGAGCTCGCGCGTGAGGCATTCCGTCACACGTCGGTTTACGATGAGCACATCGCCGCATATCTTTCGGAGCAGATTGAGAAATAGGAGCAACGAGATGAAGATTTTGGTCATCGGCAGCGGCGGGCGCGAGCATGCGCTTGCATGGAAACTCAAGGATAGTCCGCAGACGGAAAAACTTTATGCGATTCCGGGCAATCCGGGCATGGCGGCAATCGCTGAATGCGTACCGCAGATCTCTCCGACGGACAATGCGGCAGTCGTCGCTTTTGCCAAGGAGAACGGCATCAATCTCGTCGTCGTCGGCCCTGAGGCGCCGCTTGCGGGCGGCCTCGTCGACGCACTGGCGGCGGAGGGAATCAAGGCATTCGGCCCCGCGAAGCTCGCGGCGGAGATTGAGGGGTCGAAGGCATTTTCCAAAGACCTCATGAAGAAGTACGGCATCCCGACGGCGAAGTACGAAGTGTTTTCCGATGCCGCCGCCGCACGCGCCTACGTCAAAGCCGAGGGTGCGCCGATCGTCATCAAGGCGGACGGACTCGCGGCGGGCAAGGGCGTCGTCGTCGCCATGACCGAGGAGGAAGCGCTTGCCGCCGTCGACGAGATCATGGAGGGCGAAGCATTCGGCGCAGCGGGTAGCCGCGTCGTCATCGAGGAATTCATGGCGGGCGAGGAGGTTTCCATCCTTGCGTTTACCGACGGCAAGACGATTCGTGCGATGATTCCGTCGCAGGATCATAAGCGCGCCTACGATGGTGACAAAGGGCCGAACACCGGAGGCATGGGCGCTTACGCGCCCGCTCCCGTCGCTCCTCCCGCACTCGTCGCCGAGGTGCAGCGGACGATCCTGGAGCCGACGATCCGCGCGATGGAGCAGGAAGGACGGCTCTACAAAGGCTGCCTCTATGCAGGACTCATGGTCACGGAGGAAGGCGCGAAGGTCGTCGAGTTCAACTGCCGCTTCGGCGATCCTGAGACGGAGGTCGTGCTGCCGCTCCTCAAAGGCGACCTCGTCGAAATCATGCTGGCGTGCGTCGACGGCAATCTCGCCGATGTCGAGATTCCGTGGAGCACGGGCGCGGCTGTGACCGTCGTTCTCGCGGCGGGCGGCTATCCGAAGACCTACGAGAAGGGCGCGGAAATCACGGGTCTCGCCGACGCTGAGGCGGAAGGATGCCTCGTCTTTCATGCGGGAACGGCAGAGAGGGACGGCAAGATCGTCACGGCGGGCGGCCGCGTGCTGAACGTCGTCGCTGAGGCGGCGGATATCCGCGCGGCGGTCGAGAAGGCATATCGCGGCGTCGGGCGCGTGCATTTCAAGGACGCCTTCTGCCGCAAGGACATCGCGCACCGTGCATTGGAAAGGATGAAATGAACCTCTATGAAGTTGAACCTCAAGGAAAATGAGATTCTCCACGGCTTCCGTCTGCTCAAGCAGCAGATGGTGCCGGAGATCGATGCGAAGGCCTATGCGTTCGTGCATGAAAAGAGCGGCGCACGCCTTTTCTTTTTGGAAAACGACGACGATAACAAAGTCTTTTCCATTAGCTTTCGTACGACGCCCGCCGACGATACGGGCGTGGCGCACATCGTCGAACATTCGGTCCTCTGCGGCTCCAGGAAGTATCCGCTCAAGGAGCCGTTCGTCGAGCTTGTCAAAGGCTCTTTGAACACCTTCCTTAATGCCATGACGTTCCCCGATAAGACGATGTACCCGGTGGCGAGCCGCAATGACAAGGACTTTCAGAACCTCATGGACGTCTATCTCGACGCGGTCTTTTATCCTTCGATGAAGGAGACGCCTGAAATCTTCCAGCAGGAGGGCTGGCACTACGAGATCGACAATGCCGAAGAGCCGCTTCGCTACAGCGGCGTCGTCTACAACGAGATGAAGGGCGCTCTGTCCTCGCCCGATGACGTGCTTGAGAACAAGATCATGCTCTCCCTTTATCCCGATACGACGTACGGCTTCGAGTCGGGCGGCGATCCCGATGCGATTCCGACGCTGACGTATGACGATTTCTGTGCCTTTCACAGCCGCTACTACCATCCGTCGAACAGCTATATCTACCTCTACGGCGCGATGGACATCGAGGAAAAGCTCGCCTATCTCGACCGCGAATATCTCGCCGCGTTCGACCGAATTGAGCCGCATTCCGAGATCGCTTTGCAGCAGCCCTTCCGTGAGATGGATCGCAAGGAAGGCCTTTACTCCATCAGCGAGGGGGAGAAGGAGTCGGAGAAAACCTTCTTGGCGTTAAACTGGCTCGTGGGGGAGGCGGATGATGCCGAGGCGATGCTCGCTCTTGAAATCCTGCAGCACGCGCTCCTGCAGACGGAAGCCGCGCCCCTCAAAAAAGTGCTGATGGACGCGAAGATCGGCAAGGACGTCAGCGCTTCCTTCGAGGATGCGCTGCGCCAGCCTTATCTGAGCATCATCGTCACGAATTCGGAGGCGGAGCGCGCCGAGGAGTTTTGCCGCCTGACGGAAGAGGCGATGCGCGGCCTCATCGAGAACGGCATCGACAAGACGCTGCTCGAAGCATCGATCAATCGCCTTGAGTTCAAGGCGCGTGAGGCGGACTTCGGCACGTTTCCCAAGGGGCTTGTCTACAACATCAAGATCATGAACAGCTGGCTCTACGATGCTGACCCTGCGCTCTACCTCTATTATGAGGAGCTTTTTCAGAAGATGCGCGAAGGACTCAAAGGGCGCTACTTTGAAGAGGTCTTGGAAAAGTACCTCGTGAAGAATGCGCATCGTTCGCTCGTCGTGCTCAAGCCTAGCAAGACGCTTTCCTCTGAGCGCGAGGCGGCGCTTGCCGAAGCGCTGGAAAAGAAGAAGCAGGCGCTCACGCACGAGGAGATCGAGCACATCATCGAGATGAACAAACGCCTGAAGGAGCGGCAGGAAAGCCCTGAGACGGCGGAGGCCCTGGCGACGATTCCGCTTCTTGAACTCTCCGATATTCGTCGGGAAGTGGAGAAACTGCCGCTCACCGAGCGCGAGATCGAGGGTTGCAAGGTGCTCCACAGCGATATTTTCACGAACAAGATCGCCTACGTCAACCTCTATTTCGATGCGCAGGGCGTGCCGCAGGAACACATCCAGTATCTCTTCCTGCTGACCGACCTTCTGGGTGCGGTCGATACCGAGAGCCATACGTACGCCGAGCTGTCGAATCTCTCGAACCTCCATACGGGCGGCATATCCTACGAAAATTCCGCTGCCGTCCGAAACGGCGAGCCGGATTCGTGCATGCCGATGTTCCGCGTGCGTGCGCGCGCCTTCGGGCGCAATCTGCCCGAACTTTTCTCGCTTCTGACAGAAGTCCTGACCGAGAGCAAGTTCACCGACAAGAAGCGCCTTGAGGAACTTTGCGGGCAGTGCCGCGCCATCCTGGAGGCGCGCGTCATGAGCGCCTCGCAGCGCAGCATGGCGGTGCGAATCGCCTCCTATCTGTCGCCGGCAGGCGCGTACAACGAGCAGGCAATGCTGTCCTACTACGGTTTCCTCGCTGACCTCACTGACCACTTCGAAGAGCGCTTCGAAGAGCTCTCCGAGACGCTTGCGAGCCTTCTGCCGCTCGTCTTTACAAAGGGCGGTCTGACCGTCGGCGTGACGCTTTCTGAGGCGGAATACGCCTCGTTCGCCGAGAAAGCCGCGGAGTTCTGCCGCCGCCTGCCGCAGGCGAAGGCAGAGCCGCAGGTGTACCATTTCGACGTGCGTGCGAAGAACGAGGGGCTTCTGTCGTCGAGCCGCGTGCAGTATGTGGGCAAGGCGGCGAACTTCCTGCGCCTCGGCTTCTCCTATACGGGCAGCATGAGCGTTCTGGAGACGATCCTGCGCTACGACTACTTCTGGACGAAGATCCGCGTGCAGGGCGGCGCCTATGGAGCGTTCACACAGTTCAATCGCATCGGTTTCCTGTTCTTCGGTTCGTACCGCGATCCGAACCTCAGGGAAACGCTCGAAGTATTTGACAAGACGGCGGATTATCTGCGCGGGTTCGACGTGTCCGATCGCGAGATGGTGAAGTTCATCATCGGCACGATCAGCACGGTCGACGCGCCGCTCACGCCGCAGCTCAAGGGACTTGCCGCGCAGGACGGCTTCCTGCGCCATGTGACGGAAGCCGACCGCCAGAAGTCGCGCGATGAGATTCTTGCGACGCGGCAGGCGGACATTCGTGCTCTGGCGGACGTCGTCGACGCCTGCATGAAGGAAAATGTCCTATGCGTCTTCGGCAATGAAGAAAAACTAAAGGAAAATGCGGGCCTTTTCGGCGGGCTTCTTCACGCTCTGGGCAGTGCGGCTGATTGACTTTCTTCCTTTGTCATGCCATAATGGAGGGAAACGCTGCACACGTCGGCGTTTCTCTCCAAATGAGATAACATCAAGGGGGACTTCGGAATGAAAGAACCAATCTTTACCGGTGCGGGCGTCGCCATCATCACTCCCTTTACGGAAGATGGCGTGAACTTCGAGGAGTTCGGTCGCATCATCGAAGATCAGATCGCGGGCGGCACGGATGCCATTGTCGTCACAGGAACGACGGGCGAGGCGGCAGCCATGAGCGATGCCGAGCACAAGGAAGCCATCAAGTTCGTTGTCGAGACGGTCGGCGGACGCATCCCCGTCATCGCGGGCACAGGATCGAACGATACGAACTACGCGATCCAGCTTTCGCAGTATGCGGAGAAGGCGGGGGCGAACGGGCTGCTGCTCGTGACGCCGTACTACAACAAGTGTACGCAGGGCGGCCTTGTCAAGCATTTCTCGAAGATTGCCGACAATGTCAATATCCCGAGCATCGTCTACAACGTGCCGTCGCGCACGGGCGTCAACATTCTGCCCGCGACGTATGCCCGTCTCGCCGAGCATCCGCGCATCAACGCGACGAAGGAAGCGAGCGGCAACCTCGCGGCAGTGGCGCGCATCCGCAAGGCTTGCGGCGATTCGCTCAACGTCTATTCGGGCAACGACGATGAGATCGTGCCGATCCTCTCCGTTGGCGGCAAGGGTGTCATCTCCGTCCTTTCCAACGTCGCGCCGAAGGCGACCCACGATATGTGTCGCTTGTACTTCGAGGGAAAGGTTGAGGAAGCGGCGAAGATCCAGATTGACTACATGGATCTGATCGAGGCGCTCTTCTCCGAGGTCAATCCGATTCCCGTCAAGACGGCGATGCGCCTCATGGGCTACAAGACGGGGCACTTGCGCATGCCGCTTTCCGAGCTGGAGCCTGAGCATCTGGAACCGTTGAAAAAGGCGCTGAAGAGTCACGGCCTTTTGCAGTGACATCATGCCGATTGAGAAAGAGTCAAGGAGGAAGATTCAATGAAGAAGATTGTCCAAGTCATGCTTTTCGTCTGCCTGACCGTGTTCGGCATGCAGGTCGCTTTCGCCAACTCCGACAAGGTCACGATCCCGGAGGGCGCCGATATCGTCAGCGTCAAGCGTCTTGCTCTCGCAGCGCCGCTCTACACACCGACGAAGGACGCTCCGACGAAGGAAGAATTGCTCGCTTCAATGTATGAGGCAAGCAATGTGGCGCGCAGCTATGTGCTTTCCTATGATATGGTTGCCGCCGACATTCAGAAGAATACAGGCGTCGACATCAAGTCGCTCGACCGCCGCCAGGCCGCAAAGGTTTACAAGGAAAACGTGGCCGCCGATGCTGATGCCTATGTCGTTTTGACAGTCGCGAACAACAGCCGCATCGTCTTTTTCTTCGATGTCTACCGCTCGGGCACGAACGAGCTTCTCTACACCTATCAGATTGTAGCGAACAGAAGCCAGAAGGCGAATACGGAAACGTACAAGGCTCTGTCGGAGCAGTTCTACAAGAACTTCGAGCGCTCCGCTAATGAACAGGCAAAGAAATAAAAGGAAAGGGGGCTGCGCATAAGTCGATCAGACTTGTGCGGCAGCCCCTTCTTTATGCGGCGGGGTGCAGCTGAAAATCTGCACGGACAATACGGACAGAAAGGAAGATCGGATGATTTCAGCGAATCGCTTGATGCGCTATCTTTGGCTCGGCGTCGGCATGACTGCCCTCGCCTTGGGCACGGCAGGAATCGTTTTGCCGCTGTTGCCGACAGTGCCGTTCTATCTTCTGGCGGCATTCTGCTTTGCCAAGAGTTCGGAACGTCTCCATCGGTGGTTTGCTGCCACAAAATTGTATCAGAAATACGTCGTCCCGTTCAACGACGGCAATGGCATGACGTGGCAGGCGAAGCTCAAGACCATGGCGCTTGTGACGGGCGTCATGAGCGTCAGCGGCTACTTCCTTTCGGACAACCGCATGGGCTTGATGATGCTCGGCGGCGCGTGGCTCCTGCAGTGCGTTGCGATGCTCTTTTTCGTCAAGACGAGGAAGCGTGAGAAGTCTCCTGTCGGTCAGTGTGCGAAGTAGAGCGGCTTGATCTTGGCGGATTCCGCGACGGATTCCGTGATGCAGCCCGTTCGCACCATGGCGTCGAGCACGACGAGCTGCCGCTTCTTTGCAAGCATGAAGTCGACGTAGGGCGAATAGACGGAAGGCGCATTGGGGATTCCTGCAAGCATTGACGTCTCGGGCAGGTCGAGTTCGTGCGGCTCTCTGCCGAAGTAGCCGACAGAAGCCTCGTGTATGCCGTAGAAGCCTGAGCCGAAGTAGATCGTGTTGAGATACAGCTCCAGAATCTCATCCTTGGAGTAGTGCATCTCAAGATCGAGCGAAAGCAGCGCTTCTTCCAGCTTGCGGTCGAGGGACTGCTCGTCGGACAGGAAGAGGTTTTTGGCGAGCTGCTGTGTGATCGTGCTCGCGCCTTCCTCGATGCGTCCGTATTGCAGATTGACGAGCGTCGCGCGTGCGATCGCTTCGGGATCGAAGCCGTGATGCGAGTAGAAGCGGCTGTCTTCGACGGCGACGACGGCGTCGAGGAGCGAGTCGGGCATCTCGTCGATCGTCACGTAGCGCTCGCGCTGGCGCACGCGCTCAGCGACCGCATCACGCAGAAATATGAGGCGGCGAGCTTCCTGCATCTTCGGCAAGGAGTCGAAGAACGCGGGACGAAAGATCGCCGCACTGCCCGTGACGAGAAAGGCGAGACAGAAAACGGTGAGGAGAAAGAGGGAAAAGCGCAAGAGCCGCTTGATTTTCTTCATGATGGCGGAAGCGTCCTCCTTTGATGGTTTTTGAATGCACTCAGCTGGCAGGCACGGAATCGTCATAAAGCTCATGCGGCGCGATGTCTTGTCCATCGGCCCACGCAACGGTATGTCCAGCGATATGCACGGTATGAAATACCGATATGTCGCGCAGTTTGCCATACCAATCTCCTTGGATGTATGGTCCGACGTCAAAAATCTTTTTCTCGCCCGTTTCAAAATCCAAAAGCAGCTTGTAATCGGGCAATGGTTTTACTGCCGTAACTTGGGGTTGCAACATAAAGATGACTCCTTTCAGCGTAACGGTGCTATTTTGAAGGTTTCTTTTCCTTGACGCAAAAGATCCCAATTTGCAGCCAATTCGTCTGTATGAATTTCCAGCCAAGCAAGTACAAGCTTCAACTTTTTATTTGGCAAACTGCCTTCGAGAATATCGCCATCCAAAGAAATCACGGCTTCTTCATCTTGATATTCTGCATGAATGTGCGGCAGTTTATGCCGTCCGCCCACTTCGCGGTACATATAGATTATGATACCAAAAAATATGCTTAGTGCCGGCATCTTGTCGTCCTCCCAGAGAAATGATGTTCGCCTTTATTATTCTTATTATAAATTATACCGTACTTTTTTGGAATACATTTCGCAAAAACAGCAATCATACAATTTGTTTTAGAAGATAAACTATACGCACAAACGTCCACTTTGTGGACATTGTGCGCCGCCCTTAATGAAAGTTCGCCAATCAGTCTGCGCCCTTCGGGCTTGACTTCTTGGACTTTCATAGTAAATTCCACAAACCTATTGCATAATTATGCAATAAAATGTATAATTATAAACATCGTTCGACAAAGGAATTCGGGAAGGGGCGGTCGAGCACATGAGAGTGAGCATTATCGGAGCTACGGGCTACGCGGGGGCGGAGCTTCTGCGGCTTCTTTACGAACACCCGCAGGCGGATGTCGTGCATATCACGTCGGAGAGCCATACGGGGGAAAAGATCTCGAGCATCTATCCACATCTTCGCGGCATTTACGATGAAGAGCTTGAGAGCATGAAGGACATCGTGCGCATCGGCAGGGACAGCGACTTCGTTTTCATCGGCCTGCCGCACGGTCATGCGATGGCGGCGGGCAAGGCGCTCGAAGGCGAGAAGACGCGCATCATCGATCTCGGTGCGGACTATCGCTTCGCTGACGCATCGGTCTATGAAGCGTGGTACAAGGTCAAGCATACGCACAAGGACGCCGAGCGTGTCTACGGCTTGGCGGAACTCAATCGCGAGGCGATTCGCGGCGCGAAGATCATTGGCAACGCGGGCTGCTACACGACGGCGAGCATTCTCGCGCTCGCACCTCTCGCCAAGAATCACCTCGTCGACATGGCGAGCATCGTCGTCGACGCGAAGTCCGGCGTATCGGGCGCGGGACGCTCGGCGAAACAGGCGAATCTTCTGCCTGAGCTTTACGACAGCTTCAAGGCGTACGGTGTCGCCACGCATCGCCATACGCCTGAGATCGAGCAGGCGATGACGGAGCTTTCGGGCGAGCCGTGCATCCTGTCCTTCACGCCGCACCTCGTGCCCATGGCGCGCGGCATCCTCGCGACATGCTACGCGCGGCTGAAAGAAGGCGTCGAACCCAATATGGTCGATGCAGCATACGAAACGATGTACGGCGAGGAATACTTCGTGCGGCTTCTCGGACGCGGCGGCTATCCGGCGACGAAGGCGGTGCGCGGCTCGAACTTCTGCGACATCGGCTGGCACATCGACGAGAGGACGCATCGCGTCGTCGTCCTCTCCGCCATCGACAACCTCGTCAAGGGGGCGGCGGGACAGGCCGTGCAGAACTTCAACATCGCCTGCGGTTTCGATGAGAAGCTCGGGCTTGATCATATCGCAGTTTATCCGTAATACAGGAGGGTATACAACATGTTTTCTGATACAGCAGCAAAAAAAGGCGTGACATTTCCCAAGGGATTCAAGGCGGCGGGCGTCAAGGCCGGCATTAAGAAGAGCGGCAATCTCGACGTCGCCGTGATTTACTCGGAAGAGGAGGCTGCCGTCGCGGGCGTCTTCACGCAGAATGCCGTGGCGGCGGCGCCCGTCTACGTTTCCAAAGCGGCGGTCGAGGACGGCAAAGCGCGTGCCATCGTGGCCAATGCGGGCTGTGCGAACGCCTGCACGGGCGAGCAGGGCATGAAGGATGCAAAGCGTACGGCGGAGATTGCAGCGAAGGCGCTCGGCTGTGCGGCGGATGACGTCCTCGTCGCCTCGACGGGCGTCATCGGCGTGAATCTGCCGATGGATAAGCTTGAGCAGGGCGTCAAGGATGCTGTGGCAAGCCTTTCCACGGAAGGCAGCGTCGATGCGGGCAATGCCATCATCACGACGGACACATATTCCAAGGCGTGTTCGACGGAGGTCGAAATCGGCGGCAGGAAGGTGCGTTTCGGTGCGATTGCCAAAGGTTCGGGCATGATCCAGCCGAACATGGCGACGATGCTCTCTTTCATCACGACGGACGCGGCGATCGAGAGCAAGCTTCTGCAGGAGGCTCTTTCCGAAATCACC
>ERZ773067.638-NODE-638-length-20401-cov-10.950801_pt1 | contig 20401 bp, 15 predicted proteins | sample MGYA00580622_ERZ773067 | MGnify/ENA primary metagenome ERZ773067 (study PRJEB29015, sample SAMEA2737998) | human oral metagenome | biome: human oral; feature: human-associated habitat; material: dental | place: China | collected 2113 ...
CGTAAGTTGCAAAGGGTTCTGGAACCGAGTTCTATGTCTCATCGTAAGTTGCAAAGGGCTCCGGAACTTAATTTTATGTCTCGTCGAGGGATGCGAAAGCCTTCAGCATCTGGTTTGCTCTACCTTCGCATAAGGTAAGACGGCTCTCGACAAAACAATCCGAGCTTTCTTGAAAGCTCAATCGTTTTGCCCTCGTTTGCACTACCTTTGCATCAAATAAAAAACAGTAGCAGATTATGATTCTATTCTTCAAAACAACAAAGGAGACTGTCATTGCAGTCGAAATTGACCATCAACCCAAGATAAATGAAATAGAAAAACTGAAATGGCTCTTCGGAGAAGCAAATGTTCTGGAAACCGAACACGTTGAAGGGTTCTACATCGGACCAAGACGGGAAATGATTACGCCGTGGAGCACAAATGCCGTTGAGATTACACAGAATATGAGTCTCAACGGCATTTCGCGTGTTGAGGAATATTTTCCTGCTGACTCGGCCGACGCTGAACACGACACAATGTTGCAGAGAATGTATCAGGGGCTCGACCAGATGATTTTTTCATTCGAGCATCGAACCGAACCAGTCAGAATGATTGAAAACCTAGAAAAATTCAACGAAGAAGAAGGGCTCGCACTCTCGACTGACGAGATTGAATATCTGCACCAAGTTGCCAAACAAAACGGTAGACCGCTAACCGATTCGGAGGTGTTCGGCTTCGCGCAAATCAACTCGGAACACTGCCGACACAAAATTTTCGGAGGCGAATTCATCGTCGACGGAAAGAAGATGGAAAGTAGCCTGTTCGACCTTATCAAAAAGACAACCCGTGAGAATCCGGGACGTATTCTTTCGGCCTATAAAGACAATGTGGCCTTTGCCGAAGGACCGGAAATCGAACAGTTTGCACCGGCTAATCAAAGCGTACCCGACTATTTCCGCGTAAAACCCATCGAAAGCGTCATCTCGCTAAAGGCCGAAACTCACAACTTCCCCACCACCGTGGAGCCGTTCAACGGCGCAGCCACCGGAACAGGAGGCGAGATTCGCGACCGCATGGGAGGCGGCACAGGCTCGTGGCCCATCGCAGGAACAGCAGTCTACATGACAGCCTATCCACGACTAAGGGACGACGGCGGGCGTCCCCTACCCCAACGCGATTGGGAGGATATTATGCCCGTACGGAAGTGGCTCTATCAATCGCCCGAACAGATTCTCATAAAGGCATCGAACGGGGCGAGTGATTTTGGGAATAAATTCGGACAGCCGCTCATCACCGGGTCGGTACTGACGTTCGAGCACGAGGAAAATGGAGAGAAATATGCCTACGACAAGGTGATTATGCTAGCCGGCGGCGTGGGCTACGGAACACGCGAGGATTGTTTGAAGAAAGAACCGCAGCCAGGCAACAAGATTGTCGTGGTGGGTGGCGAGAACTATAGAATCGGACTCGGAGGAGGTTCGGTGTCATCGGTCGACACGGGCCGATATTCCAACGGCATAGAATTGAATGCCATTCAACGAGCTAACCCCGAAATGCAAAAGCGGGCCTATAATCTGGTACGCGCACTGGTCGAGGAGGGCAATAATCCTATCGTATCGATTCACGACCACGGCTCGGCCGGTCATCTGAACTGTCTGAGCGAACTGGTTGAAGATTGCGGCGGACAAATCGAAATGGACAAGTTGCCCGTAGGCGATACAACTCTGAGTGCGAAGGAAATTATTGCCAACGAATCGCAAGAACGCATGGGATTGTTAATCGACGAACATCACCTTAACCATGTGCGGCGGATTGCCGAACGCGAAAGGGCTCCGATGTATGTGGTGGGCGAAACCACGGGCGATGCGCACTTCTCATTTGTTCAGGCCGACGGCGTAAGACCATTCGATTTGGATGTGGCACAGATGTTCGGCCATTCGCCTAAAACGATTATGACCGATGAGAGCGTGGAGCGGAAGTATGCCGACGGAGAGTTCGACCAGAATAAGATTGAGGAATATCTCTCCCGTGTGCTCCGCTTGGAGGCAGTGGCTTGCAAAGATTGGCTCACAAACAAAGTAGACCGTTCGGTAACGGGTAAAGTGGCACGCCAACAATGCCAGGGACGCATCCAACTACCGCTTTCAGACTGCGGTGTGGTTGCGCTCGACTATCGCGGTCGCAAAGGCATCGCAACCGCAATCGGGCACGCTCCGCAAGCAGGACTGGTATCGCCAGAAGCCGGGTCGGTGCTGTCGGTAGCCGAATCGCTTACAAACATCGTCTGGGCACCGCTGGCCGAGGGTATGGACAGTTTGAGCTTGTCGGCCAACTGGATGTGGCCCTGTCGCTCGCAAAAGGGCGAGGATGCACGACTCTATAAGGCCGTAGAGGCATTGTCGGATTTCTGCTGCGCCATTGGCGTGAATGTTCCCACAGGAAAAGATTCTCTGTCGTTGAGCCAACAATATCCCAACGGCGAGAAAATCATTTCACCAGGCACGGTCATCGTTTCTAGTGGCGGCGAGGTGAGCGACGTTCGTAAGGTCGTGTCACCCGTTCTGGTAAACGATGCAGCTACCCGACTTCTGCATATCGACTTCAGTTTCGATAGTTTGAAACTAGGCGGCTCAGCTCTTGAGCAGAGTATTGGCCGACTAGGCTCGGAAGTACCTACAGTTCGCAACCCGCAATATTTCTGCGAATGCTTCGAGGCCGTCCAGGAAATGATTCGTCGCGGATGGATTCTTGCCGGACACGATATTTCGGCCGGCGGACTCATCACAACACTGCTCGAAATGACTTTCGCAAACGTGGATGGCGGCTTGCGGATAAACCTGTACGACATGGCCGGCGATAATCTTGTCAAGAAACTGTTTGCCGAGAACCCCGGTGTAGTTATCCAAATTTCTAACGAAAATGCCGATGCAGTGAAAGCTTTCCTCGAGGAGAACAACATCGGATTTGCTCGTATCGGAACTCCAACACCCGACAAACGCACTCTTTCAATCGCGGATAGAGATAAAAACATCGAGCTCAACATTGATGAGCTACGCGACACATGGTTTGAAACATCCTATCTGCTCGACCGTCGGCAAAGTATGAATGGAATGGCTCGCAAACGCCAGCGCAATTACAAAAAACAACCCATTGAAATGAAGTTCAACCCATCGTTCACCGGGCGCTTCGACCAATACGGACTCGACCCCGACAGATGGAAGAATAACTGCGGAACTATAGATTCACAGGCCCCACGCGCCGCAATTATCCGCGAAAAAGGAACCAACGGCGAACGTGAAATGGCCTATGCTCTATATATCGCAGGCTTCGAGGTGAAGGATGTCACAATGACCGACCTCGTGAGCGGGCGCGAAACTCTCGAGGAGGTTAACATGATTGTGTTCTGCGGCGGATTCTCAAACTCTGACGTACTGGGCTCGGCAAAAGGCTGGGCGGGTGCATTCCTATATAATCCGCGGGCAAAACAAGCTCTCGACAATTTCTATGCTCGCCAGGACACTCTATCGCTCGGTATCTGCAACGGATGCCAACTAATGGCCGAACTCAACCTCATCAACCCCGAACATAAACATTCGTCACACCTCACACACAACCTCAGCACGAAGTTCGAAAGCAGTTTCCTCGGTGTAACTATTCCCGAAAACAACAGCGTTATGTTCGGGTCGCTCGGCGGTAGTAAGCTCGGAATATGGGTAGCCCATGGCGAGGGTCGATTCTATCTACCCGAGTCGGAAGACAACTATAACATCGTAGCAAAATACAACTACGCCGAATATCCTGGTAATCCGAACGGTTCCGACTATAACGCCGCAGCTATCTGCTCTTCCAACGGTCGGCATCTCGCCATGATGCCCCATCTGGAACGCGCCGTGTTCCCTTGGCAGCAGGCTTATTATCCTCATGATAGGCGCAATGACGATGTAACTCCATGGATTGAGGCGTTCGTAAATGCCCGCAAATGGATTGAAACAAAAAAGAAATGAACGAGAGTGATAATAAACCCATCGAGCCCGCAAACTCAACAAAAGTAGAGTCGGCGGGCTCATTCTATTGGACAGCTTTCAAAACCTTCTTCAAAATTGGCGCCTTCACCCTGGGCGGAGGCTACGCCATGATTCCTATCATCAAGAGCGAAGTGGTTGAAAAACATAAATGGATTGCCGACGAGGAGTTCATCGACCTCATCGCCGTGGCACAGAGTTGTCCCGGCGTCTTCGCGGCTAACATTAGCATATTCATTGGCTATAAATTGCGCAAGCTGCGTGGCGCCCTGTGCACTTGTCTTGGCGCAGTGTTACCGTCGTTTCTCATCATTTTGCTCATAGCTCTGTTTTTCCACCGGTTCATGGATATACGCTGGGTTGCCGCCATGTTCCGCGGTATTCGTCCAGCCGTGGTTGCACTTATAGCCGTGCCCACGTTCAAGCTGGCCAAGAGTGCGAATATACGTTTCTCCAATTGCTGGATACCCATTGTAACAGCCGGATTAATCTATTTGCTCGGCGTTAATCCGGTCTATATAATCATCGCCGCCGGCCTAAGTGGATATATATACGGACGAATCGTAAAACCCGAGGAATAACTATCTTATCGAGAATAAAAACTATTAATCACCAACGTTTCTCTGTAAATCGGAACAGTGTTCCGGTGGGACAAACGAACCGACAATATGGGCGAGGAATGAAAAACGAAAGCACAAAAACAATCACACCGATAATCAAAACAACCACATTAGCCGAAGTTACGATGAATGCCGAGAAAACTTCATAATCCATCCATTCGAAGCTAATACCAGTTATCATCAGTAGCATTAAAACTATGAAAAGCCACTGACGGACAAGATTGAGCCTTTTCACAAGGCGTTGACTTATATGCCATTTCTGTCGACTGATTTTTGCTGCTAGATCTTGAAGCGAACCACAAGGACAGATGTTAGTACAGTAGTAGTTTTTCCTTCCAAAGAGCGGATAAACGAACGCTACAACGAGCATCACAATGAGTGTTAGCGAAGGCCAGATGTTTACGCCATTTGCCATGAAATTCACGAAAAGCGACCACGACAGAAAACTCCCACACCAGAAACCGAGAACGACAACGTTGAGAATGAGTTGCAGAACACGATAGCGTTTGTTTTTCAGGAAAAGTGGCAAGATTGCTCCCATGAGAGCTACAAGCAAGCCAAATATCAACTTAGCGTTGAGGTCGGGTTTCGAAACGAGAGCTTGCTCAGCCGCCTTTTTATCAGCATAAGCAAGTCCACGTTGCATGTTTCCGATTATTCCTCGCGATGAAAATGTGGCCCCACTCACTGCGTCGACTTTCATTTTGAGAGCCTCATCAGGCGTTCGTCCATTCCATGATTTTAATAATGGTTTCACCATATTGAAAAATTCAGGCGTCTCTGAATTTTTGAGCGCATGAACGCTGACAACTCGTCCTTGTTGCAGATGAATCTCCAACGGAACTGGGCCTCCATAGCCTGATATATCCCGCCCAAGTGCGGTTGTATTTATAACCACAGTTCCATCATCAAGAGTACGCATAGTATCAGTTTGCATCTTATTATTTTTAACGTCCGCAGTGTCCTGCAAATCATGTCCTGCAATTTTCCCATCGCGCTGAATAGCTCCTGTTGCAATAACGGCAATGCAAGTGAGTAGTAAGAGAATCTGTTGTAGCTTTTTCATCTTATATACTATGTTTCGAATAGTCGCAAAAGTAGCCATAAATACCCTGATGCATAGCCTGGCTCGATTCATTATTCTTCTCCTGGCAGCTATCCTTTTCCCCACCATAGGAACATATTTATCCGTCATTTTGGAATTCGGTTTCGGGCCCTAATCAATACTTTTGCAAACACAAAAGATTCCCAAAAGGGATAACTTTTCAGGATTACCAAAAAAGAAAGTTTTCCAAAAAGGACAACCGATAGAACATAACAAAACATTCAACAACAAGAAATATTATCAATGGAAATGAAGAATTTCACCATCACAAAGCGAGACGGAGCAAAGGAGCGTTTCTCGCTCGACAAGATTATGAATGCCATCGTTAAAGCATTCGAGAGTGTTAATGAACCAACCGATCTGGGCACGGTTTCGAAAATCCTGGCCAATCTGAATATCCACAATGACATAAAGGTGGAAGATATTCAGAATCAGGTAGAAGAAGCCTTGATGAGAGAAGGATTCTATAGGGTTGCAAAGAGTTTTATTGTGTATCGCCAACAACATGCAGAAGACCGCGAGACTCTCGAGAAGATGAAATTCCTTTCCGATTATTGTAAGGCAGAGAATGCTGCGACGGGCTCGAAATTCGATGCAAATGCCAATGTCGAAAACAAAAATATTGCGACTCTGATTGGTGAACTTCCAAAGCAGGGATTCATCAGATTGAATCGCCGATTGTTGACCGACCGTATAAAAAAAATGTACGGCAAGGAATTAGCAGATGAATATTTAAGTTTACTCACTAACCATTTTATATATAAAAACGACGAGACTAATCTGGCCAATTATTGCGCTTCGATAACCATGTATCCGTGGCTCATTGGAGGCACAACTTCGATAGGCGGGAACTCAACAGCACCAACGAATCTGAAAAGTTTTTGCGGTGGCTTCATAAACATGGTGTTCATGGTTTCAAGTATGCTGGCTGGAGCTTGCGCTACCCCCGAATTTCTTATGTATATGAACTATTTCATTCAGAAAGAATATGGCAAAGACTATTGGAAGCATGCCGATGAAGTGGTAGACTTGAGTATGAAAAAACGCACGATAGACAAAATCATAACCGACGATTTCGAGCAGATTGTCTACTCACTCAACCAACCCACAGGCGCACGTAACTATCAGGCTGTGTTCTGGAACATTTCTTACTACGACCGTTTCTATTTCGAATCGCTCTTCGACAACTTCTATTTCCCCGACGGTTCTCGACCTGACTGGGAGAGTCTTTCCTGGCTGCAGAAAAGATTCATGAAATGGTTCAATCAAGAACGTACCAAAGCCGTACTAACATTCCCCGTTGAAACCATGGCTCTGCTAGCCGAAAATGGTGAATGTCGCGACAAAGAATGGGGCGATTTCGCAGCAAGTATGTACGCCGAAGGTCACAGCTTCTTCACTTATATGAGCGACAACGCCGATTCTCTAAGCTCGTGCTGCCGCCTCCGGAATGAGATTCAAGACAACGGATTCTCCTACACTCTAGGTGCGGGCGGAGTTTCGACAGGCTCGAAAAGCGTTCTCACAATCAATCTCAACAGATGCGTACAGCATGCCATGAGCCATGGAATCGACTACAAGGAACATCTCTCACACATCATCGACCTATGTCATAAAGTGCAGCTGGCCTACAATGAAAATCTCAAAAGACTCCTTCACAACGGAATGCTGCCACTCTTCGACGCCGGTTATATCAACATCGACAGACAATATCTCACCATCGGAATAAACGGACTCGTTGAATCAGCCGAATTTATGGGGCTCGACATAACCCCCAACGACGCATATAAAGAATATGTACAAAGCCTGCTCGGGTTGATAGAAAAATACAACAAGCAATATCGCACCAAAGAAGCAATGTTCAACTGCGAAATGATTCCGGCAGAAAACGTCGGAGTGAAACACGCAAAATGGGACCGTGCCGATGGATATTTCGTACCGCGCGACTGCTACAACAGCTATTTCTATCGGGTTGAAGACGACAGCCTAACCATACTCGACAAATTCAAACTACACGGTACACCCTACATCGAACACCTCACAGGAGGTTCGGCCCTGCACATGAATCTCGACGAACACCTCTCGCAGCCACAATATCGCCAACTGCTTCGAGTGGCCGCCCAGGAAGGATGCAACTATTTCACGTTCAACATTCCGAACACCGTATGTAACGACTGTGGACACATCGATAAGCGCTATCTAAAAGAATGTCCGCACTGCCATTCCAAAAACGTAGACTATCTCACGCGTATCATCGGCTACATGAAACGCGTCAGCAACTTCTCGGCTGCCCGACAAGAAGAGGCCGCCCGCCGATACTATGCCACACAAGAAAAGTATCCCGCAACAAACAATGAACAAATAAAAGAAACACAACTCAAGCCAACCGAATCACTCACATGCTGAAATTCGTAGGCACAGACATTGTTTTCCAAGAATTTCCAGACGAAGTGACTCTGGCAATCAACATCTCCAACTGCCCATGCAGGTGCCCCGGCTGCCACAGCCCTTTCCTGTGGAAAGACACCGGAACAGAACTCACCGAAGCCTCCATCGACCAACTCATCAACGAGGCTGGCAGTCAAATCACCTGCATCGGGTTCATGGGAGGAGATTCAGCTCCCGAACGAGTAAATCAACTTGCCGGATACATCAGAAAGAACCATCCCGACCGAAAAATCGGATGGTACACCGGTCGAACCACAATTTCGCCCCTCATCTCCCGCAACCGGTTCGATTATATAAAGGTAGGCCCCTACATTCGACATCTTGGTGCACTGAACAGTCCAACAACCAACCAGCATATGTATCGCTTCCATCCCGACGGTTCGTTCGACGACATCACTCACCGATTCCAGATAAACTCCACCTAGCCCAACCTTAAATTCCAAGTTCTCGTCTCTTTTTCTCAGCATTCGCCTCCTACCCGGGGGCGAATGCTTTTTTTTGTAGATGTTAATAACGTGAGTTCGATTTAAGAACCAGCCCATTGCCTCCGAGGAGGCAATGGGGTAATAAACAACGAATGCCAATTCGGGCGGAAGGCCCGCATGTAGGGACAGACCACGTGTCTGTCCGCCTCTCTGCCAATTCGGTCTACCGACCGCATAACATATTTCGTCCGGTCGTTTGGGTGCGGACAGACACGGGGGGTGTCCCTACATGCGGACGTTTCAGCAGACAGACATAGGGTCTATCCCTACGTGGGCATTCCGGCGGACAGACACGTGGTCTGTCCCTACATGCGGGCCTTCCGCCCGAGTTGGCATCTATTGAGTTTCAAAGCAGAGTAAATCGGATTCCCCAGTATAAGTTATGTCTACTCTCCAGGGGTTAAACAGATTCTTAAACCGAATTCACATTAATAATTAATTGTCTCTAGTTTTATCTCTTTCCCTAGTCTCTCTACTCTAATATGTCTTTCTTCCATGGCAGAAAGACATATTTAATTGGTTTATGTATTTCTGCCATGGAAGAAAGACACATTTGGTTAGTTTATGTATTTCTGCCATGGAAGAAATACACTTTTAATTGCTTTATGTATTTCTGCCGTGGAAGAAATACATAAAATGAGGACCTAAGTATTGTAGAGGTCTCCTGCAAGTTCACTTAAGACAGAAAAAAGGGTGTATCGACCTGAATTCGATACACCCATCAGAGAGAGGTTTGTAGCTTAGCTTAGCTACTTGAACAAACAATTAGTTCATCACTAAATCAACAATCGTTTTTACCTTATATAAACTTTAAACCTATGTATGTTTTCTAAAAAGGCCGCGCGGGGGATTGCCGATTCCACTTTGAATAAATTCTTATGCCGCGCGGAGGGGATTTCTTCTTAATTCGTTTTCACCTTGAAGTTCCAGAAGAAGGCCGTACCCCAGGGTTCATCCTTACTTTCGGCGGCAGCAAGGGTGATATGAGTATTATCCATCTTAAGAATCCAATATTCGTACTGAGGTTTGTTGCCTTTGTTTACGAGAATACCCATGAGGGGGAAAGTGCCTTTGAAGGTGAGTTGACCGAAGTCGCCTGTGCTCTTCGGGGTGTGCTTTGTGCCATCCCACGAGGTGGAGCCGTCTTGACCGCGACTGGTTTTAACGATTCTTTGTTTGCAGATGAATTTCATCCAGCCGTTGATACCGTCTTGCGGCAGATTCTTACTGGTAGCTTGACCGTCAATATCGGCTGCGCTGACTTTCCACCATGCTGGCCCATCGTGGTCGTTGAGGTTTCCGTTACCCCAAACGCCGTTTGGGTCGGTGTCGTCCCACGTCCAGGTGCGCTCGCTGTAGTCGGTGCCGTAGAGAACTCTGTAGATTTCGGGCACGTCTTTATATTCGGTTATCGTAACATTTTTTTCAATCGATGTGAATGTTCCATCTTGATTGATAACGCGCACAATGAGCGATGTAACGGGTGGAGGGAACGATTTGAGTTCGCCCGCCACTCCGCTGGCGAGGATATTTCCGTCCTGGTCGAGCACTTGTACTGGCAGAGCGGGAGAGGTGGAATAGGTGAACGCGTTTTCTGTACCTGTTTGCGTGAGGGTTACGCGATTTTGCAGTTCGGCAGCCGTGATGGCCGGCGAAGGATGTCCGCTATCTTCAATGCTGGTGTCGCAGGCTGCAATAGCTATGGCCAGCAGGGGAAGAAAGAATATTTTCTTTTTCATTGTTGTTGCTGTTAAAAAATTATTTACCACTGGTTATAGTCAGAGCCGCCTGCCCATCCTGGATTTTGATCAATGTGTCCATCGGCTCCTGCAGCGAGGGGTATTTGCGATTCTGGGATTTTGGCGAATCCGGCTGTTGCATTGTAGCGTGCCGCGTATCCTCCGCCATGGGGGGTGTTGTTGGTTTGCTGACCGTTGTTATATATTTTCACTCCGTTTTGCTTTTCGAGTGCAGTGGCGGCGATGTGCCAGCGGCGAATGTCGTTCCAGCGTAGGAATTCGAAGGCTAGCTCGTGGCGACGTTCGTTTTGCAGGGCTTCGAGCGAGTAGGCTGCAATCGGGGTGAGACCAGCACGTGCGCGAACTCGGTTTATACCGGTGACATCTTCCTTGAGTTCACTTTGCATGAGGAGCACTTCGGCGAATCTGATTAGCACAAGGTCGTTGATGTTATTTAGCTGGAAGTTTTCTGCATTACCCTTCCAGTTGTCTGTGCCATACATGATGTTTGCAAAGGATACAGATATTGTTCCATCGCTCTTTTTGGCTGTGACGGGCATAACTTTCTTGCCGTAGATTCCGGTTTCCTGGATGTATTCTCCGCCGCCGCCAAGTGCGTAACTTGGATATTCGTCGGTGGCTGCAACAAGACTGGCTTTCATTCGCACGTCGTTAGGTTCGGTAACTGTCCAATCGTTCACAAGTGCTGGCGAAACAGGGCCTGCTCCCCATCCACTTCCGAATGGGAATGTGCGTTCGTTTGTTCCCTGTCCGCGAACACCGAAGAAGAGGGCATACTGGTTGGAATATCCGATGTTGGAGTCGTTCCAGTCGGCATACTTAGAGAACTTAATGGCGAACATCGATTCAGGGTTCACGGCGTTATCGTCTTCAGCCCATTTGAGGTTTTTGCCTTTTGTGTAGTCGTAGTCCTCAACGGTACATCTGTTGGTGTATGCCCAGAGGTTGCGGAAGTCGGAAACGAGAGTATAACCCGAGTTATTCACACAGTCGTCTATGTAAGCAATCACATCGGCCTTTGTGAGTTTCGAACCGTCGGGGAGTGTTACCTCGGTGAGAGGATTGTAGTTCGTGCTAGTCATGTCGGCCAACTGGTCGCCGTTGCAATACATTCCGGTATAGAAGAGCCAGCATCTCCCGAGCAGAGCCTCGGCCGCATACTTATCTACGTGCCCTATTCGTGTTGTCGAAGTGTTCTGTGCGGGCATTTCATCTATTGCTGTTTTGAGGTCGAGGAGAATTTGTCCCCATATCTGAGCCGGCGTTGCCTGAACAGGCTTTGCTGCCTCTGATGTTATGGTGAGCGGAATACGACCGTACATCGATGCCAACTCGTAGTAATAATAAGCACGGAGGAATCGTGCTTCGCCATCGGCCTGTGCTTTTTCGGTTGCATTGAGTTGCATGTTCTTCAAAGCGTCGAGCAATGAGTTAGCACGGTTTATTCCGATATAACGCTGAATAAAAAATTCGTTGGTCATGTCGGTTCCGAAGTTCATCAGCAAGTCCATAGCCTGCATGAGTTTATCGTTCGGTCCTCCACCACCTAGAACCTCGTCGCTTGCCAGATGCGAATAGAAAAGAAAGGTTGTTTGCGGCGTTGCTGTAGCCTTATTGAGGTTTTGATATATTCCTGCAAGGCCTTGTGCGATGTCGTTTTTTGTTTTGGGGAAGTTCTGTGTCGACTTCTCCGTATAGTTTTCGGCGTCGAGTGTGCACGATGTGAATGCACCCAGAGCTATAGCTGCTGCACCGATATAATATCCTATTTGTTTCATTGCAAGTTCTGTTTTTAGAATTTAATATTAACACCGATGAGGAAGGTGCGCGGCTGCGGATAGTTTCCAACATCTACACCAGTCACCCATGATTCATCTCCAATGGCAGTGCCTTGTTCAGGATCCATTCCTTCATAGGAGGTGATTGTGAAAAGGTTCTGTGCTTGGAAATATAGACGTAACTGCTGGAAGGGTGAGTTTTTCCACAAGCGGCAAAAGTCGTAACCAAGAGTGAGATTCTGGAGACGGAAATATCCTGCATCGTCGATATAGATGTCTGAAATGTTCTGCAGATTCACAGTGTTGCCCGGAAGTAAGAGTGGATAGCGATTAGATGTACCCTCACCGTGCCAATACTTATACACTTCAGAGGTCCAGTTGTCGAACTGTCCGTTTCCGAACTTACGATATGTGTGGGCAATTTGCATTCCAAGGGCTGCATAGCTCGAGAGCGAGAAATCGAATCCACTCCAGCTTGCACCAAGATTTATACCCATGGTTACTTTTGGGTGTGGATTACCAATCATCGTTTTATCGTTACTATCAATTTTGCCATCGCCATTCACGTCAACGAATTTCAGTCCACCTGGAGCGATTCCAGTTCCTTGTAGCGAGTTGGCAGCTTGTCCACCGCAATTCTTTGCAAGATAATCATCCAAGTCGGCCTGATTCTGAATCACTCCTGCAGTTTTGAAACCCCAGAAATATCCAATAGGTAACCCTTCTTCCATTCGTGCAATATAGTCGGTCCCTTCAGATAGAAGCTCCTGACCGCCGTTGATATACCCACTACCGTTTCTAACCGCAGTGACCTTATTACTATTTGAAGCAATGTTCCAGCCTACGTTGTATCTGAAATCTTTTCCGATTAAGTCAGTCCAATTAAGGGCAAGTTCAACACCTGTGTTACGAACTGAGCCGGCATTGCGCCTCTGGGAAGCATGGCCGTTAATTGGGGAAATGGGGACCTCTATGAGAAGGTCTTTCGTTTCCTTATTATACCAGTCAAAACTCAAAGCCAATCTATTGTTGAGGAAGCGGGCATCGAATCCAATGTCGGTTTGTTCGGATGTTTCCCAAGTTAGATCAGGATTCGACAAACGTGAGGGATAACCGCCCTGCATTCCCTTTGTCTTGTCGTTATTGAACGAGTATAGACCGTCATAACCGAATGAATAGGCTGCATAGTAACCGTAAGCGCCAATGTTTTCATTACCATTTTGTCCCCAGCTTGCGCGCAGTTTCATGAAGTTCCACCAGTTGCTCATCGATTGCATGAACTTTTCATTACTGAGCACCCAACCGGCTGAGAATGACGGGAACCAGCCCCAGCGATGACCTTGGGCGAAATTCGATGAACCGTCGGCGCGAATAATTGCACTGAACATGTATTTTTCGTCGAAATTGTAGTTCAGACGACCGAAATAGGACAATAGTGAATGGTCGTCAGACGGGAATCCTTGCAGATTAGTGTGTGTGGAGAAGTTATTGAAATAAGCATGTCTGAAATCGCTGAACAAACTATTTGTAGCAGTGGCTCTCATTTGTTCTGCCATGTTGTTTCCTTCACGTGAATATTCTGTTCCCACGAGCATATCGAAATTGTGCTTCTTCAGGTCGAACACATAGTTCAATGTGTTGGTTGTCGACCAATTCCAGCCCATTCCCATATTCATATCCATCTGGTCGGCCGTTCTTTGCTCATTCATATTATTATTATAAACGGCCTCATAAGTTTTCCACATGTTTGCATATTGCTTGTAGGAAAGTTGTCCGCGATAGGTTAAGCCCTTAATGGGTTGAATTTCTAAGAAAGCTACAGCATTCAGATTGAACGATTTGTTTTTATTATTAGCGCTTTGGCCTGCAAGAATCTTATTGAGCGGATTGGCCATATATTGATTCAACGCCAGTAGTCCGTTCTCCTCTGTTCCCTGTGCGCGGAGATCATCATAATCAAACATAGTTCCATCTGCTGCATAAACCGGTACAATAGGAGCCGCAGCCATCATTGTGTATATGGCATTATTATATTGGTTGCCAATTCTGATACCCTGGCTCTGGCGATGCTGGAAATAGATATTCTCGCCGAACTTAACCACATCTCGGTTACCATGACGATAGATAACATGCTCGGAGTTTATACGGAAAGTAAATCTGCTAAAATTCGATTTAACCGGACCACCAAACACACCGTCCTGGAATTGATAACCAAAACCAGAGCTGAATCTCGAAAGATCAGAACCACCGCTAATGTTAAGCGACTGACTCGTTGTCATTGCGTTCTTATTTTTCAAGAGTTCAAGCCAATTGGTGCCGGGATTGCTTCCGTTACGATAAGCATCTATTAAATCTTGGTTGAGATATTTTGTCCAGTCATAAGGAGCACCACCACCATTCATACTCGTAATGTCCTGAATAGTCATGTATTCTCCGGCTGTAAGCATACGCGGCAGTTTTACAACGTTCTGCCAACCCATGTTTCCATCGTAGTTCACTTGTACTTTTCCAGCCTTACCCTGTTTTGTTGTCACAAGGATAACACCGTTTGCAGCACGTGCACCATAGATAGCTGCCGAAGCAGCATCCTTCAGTACATCTATACGTTCGATGTCAGCGGGATTAATCGAGTTGATATCACCACCGGCTACACCGTCTATAACATATATAGGTGTAGGGTCACCGTTGGTTCCAGCACCACGTATGTTAACCTTGAAGCCATCTCCAGGCTGACCGGATGATGCAACTATATTCACACCTGGGCTTTGGTTCTGTAAAGCACTGAGCGGACTAATTGTGTTTCGATTTGCAATAGCCTCGCCCTTAACCTCGACGGTCGCACCGGTGACGAGTTTCTTCTTCTGCACACCATACCCCACAACCACCACTTCGTCCAGCGACTGGTTGTCCTGCTCGAGCAACACATTTATGCTATTGCTGTTGCCCACAGTAATCTCCTGCGCTTTGTAGCCGATGTAGGAAATAACAAGCGTTGCTCCCGGCTTAACGTTTATGGAAAAGTTACCATCGATGTCAGTCACTGTTCCATTACTGGTACCTTTTTCCATAACGGTAGCCCCGATAATCGGACCGCTAGCGTCGCTAACGGTACCCCTCACTGTTCTCTGTTGCTGAACAGCCTCTACGGCTGCGTTTCCTTTCTCGGCAAACGCCGTGTTCGAAAACATCACACCGGTACATATTCCGGCGAGTAGCAAGTTTTTCGGAAATTTAAAAATCATGTTCAAGCCTATTTTTAGGTTATTGGTGATAGCGAATTAACGCATTACCCTATATATTAGGGCAGTTGCAAAGGTATCATAAAAGAATTCAGAGGTTATAATACTTTTTTAGTAGCTTCCTGCACTTTCTTCCCTAATGAAAGTATCACCAGTCATGTAACATCAATTGTTATACAAAAAGGTCCCGTTAGAATCTCTTCTAACCGGACCTTATCCCAAATTAACTATGGATACAAACTTGCTTTATTTTTTCATTCCCTTATAGGCTTTATTCAAGCCTTTGACAACCTCGTCAGTTATATCGCAGGCTTTATCTGCATAGAGAATATTATCTCCACTCTTTGCAAGAACTATTGTATATTTCTTATCCTTGGTATATTCTTTAAGATAATTGTGCACACTGTCCGAAAGAGCCTTATTATAATTGGCCACCTCGTTTTGATATTCATTTCCCAAACGTTGCTGCAATGCCTCAGCATCCTGTGCCTGCTTCTGAATACTAGCCTGAATTTGTTGTGCCTGAACTTGCGTATATTTATTTGCTTGAATGTTCTGTTGGAAGTTCGCAGCGGCTTGCTGAAGTGATTGTTGCTTGCCGGCTAGTATTTTCTGAATATTAGCTTCTTTATTTTTCATCAACTTCTTCACCTCTTTCCAATAAGTATATTGACTCATGATAGAATCAATATCCACATAAGCTATCTTTTGTCCCTCGGAAGTCTGAACGGTTGTCTCTATTTTCTCCGATTTTTTTGTATCGTTTGCCTGGGGTTGTTTGTTGCATGAAGTCATGGCTAAGACCATCACTCCTATAGCTAATGAATTTAAAATTCTCTTCATCTTTATATTCTTTATTTTATTGTTTTGTTAGTAAAGAAATCAGAATGCACGATTTTCTATTCGAGCTTCTTTATCTTGGTCTATGACACAATTGATTCCTTTTTCTTTCAAATAGCCGTTATCGTGAATATGTTGTGACTTAAAATTTCCATCTTTTAAGCAAATTATTCGTACGTTCAGCAAGATAAAAGCTATTGCAATTATTAACACACTACACAATAGAGTAATTATCATTATTTTTATCTTTGCGTCTGCTTTTTTACCGTGACAAAGGTAGGACAAAGCAATAATCTACCAAAAGATAACAAAGAAAATATTTAAAAATGGCAAACACAAAACTACAACCAGCTCTTGTTTTTGAGCACTTCGCAAAGATTAATCAGATTCCGCGGCCATCTAAGCGGGAAGAGAAAATCATCAAGTATCTGGAAGACTTTGGAAAAGAAAGAAATCTACTGACAAAAGTAGATCAAACCGGTAATGTACTAATCAGTAAGCCTGCAACAAAAGGCTTTGAGAAATATCCAACTATCATCCTACAAAGTCATATGGATATGGTTTGCGATAAATTAGTAGACATTGAATTTGACTTCGACAACGATCCTATTCAAACCTATGTCGAGGACGAGTGGCTGCATGCTAAAGGTACGACTCTGGGAGCTGACGACGGAATTGGAGTAGCTATTGAGTTGGCTATTCTGGACTCTAATGACATAGAACATGGTCCAATTGAATGCCTTTTCACACGCGACGAAGAGACCGGAATGACAGGTGCATTTGGTCTGGAGTCAGGATTCATGACAGGCAAATATTTAATCAATCTCGACTCAGAAGACGAGGGACAGATTTTTGTGAGCTGTGCAGGCGGAATAAATACCAGCGCCGTGTTCAATTTCGAACGTGAAGATGCACCTAATGGATATTTCTTCATGGAGGCCAGCCTGAAAGGATTGAATGGCGGACACTCCGGAGACGACATCAATAAAAAGCTTGCAAATGCAATAAAAATCCTTTCTCGCTTCCTTTATATAGAGCAGGACAAAACCGACCTTCGTCTCGCACAGTGGAACTCGGGTAAAATGCACAATGCTATTCCTCGTGATGGAAAAGTTATATTCGCAGTTCCTGCTAATAAGAAAGAGGAAGTTAAAGCCGATTGGAATATTTTCACGAAAGGTGTAGAAGAAGAATATCATGTAACCGACCCGTCAATGGTTTGGAATCTCAGCAGCACAGACGCACAGAAAGTGATGCCGAAACAAATTTCACGCAATCTAATCCTCGCAATTCAGGCTCTTGACAATGGTCCTCTTGCAAATTGTCAGGACGAAGCCCTCGCCTGGCTGGTCGAAACATCAAGCAATATCGCAAGCGTTCAGAGCAGCGAGAACAAGGTTGACATCGTTTCTTCGCAACGTTCCAATGTTATAAGCAACCTCAAAAACATGGCCAACACCGTGAAAGCATGCTTTGAACTCGCCGGTGCTGATGTTCAGCAAAGCGATGGCTATCCTGCATGGAAAATGAATCCAAACTCTAAACTCGTTAAGGTTGCAACCGAAGAATACAAGAAACTGTTTAATAGAGAACCTAAAGTTTTAGGAATCCACGCTGGACTCGAATGCGGTCTCTTCTCCGAAAAATATCCCGATTTGGATATGATTAGCTTCGGACCGACCCTTCGTTGTGTTCATACTCCAGACGAACGTTTGCACATTCCAACAGTTCAGATGGTTTGGGATCATCTACTAGCCATTCTGAAGAATATCGATTAAGAAATACAGCACGCCCCCTGGAAAATTTTTGATTTTCCATTGTCTATTATCCTCCGCCAAATTATTCTCTAATTTGAGCGGAGGATTTTTATGTCTCGGTTATTTTCTGAGCAGATTAATGGGTTCTTCGCGCTCTTAGGAGTGAAGAGATGAAATCAGAGATATAGAAAAAAGGACACTCATGAAAAGCGCCCTTTGGTCATAGATAACTATAAATTAAACCTATCTATGCTTGTTCCTTTGGAATACCGAACGGAGCAACGGAAAGTTTCTTGTCTTTGGGAGGTTCTATCTTACCGAATTCGGCTTCATAACGAACGATATTATCATTCAATGTTGAGAGGAGACTTTTCGCGTGCTCCGGGGAAATTATAACCCGACTAGACACCATCGCTTTTGGAACACCAGGTAGTAGGGAGGCAAAATCTATCACAAACTCGGAGTTGGAATGCGATATGATTTGAAAGTTTGAATAAACTCCCTTTGCTATTTCTGGAGACAAATCTATTTGTAACTGCTGTGGGTGAGGATTCTTTTCATTATTCATATTTTTCTTTTTGGTGAATTTTCCACGCAAAGATAGGCCCTTTCAACAGGAATAGGCCATGACACAATCTCGTTTTTTGTAACTTCGCTCGCGTTTCAAGTGACGCCAAACTATGAAAAGATTCAGAAAGTTATTGATTTGGATGAGTAGAATCCGACACGTACATGGTTTCGGCATACATTCTCCGTCGGCCTACCGATTTGCACGCGAAGTCATAACCAGTCGCCGAAGAACCAAGGAATGTAAAGAATTAGGGCGTTCTTTGAAAGGAGTTCCGCACATGGTTCGTAGGCTCGGCGAACTGTATTTCAGAATCAGTCTGCATGTTAAGTGCGATATCTGGCTCAATTGGCGCGGGTCGGGCGATGTTTATAAATTATATGTAGAGCTAACAGGACGACAGATACGATTCATTCGTTCAGATGAATGCTTCGAATGGTCGCATTTTGGTAAGAACGAACATCTAGTTGTCAGAGCAACGGTCGACGACCACATGGAAACGTTCTATGAGGAAGTGATAAATCATGCTAACGAGCATTCGATTCTGATTCTCGAACCTTCGAGCAACCGAAAAGCATTTTGCGATTTGTGGAAGAAGATTCTCGATGACGACCGAACAGGAGTGACTTTCGACCTTTATTATTGTGGGATTGTATTTTTCGACAAATACCGTCCGAAACAAAATCATATAGTGAATTTCTGAATGATGAAGAACAAAATATACACTCGAACCGGAGATACCGGTGAGACCGACCTTCGACACAATCTCCGAGTCAGGAAAACCGACCCCCGAATAGAGATTTGCGGAACACTCGACGAGCTCAACGCTCACATAGGTTTGCTCGTGGCTCAGCTTGCAAACAATAATCATAAAGAAGAGTTGAACAACGTGCAAAGCAGTCTGTTTACAATCGGCGCATCGATTGTATCGGATGCTTCGGTCAAAATCGAGGGAATGTCTGCCCAAACCCTAGAGCAGCTCATAGACCGTATACAGGAGCAACTTCCGCCACAACATTGTTTCGTTCTGCCGGGCGGATGTATTCAGGCTGCGCAGGCCCATGTGTGCCGAACAGTATGCAGGCGCGCCGAACGACTAATTACAGGCCTTGAAACCCTGAAGTCTATACATCCAGAGACGTTAGCCTATATGAACCGTCTGTCCGACTATTTTTTCGTGCTTTCGCGCCATTTGAACATGCTCTCCAACACGCCTGAAAAAAGATGGGGCCCACTTGGAGATAAAAAATAATACACTACTTTTGCACGCAATTCATCAAACACTTTTAACATTTTTAGCCTATGTATTGGACATTGGAATTAGCTTCAAAACTTGAGGATGCACCTTGGCCGGCAACAAAGGAAGAACTCATCGACTATGCCACGCGTTCTGGAGCGCCGCTCGAAGTGCTCGAGAATCTGCAAGAGATAGAGGATGAAGGAGAGGCTTACGACAGCATTGAAGACATTTGGCCCGACTATCCTTCCAAGGACGATTTTCTATGGAACGAAGATGAATATTGACTAAGCATCGGCCCGAATATATTTAGACGTGCAATTCGGTTTCTTTTTCAGAACCGGATTGCACGTCTGCATTATGTGTACAGACCCGATAAAACTAACCACGGATAGCTATAATCACATCGTTTCGCAGTCTTACTAAAAATAAAAAATCAAATCTATCATTGCTGAAACAAATTGATTAATATACCTTTGCCGCCGTGAGACACTTAGCAATATATTCCATCGCCCCAGCGACGCAGAGAAATTTCGATTTCTCTGTGATTTTTTCGTCTGAAT
>ERZ773067.644-NODE-644-length-20295-cov-19.572727_pt1 | contig 20295 bp, 22 predicted proteins | sample MGYA00580622_ERZ773067 | MGnify/ENA primary metagenome ERZ773067 (study PRJEB29015, sample SAMEA2737998) | human oral metagenome | biome: human oral; feature: human-associated habitat; material: dental | place: China | collected 2113 ...
AATACGTCCGATCAATTTCCTTGACGACCAAAATCTGCCCAGCGTCGTTATAGATCAAGGCTTTGAGCGAAATACGATACAGACAATCCAGATGATCCGTGCCATCTAAATTCTGCGAAATGATATGTCCTTTGGTAATTTTTGTCATGAGAGTCATTATACTACACCTGAACGCCAGATGGCTGATACCATTTCGCCTACCGTATATTCTGTCTTTCCAATATCTATTACTAACTACTCATTAGGTGCTAACAAGTTGGTAATTACTTAAATTACCTAATTGTGATACTCTTTTATTTCATGTTCATATTCAGCTAAAAGTTTCTTTGAATAAATTTTTTCATTTTCTGAATTTCTAACCTCTTTCCAAAGAATAGAAGCTACTTTTAATTTATTTGAGTAGTTGTAACTATTTTTATCTGCACAGAAATCCTTTAAGAATTGGTTCCACTGACAAACCGAATTGTCGTACTTTGCATAGTCTGATTTTCCATAATAAACTTTGAGCATATCTTGAATTGTAAAACTCAAATCTTTTTCTCTTTTTACTTTCCGCCAAGCAGTCGCCATATCAGCAGTAAATTTAAAAGGTGTAATACCTGTTATGGCGGAGAAATATTCTCTAAATTTTGTGTTAAAAGAAAACCCACATTCAAGTAATGGCATATCTAGAGTAATATTTTCAACTTGCTTCTTTTCATTTTTTATTGATGATTTTTTAATTACATTACCCTTAAAGTACTGTTCAATAATGTGATTGAGTTCTTGTTTTGTACCTCTATATTCTAATCCTAATGACTTACATATCTGTGAAATTTCTTCACGATACCAATAGTATTTATTAAACTCATCAAACGATGTGATTTTATTAAACTCAGGTCTACTTTTTGTCAATATTTTATCTCCTCTCGAAACCAATTTGCTTTTTCATGTCTAGTATCTATAGCTCCTCAACATTCACCCGCCTCTGCTCCGTCGTATCCCGCTCACGCACGGTGACCGTGCAGTCCTCCAGCGTCTGGAAGTCGATGACCACGCAGTGCGGCGTACCGATTTCGTCTTGGCGGCGGTAGCGTTTGCCGATATTGCCGTTGTCGTCCCACATCACCCGGCCAGGGTTGGCTTTGGCAAGGCTCGCGTAGACGTCGCGGGCTTTTTCCACCAATTCTGGCTTGTTTTTCAGCAGTGGCGAAACAGCAAATCTAACTGGTGCCAAATGCTCTGGTAGCGCCAAATACACCCGCTTTTCACCGTTTTGATCATCCTCGCGGTACGCACCCGACAATACCGCCATCAGCACCCGCTCCACACCAAACGACGGCTCGATGACGTGCGGAACAAATTTTGTGTTCGTCCCCTTGACGGTGTATTCCATGCTCTTACCACTGACCCGCTGGATGTTCATCAGGTCAAAATCGGTGCGATAGGCGATACCCATCAACTCTTCGCGGCCAATTGGATAATCGTATTCGATGTCGATCGTCTTTTTGCTGTAGTGCGCTCGATCCTCCGCCGGCACGTCTAGCTCGTGAATGTGCTCTGGTTTCAAGCCCAATTCTGCCAAAAACACATGCGTCGCTACCAGCAGCTCATCAAACGCTTCCTGCCAATGCTCAGGGTTGACGAAGTATTCAATCTCCATCTGCTCAAACTCACGGGAACGGAAGATGAAGTCGCGCGGCGCAATTTCATTACGAAACGCCTTGCCCTGCTGAGCGATACCAAATGGCAAATTAGGATAAAAACTATCGACGACGTTTTTGAAATTGGTGAAGATACCCTGGGCGGTTTCTGGGCGGAGGTACGAAATACTGTCCTCGCTCTCAGTCGCGCCAACGTGCGTTTTGAACATCATATTAAAGGTGCGTGGAACAGACCATTTTATTTCCCCGCACACTGGACACTTTATATTTTTATTTTTTCTATTTAGGTAATTTTGTGCTAACTTTCCTCGATATTGCGTAGCTTCACTTATGCTTTTAGATAATGTTTCAAGGAAATCAAGGTATACAAATATATAATCATAGTTAGATAATATTACATCATCTTGACGCATGAATTCTTCAACTCTTTTTAGTGCTTTGTCCAACCACTCTTTATAAACAGCAGGTTTAATCTGTGCATCCCTCAATCTCTGTAGTTGTTCATAATCCTCAGATATTTGCTTCTTTAAGGGCTCAGTGCTATTCTCAAGTTGCTTTAATCCATGCTTAAATTCATTGTATCGACCCCACTGATTGTTATAAAAAGTATCTAGCGTGTTCTCAATATATGATTGATAATCCTTTGGGTCTACTATCTTATCTACTCTCTGCCGACTATTACAAACTAGACATACCGTAAGCGGATCGACAAAGGTATCCACATGCCCACTCGCCTGCCAGACCTTCTGATTCATCAAAATCGCTGCATCAACGCCGTACATATCGTCGCGCTCGTCAACAAACCGGCGCCACCATAGGTTCATAATATTACGCTTCAGCTGCACGCCCAGCGGACCGTAATCCCACGTACCGCTCAGACCGCCATACACATCCGACCCCTGATAAATAAAGCCGCGGCGCTTACACAGACTGATAATATCTTCCATTTTTGCTTGACTCATCAAAAAACCTTTCTCCATGTTGGCAACATGGCGATTCACAATTATTACCTACAGTATACCATTTTTATGGGCAATATTACACCGCCGCGTGCTGCCGCGCCACCAGCCAACAAGCACTGATCACCTCAGTTATCCCGCCGATTTGCGCCACGTTCGCCAGCGGCTTCGCCTGGATGAGCCGAAGCAGCTTGATGGCGTCCGCAGACAAGTCGCCCTGCTCCGCTGGCCGCAAGCCCTTTTCCGTACTGTCGTACATATATTTTTTATCGGGCGACAACGCCTGAGTTGCCACATCGGTGCGCAGATTCAACTCATCGCCCAGCAGACTGGCATATTGCATATAAAACCAGGTTTCAATCAGCTTTTGGTTAACTACCGGATTATTTAATTGCTCTAATACCTGGCTTAGCACAAAATACCACTCCGGCTCGTCAATGTTTTCGCTAGCCGTTGACACCAGCTTCATCGCTGAGTAGGCGAACTGCATCCGCTCGTAATCTTCCAAAATATGCCGATAAAACGCCGCCAGCCGCGCCGAGGTCAACAACCCCAAATCTCCACGACCCGACCGAATCACCACGTCGCAAATCGCCAATAATTCGATACCGCCCGCCAATTTCGACCGCTCGCGACGCACACCCTTAGCGATAACGCTGCGCCGGCCTTTCGGCGTCAGTAGTTGCAGCACCCGATCTGCCTCGGCGTAATTCGTCCGCCTCAGTACAATCGCTTTTAACCGCTCACTCTGCCCCATCCAAAACCTCGCTAAAAACTGCCCGCGCTTCATCCGGGCGCATTGATGCCTTATCTAGCAGCGCCGTCACGCCAAACGGCCGCAAATCTTCCAGATTGACACCCGCATTACTACAAACCACAATCGGTAATCTCGCCAAATCCGCATGCGACCTCAGTTCATTCAGTAGCGCCACCGCCGTTTCGCCCGCCAGCAGCATATCCAGGATAATAGCGTCCGGCCGCCAATTGTCAATCATTTCCATCGCCTGGCCGCCAGAAACCACCACCCGCGCTTCCGCGCCAACTGCCGCCGCATATCCGCATAAAATATCAGCCCAATTTTTATCATCCTCAACGATTAGCAACTTTTTCATAGCAAGCTCAGCTGCCGGCTTACTGGCATTTCCACATAAAATGTCAATCCGTCCCGATGCCTGATTAGCCCAATCTGACCGTTCATCGCCCGGGCAAATTGGCTAGCCACATAAATCCCCAAGCCGCTGCTTTCCGGCCGCGTCCGCACCGTTTTTCGCGCATCCATCTCATCAAGCAGCCGCCGATATTCCCTTAGGCTCATCATCGGCCCAAAATCGCGAACGCTTAGTCTCACCGCTTCTTTGGCTGCCGTAACCGACACTTTTATCTCTGAGCCATCCTCAGTATATTTCAAAGCATTATTTAAGAAATTTGCCAAAATCCGCCCCAATAATGTCCGATTTGCCAATATCAATCGGCTATTCCGTCCGCCCCGAGGCCAACTAATCTTTCGCCCGTACAGCACTGCGTTAAGTCTCGTCTCCGCGGCCATCTGCTGACATATTGCCAACGGATTAACTGGTTCCAGCGGAAACAATGACGGCGTCAAATTTGCCGAATTCGCCAGATCAACTGTCAATTGCAGCGCCTGCTCGGATGTCTGAATAATCCGCTGTTGGATCTGTTTTTTATCAGCCGCGCTTGTCAAATCGTCGTCCAGCAGTAACGCCATCTGCCGAATTAAAGCCAGCGGCGTTTTTAACTCGTGCGCCGCCACTAAGACGCTCGGCAGCCCTCCAAAATCAGCATCGCTCCACTCTTTACCTGCCATACATTTCTAGTATAGCAAAACTTGAGTTACTTTTTCTATTCAGCAATCTTCACTGTGCCTAATATAGTCTGAAAGTCTGGCTTAAATGTGTCTGCGTCGGTTGAAAAACGAATAGTCTTATCACGAACCTTCATCAGCACAACTGAACCTCGCAAAGTCTTGTCAAACGCACCATCAATCCGCGTTGCAGAAATTCCATTAAACTCAGTACTACTTGAAGTCAATTCACCCTTCTTCAATCGCGACTGATACTCATTCAGTACCGCATCCATATCCTTGTTAATAATTTCCAGCCTCAACGCAAATCGACTTGTCTTACTAACTGTTGATGGAACCGATATTGGATTTAGGTAAGCTTTATAGTCACCCCTGTTGCTACCATCATTTTCTATATACACGCTCCAAGTTTTTGGATACATAAACGACACGCGACCGTACTCACTTGGACCAACAAACTCAATCCGCGGGTTCTTAGCCTCTTCAGAAAACTTCTTCTGATCAATTTCCGCCTGCTCACCCTTACCTTTAGCGACTTCAATAGCCACCTTGCTATCAACATTATTTTTCTCGTGGGAATATTGCATGTACGCCCAAATAGCCAGCGACCCAGCAATCAGAAACAGCACCAAACAGCCGAACGTACCGACCATCCAGCCATTGACCGACCCCTGTTCTCTCCTATATCTCATATTCATATTTTCAAGTATAGCTTATGCTTAGAGCGATGTAAAGCCTATCTCACGTGCTAAAATCCTCGCTAATCACTGTAATGTCGTGCTGCATGCCGTCCAGCGCCGTTGTAATATCCTTCGCCAACTGCCGCGCCTCAATAAACTGCTGCTTGGCCTCGTCCAGATTAAATTCCTCGCCCTGGAACCATGCAATGCGCTCATTCAGCTCTACCATCATCTGCTCAATCGTTTTTTCGTTTGTCTTATCGTTTTTCACTACTCTCAACCCTCGCTTTCATAATCATATCTTTTGTTGTAATTTTCACTATACTACCGATCCGGCAGTCACCACTAATCATCGCGTAACCGCGCCGCAGCGCCATCTCTGGGTCGTACTCAGCAATAATTCGTTGTTGCGACAATGTTGCATTCATGGCAATCTCGACGCGGCGCGACCACTGTTCGAGCGCCGCTTGTTGCAACATTGTTGCATGTAGGCGCCGCTCCTGAATCTGCCGCCGAATCACCTCTGCTATACTGCCCAGCCGCAACTCTAATTGCCGCCTCACATCGTGTTTATCCGGAAATAGCAGCTGAGCGGCATTGCTCGGCGTGGCCGCCCGCACATCAGCCGCCAAATCGCACAAACTTTCGTCAACCTCGTGCCCGATACCAGTCAGCACCGGTACGCGGCTGCCCGCCACCGCCCGCACTAAGCATTCGTCATTAAAGCTCGCGAGATCCTCCGCGCTACCACCACCGCGAATCAGCACGATCACCTCTGGCGGCTCCGCCAGCTGATTACAATGGTCAATCGCCCGCACCGCCTGATCAGCCGCGCCGTCGCCCTGAACCTTAACATTAGCGACGATAAACTGCACCCCGCCCCAGCGCTCACTAGCAATTTTCATAAAATCCGCATAGCCCGCCGCTTGCGTGCTGGAAATGACCGCCACCCGGGCAGGATATGGCGGCAAGGGACGCTTCCGTTCCGTATCAAACAGCCCTTCGGCCGACAGCCGCTGCCGTAAAATATCAAAACTCCGCTTTAGACTCCCCTTGCCCAGAGGATGAATTTCCTGAACTTGTAAATTAAACCTGCCATCGCTTCTCAGGCTTGGCATCGCCCGAACCACCACTTTCATTCCGTCCTCGATCGGCGTCCGCAGATTGCTAAAGCCCACAAAACAATTAACCGATCCGTCCTCGTCCTTCAGGGTGAAAAACGCATATTTTGGCGGATACGGCTTAAAGCTAGCAACCTCGCCCTCAACTTCAACCGCGCCGTTAAAAGCCACCTCAAACGTCTGGTTAACCACCGCCAGGAAGTTGCTGACACTAAACCTGGGAGTCATTTGGCTTGCCGTACTTAATCAATGCGTGCTGGTAAAAAATATAACCAAAGACAATCGTGCCAGTCAGTAAAATCGCCCTCGTTAAAATAATTCCGGCAATCGCCAGATCTGGCGGCGTTCCTGCCATGCTTAAAAATATGATCATAATCGTCTCATAAACCCCTGTTCCTCCGGGTGTAAATACAAAAATCGCTGCCAAACCCGCTACACCATAACCAACCATTAGAATTGCTGGATTAACAAAAACCCCAAGCGACATAAACGCTACCGTAAACATAGCAACATCAAAAATCGTGTAAATGATTCCCCAAATCATTGGCTTCGTTAACAGCTTTGGGTGATTCGCTAAATCCTGAAAATCATCTTGCATATCAATAAAGAATCCCTCAACGCTTTTCGATTTCATAACTCGCCGCTTCTTCCCTAGTGTTACAAATTTCACCAGCATATTAATAAACCGCGATACACCCGCCGCTGTCACTCTCATGCGCCGCTTCGAGGAGAACATAAAAATTAGCCCAAATGTCAGGGCTAAAACCACCACAATCAATAAAAAGCTTGCCGCCACAATATATCGGTTTACCTTACCGTCAATCGCCAGTGCCAAAACCGCAATAACCAGCAAAACCAGCAGTGCCAAAAAACCCGTAACATAGCGAATCACCTGCGCAAATGTTGAACGCGCCGAACTCACACCCAGCTTATGCATCCGCCACGTCGTATAGGAAATCCCGCTAACACCACCTGACGGAAAAATATGATTGACCAGATTCAGCTCCAGAGCTATCCTCGTCTGTTCTAGTCGAGAAATATGATGAATCAAATTTTTCTCCCTTAAATAAGAGAAAATCATTTCGCCACCAGCAAAATACACGATAATTTGGAATGGCAGCAGCAGGAATAGTAACCATAAATCCGCCCCTAAAAACAGCCCCCACGCCTTCACTAACTCATGTCGTGACAGGAAAATAACCACCACCAGAACCACCAGTGTCAGGATACTCATCACAGTTCGCGGCGATTTAAACAATTGCAATACCTTTGGCAGCATAACCTTCATTATACCACGATAAATGGTATAATTACGACATGTTCATCGCTATCCTTGGTCGCCAACCAGAAATATCCATCGCTGAATTAGAGGCCGTTTACGGCGATAAAAACATCCAAAGAGTCTCCAATCAGGCCGCTCTTGTCGACTGCAATACTTTTGCAATTGACACTTTGGGTGGCATTACCAAATGTGGATATATCATCAAACGGGTAAAATCACAAAAATCCGACCACGCCACTCTCCTCCAAGCCTCGAAATTTATCACCGAACAATATACGAGAAAACTAGCGCATAGCCAGAAAAAAATAACTTTTGGGATTAGTTTTTACGGCGATAAAGCAAATCCGCGCGATATCCAAAAAATTGGTCTTATCTTAAAAAAATCCTTAAAAAAAGCCAATGTTAGTCTGCGCCTAATCCCAAACAAAACCGCCGCCTTATCCACGGCGACCTCTCATAATAATAAGCTCGGCAGGCCTGAAACGAAGATTGAAATTATCATCGTTAAAGCTACGAACGGCGATTTGCTAATTTCTGAAAGCCGTGGCACTCAAAATATCAATTCATATACCCAGCGCGACCGCGGACGTCCGAAGCGCGACGCTTTCGTCGGTATGCTCCCGCCCAAGCTTGCACAGATTATGATCAATCTCTCTGGGGCTAAATCTGGCGACTACCTTTGGGATCCGTTTTGCGGCACAGGTACAGTCTTACAAGAAGCCGCTTTAGCAAAAATCAATACTTACGGTAGCGATTTAAGCGATAAAATGATCAACTACACGTCAGAGAATATGCATTGGCTGGAAAAAACGTTTTCTACAGACACTTTCTGGCAAACTTTTCAATCTGACGCCACTTCCATTAAATTAACTCCTGAGCAAAAACAACAAATTTCCCATATTGTCTGCGAAACATATTTGGGGCAACCATTTTCTGCCCCACCAGCCCCAGAGAAGCTCCAGGAAGTAGCTAGAAATTGTAATCATATCACTAGTAGCTTTCTAAAAAACATTCACTCACAAATCCGCCCTGATTCTACACTCTGTATCGCTGTTCCGGCATGGCAAAATCACTACGGACAGTTCACTCACTTGCCTCTGTTAAAGAATCTGAACAATCTTGGATATCGGCAAATTACCAATAAAAATCTCCTGTATTACCGTCCAGACCAAGTCGTCGGCAGAGAAATACTAGTTCTAAAACCCATAGATATAGTGAAAACCGCTTGACAACTGGCTTTATTTTCGATAAACTAAAACAGATTGTTTTTAGAAAACTATAAGGAGTAAAGAATGTCAAAGGTTAAAGCTGGTGGTTCTGTCAGAAATCACAACAAAAGCCCCGGTCAACGTCTTGGCGTGAAGCGATTTGGTGGCCAAAAAGTTACCGCTGGACAGGTCTTGGTTCGCCAAACTGGCGCTACAAAGATTGCTGGCAATGGTACATACATGAGTCGTAATTTCACTATTCACGCAGCCAAAGATGGCGTAGTCAATTTTAAGCAAGTGAAGAAAGCTAAATTCACCGGCAAGACAGAACGTAGAACACAAGTTAATGTTGATTAACTGACACTACTTAATAGAAATAGCTCCGCAGTAAGCGGAGTTATTTCTATCGTAAACTTTCTGCCCTAATAATTATTTCTTACATACTCGAGAAGCACTCTTGCAGCGTCTCTGTGCATACCATTCCTTTCTTTACCTTCTCTATGATGAGTAACCACCACCTTGTCCTGCCTATCCACGTTGAACGACCCGTCCATCATAGCAACTGCTAATATCACTACATACTCACGACTACGCATATTACCCTCGTAGTAGTCTTGAGTATAGTTAGGAGACTTCAAATTATCACCCGAGTTACGACGGACTCTATCCGCCAAAGCCTCTGGTTTAATATCTGCCAATCTGTCGAGCCTGGAAGAAAAATACTTAAACAATCGACAACGTATGGTATGATCTCCCCTAATACGATTCATGATACCTTTAATATCAAAAGTCCTCTCAGGGTCAATTATTTGCATTAACGAGAAATTCGCTGTTAGGCTGTTAATAATCTCTTCTGCAGCCTTAATACTATTTTCAGATACGGGGACGCCTTCAGGATTTCTAACAGCAGCAACTTCAACATCCGCTGGCGGTACATAACTAGGGTCAAAAAGAAAATCATAGTTACCTGGAGTGTATTTATCCTCAAACGGCACACCGTCTATATCAGACTTTAGAGGCTTCATTAGTTCTCGTATTCTTTCAGGAAAGCTATCTAGCTCTGAAACACCCTTTCTATCCAACCCCGTTTCAGTAGTCGACAATGTCTCCCATTTATTCACTGGATGCTTACGCGCCCAAGCCTCTTCAGCCTTACTTTGTCCTTCTGCAATCATTTCCTCAGGAGTTGCCCCAAACAATACATGAATATAGTCGCTAGTAAAGTGTACGTTAGCTTTTTCTTTTTGAATTTTCTCCAAACTTACATCCTTAGTCAAAATATCATAATAAGCCTCGCCTTCTCGCTCAACCTTGATTGGCTTATGTACTTGCAATATTAAGAGGCCCTTACCAACGCTCTCCTCAGAATCTGTGTCGCATACATACAACATCTCCCCGGGAATCCAACCTCCATCTAGTCTGACTCCTTTTCCGTCTTGGCCACTGCGCACAACAGTCAACGGCACCACTGTAATTTCTGGGTTGCAAGGGAAAGTCTTAACTATATAATCTTTCAGGGTCTTTCGTTCGGGTTTTTGTGTCGGCACTTGTTCTAGCATATACGCTTACTATTATAACAAAACTTATCAAAAAGTCAACCCCCCTACCAGAGGTCAGTTACCTCTCCTAATCTACTTTCTATTGCATATTAAGATGGTGCTTCACACGCGCCACCACGTCACCGATTACCACCTGTGATTTCACCAGATAATCATCAACACCCAAGCTCTCGGCTCGTTCTTTGTCCTTCGGCTGACTAAGCGCCGTTAGCATCACGATTCTCACATTAGCAGTTTCTGGTGTATTACGAAGAATGTCTAGGACATCAAAACCACTAATCTTCGGCATCATGACGTCTAATAAAATCAAATCCGGACGATACTCCACTGTTGCAGATAGCGCATCCTCGCCGTTATGGACTTCTCTAACGTCAAAACCCTCGATCTCCAACCGCGACCGATATACCGCCGCCAACGCCATGTCGTCTTCAACCAGTAAAATCTTCTTTTTTTGCTCGTTCATATTACCTCCATTCTATGTTGTATCTCATAAAAACACAAGCGTCATAACGATTTTGCTTTATCCATTTGTGGATCACGGCCATTATTAACATCATCTGGCGACAGGTCTACTTTTACGTCAGGCTCAATACCAGTTTTATCAATATTATTTCCCTTCGGCGTATACCAACGCGCCTCTGTTACTTTCATCTGTGAGCCGCCAGAAAGTCCGATTAATAATTGCACACTACCTTTGCCATAACTCTTTTGGCCCACCAGCTTCGCTTTTCCGTAGTCCCGAAGTGCACCAGCAGTAATTTCGCTAGCACTAGCACTATTGCCGTTGATTAACACTACAGTTTTCATATTGCCTAAAATTGGCGAACCAGTTGTATGGGCCGTCTTCACAACCTCTGAACCGCGCCGCTCAGTCATCGCTACTTGCCTATCCAGCCAAAGCCCCAGCAGTCCTTGTGCCGAAGTAACTGTTCCGCCCGGATTATTGCGCAAATCCACAATAACCTTCTTTACCCCTTTTTCGATAAACTCTGTGGCGTATTTTTTGGCAAGGCTTACTGTGTCATCGCCAAATCGATTAACTTTTAAAATCCCAATCTCTCCATCAATCTCCGATTCTACTGCTGGAGCGGTAATGTTTTGGCGCGTAACCGAAACTTCATGCGTTCGATTTTCACTCAGCAAAGTCAATTTTACAGAGGTGCCAACTTCCCCACGGATTTTGCTAACAACCTTATCCACCGCCCAATCAGCAACTGACTCATCATTGACCTTAACAATTACCTCGCCAGCCTTAATGCCGGATTTTTGAGCCGGACTATCATTCAAAGGCTTTATAATCGTCGGTTTGCCATTTCTTAAACCAATTTCCGCGCCAATTCCACCACCAATTTTACCACTCAATGATTTTTCAAATTCCTTCGTCTCATCTGGATCCATATATGCCGTATGCGAGTCGCCAGCCGCCTCAACCAACCCTCGGTTAGCGCCGTAAATTAATTTCTGAGTATCCAATTTTCCATCATAATTTGCCACCAAATTCCGATACGTCTCTTGAACGCTAGATAGGTCAATTGACCCACTTGACATACGAACACCGAACATTGGCGCTACTGTGGCAAATATCTTCTCTGAGCGCATTCCAGCGACAAAACTAACAATTGCAACAATAACAAGTGTCAAGAACCAGCCCAAGCGCTGCTTATTTTCTCCCTTAACCATATACTTTATTATACTACAAAACGCTCGGCTAGCACGAGCGTTTTTGCATAGATCTGTTAGGCTATTAGAAGTAGATATAGGTAAGTCTTCGTGCAGCGACTTTCGAGGCGTCGATTGTATAATAGCGATATAAACCATCCCATTTTAAATTATAGTCAGAAACCGTTAACGAGCCGTCGCCATGCACTGCTTCAACATACATTACGTGACCATAGGTGCCAATCTCCCACACTGCAACCGATCCAGCTTTTGGCGTTGAGCCACTCTGGATGCCGTATCGTGCCACCGTTGACGGCCACTGATATGCGTGACCAGCCCCGCCAAAGTGAGGTACGTATCGTCCAGTACTGGCAACCTTCCAAGCAGCATAGCTAACACATTCACGCGTGAACAACCCCCAGTTGTCAACGTAGGCGTCAAGTGGCGCATTCCGCCATACCGCAGGATAGCCGCCACTGCCAGGGCTAGCCGGTGGAACTGCCCCTATACTACTCCCGCCATTTTGTGCGGCCAGCGCCGCCATGATCGCGGCTCGCTGCTCTTCACGCAACTTCGCCACTTCACTATTACGCTTTTGCGCCAATGCAGCATAATTATTCTGGTCATTCTTTGTATCAGCAATTAGCTTTGCTCGCTCCGATTGTTTGGCCGCCATAGCGTTGCGCTGTGATTCTTGGTCTCGTAGCGTGTTCTGGGCAGCCTTCTTATTTTCTTCCAGTTTTTTCTGTAAAGACTTAATTTCCTTAATCTTATCATTGAGAGAAGATTTTAATGAACTACGTTGCTCTTGCTTATCAATATAATCGCTAATATTCTTTGAGCTGGCAAGCATTTCCAGTGGCGAAATTTGGTCATCAACATACAAATCTGCAAGAATCTGGCCCATAGCCTTACGGTTTTGCTTAATCGCTGCCTCATTCTTCTTTATCTGTGTATTCAGATTATTAATCTTCTTTTGGCTATCAGCAATCTGCGCCTGGATAGCCACAATCTGTCCGTTAATCTTATCTAACTCTGATTGTAAACTGTCAGCCATCTCGCCCAATCGCGAGGCTTCAGAGTTATAATTGTCTGCTTCTTGTTGTTTTGCCTGAATTTCAGCATCATAGTCGCGCGCCAATACGTGCGATGCCAGGCCAAAAATGCCCGACCCAGCGAGCAAAACAGACATCGCCACCAGAGACGCTCTGCTGGCTAACGATACCGAAACTGGTGTGGTGGACCGTAGTTTCATAATTATAGCTTAGCATAAGCGTAATCTGCCTGTCAAGAAGATTTTACAATTTAAGATATTTACGAGTTGCCACCCATGATGAAACGACACCAATCGTCGCGCCGACCATAATCATCGCTAGGAAAACCAGCCCGCCATACATCGTTAAATGTCCTAGAAGATTATCGACCGGGATTCCATACTTTAGCATTGGATCGTGCGCAAAGAATAGCAAACTATATCCAGCTACTGTTGCAATAATTGCCGCAATAAACCCGTACATTATTGCCTCTACGATAAACGGACCTCTGATAAAGCTGCGTTCTGCCCCAATCAATTTCATCATCTCAATTTCGGCCTTCCGATTAAAAATCGCCATACGGATAGTATTGAAGACCACCAGTGAAGAAATCACCACAAAAACAATTGTCGCAATTGAACCGCCAATACCCGCCAACCGCACCCAACTACCAACAGTCTTAATTGCCTGCTGACGCTCACCAGAGAAAGACGGCTCTCTGCGTGGATCTTTATATTTTTTATAAAGATTATCTGACTTAATAAACTGGTTCAATGACTGTTGATTATTCAGCTCCTTTACAGAAACTCGAAGCGTTGCTGACATTTCATTGCTAGATTCACGAATAGCCTCCAGCGCCTCTGGGTCGTCTTTGTACTGTTCTGCTTGTTTATCTCGCGCTTCTGCTGCCGATATATATTTCACGCTATCAACATTATCCAGTTTTTCAATTCGCGATTTTATCGTATCGACATCTTTCTTTGGTGTGTCACCCTTAAGGTAAATTGACATGTCAGCCCGCCTGGAAACATTCGACACAGTATCAACCAAAATTTGCCGCGCTGATAAGGTAATGAAAACGATAATTAACGTAACACTCATCACTGCAGTAGCCGCGATAGTCAACCAAGCGTTACGACTGAAGTTGTTTATGCCGTATCGACACATCCTAACAAACGTCAACCAGCCGCGCCGGCGCTGACGTATGCGAATACTATCTTTATTGCTTTTATTAGTTTTTTTACTAGTGCTGGTGGATTTTGTCATTGTTTGTAGCTCCCCCTTGCCTGGTCAGAGGTAATTTTACCGTGATCAATAGTAATAACACGCCGCTTCAGTCGATTAACAATTTCCACGTTATGCGTCGTCAAAATAACCGTCGTACCGTATTTATTAATTTTTTCGAGCAAGCGCACAATATCCCAACTGTGCTTTGGGTCCAAGTTTCCAGTCGGCTCGTCGGCAATTAGAATCTTTGGCTGACGAACAACCGCCCTAGCAATCGCCACTCGCTGACGCTCTCCACCAGAAAGCTGATGTGGAAATTGTTTTTCTTTACCCCTTAAACCAACCAGTTCAATCACCTTCGGTACAGTCGCCCTAATTTCCCGATTAGTCATCCCGGCAATTTCCAGCGCAAACGCAATATTCTCAAACACCGTCCGATTTGGCAGCAGCTTAAAATCCTGAAACACCACACCAATCTTACGACGCAGCAACGGAATGTGCTTGTCTTTCAAATTGTCATAATCAATACCGCCAACCACAATCTTCCCTGAACTCGGCTTTTCCTCGCGCGTCAGGAGCTTTAACAACGTCGATTTACCAGCGCCAGATGTACCAACGATAATCACAAATTCACCTGCACCAACGTGAATGCTGGCTCGGTTTAATGCTGGCTTATTACTTTTCCCGTAATTCTTTGTAACCCTATCTAACAGAATCATCAATTAGTATTATACCATAAGCTAAATATTTTGAGAATTGGTGTTCTGCTCTAGATAAGCTGTAATAAATTCATCAATATCGCCATCCAGCACGCCCTGGGCGTTGCGGTTCTCGTGCTTGGTGCGGGTATCTTTGACCAGCGTATACGGATGCAATACATAATTTCTAATCTGGCTACCCCAGTTGGCTGACTCGCCGGCCCTGAGATCAGACAGGGTTTCGGCGTGTTGCTCCAGCTTCATTGCCAGTAACTTGGAGCGCAAAATCTTCAGCGCCGTTTCTTTATTCTGAATCTGCGAGCGCTCATTCTGAATCGCCACGACAATGCCCGTCGGCACGTGCGTCACCCGCACCGCCGAGTCAGTGGTATTCACGCCCTGGCCGCCCTTACCGCCCGAGCGATACACATCAATCCTCAGATCACTCGGGTCAATCACAATTTCATCCGGCGTATCAATCTTTGGCAGCACCTCCACCAGCGCGAAGCTGGTCTGGCGCAAATTATCAGCATTAAACGGACTGAGGCGCACCAGCCGATGCACGCCATTTTCTGAGCGCAATTTACCATAGGCAAACGGCCCAGAAATCTCCAGCACCGCCGTCTTTATCCCCGCATCATCATTGGTCGAACGCTCCAGCGTGTCAGCTTTCATCCCCGACTTCTCCGCCCAGCGCAGATACATCCGCTCCAGCATGGCCGCAAAGTCCTGAGCGTCCAGCCCGCCTACGCCGGCCGAAATCCGCACCACCGCCTCACGGTTGTCGTACGGGCCGCTAAATAATAGATCAGTCTTGCGCTGGGTAAACTCCTGCTCCAGCGCCGCCACCTGCGCCTCAAACTCCGGCAGCAAATCATCGTCGCCCAGCTCCATCAACTCAGCGATATCCGCCAGCTGCACCCAGAGCGTCTGCCACGGCTCAACTGTCTGGCGCAAGCTGGCTGCCTTTTTCGCCAAGGCCTGCGCCTCGTCCGGATTATGCCAAATCTCCGGCTGATTAAGCCGCTCATCCAATTCCGCCAAGCTTTGCTCCAAATCAGCAAATTTCAACGCCGATTTGGCCTGCACAATCTCTTTCTGTAATTCCCCAATTTTCTTTTTTAGCGGTTGCATGTATCTTATTGTACCATGACGGAGGGTCGTCGAATAATACGATAGCCCATACGAGATCTCGCTCGATCTTGCTGCGACCATGCATCTACAACAATCGGCCGCACCTGCTCATACCACGATCTAATAGATTCTGCCTTCTCTGGGCTAAGATTTTTCACCGCAGCTTCGACCATACGATCTGTAGTATATTGACTAAGCTGCTCGTCTCTTCTATCGCCAGAATTAGCCCCTGCCCTAAATCCATTGATCCCCAGTGCTGATCTAATTTTACCCTCTTGAACCCTACGAGCAATACCGGACCGATTTAGAGAAAGGCTGCTCTCATAGTCATCATACCCCTGAAAGTACTCTATTCTATCAAATTCACCGTTTTCATCAAAATAAGCAGTTGGTGTCCGGCGGGCGACGTCGACTGTATGATAGTCCTCCAAAATCTGCTCTGCCTCGACTTCAGTCACATCTCCTGTATGCAAAGCAAACTCCATTACGGCTGTAAATACTTTTGGCGAGGGGAAAGACTTAATCAGAGTATCTCCATCAACGGCACGAAAATTTAATTTTTCATTCGATCTCGACATATAATAACACCTACCATCAAAAAACACCTTTAACTCTTCTTTCCCGCCACACTCCACAGACGTAGACCGAATAACTTTATTTTCAGCGTAGGGATTTTGTTTTTCACTAGGAATCTCAACGACAGGCAAGTTCATTCCACATCCAAGTCGGCATATGGACTCCGCCAGACCAGCATCAATAGGATTTTTTCGGGAATTTACTTTATAGAAAAACCCAATAGCTTTTAGTCCGCTTTGGCCGAGAGCGACAATTTCATTATGCCTAATAGGCGAACTACGCTCAAGTATCTCATCTGGCGACAAAATCCCTATAGATTGACCTTTGGTTATAAGATGGTCTCTGTGACTATTCGGTACACCAGCATCAGTCGGTGAAGTAAGCACAACACTTGACTCAGGGGCGGCCACGATAATGCCAGCACCCCCCCCATGTAGCAGTATGGTCCTGATCTATCAGCGACATGCTTAAAGAAACCCTCTCGTCAACTCTCTCTGGTTCTTTAAATACATTAATCGATTGATCACCCTGCCCATCAGTAACAGCCTCTTCATCCTGCGTTACCAACTGGATAAAAAGCGCACCAAGACGAGCATGGGGATTAAAAGCATGTACTAAATAGCGAAAGCCATCAGGATTATGTTGACTAGGGTCAGTCGTCTGACCCCAATAAGCGGGTTCAACTTCGCAGGTGCTAGCAGCTTCTTGACTAACCGCCTCTGGTGATCCAATTGACATATCTTTACATTATACACTATCTATGTGTATATGTCAATGCTTTCCACCGCCGCCACGAACTGCTCGCCGCGGTCATTGTAGCTCTTAAACATATCGAAGCTAGCGGCGGCCGGGCTGAGAATCACCACATCGCCAGATTGCGCTTGATTGGCTGCCGTTTCGACGACCATTGGCATCGGCGCCATTTCTAATTGCACAATTTGGCAAGAGACGTTTTCTTTGCGCAGAATTTCAGCAAGTTTGCCGGCATTGGCACCATTGACAATCACCGCTCGCATTTGCTGCCTGGCGATTTCCTGCGCTAATTCCGCGTAGTCCGCACCCTTGTCAGAGCCGCCCAAAATCAAAATTTTTGGCTCCGTGAAGGCTTTTAACGCGGCGATGGCGCTACCGGGCGTGGTTGAAATACTGTCGTCGTAGTATCTCACGCCGTTTTTTTCAGCGACGAATTTCAAGCGGTGCGGCAGTCCCGTGAAGCTCTCCAGTCCAGCGGCAAATTGCTCATCAGCCACGGTGATTGGCATTTCCGTCACCGCGCTCATCGCCGCGCAAGCATTCTCGAGGTTGTGCGCACCTGGCAACCGCAAATGGCTAGTGCTGCAAATCTGCCGATTTTGCACGCAAAAGTAGCCGTCCTGAACGTAAACTTGATCATCGTCGGGAATGGCATAGCGCTGCGCAAAGTCCAGCGTATCGCCATGATTATCGCCCGTATCTGGCAGCCTATCAAGCGGCGCGGCAGCCACTTCCTGCGAATATTTATTCGTCGGGTGATATAAACAGACATCGCCAAGATGCTGGTGGCAGCGAATGTTTTTCTTAGCATTGAGGTAGTCGGCGAAATCCGTATGGACATTCAGATGATCCGGCTCGATCATCAGCACCACCGCAACATGCGGCGATTTTTCTAAATCCCACAGCTGAAAACTAGACAATTCGTAAACGACAATGTCGGTTTTTTTAATCTTCGGCAAGACGTCCAGCGCCGGCACGCCGATATTACCAACCAAATGCACTGTCTGGCCAGCTTGCTGCAAGATCGAGGCAATCAAACTACAGGTCGTACCCTTGCCTTTCGTCCCCGTCACGCCAATAATCGGCGCCGAACACTTGTCGAAAAACTCGTTGGTCGCCGACCAAATTTTACCGCTGGTTTTAATCTTTTCTGGCGAAAGACTAGGAGACCTAATGATTAAATCTGCATCATTCAGGCCAGCAAATCCCACCTGATATCCTACATTGTCTGGTAAGCCATCAACTCTATCTCGCTCATCCGCCACTAGAAAACTGGCTTCTGGAAACTTCTTCTGAAAATAGCACAGACTAGACTGCCCCTCAACCCCATAACCAGCAATGACAATTTTCATATCATAATTATATCATGAGAAGAGTATTGTCAACCAACAAAGGTTTAGAATAATTTACTCAACTTATCATATAACTTCAAAAGCAGCTCTTTATCATCCGAGCTGACCGCCGCCAGTGTCCAGGTGTTTGCTGCGAAAAATTGACGCGCCGTTTCAATCATTTGCTCTGGTGTTACCGCCAAAATAGCCGCTGGCACCCCATTATAATCCTTAACAAAGTCATCAGAAAAGTAGCGATTTGTGTAGAAATTACTAATTTGACCGACAGTTTGAGCGCCCATTTGGTAGCGCCCCAACGCATACGACTTGGCATTTTCCAGATCCTCAGCAGAAACGGTACCAGACAAAACTCGCTTCAGCTCCCTAACGATAATATCAAACAACTTCTCTGCTGTTTCCAGGTTTACTTGCCCCCCAAAGTCCCATGCTGAATCATAAAATCCAACTGAAGTATCGCTAAAGATACTGTAAGCTAGTCCCCTCTTTCGTGCTGCGCCAAAGATCTTCGAACTCATCGTACCAGTCAAAATATGATTGAGCGCGCCCATAGCATCAGATTCTTCATCAGTCAACTCTCGTGGTGCAATCATTGACCAACCAAATGTCAGATTCGTCGCTTCCTTACGCCGAATCAATACCGGATTAGCCTTATGAGCTTCATCGTGTGGAATCTCAAATCTCTCACCAGGCTCCAACTGCCAACCTTCAAGCTGCTCCTTAATTGCAGCTTTTCTCCCCGTCAGCTTTCCAGCCACCACAAATCGCATATTTTTCAAAGTATGTGTTCGCCTGTGATGATTTTTTATGTCTTTAAGCTCAATGTTGGCAATTGTCTTCAGACGCTGATTATAAGTCAATATGTCCTCGCCCAACGCCTGCTGAATACGCGGCCACATCACGCGGTTGTGATTATTGAGATAACCCGTTAATTCAGAGCGAACATTGCCCTTTTCTGCCTCCAGCTCGTCAGCATTAAAGCGTGGCGTTGTAATGGCTAGTCTCTGAAGCTCTAAGATCCGGTCCCACTCAAAATCAGCGCATATTGCCTCGTAAACCATCGAATAATCTGATGTATAGGCGTTATGATAAGCGCCGTTTTTAGTAAATTCTTGCTCATAATTATGTTCTGAGCGGAATTTTTCATTAGCGCCAAACGCCATATGCTCCATGATATGCGCCGTTTCATAGATGTCTTTATCTAGGACATAGCGATTACCTGCCCGAAACTGCACCTGAAAACTCATCACTGTGGCATCTGGAACATCAATCAGCAAACCACGCGCACCATTCTTCAGCCTAACTTCCTCAACTGTATGCTTCATAATCCAACTCTCTGATTATTTACGATTCTTCTTGCGATTTTGGCGCTGAGCTTTCTTTTTCTTGCGCGCTTGGTTCTTAGCGCGGTTTGATTCGGCGCTTGATTTGCCTTTTCTCACCGAAAAGTCGTCGTCGCGATTTTCCTCGCCCGCACCAAGCTCATTAACGCCGCGTTCCACTGCATTCTCTGCCAAGCGCGTCAACTCCGTGTCATATTCATCATCCTGCGACTGGCGAACCACCGCATCGGCCTCATGAATATTGAAGA
>ERZ773067.647-NODE-647-length-20257-cov-2.971290_pt1 | contig 20257 bp, 17 predicted proteins | sample MGYA00580622_ERZ773067 | MGnify/ENA primary metagenome ERZ773067 (study PRJEB29015, sample SAMEA2737998) | human oral metagenome | biome: human oral; feature: human-associated habitat; material: dental | place: China | collected 2113 ...
GGAGCAGGTCTTTATTTTACTATAAGAACAGGTTTTGTTCAGATTCGCCATTTTGGAAGAGGCTGGAACAGAGTGTTCGGTGATTTCTCTCTTAGCGGCTCTAAAGCCGGTAAAGATGGTATGAGTTCTTTTCAGGCACTTGCAACAGCTATAGCGGCACAGGTTGGAACCGGAAATATTGCCGGTTGTGCTACAGCTATAGTAGGTGGTGGTCCGGGAGCAATCTTCTGGATGTGGCTTGCAGCCTTCTTTGGAATGGCGACAATCTACGGAGAAGCTTGTCTTGCACAGGCGACCAAGATAACAGATAAGAATGGCGAAGTTACAGGTGGACCGGTTTACTATATTACCAAGGCATTTAAGGGTGGTTTTGGTAAGTTTATGGCAGGTTTCTTTTCGATAGCAATAATTCTTGCACTTGGCTTTATGGGTAATATGGTGCAGTCTAATTCTATCAGTGCTGCATTCGAGACAGCTTTTGGAATACCTACTTGGGTAGTTGGTATTGCAGTTGCTATTATAGCAGCTTTCATTTTCTTGGGTGGTATCAGTCGTATCGCATCTTTTACAGAGAAGTGTGTACCTATAATGGCAGCACTCTATCTCTTAGGAGGTCTTATTATCCTTATAATTAACATTAAGAATGTACCCGGGGCTTTTGCTTCTATCTTTGCAGGAGCATTTACACCGGAGGCAATAGTTGGTGGTACAGCAGGTATTGCAATTAAAGAAGCAATCAGAAAGGGTGTAGCAAGAGGTCTCTTCTCTAATGAGGCAGGTATGGGTTCTACACCACATGCGCATGCTATAGCTAAGGTTGATAAGCCGCAGGAACAGGGCGAAGTAGCCATGATTGGTGTATTTATTGATACTTTTGTAGTACTTACAATGACAGCACTTGTAATCCTTTCAACAGGGGTACTCCAGAAAGGTACTACTTTTGGTTTTGGTACAGATAACAAGGATTTTACCGGTACGGTAGTAGCACAGGTAGCTTTTGAGCATGGTTTTGGTGGCATCGGCCCTAAGTTCGTAGCACTTTGCTTATTGTTCTTTGCATTCTCAACAATCATAGGATGGTACTTCTTTGCAAGACAGAACATTAAGTATCTTTTTGGTGACAAAGCTATAATTCCATTTACAATTATAGTTATAGCTTGTGTTTTCTGTGGTTCACTTCTTAAGGTGGAGCTTGTTTGGAATCTTTCAGACCTTTTCAATGCTCTGATGGTACTTCCAAACATACTTGCGCTTCTCTTCTTAGGTGGTGTAATAGCTAAGTTTGCTAAGGGTGAAAATGTTAAGTTGTAAATATACTTAACACAAGAGTTTTAGTGATAGAGCTTCTTTGTTTTACAATTATATATGTTTTACTTATGGCAGAGGTTGAGAATTCAACCTCTGTTATTTTAGCTTAATAGGAAATTCAGACGAGATGAATAGCTCGTTTATACTCATATTCTTTTAACTGTTAAATTAATAACAATAAATCCATACTTATTCTGCAAAAACTTTGCAAAATTGTGTTATGCTTGAAAAGTAAGACCTCTATATAGTATAATTAACCCATATGTGTATAAAGAATTATTTAAAAATTTAGCTTAGATAATTTATACGATATCAGCTTGAAAATAGTTAATATTGCAGACTTTAATCGTAATATTAGGAACTAATAACCATAAAAGGAGGTAATATGAGTAAAGAAAATGTAAAATTAACATCTTTAACCAAGGCTTCCGGGTGAGCGGCAAAAATAGGTCCGGAAACCCTTGCTCAGGTTATGGGCAAGCTGCCAAAGTTAAGAAAAGATGAAAACCTGTTAGTAGGTCTTGATACCGCAGATGATGCTGCTGTGTATAAGGTAAGCGATGAAGTGGCTATTATACAGACACTTGATTTCTTCACTCCTGTAGTAGATGATCCTTATTTATTCGGACAGATAGCGGCAGCAAATGCTTTAAGTGATATATACGCAATGGGTGGAACAGCTAAGGTAGCTATGAATATAGTTGCATTTCCGAACTGCTTAGATCCGGGTATCCTTGGTGATATTATGAAGGGTGGAGCAGATAAGGTAGCAGAGTCTGATGCACTTTTGATAGGAGGGCATTCTATTCAAAATGATGTGCCTCTATATGGCTTAAGTGTAACAGGCTTCGTTCATCCTGAAAAAATACAAAAGAACTATGGAGCAAAAGAGGGAGATATCCTGATAATTACCAAGCAGATTGGTACGGGAATAGTAAGTACTGCCGGAAAGGTGGATATGGCTTCTAAAATAGCTCTTGATGAAGCTGTTAAAGTTATGACTACCCTTAACCGCAAACCTAAGGAGGTTATGGATGCCTTCCCTGTACATGCCTGTACAGACATAACAGGTTTCGGACTTTTGGGACATGGTATAGAAATGGCTGAACCAAGTGGAGTCTCTTTTGAAATCTTTGCAGATAAGATACCTTATGTAACAGATGCAAGAGATTTGGCTGAAATGGGCATGATACCTGCCGGAGCATATAAGAATAAAGAATATTTCGGCTCTAAGGTTGATACCACAGCTGTCAAAGAGGTATTTGCAGACTTGCTTTTTGATCCTCAGACTTCAGGTGGTCTTATGTATGCGGTAGAGGCTAAATATGGTGATGAAATCATAAAAGCATTGAGAGAATCAGGACTGTCTACTGAAGTAGCTGTAATCGGACAGGTTGTACCTAAGAAAGAAAAACTAATATATGTAAGATAATTCCCCGATTCTGGCGGAAAATAGCCGGATTTGGGCGGATTTTCTGCACAGGAGGGAAAATGGACAAGAATTTATTGTATAGGAGTATACCGAAGGTGGATATACTCCTTGAAAAGGATGAAATTAAAGAGTTAATTGCCAATTACGGACATGAAATAGTGATGGATGTCATAAGGGAGGAGACAGATCAACTCCGCCTTTTAATCGCTGAATCGGATAATGAAACAGAATTGCAGTCAAAGATAGATAATCTTATAAAGTCTATAGTTAAAGCCACATCAAATCTTTTTAAACCAAAGGTAAGAAAAGTAATAAATGGCACAGGAACAATACTTCATACTAACCTTGGACGTGCTCCGATAACAAGAACTCAGGCAGAAAAACTTGCTGATATAGTTTGCGGCTATTCAAATCTTGAGTATAATCTTGAATCAGGCAAAAGAGGAGAACGTTATTCTCATTTTGAAAAACTTCTTTGTAGGATAACAGGGGCAGAAGCCGCTATGGTGGTAAATAATAATGCGGCTGCGGTTATGCTAATTCTCAGCACCATGGCAAAGGGCGGCGAAGTAATAGTATCCAGAGGCGAGCTGATAGAAATAGGCGGAAAGTTCAGAATCCCCGATGTTATGGAGCAAAGCGGTGCTAAACTGGTTGAAGTAGGTACAACCAACAAAACACATTTTTCTGACTATGAAGACGCAATTACTGAAGATACTAAGGCTTTCCTTAAAGTGCACACAAGTAACTACAATATAGTAGGATTTACAGAAAGCGTGCTTGCCAAAGAATTAAAACCTTTGTCGGAGAAAACAGAAATCCCTATTATTGAAGATCTGGGAAGCGGTGTGCTTATCGACCTTGCCAGGTTTGGGCTTGCACATGAGCCTACAGTTCAGGAAGCTATCGAAGCGGGAGTGGATGTGGTATGTTTTAGCGGAGATAAGCTGCTTGGCGGACCACAGGCAGGTATTATAATAGGTAAGAAAAAATACATCAATATGATGAAGAAAAATCAGCTCACACGTGCACTTAGGGTGGATAAATTCACAGTAACCGCACTTGAACTGGTATTACTTTCATATTTAAATGAAGAGAAGGCTATAACAGAAGTTCCCGTACTTAAGATGATTAGTGAAAGCTATGAATCTGTTAAGGGAAGGGCTGAAAAATTAGCTGAGATACTTAAATCCTGCTGTAAAAATGCAGAAATAACTATAGGTGACTGCGAGTCTCAGGTGGGCGGAGGTTCTCTGCCTCTAGAAAGAATCAAAAGTGTATCCGTAGTTATTAAACCTGATAATATAAGTGTCAGCACACTAGAAGAAATGATGCATGGTTTTGAACCTGCGATAGTTGCAAGAACTGCAGAGGATGCTATATGGATGGATGTACGTACACTCTCCGATGAAGATTTTGATACTATCGGCAGTCTGTTTGGAGGTGTGTGCTGATGAAACACATTATTATCGGAACTGCAGGACATATTGACCATGGAAAGACTACACTTATCCATGCGCTTACGGGAAGAAATACCGACAGGCTGAAAGAAGAACAGAAACGCGGAATAACTATAGAGCTCGGTTTTACCTGGTTTGACCTTAAAGACCATACCAGATGCGGGATTATAGATGTACCGGGACATGAGAAATTTATTAACAACATGGTTGCGGGAGTTGTTGGTATGGATCTTGTGCTTATGGTGATAGCTGCAGATGAAGGAATCATGCCACAGACTAAGGAACATCTTGATATTTTAGGACTTCTGGGAATAGAAAAGACTATTCTGGTACTTAATAAATGCGATACAGTTGATGCAGAATGGCTTAGTATGATGGAAGAGGATGTAAAGGAAGAACTGAAGGGAACCATAATGGAGGGTGCTCCTGTAGCCAAGGTATCGGCTATGACAGGAGAAGGAATAGCAGAACTTAAAGAACTTATATTAAAGATGGTAAAAGACGATGTACCGGAAAAGGATGTAAACAGCATACCCCGCCTTCCTGTAGACCGTGTGTTTTCTATGCCCGGCTTTGGAACCGTAGTTACGGGAACTCTTCTTTCAGGCTCTATAAGCAAGAATGATGTGTTGGAAGTATTCCCTGTAGGTAAGGAATGTAAAATCAGAACCATACAGGTACATGAGACGAATCAGGAAAAATGTGAAGCCGGTCAGCGTGTGGCATTAAATCTTTCCAATATACATAAGGATGAGCTTCACAGAGGTTGTGTGATTGCACCTGTGGGAAGCATGGAAAATTCACGTCTTATGGATGTTAAACTAACCGTACTTAAGGATTCAAAAAGGAATATTAAAAACAGAGACAGACTGCATCTTTTCACAGGTACAAGTGAAATACTTTGTAGGGCAATTCTTCTTGATAGAGAGGAGCTTAAGCCGGGAGACACAGGGCTTGCCGAACTTTTATTGGAAGAGGAACTGGCTACAAAGAGGGGGGACAGATTTATAGTGCGTTTCTACAGCCCGCTTGAGACTATAGGCGGAGGCGCGGTTTTAGAGCCAAATCCACGCAAGAAGAAACGTTTTAACGAAGAGGCAATAGAAGAACTGCTTAAAAAAGAATCAGGCTCACTTGCGGATGTATGCGAACTGAATATAAGAGCAGAGACTGAGGATTTAATTACTCTTAAAGACCTTGCAAAAAATATGTCACATTCAGCGGAAGAACTTCGCCCTTATTTAGACGAGCTGAGAGATTCGGGAGTAATATTTGAATTTCCTAAGAATAAAGACATATTTTACTGGCATAGGGACAATGCCTTCATAGTTTCTCAGGAAATTACAAGGGATTTGAAGAAGTTTTATGAGAAGTTCCCATACAGGGCAGGTATAAAGAAGGCGGAAATACATTCCACATATATGAAGAAGGTTAAGATGAATGTATTTGAAGAATGTATGAATAAACTCATATCAGAGAATTTGATTGAGGTAAGAAATGAGTATGTCTGCCTGCCGGGTTATGAAATAAATAAGGATGAGACCTACCTTTCTATAGAAAAGCTGCTTACAGATACTTTTGAAACTGCGGGATATGCATTTCTTAGATTTTCGGAAATAGATAAGAAGAAGTATTCTGATGAAGTGGTTATGGATGTACTCAGAGTTATGATGGATGAAGGAAAAGCTGTTAAAGTTGGAATTGAACTTGAAATGTACACCATGAAACACTTTATGGATGTGGCGGAAGAAAAAGTGAGGGAACATTTTAAAACCAATGAAATTATTACTATTTCAGAAGTAAGAGAAATGTTTGAAACAAGCAGAAAATGTGCTAAGCCGATAATAGAATATATGGATGTTATCAAGGTAACAAAGAAGGTTGGCGCAGAAACAGAAAGGGTGGCGTACTAATGACATTAAAACAGTTGGAAGCATTTGTAAGAATTGCAAATAATAAAAGTTTTACACTCGCAGCTAAAGAGCTGTTTATTACGCAGCCTACTGTGAGTGCATATATTAACAATCTGGAAGAAGAGCTCGGAGCCAGACTCTTTGACAGAACAACCAAGGAAGTTCAGCTTTCCGAAGAGGGTGACAGCATATATCTTTATGCTAAAGAAATGCTTGAACTTGCAGATAAAATTCAAAGTTCATTTTCTGTTGAGGAAGATGAGAATAAATTGAGACAGGTGGTTATCTCAACATCTTCCATACCGGGTCAGTTTCTTGTGCCTGAGATTCTGGCAGCTTTTAAGAAAAAATTCCCGGAGGTTGATTTTAAGGTAAGAGAAACCGACAGTGAGGGTGTGGTTGAGGATATCACCAATCATATGGCGGATATAGGGCTTGCGGGAACAGAGATCAGTACAAACAAGTGTAATTTCATACCTTTTTACGATGATGAACTCATACTGGTTACTGAAAATTCCGAAAAATACAGAAAGATAAAAGAAACAGCAACCAACCTTGGTTGGATTAAAAAAGAAGACTTCATTATGAGAGAAAGCGGTTCGGGTACAAGGAGAGAGGCTGTGAAGCTTCTTGAAAGCCATGGAATATCACAAAATGAGCTTAAAATAAGTGCTACTTTCGGAAAGACAGTAACAGTGGTAAATTCAGTTATAAACGGACTTGGAATAGCTATGATGTCAAGGCTTGCAGTAGCAGGAGAAATAGAAAGAGGAGAGCTTCTGGAATTTAAGCTTAACCGGGGTGGTGGCTACAGAAAACTTTACATGGTAACAGAAAAGAAAAATAAACTTTCTGATGGATGTAAGGATATAATGGGAATAGTTGCCAAGCTTTATAAAGTAAATATAAAAGATTTATAACACAGATATAATCCCAAATTATTCATGAAACATTTTGTAAATATTATGATGTGGGTGTCAAATGTATTTGATGCTTGTATCATAATATTTTACGGGTGTTTGAAAACCTGACATAGTTATAGAACGGAAATGTTTCCTGTGAATATATCACGCGGATTAACAGGTCTATGATTATGACATGAATAATTTGGGATATTTTTATTGATGGAGGAAAGTATGAAAAAATGTTTGTTTTATGGGGATTCTAATACTTACGGAGTTGACATTGCAGGAGGACACAGTGGGGCAAGGTATCCTGAAGATATAAGATTTACAGGTATTTTACAGGAAAGCCTGAAAGATGGATGGGAGTTTGTAGTAGAGGCTAAGGTAGGAAGATGTATACCCTCTATGGAATTTGAACTTGAGGAGTTTGAGAAAATACTTGAGAATGCAGGTGAAATAGATTTATTAGCGATTATGCTTGGTACCAATGATTATCTAAGCCATAGCAAGCCTGATGCCAAAAGGGTCGCGGACAGGATGAGGGTTTTGATAAGCAGGTTGTTTGAAAATGAAGTCTACAATAGCAGAAAAACAAAAATATTGCTTATAGCTCCGCCTAAGCTTGACTTTACAGGTGACAGGTATTATGAAAAGTTTAGTACTTTAGACGGAGGATTATCCAAGGCTTTGGAGGAAGTGGCTAAGGAAGAGGACTTGTATTTTGCGGATGCGGGGAGCCTTGATTTACCTGTAGGGAAGGATGGAATCCATTTGACTATTGAGGCGCAGAAGCCTTTGGCAGAGTATTTGGTGGGAGTATTTAGAGGATTGAAGGTGTATAAAGCTTAGTTTGCAATGAAGGAAGAATAATTGTAGAAAAATAAAATTTGATATATTAAAATATGAAAGAGTAAAGAAAATTAGGAGATGAATATGGATAAAAAGACTAATATTTTTTTAGCAAAAAAGCTGTTTGCAGAGCTGGTTTTTAATACCGCCTACATAGAGGGAGTAAATGTTACATTTCCACAGACACAGGCCATTATCGATGGTGCGATAGTAAATAATGTACCGGTATCGGACATACAGACAGTATTAAACTTAAGGGATGCCTGGAAATTTATGTTAGATACCCTTGATGAGCCACTTACATTAGAATATATATGTAAGATAAACAGCCTGGTATCCAGGAATGAAAGCTTAGAATGGGGAGTGCTTAGAAGCGGTACCGTAGGTGTGGGAGGAACGGATTATCTCCCACCGATTCCCGATAAAGCCGAAGTAGAAAAGAGAATAGAAGAAATAAATAATATTCCGGATATTTATGAAAGAGCGATAGATTATTTTTGCTATTCGGTAAGAGGGCAGCTTTTCTGGGACGGAAATAAGAGGACTTCAACGATAGTAGCAAGCAAAATACTGATAAGTGAGGGTAAAGGAGTACTGACCATAGGAAAGAAGGAAGCTTTAAGCTTTAATGAGGCACTTTTACATTTTTATGATACTGCTGACAGCAGCCTGTTAAAAGAATGTCTGATGGGATGTATAAAAGGGGGAAACGGTGGTTTGTAATAACAAAAGTGCCGTCTCACATAATTACAGGGGGTATTAAGTATGGTGTGTATACGAAAATGCAAATTAACAGATAATCCAAGCTATATACTAAAAAATATAAGAGAAACACTGGGAATTGAAAGCAGTGTAGTTTATGAAGGAATATGCAGTGGAGCTGCTTATGAAAGATATGAAAGCGGAGAAAATGAATTAAACCTTATAAGACTTTTTTTCTTTTTGGAGAGAATGGGGATATCTAGTGAAAGATTTGAAGTTATGATCCCCGACTATATTTGTGAGTTTTATAACTGGTATGAAAACTGTATGAAATTAACAGAGCAAAGAGACTGGGAAGGCTTAAAAACAGAGAGAAGTAAATTTGATAAGCTGGAGTTAGAAGATAGAGAAATACAGAGCTCTTATAGAGATTATATAGATTATATAATAGCAAGGTATGCAGATAAAGATAACGAAAAAGCACATACCTTTATTCATAATGCACTCAGCCATACTGTAAAAGACATAACAGCCATAGACAGAGAGAAAAAGAGATTATCTGTATTTGAATGGAATATATTTATCAATCTTTATGATTTGAAATATGAAATGAAGCCTGATAACAATGCTGAAATAACTGATATGTTATATGACCTGTATAATTATCATAAAGGAAATACGGAAGAAATTATTATAATGTGTAAGATACTTCCTAAACTTGGTTTAAATATACTGTTAAATGAGAAAGACAGGCTTCTATCAGCCAAAAGAGTTGAGATAGAAAAGGAAATTCTGGACATTTTGATTAAATATTATAGCTGGGTGGGAGTGCCTGAAGCATTGAGACTGCTGTGTATAGATACCAGAACACATCATGAGAAGATACTATACAGTAAGCAGATGGAGGCATTTGTAAGAACGATAAAAAAATATGGATTTTCAGAAGAATACAGAATAGAAATGTTTAGAGAAGCTTATCCAATCTATTTTCTTAACTCGCGATTTAATTAATCAGCCTGCAAATGTAATATATCCGGAGACTTTAGCCGATATAACTAAAGAGAGACTTGAGGCAAAGGGAGTTAAAGTTACAGTTTATGGCAGAAAAGAAATAGAAGAGCTTAAGATGGAAGCTTTCTTAAATGTTGCCAGAGCAAGTGCAAAAGAGCCAAAGCTCATAGTTATGGAATACTATAACAACCCTGAGTCAGATGAAAGAATAGCTCTTGTAGGAAAAGGACTTACCTATGACAGTGGCGGTTATGCTATTAAGCCTGCTACGGGTATGGTGGATATGCATACCGATATGGGTGGTGCAGGTACTGTAATCGGTGCTATGAATGCTCTTGCAAGCCTTAAGGCTAAGGTAAATGTATTTGCTGTAGTGGCTTCCTGTGAGAATATGATATCGGGTGACGGCTATAGAAACGGTGATATTATAGGCTCTATGAGCGGAAAGACTATTGAGATTATAAATACAGATGCAGAGGGCAGACTTACCCTTGCTGATGCTGTTTACTATGCAACAAACAATATGGGGGCAACAAAGCTTATTGACCTTGCGACTCTTACCGGTGCTTGTGTAATGGCACTCGGTGAGCAGGTGAGCGGAGTAGTTACCAATAATGATGAGTTCTTTAATAAGCTTGTAGAGGGTAATGAGAGAGCCGGTGAAATGGTTTGGAAGATGCCTGCGACAGACTATTACAAGAAGATGAATGACTCCAAGACAGCCGACATCAAAAACAGCGGTGGAAAACTTGGAGGAATGATGACAGCAGGACTCTTTGTAGGCTCCTTCCTTGCAAAAGAGATTCCTTGGATTCATGTAGATATAGCCGGTACTGCAAGCGTTGAAAAGGCTTACGGTTATATTAAAGAGGGCGCAACCGGAGTTATGGTTAAGAGTCTCTACTATGCTTTGGCTGAGTAAAACAGCTTATAAGTATAAATTATGCCTTGAAAGAATGACGGTATATATTTACAGTAACTAAAAAATTAAGTTAACAAGGAGGTTAATATGGATGCATTAGCAATGAACATAGCTTCTCTTTCTACAGATATAGCTATGTCAAAGACTATGACTGCGGTAGGAACTGCAGTTATGAAGCAGAACATGGATGTGAACGAGGTTATGGGTACTGAAATGGTTAAAATGATGGAAAAATCAGTCACACCGAATTTGGGAAACAATGTTGATGTAAGACTGTAAGTAATTTTCCAAAAGATTTATACCTGCCGGGGATTGTAAATAAAGTTATCACTCGGTAAAAAAATGACTGTCATACCGGATTTTTTCGGTACGGCAGTCATTTTTATTAGAAGATTATTTCTTAAAGAAGTTAAATCTTAAATTTAGTAATCATTTCAATCATGTCTTGAGCCATTGTAGACAGGCTGGAGCTGGCGGAAGCAACTTCCTGAGCTGAGTAAAGCTGAGAATTAAGGGCTTCGGAAGCTTCCTGAGTAGCGGCAGCGTTTTCTTCTGACAGAGCAGAAAGGTTTTCAATAATGCCTACCAGAGAACTTCTTGTAGCCTCAAGTTCATTAACTGAATTATTTAAGTTACCCATTTCACTCATGTTCTTGTCTAATTCAGAAGAAATCAAGTGGAATAACTCCTGTGTTTCATTTACCTTGTCATTTTGTTCAGCAACGGTACCACCTACTAATTCCATAATCTCTACGGTTTCAGTTACCTTTTCCATCAAGCCCTGAACGATTTCCTGAATTTCTTCTGTAAATTTATTGGACTGTTCAGCGAGTTTGCGGATTTCTTCGGCTACGACTGCAAAGCCTTTACCTGCTTCACCTGCACGAGCTGCCTCAATAGCTGCATTTAATGCTAAGAGGTTGGTCTGATCTGAAATAGATTTAATCATATTACTTGCGGATGAAATCTCTGTAGCTCTGTCATTTGTAGTTAAAATAACCTCATGTACACGGCTTGAGGATTCTTTAAGTCTCTTGGTTGCTTTAATAAGCTGGGTAATTGTAAGTATACCCTTCTCTTTAGCGGAAGATACCTCTTTAATAGTGGAATCTAAAGTTTCAATTATAAGCTCGTTAGAATTTAAGGCACTATCCATTACCTGCATAGCTTCAGCACCCTTTTGCATATCCTCAGCCTGCATAACCGCACCGTTTGAGATTTCCTCAACAGTTCTGGTTAAGTTTTGAGCAGTCTCTGCCGAATGTTCACTGGATGCAGTGAGTTCCTCAGAGGAAGCAGAAACCTGATTAGCAATATCCGTAATCTGCATCATTATATCTTGGATAGTTTTCTTAACTGTAATCAGGGATCTTGATATCAGACCGATTTCATCCTTCCTCTTTGAATAAATTACGGAAGGAGAATTATCTGAGAGGGTGAAATCGTATTCAACCATACCCTGGATGCATTCGCTTAACTTGATAATTGGTGTGGATACAGAGTTGGCAATAAGGTAAATTATTACAAGTAATACCAAAATGGAAACTACACCAATGATTGACATAAACAATGCCAATTGATTGGATGCTTTAATTATTTCACTTTCAGGTGCTTCTAAAACTACAGCCCAATCAGTATTTGCCACAGGAGCTATAGCATAAAAGCGATTGACTCCTTCAGTTTTAGCTGACAGAAATTCTAACTGACCGCTTGAAAGTTTACCCGCAAGCTCTGATAAAGCGCCGTTTTCGATACTTGTAACATTATCATTTATAGTATATTTATCACTTATAATAAAGCCGCCATTCTTGTTTATTAAAGAAGCTTTACCGGTATCCTTTAATTTTATGCTCTTAATTAGATTGTCAAACTCTTTCATTGACATATCCGTGCCGAGAACTCCGACAGATTGACCGTTATACTTTAATTCATAGCAAACAGCAACAACAAGACTATTATCGGTAGCAGTTACATAAGGCTCTGAAATATAGATGGAATTTTTACCTATTGCACCTTGGTACCAACCACGGCTTGTAGGGTCAAATCCTGCATCAGGTACCCAACCTGAACCGTCAAAAAAGCTTTTGTCGTTAAAACCGGCATAAACATCTAAAGCGCCATTTATATTTTGTGTAAGATATGTAAGGTCATCTAAAAGAGCCTGACCTTTTTTCTGCTCTTTTGAAATATTATCAGCAGAGATTTCAACATAACTCTTTTTTTCAGCAATAATGGATTCAACATCAGAAGCATATTTTTCAGCATAAGCAAGCATTGTTTCCTTACTTTCATTAACCAACAGTGTTCTTGAATAGGTATAGGAAACAATGGTTAGAATTATAACAGCTAAAAGAATAGGGACACCAATCAGAAATAACATTTTGTTCTTGAGTTTCATTTAAATCCTCCCAATTATGATTGTGTTAAACATTTTATGATGTACATATCAAAAGGTAATAAATCGTTTTGTGAACAAGTCTGCATCGAAGCTGTATCATTTTATATTATAAATTGCGATTAACCGCAAATTTAATCTAAATCTCTGTAGTAATTTGGTAATAATCCTGCTTATAAACTAGATTCTAGCAATTTAACATGACCTTGTCAATACAAAGATAATTATTGTTTAATGGCTGTAATTGTCGCATATTTTCATATTATAGAGATATCAAATCTTTTTGTCTGATATATAATTTTATTATATTAAATAGGTAGAAATATTTATAAAAAACTTGTATGAGATTAAAGCTAAATTTGTATAAAAATATGTTATTATATTTAAGAAAGCTTAATTATAATGAAGATTTGAGATAAGGAGTAAAAATGAATTACTACATATATATTTTATTATGCTCAGATAATACCTACTATACAGGATTTACTACTGATGTAGAAAAAAGACTGGCAGAGCATAATACAGGAAAAGGAGCTAAATATACAAGAGGACGAACTCCTTGCAAACTGGTCTATACAGAAAGCTTTGAGGACAAAAGCAGTGCATTAAAAAGGGAATGGGAAATAAAGCATAGGTTTAGCAGGGAAGATAAGGAGAAATTATTCTGAACTAAAGATTAAATGTTACTAAAAGTATGAAATGAGGTTATAAATTGCTTGCAAAAATTATTTTATGCTGATAATATTTTTCTAATAAATTAAATTGAGGAACGAGAAGTGTACAAGATTGGGGAAATAGATCCTAATATTTATAGGGGAGTTGCAAAAGATATACTAACTAAAGAGGTGATTATAACAAAAGAAAGAATAAAACATATCATGGATAATCACCCAAATGATTATGAACGCTTTTATAATTATTTTTCTGAAATAGTAGAAAAACCGGACTATATAACTGAAAGTAAAAAGCCTAATACAGCATTAATATTAAAAGAGATTGACCATGATAATATTAAGTTTAAAACTATATTACGATTGGTTGTTGCAGGAGAAAATACAGGGTATAAAAATTCTATAATAACATTTATGAAAATAGATGATAAAGAATGGAATAGATTGCTAAGAAATAAAAAAATAATTTACAAAAGAGAGTAAAAATGCTATATTATAGTTAGGCTTTAGCAATACAGTTATTTGAGGTGGTAGATTTCGTCCGGACCACACGCCGCCGGCAAGACAGGGAAACCGAGAGATGCAGGAGAAGCGGACGCCTGCCGGATAACTGTATTGTTTAGCCTTAGTTTATAGGTTATATTGATGTAAAGTTATTGGAGATACCTACTGTATGTAAATATAGATACAGGCGGTATCTCTTTTATATTAAAACTTAGTTTTAAGAATAATCTTAAACAATTTTTAAACATTTGCTCCATTTATTCTTAAAACAATATCAGCTATACTCTAATTACACTTAAGTGAAAGAGCAGGGAGGAAATATGTACAATATATTGGTTTGTGATGATGAAAAGGACATAGTATCAGCTATCAAAATTTATTTTGAAGCAGAAGGCTACAAGGTATTTACTGCTGAAAACGGCAAAGAAGCGCTAAGTATTGTGGCAAAAGAAGAAATTCATTTAATTCTTATGGATGTAATGATGCCGGTAATGGACGGAATACAGGCAGTCAGAAAACTTAGGGAAGACAGCATAATCCCGGTAATTATGCTTACCGCAAAAAGCGAGGATGTGGACAAAGTCCTTGGACTTGGGATAGGGGCAGATGATTATGTAACCAAGCCTTTTAATCCTATTGAACTTGTAGCCAGAGCAAAGTCACAGATTAGGAGATATGTAAGATTTGGCGGACAGGCTGAAAAACCTGCTGATAAAGTTCTCACACTTGACGGACTTGTATTAGATGACAATGCAAAAGAAGTACAGGTTGATGGTGAAAAGGTAGACCTAACACCGAAGGAATTTGAAATCCTTAAAATGCTTATGCTTGAAAAAGGCAGGGTATTTTCACCTGAAACCATATACCGTAAGGTATGGGGCGAAGAGCCTTATGGAAGTGAAAGCACAGTTGCGGTACATATCAGACATTTAAGAGAAAAAATAGAAATAAATCCATCCGAACCACGTTTTATTAAGGTGGTCTGGGGACAGGGATATAAGGTGGATAAGGAAAGGTAATTATGGAAGAAAAGAATGAGATTGAAGTAATAAGTAAAATAAAAGAAAAAAAACAATATGACAGCTTTATATATTCCCTACCGTTTAAGACAGGGGCAGTGATATCCTCACTATTATTGATAATACTTGGGATAGCCTCTGTACTGGTATTTCTCTGGCTTTGGGAGAGTGGTATCTATAAAATGACAGATGCCGAATTAAATCAGTTTATATCCCAATATGAGATTATTAACTCTTCGGGGACAATGTCAATGGTTAATTTTATTATCAACTTGAGATTTGCAGTAATTCCGATAGGAGTTATTCTGGGTATTTTATATCTGATTGATATGGTCTTTATTTTTGCTTCGGTAGGTCACAAAAGAGGCAGCAGTGAAATTACAAAATTTCCGACAGCCGACTTGCCGTTTGATGTGGTTTGTATGCTGTATTTATTATTTTTTACAATTTCTTTTAACATATCAGATGCAGGCAGAGATGACCGCTGGTTTGTTTCCCTGGGAATGGTTATGTTTGTAATATTCCTTGTAATATTATATTTTGCAATGTTATCATTTCTGATGAATTTTATTGTAAATATTAAAGCAAAGACTTTATTTAAGAATATGCTGATAGTCAGATTTTTCAGATATATTTTCAGAAGCATAGGAAAAGCATTGAGAAATGCAGATGTAACTAAGAAAGCTGTTTTATATTTTGGAATCTTTGCAGGTTCGGAGTTTGCTATATTATTGATGTTTAGTATTATTGGCACAGAAGGAACAAGTGCATTGTTATTCTTGTTGTTTTTAGTAAATATATTTATTTTTATAGTGATTTACAAGGTTATGACAGGTGTTAAAGAAATTGAAACTGCCGAGCAGAATATAATTGCGGGAAACCTTGATTATAAGCTAAATACTGCTAAGTATAAGGGTGACTTAAAGATAATAGCAGAGGGTCTGAATGAAATAGGCACAGGGCTTGAAAATGCTGTAAGCGGAAGGATGAAAAGTGAGAGGTTTAAGACGGAGCTGATTACCAATGTTTCGCATGATATCAAGACTCCACTTACTTCAATCATCAACTATACCGACCTGTTAAAGAAGGAAAATATAGAAACTGAACCTGTTAAGGGCTATATAGAGGTACTTGACAGACAGTCGGAAAGACTTAAAAAGCTTATAAATGACCTGCTTGAAGCCTCTAAAGCCTCTTCAGGCAATATAAAAATGGATATTGCAGAAGTAGATGCAGGACTTATGCTTGAACAGGTATACGGAGAGTATCAGGATAAGTTTGAAAAGGCAGGACTTACAGGCATAGTCACCAAACCGGAGGAAACAGTACTTATAAAAGCCGATGTAAACCATCTTTTCAGAGTTTTTGACAATATTCTCGGCAATGTGGTAAAGTATGCCCAGCCTGATACCAGAGTGTATATAGACCTTATTAAAAATGCTGACAAAGTAATTATAGCTTTTAAGAATATTTCCAAAGAAAAACTAAACATAACAGGTGAGGAGCTTATGGAACGCTTTGTAAGGGGAGATCGTTCAAGAAATACAGAGGGAAGCGGACTTGGACTTTCCATAGCCAAAAGCCTTACAAACCTAATGGGTGGAGAACTTGAGATTATGGTAGATGGAGATTTATTTAAGGTTGAGGTGAGGTTTGAGGAAAATAAATGATTATGCCTCGATTTAGGTTAAGTTTTATAAAGTTATTTGATAATTGACATCAAGCATAAATGATATTATCATGAAGTTAGACAGTATGCCGAAACAGAAAAGGCTATAAGAAAGAGGACACTGATTTGCAGACCGACAATAACAGATTTGTCATATTTAAAATTGGAGAAATATTTTTTGAATATGATGAAGAGAAAAATAGAAAAAATATTGAAAAGCATGGTATATCATTTAAAATTGCAGCCAGAATATTTTTTGATTATGATAGGATAGAATACTTTGATGAGGAAAACAGTATATATGAAGACAGATTTGATACGATAGGAGACTTATCTGCCGGAAGCAGTAACCTATATAAAAGTAGGGATAATTTGATAGGTAATATTGGAAAAGATGAAATATTATTTGTGGTATACACAGAAAGAATTAAAAGAAACAATAATGGTGTGGAAATTGATATAATAAGATTGATTTCAGCAAGATATGCAACTAATTTTGAAAGGGGGCTTTACTATGGAAAGGGCTAATTTAGATAATATTGTTGCAGAAGAACTTACTTTTACAGCAGGAGAAATCGAAGAAATTAAAAAAGCTAGAGAAATGCCTATAGTATTTGATGAAGATTGCCCTGAAGTAACACCTGAAAAAGCTGTGAAATACCGTAGAGTAAACCCGCCCAAAATAAAAAATCAAGCGTAGCAGAATTAAATCAGCCTTCCGATTACAACCGGAAGGCTTATTTTTATCATTATACAGTATTTTAAGAAGCTTGTTCCTCATCTTTTCCAAGCACCTTTTCTATAAATAAATCACAGGTTTTACTTAAATTCTCAAAACTGTCAAGGGCGATAAATTTTCCGCCATCTATGAATAATATTTCATCAGCAGCCCTGATAGAAGATATTCTGTGGGCTATTGATATAATAAATTTATCGCTTGATAAATTTTTAACAGCTTTATTAAGATTGACCTCATTTTCAGAGTCAAGACTTGACTGTGCTTCATCAAATATCATAAGAGAACTGTTTTTTAAGATTGCCCTTGCTATGGAGAGACGCTGTTTCTGTCCCTCGGATATTTTAAGGGCTCTTTCGCCTATTTCAGACTCATAACCCTTTGGAAGTTCGGTTATGAAATCGTGAGCCTGGGCAGCGATTGCAGCATTCTTGGCTTCCTCGTCTGAAGCTTCGGGCTGTCCCATTTTAATATTTTCCATAACAGTTCCCTTAAATAAATAAGTGTCCTGTGTAACAACAGAAATTGCATTTCGTAAGGACTCTAAGGTAAAACTCTTCATATCCTTACCGTTTATAAGAATCTGCCCCTCGGTAGGATCCGCATATCTCTGCAGAAGATTTACTATAGTCGATTTTCCCGAGCCCGACTCACCGGATAAAGCGATTATTTTTCCGGCTTTAATCTTAAAACTCATATTTTTAATCTGAAATTCTTTAGAGTTAGGATATTTAAAGGATACATTTACAAATTCTATGGTATTTACAGCTTCATCAAATTCGACAGTTCCCGTATCCTGAACTGTTATAGGCAGGGTTAGAAGCATAAGTACACGCTCGGAAGCAGCAAAAATGCTTGAGAACTGAGCCGAAATAGCAATAAACTTACCAAGGATTATGAATATGCTGCTGCTTAAGGTAATAACTGCCAGTATCCATTGTTTGCCTAAATTGCCCGTTTTATACAAATGGTATGAGATGAATAAAGTGAAAGCAGTCATAAGTGTACCTATAATAATAGTATAAATAAATTCAAATGCTCTTCTCCCCGCATCAGTCTTTCTGTTTTTTTCATAATCGGCTATTCCTGTATTTATCTTATCTTTGTAGCGTTTCCACATATTAAAGCTTAGAATTTCCCTCATACCCTGTACAGCGTCGAGAATTAAATTAGCTACCTTACCATAACTTTCACGTATTACCTTTCCCTGTGCCTTGGATTTTTTGTTAAAAATCAGAGGAGAGCAGAGATATAAAATAATCCAGACAAGAGCGTTTAATGCAAAAACCGGATGAAGAAAAGCAAAGAAGCCCAGCAATCCTACGCCGATTATTATTGAAACCACAAAAATATTTATTGTATGTGCATAAAACCACTCTATCAAATTCATATCATTTGAAGCTATGGAAGCCATTTCAGAACTCATCATCTGATTTGAAAATGAAGGTATAGCTTTTTCAAGTCTGCAGTAAATGTCATAACGCATTTTGTACAGCAGTCTGTAAGCTATGTCATGCTCTGTCCACATATTAAGATAGCCAAATACGCTGTGAATAAATACCGATATTAGTAATATTGTCACAAAGAAACCGTAATTTATATCCAGACCGCTAAGTAAGGCACCTGTCATATAAGAAACCAGGAATATATTTACAATAGGTAAAAGCTCGTAAATCAGGCAGATAAAACAGTTTAGCAGCAGGTAAAGCCTCATTCCGCCTGTATGTTTCAGTAAGTCTGAAATGATTTTTATTCTGTTATTTTTCATTACCCGCCTCCTGACCTTTTACAAACTTATTATAGACCGGACAATTATTATACAGCTCTTCATGTGTACCGGATGCTACAATTCTTCCGCCGTCAATCATATATATAATGTCTGCGTTTTTAACTGTACTCAGACGGTGGGCAATAATAATGGCGGTCTTTCCTTTTTTGAGAAGTTCTATACTTTCCTGTATATAACTTTGATTTTTTTCATCAAGACTTGAAGTAGCCTCATCAAAGATAAGTATTTCAGTATTTTTTAGGAAGCATCTTGCCGCTGCAAGTCTTTGTTTTTCTCCTCCCGATAGAATACTTCCATTTTCACCAAGCTCAGTATCTATGCCGTCCGGCAGTTTATCTAAAGTATCTTCCAAATTTACTGCCTTTATTGCTGAACTAATCTCAGCCTCTGTAGCATCAGGCTTTGCAAAGAGCAGATTCTCCTTAAAAGTACCCTTAAACACATAAGGATTCTGCCAGACTGCACTTATATTCTCACGCCATTTTGATACTGTATTTAATGTGAGCGGAAGATTTTTAAACCAGATTTCTCCGGAGGTATATGGGTACAGCCCTGCCAGAAGTGAAACCAAGGTAGACTTTCCTTCGCCGGATTTACCTACGAAGGCGTAGGCTTTACCCGGTTTGAGAGCTAAATCAATGCTTTTCAGAATTGTGTCCTGGCCATTATAGCTGAAAGAAAGCCCCCTCGTTGAAAGAGTATCTGTATTTGAAAAGTAAAAGTCTTCTTTCCACACGGGGATTTCTTCTTTAAGTATATTTTCAATTTCACTTGAAGCGGTAATACCGTTATAGCCTACATGCCAGGCTAACATAAGAGCATATACCGGCACAAAGCAATTCCTTATCATAAACAATATAAAAACTACGCTTCCTGCATTTATAATCCCCAGAGAGGAGAGGTATACAGCATAAACTACAGAAAGCACAGAGCCGATATTTGCAGATAATTCAAACAGAAAATTTTCTATGG
>ERZ773067.648-NODE-648-length-20241-cov-15.610076_pt1 | contig 20241 bp, 18 predicted proteins | sample MGYA00580622_ERZ773067 | MGnify/ENA primary metagenome ERZ773067 (study PRJEB29015, sample SAMEA2737998) | human oral metagenome | biome: human oral; feature: human-associated habitat; material: dental | place: China | collected 2113 ...
GCTCATTAAGACACTAGAAAGCGACAACATGATGGTGAACAAGCTGGGCGAAACCCAAAGCGAACTGCGACAACACGTGGTGCGCCGAACGCTTTTCTCCGTATTTTCGAGCGTTGTTCTTAACTTCGGTTTCGCCTTAGGCTATCTCGTGGCCTTCCTTTGGGCCGCCATTCGGTTGGCCGACCACACCTTAACGTTTGGCGGAATGACCGCATTCTTGCAACTTGTAAACCGCATACAAAACCCTGCACGCAACTTAACGAAACTCGCTCCGGCCTTCGTAGCGGTGTTCACAGCAGCCGAACGACTGATGGAACTCGAAGAAAACCCACTGGAACAGCAGGGCGAACCCGAATACATCGACGCTCCCTGCGGTCTGAAACTAGATAATGTGACCTTCGCTTACAGCGACAGAGAGCGCGACATCGTGAAAGACCTCAGTTTCGACTTCAAGCCAGGCAGCTGTACTGCCGTGCTTGGCGAAACGGGTGCAGGCAAAACCACACTCATCCGCATGCTCCTAGCATTGGTGTCGCCCACCAACGGCAGCGTAAACATCTACAACGACAGCACTTCGAGAGAGCTTACGCCCCTGATGCGCTGCAACTTTGTTTACGTTCCACAAGGCAACACCCTCATGAGTGGCACCATTAGAGAGAACCTTAAACTAGGAAACATCGCCGCAACAGACGAAGAAATGATTGCTGCCCTACACAAAAGCTGCGCCGACTTCGTGATGGAACTGCCACACGGACTTGATACGGTGTGCAGCGAATCGGGCGGTGGACTGAGCGAAGGCCAAGCCCAACGCATCGGCATTGCACGAGCGTTGCTGCGCGACCGTAGCATCATGCTCTTCGACGAGGCCACAAGTGCGCTCGACCCAGAAACCGAACGCCAGCTGTTAGGCAACATATTGGCATCGAGAGATAAGACAATCATCTTCATTACCCACCGACTGGCCGTGGTTGACTATTCGGACCAAACGCTACGACTAGAACGGTTAGAAAGCAATTAAGCCCTTAGACCACCGCTAATCCGATGAACAAGATTACCGCGCCGCCCCAAAAACACGGCCCGAACATTGCCTTTGCCCTGTTCGTTGTCTTAGCCTTGCTCCTTGGGGCATGCTCTGGCACGCGGCAAAAGCCCGTTCGCTCCCTTTATTATTGGAGTACCACCTTTGTAAACGACAGTCTGAAACGCCAATTCTATAAGGCACACAACGTGCAAAGGCTATACATACGCTACTTCGATGTGGTGAAAAAGCCCAACCAAGAGCCACTACCCAATGCCACTATCGACTTCAAAGACTCCGTTCCACAAGGTATCGAGGTGATACCCACCGTGTTCATCACCAACGAATGTATGCGCCAGCCGCCCCAGTTTGCCGAACAATTGTGGCAACGCATTCGCCAAATGAACGAAACCCACGGCGTGAAAAACGTGAAAGAAATACAGATAGACTGCGATTGGAGCAAGCAAACACAAGCTGTTTACTTTCAGTTCCTTCGTCGGCTGCACCAATTGCTAGCCACGGCCGGCCTTAAACTCTCGGTCACCATTCGGCTCCATCAGCTCGGCATGCAGGCTCCGCCCGTAGATAAAGGCACATTGATGCTCTATAACACAGGCGATTTTCGGCAACTTACCAACCAAAAGCCCATTCTCGACCCCGAAGTTGTTCGCCAATACATCGGCGGTTTGCGGTCGTACTCGCTCCCACTCAATGCCGCCTACCCGCTGTTTAGGGTTCGTGCGCTGTTTCGTAGCGGCAAGTTCGTGGGGATAATACACACCAAAGACGAATATCCCGTACTGCCGACCGACTCTGTCGCCGTGCGCGAAACCACCCTTGCCGACCTGCAAAGCGTGCAACAACTGATAAACAAACATCGTCCCGACGTGCACAACGAGATTATTCTTTACGACATTAACAACAGAAACCTGACAAAATATTCATCAAACGATTATGAAAAGATTTATAACCCTTAGCCTGCTTGCTTGCATATCGTTGTTTACCAGCAAGACATGGGCATGCGCCGACGCACTAGAGTACCACGAAGGAAACTTCTTCGATGTCTATTCGCACGACTACGACTTTGTGAACGGCGAAAAATTGGCACGTTTCTGGGCTGGATACACTGGCGACCGAACACCCCTTAGCAAAGATTGGAGCGAAGGATACTGCTACGCTTGGTACTATTACTTCGAGAACAGCTGCGCCCGCCTCTTTGCCGCCGCCAAGAAAAAACACGACAAAGAGATGCTGCTCTATCTTCGCCAGACACTTAAATACAACAAGATTTGCGAAGAACTGAAAGACAGTTGGACCTACCCCACGGCACAACAGCTGGCCCAACGCCGCAAAACGCTGCTCGCCATGCAACGAACGGCCAAGGCCTATGGCGGCCAACGCTTAAAGGCGCAGTTCGCCTTACTATATATGCGCACCAACCTTGTGCTTAAAGACTATCGCGCCAACCAAGACTTCTGGGTACTCACTGCATCTAAGCTGCCTGAAAGCGTGTTTAAGGACATGATGCACAGCCTTTATGCAAACGCCATACTAAACCAAGGACAATGGCGAAAGGCATGCGACATCTATATGAACCAAGGCGACTGGGAAAGCTTGGAATGGGCCATGCGCAACTATCGAAACCCTGCTGGCATAAAGCGCATATACAAAGAAGACCCCAACTCGCCCACCCTAGCCTACCTACTTCAATATTACGTAAACGGCGGATATGGATGGGACTGCAATTACGAAAACTCGTTTAAGGCCGACCCAATAGAACCCGATGCAAAGGCAGAGGCAGAAGACTTCATCAACTTCATACAAACAGACGTGTTGCACAACGAAAACGTACGCAACAAAGCCATGTGGAAGGCAGCACAAGCTATGGTGCTGTTTGAATTAAACAACTACAAAGCTGCACAAAAGTATGCCAAGGAGGCGCAACAACTTAGTGGTACGAAACGTGCGAAAGACTGTGCGCGGTGCATCGCCCTACTAGCTTCGACACGCACCGAACCTTTGGACGAGGCCTATTCGGCCTATGTTGTGGGCGAAATAAAATGGCTGCTTGGCCGTTCTGCTGAACGGAAGCCCTCCAACGACGGTTCCAGATACGACTATTATCATCGTACGGCACTAGAAAACGTGGTGTACAACCACCTTATCCCGCGCTACCAACAGGTGAACAACAGAAATCAAACCCTCGCACTACTGGGCATGATGGACGCCGTAATGGGCATTGTCCTGCAAAGCGAGCCAGAAGGACATGCCGACCTACCTAGTTCGTGGGAGTATAAGGTAGGACTTGACACGCTCACCTCGAAGGAAATGCTGGCTTATTACCAGTATTTAAGCTCGTCGCCTGCCGACCCGCTGCAACGTTTCGCACTCGAAAAGGCATCCAAAAATGCCGACTTCTTCAACAGCTATATCGGTAAAGCCTACTTGCGAGAAGGCAATTTTGCAGAGGCCATTCCGTATTTGGAGAAGGTTAGCCTCGATTATGTCAACACGTGCTACTATGCCGAGTACGTCGCTGGCACCGATTACACCCTCGACCGATGGTTTACACGTAGGTCTGAACCCTCGGAAAGCGAGAGGAATAAAAGGCTCACAGTGAATCCCAGACTGAAATTCTGCCGCGACATGCTGCAACTTCAAAGCCAATATCGCCTCGCCCGCGACAAGGAGGTGCAGGCCGAAATAGCTTATAGGCTGGCCTCGCACTACTTCCAAGCATCCATACATGGCGACTGCTGGTATCTAACACGCGACAGTTACAGCCGTTACGACGAGCCGGAAAATTACGAAATGAACTTCCCCGAACAGGCTCTTACCCTCCTTAAACAAGGAGCTAACAGCCGAAAAGGCGAGTTAAAGCTGCCATCGCTCTTTGCTATGGCATACGTTTCATACGCCATCCCCACTTTACCGCGACTGCTAGGACCCGGTTCTTGGTTTGAAGGGCTGGAAAACGAAACCGCCATTAACACCAATTACACCAAGTTGGCCAAGTATGTGAAGAGTTCTAAAACACAGGCTGTCTACATTATACACTGCGACATTCTGAGAGAATTCATGGAAACAAAGATGAAATAACGCCCCTTTCGCCCCGCCTTCGTAGCAACAACAGCTACCTTAGGCGGGGCGGAACCCAGCCCCTGCCTCCCATTACTTGGGGCATAACACATGACAAATGCCAGCATGCTGCCTTATTCAACAGCGAAAGAGCATCCCCAAATGCCACACCTTTGATAATCAATATCGCATACCAAGCCAGACTAACGGCCATTACTACCTGCAATTAATAAACGCATAACGAACAGATGAAGATAGACCACATAGCCATTTACGTTTGCGACTTAGAAGGCGCACGCAACTTTTTCGTAACTTACTTCGGGGCAAAGAGCAACGAAGGCTACCACAACCAGCGCACGGGTTTCCGCTCTTTCTTCCTTTCATTCGACGACGGCACGCGCTTGGAGTTAATGACTAAGCCAGAAATGGCAGACAGAAAGAAAGAACCTAACAGGACTGGTTTCGCTCATCTTTCGTTCAGCGTTGGCAGTAAAGAGCGGGTAGACGCGCTAACGGCTCAACTAAAAGACAATGGTTTCGAGGTGTTTGACGGTCCGCGAACCACAGGCGACGGCTATTATGAAAGTTGTATTGTGGGATTTGAGGGCAATCTCATTGAGATTACCATTTAAAATAAGGCCAGTTTCCCGAATTTTGAACAAGGCAAGCCGCAGGCCCAATGCTCTTTATGCCATATCCCCAAACACCTTGTACATAACACGAATAAGAAAGTGCTTATGAAAAAGCTATTAGTCCTCATAATCTTCTGCTGCTATCATGCGGCAAGCCTGTATGCGCAACAAACCATCCCGTTGCCCGATGCAGATGCCATTAGTTTTGATTGCTATGGCAATAACATCGAAGTGTACACCAAGATTGGGCCAGAGCAATACACAAGGCAAAGCCTACAAGTAGAAGAGAAGACAAGACTGGATAATTCTCCCAACATAACGCAGATAGGGTGGAACATTAATCCACACAAAGACACTGTGAGCAGAAAAGACTTCGATGAGCTGCCGAAAAGGTTTATCGAGGTAAAAGACTTACATGCAATAGATTGGGACTCATACGTAGGCATGCCCTTCACCATGAATGACAGCGGAGAAAACAAAAGTGAAACGGACAACTCCACTTATGTGTTGACGTTTTTAAGGCAAGATTTTGCCGTAATACAGCCACTTATTTATAGGAATGGAAGGGGGGCAAATAACGATTGTTCCTTATCAGGCCACACTGCCGACTCTGTTATTACTAGCCCTTCCACTCGTTCGGACTATTTCGTACCCGTGATTTTGAAACTCAGAGAAGGCAAAAAGGTTCTCTTACTCTACAACAGCGGCGTTGAATATATGATGTTTCCCAGTTCAGGAGGTTGGCAAATGTTTGAGTTTGATAAGAACCTTAATCCCAAAGAGCCGACAATAGCTGCTAAGGAATGTAACGATGTCAAGTCTTACAACCTGCGGTATTTCAATAAGAAAACGTTTTACAGCGTCCAAAAGGCCGAGACGGGGAAATACAGATTGTTTAACTCATTCGGGCAGGATGTGCTGAAAGAAGAATACGACTCGATTAACAACCACTACTGCTTTACCATCGCAAAGCGAGGAAACGACATCGACGTTTTCAACCTTTACAACAAAAAGCTAAACATAGGAAAGGCAAAGGTGGTAAAAATGGTTGATGCGTGTGTGGCTGGTTGCATTGAAGTATTGAACGAGGAAGGGGCTTACTACTATGATGAAATGGGAAACAGGCTAAAACACCCCATCATGGGCAGCATTAGTATATGCAAAATGGTGTCTAACTGGCAACACAACATTCTTAAAAAGCAGGGAAACTACCAAATGCAAATCTATACCGACGAGCCTGGTTCTCCCATAGAAGACGAATGCTATTGGCTTTCCGACCTACTACCATCAGACGCCGTGACGTTCCTTGATGGGGAAAAATCATTCTTCCAAAGTGAAAACAGCTCGCTTTGCGGAGATATCGACGTACAACCTGAATGGATAAGAGTAGGCAGAAAAGGGAAATTCGGCATCATAGCCTATGAATATAAGCAGAAAAAGGGGGTTAAACCGAAGTTAGTTACCAAGCGTATGGATAATTACCAGCAGAAAGTAAAGATCTACCCGCCCGTAAAAATCGTGGGGAAAACTGTCTTCCCGATAAACAACGACTCAATCATCATGCGCCCCGATGGTCTGATTTACTTCTACAAGGACAAGAAAGTAGGCCTCTTTCCTCGCGACAAAGTACCTGTATATGATGAAATAAAGAAAGTAACCGACTCCTTCTACCACATTGTCAAGAAAGGAATACCGGGCTGGCTCGACATTAAAACCAATAAGGAATACTGAAAGTAAGCCAGTAACAACGGCCAAAAAGAGATTAGGGAGATATCCATTACGGCCATCCCCTTTATCATCTAGTTATCTCTCCGCATTTAGGACAACGCGATACAAAAAAGACTAGTCGGCCGCAAACTTGGTAAAGAGAGCTTACTTGCTGTGCGTTCGATGTATTCAGAAAATGAAAGCCGCACGCCTAATGCCCATTATGCCATACTCCTAAACATCTTGTGAATGCAAATCAACATCATAATGCCTAATAGACTTCACTAACCACCACATCCCTTGCACTTCCATTTGGAATGTGCACCCACATCCTTTGGCTTGCCTTCAACCTTATCCAGAGGTTAAGCTTGTTGTTGGCGTTGGTCTGGTCACCTCCCTGTCGTGATAAGTCATGGCGCGCATGTCGATATTGGTCACCATCACCGAACGACCGGTAGAGATTTTAAACATATCAATGTGTCTGTGAACATTGAGTTCTTAATTACTAACAACGTGTCGTTACATTCTCTTATACCATACTCCATCCCCCCAATATTTATTGTTGTATCATTTATTAATGACCATTTTTCATTGAGCATGATGTCCCCTCCGTCATATTTTGTTAGCACGCTAGCTTGATAAGCCCTGACATATACATACCATCGCCCCTGTCTATCAAAGTAATAGTAGACTTGCGACTTCTCAGCGTGCGGCTTCTTCAACCAGTATCTATGATTTCTACCTGCAATTGTCATTTCGATATTATTTTTCTTACAGGATAGCATACTAAGTGCTACACAAAATACAATTATATGTTTCATTATTTATTCTTTTCAACATCGATATCGAATCCCGACCTCTCACTATAATAACTTCTAAAGAAATCACTATTCCCTTCTTTTGTACAATATCTTATTGTTCAAAATGAACTTGTCAGTTTTCAGGCGGTTTCTTATTAACTTTCCACAATATTGCGTTGTGATGTCTTCTATGATGATGTATTCGCCATTGGGCAATATCTTCATACGAATATTGATGTTCAGTTTCTGGGATGTTCGTTGAAAGAGCCTCTTTATATTTTCGATAGAACACGAATGGTCGTAACACACTAAAAAGTCCTTCATTTCCTTACTTCTATACATGCCATACACATTTCTTTTCCTTAAAGAAACAATACCACGATATTCCCAGTTTTGGATTAGAATTGACAGTTTGCCATTGTGGTTGCTAATCTTCATCACGTACATTTCCGCACTCTTATTTAGAGATAGGCATCTTATCAGTGAACTAAACTCTGTACTGATGTTATTATATTGGAGTTTGTTAAATACGTACTCCCCATCTTTGTACATAAGCGTGTCTTTTTCATTGATAAGGTATGTAACTTCCTTCTGTCCATAATTACTGAGCATCGAGCACAAGCAGAGTACAAGCATTATAACTTTCTGTTTCTCCATACCGCTTTTTAAATACTTAATGTTTTTAGTTTTTTCTAAAATGGTATTCCCTTTCAGGTTTACAGGTTCCATACTCCTGTTGTATGTAACTCTTTCTATGGTGTTAAAGTCGTATTTACTTTAAATAGAGAGAAGTTTGTTATCTTTGAAATAATAAACCAAAATAAACACTCTTACCATGTACGAAGTTCTGGACAAAGTTACAATAATATTTTATACTAGCCCCTTCTGCCAGTGAAAGAATGTGGTATGTTTCAAAAAGGAAACCAGCAGGATGCCATCCTGGGCATTTTCTACAAGCTAAAATAAAAGACTAACAATGCCATATATGCAACAAACCGCCAGAGAACGCCACTTGGCACGTACGCGCTTTGACCTCGCACAAAATACTCTAACAACATCCTGGTTTTTCAGAAATTATGCTCTTTTGATATTAGCCATAACTTTATGCCACACTTCTTTGCAATATATATCGAATCTAGTTTTTGTTCATTGTCCTTAAACTCTTGGTAGTACTTATCATAATCAATGCATTCTTGGATTGTTGGCTCTATCAACAACATGGAAAAATCCATGTTCCACAAGGGGTTCATGTGAGAGAAAATTATTCTACGAAATGATAGTTATCATCTATGTGGTATTTACGTGTCAGTTGTTTCTGAATATGCTCCTGCCCTTCAGGAGGGTCTAAGCCATTTTGTACTTTCTTGTACGTTGTTCGAATCGTTATTGTTCCATTTTTATATTCACTATCCACATCTAAGAATTCATCGTGACAACCAACTAATAATGATGATGTAATAACATCTTGTTTATCATTATACAAGTATATGGTAATTCTAGAGTCATGGTAGTTGTAAAACTCTTTACATGTTAACACATAACATCCATCAGCAATATTATACTTTCCAACATAACAAAATGTCGAATGGATATGAGCGTTTGGGAGCCTAATTGTATTTACAGGCAACAAAAAACTGCTTGCAAGTATATCATAACTTATGGTATCTTTTGTCGGTAGTGGCATTGAACTAAGAATGTCACCGCACGGAAACTCTGCCAAGTCTTTGAAATGACATAAGAACTTTGTTCTCTCTCTTTCATGACTTTTGCAGGTGCATAGCCCCACAAAGACAAAAACTATTATTGAAGTCATCTTGACTTTTAATGGTTCTACAAATTGGGTGGAGTTTATTTTCCTTGTGTGGTAAAACCAAGATAAACATTCTGCTCATGCACAAAGTACTAGACGAGGATACGATAAAAACCTGAAATATTGCCCCAAATTGTCTGTGGCAAAACGTGTTTGTGTTTCAGAAGGCGACTTGGCGGAAGTTGTTCCATGCGTTCTCTACAAGTTGAAAGCCTGGCTATCAATGGCAGATAACTTCTGCTTTTCCATGATGTCGTCTTGGTTGGTTGTGAGCAACATCCCCCACAACCGCTCGCGCTGGCCGTTGCAAGCCTATATGTTTTCTGTATCGTAGCCCACTCGCGCATGTTTACGGCATAATTCTTTTTGTATAGTTTTTAGCAGTAAATTTAACATTATAGGTGCTTTTTTATCCACTAATCGCTCACTTGGCTGCAAAAAATCGATTCTCGCGAAGGTTTGTTTTGATGCAAAAAGAGGTTAGCATGTGAATGCAGCGAAATGAATATTTATTTAAAGAAGTCGCCATTTGCACCAACTTTTGGGCTATTTATAGCAAAATATAGTGCAATATGCCGCTAAACGCAGTGCATTTTGGTGCTAAACGCAGTGCGTTTTGGTGCTAAATGCAGTGCGTTTTGGTGCAAAACGCAAGGTAAAATGGTGCAAAACGCAGTGCAAAACGCAGCTAAACGCAAGGCAAAAAGCATAAACATCCACCGCAAATGTATAAACAGAACCTTTAAGAACCATGAAATACATGGCTAGAAAGGGTAAAATGGTCGTTAAAAAGTGGGGTTTTGGGGGTCTAAAAGTGGGTTTTTGGGCTGCAAAAATCATGGGTTGACAACCAATCTAGAAAGGCAAAATGGTGCAAAATGCTGGTGTTTTCCTAAAATTGAACATATTGTAAGGCGTGAAAGGTTAGAAATAGGGGCGATTTACCTACATTACGGCCTATATTTTCGCTAGAACGGAGCGAAAATTAGAGTGGTATTGTAAAATAAAAGATAATGATTTAAGATTTGAGTGGATGTGTTTGTGAGTTTTCCAGTTTGTAAGTTGATGTGTTCGGGAATTGTTAGTTTTTCGTGAGTTTATAAGCCGGTGGTTTGATTTGTCCTGCATTTCGTGTATGAGAAGGGTGTTTATCTTGTGTTGGCATCACAGAGAGAACAAACGCCTCTTAATGTATAGAAACATTAAAAGTCAAGACGACTTCAACGTTAGATATGCCCAGAATATTGTCTATTAGGGCATATTTATATTGCGTTTCCATGATGCAGGCTCCGTTAGCCGTGAGCAGCATGTCCTGCAACCGCTCGCACTGGCGGTAGTAAGCGTACGTGCTTTCCGTGTAGTTGCCCATGCGTGCATACACAAATGTTACTGTAAATTTGTCTAGTACATCATATATGAGAAGAACATTCAATTTGTTTTTGCACCAAAAAGATAACAACACCCCTCTCAATTTATAGAAACACTAAAAGTAAAGACGATTTCTATTAACACCTGTAAGAAAAACAAAACAAGGGTTTTTATCATATAGATTTATGTATTATCCCCCAATAAACTATGCTAAAACGCCTGCCCTCGATATTCTTTTGTTAAATAATTAGCATCATTCCGTTGAAATGATTATCTTTGCTCACAACACAAATAAAACCAAGTGCTTATGAAAAAGCTATTAGTCCTCATAATCCTCTGCTGCTATCATACGGCAAGCCTGCATGCGCAACAAACCATCGTGTTGCCCGATGTTGATGCCGTTAGTTTTGACGACAGTAGCGATGACATCAAAGTGTACACCAAGATTGGGCCAAACCAATATACAAGGCAAATCCTACAAGTTGAGGAAAAGCCAACACAGGACAAGTCTCCTAACATCATGCTGATAGGATGGAACATAAATCCACACAAAGACACGTTGAGCAGGATCGACATCGATAAACCACAGCAAAGGCTGGTAGATGCCCAAGAACTACATGCAATTGCTTTGGACGCATACATCAACAAGACCTTTACCATTGACGACTGTGGGAAACAAGAACATGAAACCAACGAACCCACTTATGTGTTGAAGTTTCTAAGGCACGATTTTGCCACCAAGCAGGAGCTTATTTATGGGGATGGAGAACATGATGATTACCACCGCACCCTATCAAGCAACATCCCCGACACAGTTGTTACTTGGCGCTCCACTCAATCAAGCTACTTCGTTCCACTGATTTTGGAAATTAAAGGAGGCAAGAAGATATTCATACTATACAGGGAAGGCATTAAATATGTGATATTTCCCAGTCCAAAAGGCGGACTGATGTATCCGTTCTATAAGCCTCTTTATCCAAGGGAGCTGACAAAGGTTGGGGACAAGTACGACGGAGCCAAGCCTTACGAATTTCAGTACTTCAATAGATATAGTTTCTACGACGTTGAAAAGACCGAAACTGGGAAACTCAGACTGATTAATCAACTGGGAGAGAACGTATTGAAAGAAGAATACGACTGGATTAGCGGCAGTTATCGCTTTATCATTGCAAAGCGAGGAAACCGCATCGACGTTTTCAACCTTTACCTCAACAAACTAAACGTTGGAAAAGCAAAAGTAGCAAGAGAGATTGAAACGTGCATGGTTGGATGTATTGAAGTATTGAACGAAAAAGGAGCTTTCTACTATGACGAAATGGGCCAAAAGATTAAAAAGCCCATCAGGAGGTGGGGTCGAATAAAGTGTGGAACAGTGATTTACTGGAGACACAACATTCTTAAAAATAAAGGCAAACATCTTGTGCAAATCTATACTCAAGACCCAGGCGACCCAGATATAGACGAACGTTATTGGCTTTCCGACCTTCTACCATCAGATGCGGTGGCATTCCTCGATGGGGGAAAATCATTTAGCTATGATGAAAACAACGAAGACCCCAAAGACAAAGTGTACCCTAAAATGCTAAGGGTATGCAGGAAAGGGAAGTTCGGCATCATGGTCTACGAATATGATAAGGATAAGAGTGTGAAACCAGAGTATAATTACGAATCCTTGGGTAATAGGGATAAAACAATTCTGGTCTACCCACCTGTAAAAATCGTGGGGAAAACAATATTCCCGATAAACAACGACTCAATCATCATGCGCCCCGATGGCCTAACTTACTTCTACAAGGACAAGAAAGTAGGCCTTTTCCCTCGCGACAAAGTACCTGTATATGATAAAATAAAGAAAGTAACCGACTCCTTCTACCACATTGTCAAGAAAGGAATACCGGGCTGGCTCGACATTAAAACCAATAAGGAATACTGAAAGTAAGCCAGTAACAACGGCCAAAAAGAGATTAGGGGGATAGCCATTACGGCTACCTCCTTAATCATCTAGTTATCTCTCTGCATTTAGAACAACGCGATACAAAGAAGACAAGCGCACAGCAATGGCGATAACGACAGCTAACTTGCCGTACGTTCGATGTCTTCAGAACAATGCAAGTCACACGCCCACTGCCTTTCTAACGAACTAAAACGAAATCGTTTCGACGACAACAAGTCGTCAATGCACCAACTAAACAACTCATAAGCCCGCCAACTTGTAAACTTGCTAACGCACAAACACGCCAACTTGTCCACTCGCCTAATGGTTAACTTGTCCATTCGTCACCTTGCAAACTTGTAAACTCGTCCACCCGTCAACTTCCCAATTTCTCAACTTCTCAACTCATCTTCTTCTCAACCCAGTTTTAACCTCCGTTCATTTTAGGCCGATTTGATTTTGCGAAATCAACCATTTTTCATAAATTTGTATGCTCAAAAAAGGCTTGCCGCATTGTATAGACCACTACTTTGGTTCAACGGCCAGCACTTATTTATATTACTCCTCACCCACTTTCGTGGTCTATGTCAAGCCGTTCGTACATGGCGCATAACAAAAACGAGGGGGGTGAAGAAAACATACAAACAACTGAAAGGTGAAAAAGAAACAATGGACAAAGCACCATCGTTACTTCGGATTGGTGCTGGCTTTCTTCTTATTGATGTTTTGCGTATCGGGAATTGTACTTAACCACCCAACGCTTTTTTCAGGCGTCAACGTGGGACGTAACCTCTTACCCAAAGAATATAGCTACGACAAGTGGAACAACGGACTGTTTCGCGGCACCATTAAATGTCACAACAAGGTTCTGCTATACGGCAACGCAGGCGTATGGCTAACCGACAGCACCGCTAAGGCGTTCATGGACTTTAACAAAGGCATGCCCCTGGGAGTAGACAACCGCAATATTCGCGGCATGGCCATCGTGCCTACGGGCCAAGTTTTCGCCGCAGGACAGTATGGTTTGTTCAGGCTCGACGGGAAAAAGACCTGGCAAGCCGTGAACTTAGACTTGCTGCACGGCGACAGGATATCGGATATTGCCACACGCGGAGACACGCTCGTGGTAACAACGCGGTCGCAAGTTTTCATTGCCCGCGCGCCTTACCGCAGTTTTCAACGCATAGAACTAGCCGCACCCGATGGCGGTGCGCCACGTTTTTCGCTTTTCCGCACCCTTTGGTGGCTGCATAGTGGCGAATTGTTTGGACTTGTGGGCAAGCTTGTTGTGGATATGGTTGGGCTGATACTTATTTTCCTTTGTCTTTCGGGAGTGGTTTATTGGCTGTTGCCCCACATCGGGAAGAAAGCGCACACCGCCGCCAGGCAATGGCTGTTTTCGTGGCACGACCGCATCGGCCGCCTAACAATCATACTCACCCTGCTTGTCTGCATTACCGGCTGGTTTCTTCGTCCGCCCCTGCTTTTGTTTGTGGCCAATGTCAAAGTGCCTGCCATTCCGCTAACCAAAGCCAGCAGCAACAACCCGTGGTACGACAAACTGCGCTCGCTGCGTTGGGACGAACGCATGCACGATTGGCTGCTTTACACCTCGGATGGGTTCTACTCGCTAGCCACACTTTCGGAAAAACCTAACAAACTAGACGTTCAACCGCCTGTTAGCGTGATGGGATTGAACGTACAAAAAACGGTCGACGGCGATTATTGGCTGCTAGGTTCGTTCAGCGGACTGTGCATTTGGCAACGTAGTACGGGGATGGTAATCGACTATTTCACGGAGCAACCGGCCATAGCCGTGCAAGGTCCGCCTGTCGGAGCTAATGCCGTGGCCGGTTTCAGCAGCGATTTCGGTCCAAACGAATACGTAGTTAACTATTCGGCAGGCACCGATTTTGCCCCAATGCCCCAATGGATGTCTTCGTTGCCGATGTCGCTTCGCAACGTTGCATTAGAGATACACACGGGTAGGATGTACACTTTCTTGGGTTCGATGTCGGTTGTTTACATCTTTATCGTGGGCATGGCCATACTTTGGTGCCTGTGGACAGGCTGGAAAATACGCGTGCGGATAAAGAAGAAAAAAGAAGAATAGGCGTTGCTTTCGAGGCTTAAACGTCTTGCATTCCACACACATTTTGTTCACAACACACCGCATTAATGGCGAATGCCCCATTGGGTATCTCGCCATAACTCGCGCTTTTTCAGCAAAGATAACAACAATAGTTGAACATACTGCTTACCCCCAATCGGTTCATAAACCCGTTTATCAAAAATTCTAAGTTGTTTCCATTGCCTCCCATTCATCTTTCGTTTGCTTGTCAGCATCTTGCAGTTTCATTTCTCTCAACGTAACCCACTACACCTTCAAGGATAAGACAGACAAGATGCCGACAACCAAACAAAATCTGTACTGGCTCTAATGCCCAATTTGGGGTTAACCAGACATGTTCCATCCCCGCAAACACGCCTTATACCACCCTTTCCTTCATTTAAAACTAATTGGCACACAAACAGCTTTCCAACAAACGGGCTTACCATTTCTTTTGCCTGGAATAAATTTGGGCATTTTCCTTACAATTCGTAGTGCCGCTTTGTCTAATGCAGGGTGTACACTGCGAACAACCCTAGCATGCGTTATCTTGCCGTCTTTCTCTATACTAAACTTCACTATAACCCTACCTGTAACACCCTCTGCGCCAGTTGGCTGTTGTTGTTCCTTCTTTAAATATGCCATCAGGGCCACATCACCGCCAGGGAATTGAGGTGGTGTTTCAAAAATTTCACACATAAAACGCTGGCTTTCCTCGGCCTTAGTAGTTGCCGACTTAACTTGTTTGGGCCGATTTCGTTTCTTATTTTTGCCCTTCCCACCTTGTGCGTTGACATTAAGGCAGGCCAAACACATCGCCATTACAAGCCATAGCTTGCAACGAAATACGGAATGAATGCTCATTGTTCGCATAACTCCCTCCTTTGGTTTATTATTGTTTCAACTACGATTATCGCTTAATAAGGATTGTCTACCAGCTCTTTGCAAGTTTTCTATCCTTTAAAACGCCACTTTTTTATCTCTCCGTTCGGGCCCTGTTCCGTCCTTTTCCTCGCCTTTAAATGCAATAACTAAATTATATTTTACAGCTACAAGTTTACCATAAATGCTGCCTGGAATCCATTTGGGCATCATTTTGACAACTCTTAATGCCTCTTTATCTAATGCAGGATGCACGCTGCGAGCTACTTTAAAATGCGTTAGTTCGCCGCTGGTTTCCACTATTAAGCTGATAACAACCTTGCCCTTAACGTCCTTTGCCTCATCAGGCTGTCGCACTTCTTTCTTTAAAAACTCCATCAGTGCCTTATCTCCGCCAGGGAATTGCGGAAGTATTTCAAAAAATTCACACATAACACGCTGGGTGTCCTCGGCCTTAGTAGTTGCCGACTTAACTTGTTTGGGCCGATTTCGTTTCTTATTTTTGCCCTTCCCACCTTGTGCGTTGACATTAAGGCAGGCCAAACACATCGCCATTACAAGCCATAGCTTGCAACGAAATACGGAATGAATGCTCATTGTTCGCATAACTCCCTCCTTTGGTTTATTATTGTTTCAACTACGATTATCGCTTAATAAGGATTGTCTACCAGCTCTTTGCAAGTTATCTATCCTTAGAAACGCCACTTATTTATCTCAACGTTCTATCTCTGTTCCGCCCTTTTTAATCACATAAAAAGGAATGCCCATGCAGACTTTCAAGCGCGCCAGCTTGCCTTTTCGCTTGCCGGGTATCCACGCCGGCATCCTTTTTACAACGTTAACTGCCGCCTTATCTAATGCGGGATGTACACAACGAAGAAGCCTAATGTCTGTTATTTGGCCGTCTTCCTCCACAAAGAAAGACAATAGCACCCTGCCCGTAACGTCTTGGGCCTCTTCTGGATATACCTTTTCTTTATCTATAAAGGCCTTCAAAGCCTCCTCGCCACCTGGAAACTTGGGCTTTGCATAGTCTTCATCGCGGAAAACGCGCGTTATTTTTACTGGCGAAGTTCTAAACTTGGGCTTAACAAAAAGGGAGTAAGGTGGCCAACATACGGTGTCATTTCCGCCTTGTGCGTTGGCATTAAGGCACACCAAACACATCGCCATTACACATAACAGCTTGCAGCGAAATGCAGAATAAATGATTGTTGCACACATAACTACCTCCTTTGGGTTGTGGTTTCCACTGCAAATATAGCAAAAAATACGGATTAGCCATTCGTTTTTTATGAAGTTTTTATATAGAAATAACTGCATAACACAAAAGCATACAACGCCGAAACATGATAAATCCAACACGCCAGTAAGTAAAAAGAGCGGATAAAGCCTTGGTACTTTACAAGATGTTTTTTATCTTTGCGAAGTGGAAAGAGCTGCTCCTTAGATAGGAGTTCAGGAGTAAGAAGTTAAACAGTTGAGCCGAATGTTTGGTTACACACAGTGGCAAACGCCATTGAGAACTCGTTAACTTGTCTGCCCCGTCAACTGATAATCGGGTAAAATAAGCCACAAGAAATTCAGAAACATGCGCTTATGAGAAAACTCACACTTGTTATGTTATTGGCCATGCTGTTCGTAAGGTTGTGCGCACAGCAGGTTTTTGGCGTGGTTACAGACGCCAACAATGGCGGTTTAGGCTTAGCCAACATCGTGGTATTGTCTGCCGACTCCACATTTCTTAGCGGAACAACTAGCGACGACAATGGTAATTTCACCCTCAAACAACCCCAACAGGGAAACATCATCAAGATTTCGCTCATTGGTTATGAAACAAAATTCTTGCAATATGCAGGCGAAGAAAGGCTAACCGTTCAGTTAACCGAGAAAGCTTTTCAGCTAGGCGAGGCCATCATTCATGGCCAACTGCCACAAACAATGCTCAAAGGCGAGGGCATGACAACCATTGTGGCAGGCTCTGTGCTTGAAAAGACCACCTCAATAGACCAACTTCTCGACTTCATCCCACACGTTTCAATGCAAAATGGCAAAGTGGAGGTGCTTGGAAGAGGTACACCTGAGATATACATCAACGGCAAACGCATGATGAACCAAATGGAATTGGAACGCCTAAACCCCGAAGACGTGAAGAGCGTAGAGGTGATTACCAACCCCGGAGCACGTTACAACAAAAGCGTTACAAGCGTTTTACGCATCACCACCAAACAAATTGCCGGCGAAGGATTTGGATTTGACAGCAAAACCGTTGGCAGCATAAACGAACAGAGACGCACAAACGGTTTCGAAACCCTAAAACTAAATTGGCGAAAAGGCGGTTGGGACGTTAACGCACATGCGTATGGTGCGCATACGCACACCCAAGACAATACGAGTTTGCGGCTCATGACCTTTTTAAATGATACGTGGCAGCAGCAGTTTGACATCGACCAAGAGCATGGAACAACCAATATGTACCTGAGTTTAGCCAGTAGTTACAGCATAGACGTCAACACTTCCATTGGCGCGAGTGTAGATTACGACCGATATGCAAGCCATTTTGCCGCAGGAAGTTCGCACTCAGAAAACTTCCGGAATGGGGAAAAACATGATGAAATGGATGGCAACTATAGTTTGAATGGCAACAAAAGCGAGGTGTCTACCAATGCTTATTTCGTGGGAAAGATAGGGAAACTGGGCATAGACTTTAACTCGGACTACTATTGGAAGAAAGAAAGCAGGCCGATGTACAATGATGAAAGGTATAAGGAAGAGGGACAAACGGAAACGCACCGCTTAGTTAACAGTAAGCAAAACAACGCTAGCAGGCTCTTTGCCAATAAATTGGTGCTGTCTTTCCCCTTGGCTAAGGGCGATTTTTCTGTGGGAGGCGAGTATTCGCATTCAAGGCGAAAAAACCTTTATGCGGTGCTGCCCACGGGCGTGGTAGACGATGAAAACAACCGAATAAAAGAAAACATCGCCTCTGTCTTTATGGATTATAGCAAGCAGTTTGGCAAGGTTGGCCTGCAAGTGGGGCTTAGGTACGAACGGGTAGGCTTTAACTACTACGAAAGGGATGTGCTCGTCCATGCCCAAAGCAAACGTTATGCAGATTGGTTTCCATCCCTAACCCTGTCGTTCCCTGTGCATGCGGTGCAGATGCAACTTTCTTACTCGTCAGACATCAACCGTCCTTCGTTCCAAAAGCTGCGCAGTGGCGTTCAGTTCGACAATCGTTTTACCTACGAATCGGGCAATCCCTTCCTGCTCCCCGCCATTAGTCGCAACCTTAGTTATGCCCTCTCATGGAAGTGGATTTCGCTTTCTGCCATGTTTGCACGCGTTTCCAACCAAACATGTTACATCATGCAGCCCTACAAAGACGACCCGACAACAACCTTACTTCGCCCAGAAAACATGCCCACCTACAATAAGGTGCAAGCCTCTTTATCGCTTAGTCCTTCGTGGGGTGTATGGCATCCCTCGCTCGAAACGATGTTATACAAGCAGTGGTTTAAGATGCAAACACATCAAGGCGGCAGCATAAACCATCCCTTGGTATCATTTAACCTAACGAACACCTTCGATACGAAGTGGTTTACAGTTTCGTTCATCATGCGAACGCGTACTGAGGGCAACACAGAAAACATGTTTTTGCGCAAGGGAAGTTTTGGGTCCGACCTCTCTTTATATAAATCGTGCCTTGGCGGAAAGCTTTTATTACAGCTGTATGCCAGCGACATCTTCGGAACAGAAGACCAACATTTCGTTCTCTATTCGGGCGAACTACGCACCAGTTACCTTTCCAAGTTCTCGTCTAGTACGATTAAACTCACCCTTCGCTATCGTTTCAATACCAGCAAGAGCAAATATCAGGGAACGGGCGCAGGCAATTCGCAGAAGAATAGAATGTAAGATGAAAGGAGTTCCTATCTAAAACAAAACGACAACGCGTTACAGATAAAGCTTTGTGCCAACAACCTGGTTGTGGTTGCTGGCACAAATGGTTGTGCTTTGCAGGTTTGCTAAGCACCGATACGAGTAATTTAAAACGCTTTTTGTGGTGTTCTGATTCGTCAAAAAACTATTCTTGCTGTCGTGGGTCAAACTCTTCGCTGGGTACAACAGCCCATGCAACAAGATAAACCAACACGCCCGAGAAGGCGGTGGTAATGGTAGCGAGGGCGTAAACCAGGCGAACTAACGTGACATCCCAGTCGAAATACTTGGCGATGCCCCCACAAACCCCTGCTATCTTGCGGTCTCTTGAACGATATATCCCTTTATTTGTATTCATCTTACGTATGTTTTTTGTTTATTATTAGACGTTTGAAAGGGCATAAAAGTTGCATGGTGAAGGATAAAAAAGGTGTCGGAACAACAAATAAAGTGTCTATAAAGCCTTATACCCCAAACACCTTTCAAACCAACTTGCCCACAACAAGATTCCCATTTTCAAAAATCCTGTATCGCATGCCAAGCCTTTCTTCATGGTCGAAGCGGCAGTAATTAGCCATAACAGCCAACAACAAGTGGGTTGTTATGGCGCTTAGTCACGCAGTTTTCTGCCTTTCTCCCTCATTAGGAAACGAAGGACGAAAAGGAGTTGTCGACATAGGGTAGCAAACAAACCAAGATTTGTCTTCTTTTCAGTAAGGATTTTAACATCGTGAGTGCCATTTTCGCACACCAAGTGCCTACCTCGCCGCAAAAAATCGATTCTCGCGGAGGTTCGTTTTGGTGCGGAAAAGAGTTAGTATGCGAATACGGCAAAATGAATATTTATTTCAAAACACCCTCCTTTGCACCAGTTATTGGGCTATTTGCGGCTAAATTAACTGCGATTTGCCGCTAAATGCAGTGCATTTTGGTGCTAAACGCATCGCATTTTGGTGCTAAA